>ERZ808246.1225-NODE-1225-length-18971-cov-12.272468_pt1 | contig 18971 bp, 14 predicted proteins | sample MGYA00521083_ERZ808246 | MGnify/ENA primary metagenome ERZ808246 (study PRJEB31516, sample SAMN03275577) | gut metagenome | biome: mammalia-associated habitat; material: feces | host: Papio cynocephalus | place: Kenya | collected 2012-07-07 ... | reverse complement strand
TGATTGGTGGTGATGGAATCAATGACGAGTCCAACAAAACGTCACCAGCCCCATTCTTGAAAGAATGACTTAACAAATACGCAATGCTCGCTAAACATCCGAGAATGATACTTGCCTCATTCCGAAAGACAGGAAGGCAAGCGCTCTTCTTCCAACAAACCGAGCGCCTACCTCTCCTGTCTTTTTCCGTTGAAAAACGAAGGAAAAAGACATGGGTGATGAGAAAACGAAGCTTATCGTCGGCATCAACGACAAAGTGCCAATTGGCCAGAGCATAATCCTTGGAATACAACATCTTCTCAGCATGGATCTTTATGTATTCCCACTCCTGCTGGCATCTTTGGTGAGATTGAATTTCACTGATTCAACGTTCCTGATCCAGATGTGTTTTTTCACTTGCGGCATCGCCACCTTGATTCAAACGTTCTTCTGCATGAAGTTGCCTGTGGTGCAAGGCGCTAGCTTCATCTGTCTGACCGCCCTTGCAAGTATCGGTGCGGCGAAGGGCATGGATACTGTGGCTGGCAGCATTATTCCAGGCGCCATCATTTTGATCCTCCTCGGAGCAACTGGACTCTTCGCGAAGTTCGTTGCCCGATGCATTCCGCCTTATATCGGCGGACTTGTCATTATGATTGTCGGACTGTCTCTTTCCACAACCGCCGTCAGTGGCATCGCTAGTAATGACAACAAGAACTTGGCTGGTAACCTCGTTTGCGGTATCGTTTCTGCCGTCACTCTGTTGGTCTGCACTGTGATTGAATACCGTACACAGAATCGTGCCCTCAGCGTGTTTAGCGTTCTCATCAGCATCGTGGTTGGATGCATCGCCGCCGCTTTCATGGGAGATATAAGTTTCGCTTCCGTTGCCGATGCCAGCTGGTTCCAACTTCCTTCCATGTTCCATTTCGGCCTGCCGAAGTTCGATGCCAGCTCGATTGCAATCGTCACGTTCCTGTATTTCCTTGTATTGTGCGAGACAACGGGCACTTGGATTACAGTGGCCGATGTGACAGGCGAGGAACTAACTGACAAACGCTATAACAGCGCGGTCATCGGCATGGGTATCGGTTGCTTGATTTCGAGCCTTTTCAGCGGTACTCCGTTGACCGGATACTCCTCGAATGCGGGCGTGATCAGCATCACCAAGATTGGTAGCCGACAAGTCATCGGCGTATGCGGAGGTCTGCTTATGATCCTAGGTTTGTGCCCAAAGGTCATGGCCGTTCTGGCTTGCATTCCAGGAGCCGTGATTAACGGTGTTTTCCTGATTATCTGCCAGATTCTCATCATCAACGGTTTCAAGGTCGTTCGACAGCAGCGGATCGATTCCCGGAATGGCATCGTCATTGGCCTGTCACTGGCCGTTACGATTGGTTCCATGGGCATCTCTTCCGATGTGACCGCCATGTTCCCTGACTTCGTGCAGTATTTCCTCTCCTCCGGAACTGCAGTCGGAGCCCTGACGGCTGTCATCCTCAATCTGGTCCTCCCGAGCGCAGAGAAAATAACCGAGAAACATTCATCGATTGTGACTGACGCTGCGCAATCTGCTACGGAGGCGGAATGATGGCCATTGCGTACAAAGGAGACATCGCTTTCACTCCCACCTCAGATTGTTTTCAGACGTTCGAGGATGGCTATGTAATCGTCGATAACGGGAAAGTGACACGTGTGTGTGCTTCCCTGCCGCCGGATTTACAAGATATCACCGTCGTAGATCGTTCCGGGCATCTTATGATCCCGGGTTTCAACGATTTGCATATCCATGCCCCGCAATATCCACTCGCAGGTTTGGGCTTCGATTATGAACTGCTGCCATGGCTTGAGAATTACACATTCAAAGCTGAATCCAAGTATGCGGATATTGATGTGGCTGACTATTGGTACCGGCGGTTTATTACGAAGCTTTGGGAGAATGGCACGCTTCGTTTCAGTGCATTCGCTACTTTGCACAACGAGGCCACTCTGCGTTTGATGGAGCTGTGCCAGGAATCTGGACTGCGTCCAGTGGTCGGCAAGGTCAATATGGATCGGAATTCTCCGGATTATCTGGTTGAGGACACGGATGCCAGTCTTGCAGGAACTGAGGAACTGATTGTTAAATCCAAGAAGCTCACCCCTGACATCGGATTCATCATTACCCCTCGTTTCGTGCCATCCACCACTCCGGAACTTATGGCTGGTTTGGGTGAGCTCGCTGAACGTTACCACTTGCCTGTCCAATCGCATCTGGACGAGAGCCGCAATGAAATCCAATGGGTGCATGAGCTCCATCCGGACATCCCGACATATACGGAGGTGTATGAGCATTATGGACTTATGCCTAAAGGCCGCACCATCATGGCCCACTGCGTATGGCTTACGGACCGTGAACGAAAGATTCTCAAGGAACATGACGTTTGGCTTACGCATTGCGCCGAATCCAACCTTGACCTGACAAGCGGCATCATGCCGGTTCGTCGCAATCTCGACTATGGTCTGAAGGTCTCGATTGCCAGTGATGTCGCAGGCAGCCATGAGCCTGCCATAAACCGGCATATCGTCATGGCGATAGAAGCCTCGAAAGCCAAGACGTTTGAGGCCGGACATGAGGCCGACAAGCCGTTACGCCTGCCCGAGGCGTTCCACATGGCGACGAAGGTCGGCGGCGCGTTGTTTGGAAAGGTTGGTTCGTTCGAACCGGGATACGAGTTCGACGCCTTGGTCATCCAAGAAGATGACAGCCCGTTGGACCTGTCTGTCGAAGAGCGGCTCGAAAGATTCATCTATACCGGTGACGATCGGGATATAGAAGAAAGGTACGTTGGAGGAAGGCTCATCCCTCGTCCGTTCCAGAAGTAGCGCATCATGCAGGAAATTCAGTGAGGGGAACGGACGAGCGTCCGTTCCCCTCACTGAATCAGTTCTCGTATGCCACACGTCCTTGGCACCATACCTTTTTGATATTGTCAGGAGTGGCCAGATTCATGATTTTCTGGAACACGACTTTGGGATCCTCCTCATCATCGAAGATTGGCAGATCCGCATGGGCGGCGTGCGTGTCTACGATTTGCGCGTCCCAGATGTAGCCTGCGTCAAGACGGCCGGTTCGGACATGAAGCGCATTCGCTCCGCCGACGGTTGCCAGCCAGAATGCTTGGTCAAGCGTCATAAGCGATCCGGGAACTCCCCGTTGATCGGAGGCAAGCCTCATGTCCACTCCGTATTCCAGCATGCGTGAGGCGATGGCGGCCATTCGAATCACTTCATACATGCTCGGAGCGTAACCACCGGATATATCCGTGCCCATGCCGACAGTGACCCCTTGGCTGCGATACCTGCGTACTGGGCATACGGCGCTTGCGAAATAAGCATTCGAATACGGGCAGTGCGCCACGGCGGCACCTTTCTTCGCGAAAAGAGCCGCATCGGATTCCGATAGATAAACGCAATGATGCATCACGGTCTTATTCGTGAGCAGGCCGAAATCGTTAAGGGCCTCCGTGTCGCTCTTGCCGAATCGTTCCCGAACGGTCGCATGCTCCCAGTCTCCTTCCGAACAATGAGTCTGGGTGAAACACTGGTATTTGGCAGCCAATTCCCCTAATGCCTCAAGCCCTCTGTCGGTGCAGCTCGGGATAAATCGCGGCGTGATGACCGGATATACACCTTGCGGCGCATTGATTTCGAGAGTATTCGCAATGAATCGTTCGGTTTCCGCTATGGCCTCGTCCGTTGTCTCGCGATAATACCCAGGATTGGCTTCGGGGTCATCCATCACGACTTTTCCGACGAACGCACGCTGGCCTTTTTCGGCGCATATCCTAGCCAGCTCAGTGGCCGAGTCGCTGTATATGGTGTCGAAATACAATACGGTGGTCGTTCCCCGGGAAAGTAGTGCGTCGACAAGATGACTGTGCACTTTGGCGGAGTACCGGGCATCCGCGAAACGTGACTCGGTGGGGAAGGTGTATTTACTAAGCCAGCGTTCCAGCGGCTCGTCCAAAGCTGCACCGTCCTGGGCCCATTGCGGGGAATGCACATGAAGGTCGACGAATCCGGGAAGCAGATACTGGCCCTTGCGAAGACTGGTCAGGCATCCCAAGCGGCTGGCTTCTTCGCGAATCGGCGCATATTGGTCGGAAGACGATGGCACGACACGTTCAATCATTCCGGAAGGATCAATCACATACAGTGATTGCTCCCTATAGGTGACGTTGAATTCATCTTGGCTCGAAAAGGCCGGACCTTCGATTACAGATCGGCCGTCTCCCGCATGCAGCATTGGACCTCCTTGAAAGATTCTCGCAGGAATATACATCCAACTTTTTTCATGATTGATAACAGCCGATTTGGAAGCGGTGACGTTTTGCCGGTTCCTCAGTTCCGTTTTGTTGCGGGTTTGTGTCGAGCATGAAATACGAATGACACATGAGCCGTCGACACTTATTCATTGTAATGAATATATCGGTTTGTGTGGGGTCTGAAGGAAATCCCGTACACCGCTAATGAACTTGAGAGAGGAGTTCGACATGAAGCGGACGATGATTACTGTCGTGGCCGCCAGCGCCGCTGCGATGACCCTGCTTGCCGGCTGTGGCGGATCCGGATCTACTGCCACTGGCTCGGACGGTTCGTTGGAGACCGTGAAATACGCGCTGCAGCAGGATCCAGGTGTGCTCAACCCGCTTACCAACGCTACGGGCGATGGCGTGCAGCTGGCTACGTTCGCCTACGAGTCGCTCCTCTCGTCACCAGCGGGAAAGGCGTCCACCGGCAACATCGCGAAGGAATGGAAGGCCACTACCACCGAAGCGACCTTTACCTTGAAGGACGACGTCCTATGCTCGGATGGTACCAGACTCACCCCGTCCGACGTGAAAGCCACATTTGACTATGTGGTGAACAAGGCCCCCGATTCCCAATACAACGGAGTCTACGTGCCGGATGGCGTGCAGGTTACAGCGGACGACAAGGCCAACACTGTGAGCTTCAAGGTCGATCAGCCTTCCAGCTTCCTCGCCGAAGCCGTTGGCTCGCTGCCCATCGTGTGTCCGGCGGGTCTGAAGAACCCGAAGGACATGGACACCAAGACATTCGGCACCGGCCCCTACCAGCTCAAGGAAATGAAAGCCGGACAATCCTACACCTACGAACGCAACGACAAGTACGAATCCGGGCTGCCCGACGGTACCAAGATCACTGATCTGCCCAAGACGATCGAGGCGTCCGTGGTCACCGACCAATCAACCGAAGCCAACATGCTGGGCTCAGGCGACCTGAACCTCGTCAAGCTCACCGGCTCCAGCCAAGACCGCGTGGACACCAGCACCTACAAGGCGGTCAGGGGAGGGGCTATGCCCATGACCGCGTTCTTCAACCAGAACTCCAGCCGCGCCACCGGTGACAGGAAAGTGCGTGAGGCCATCGCCACGGCCTTGGACCGCACCAAGCTGGCGGCTGCCATCACCGGCGGCAAGGGCGAGGTCATGAAGACCATCCTGCCGGGAGGCTCGTCCATCTGCTCAAGCATGGACTCTTCTTCCGCCATGCCGAAGTTCAGCGAGAAGAAAGCCAAGGCCATGCTCGATGAGGACGGTTGGAAAGAGGGCTCCGACGGTGTGCGTGCCAAGGATGGCAAGAAGCTCACTGTCAAGGTGCTCTATAACTCCACCGCCGGCGCCGAGGTCGCGGCAGGCGTGGAGCTTATGCAGAAGGAGCTTAAGAGCATTGGCGTTGACGCGCAGCTCACTCCATCCGACTCCTATACCGATGTGATCTTCTCTGGAGGCGACTGGGATATTACCGTAGCCGGCATCTCCGCCTCCGATCCGGCGCAGTGGTATGGCATCCTCTCCGGTCCGGAGGTTCCTGACGGAGGCAACTGGACCTACAACGAGGATCAGGACTACTTCACGCTTGCGGACGCTGCTGGCGAGAAGGTCGGCGAGGACTCCTGCCCGGCATGGCAGAAGGCGGAGGACCAGCTCATGAAGAACGTGACGCTGCTGCCGATCGGGCAGTCCTATGACATGTACTACGCCAATGGATTCACCATCAAGACCGACGCCACGGGCAACATCCTGCCTACGACGTTCAAGAAGGCCTGACATTCAGGGAAAGGGGCAGCGATGAACGCGAAGAGCGAGGCATTTCCCGTCAAAGGGAAGGAACGTGCCGGACGCAGGATGAATCCTTGGATGAGCTTTATCCTGCGTAGGCTCGCGCGGACCATCGTGGCCCTCTGGATCATCGTGACGGTCGCGTTCCTGGTGCTCCGCGTCTCCGGAGGGGATCCGGTGCGCAACGCGCTTGGCGCGACCGCCTCCGTCGAACTCGTCAACCAGCGGCGGGCAACACTCGGGCTCGACAAGCCGTTGATCGTTCAATACGCCGACTACATCATCGGCCTGTTCCATGGAGACCTCGGCGTATCCATCATCACCGGCCGTGCGGTATCCGACATCGTCATGGCCCGCCTGCCATGGACCATCGCCCTCGCGTTGATCGCATTCGCCGTGATTATGGTTCTGTCCATCCCCTTGGGAATGGCGATGGCCATCATCACCCAAGGGGACCGTCATCGCGGCGTTGAGCTCGCGTTCACAGCCATCACCGGATTCTTCGGCAACATCCCCGACTACCTCATTGGCGTAATGCTCATCAGCGTGTTCGCGGTGAACCTCAAACTCTTCCCGGTCGCCGGAGCCTCGGGACCTTCCTCATACGTCCTGCCGGTCGCGGCCCTGTCAATCAGCTCCATCTGCCTGCTCGCCCGTATCGCCCGCATCCAAACCTTGACCACGTTGGGGGACGACTACGTGCGCACCGCCAGAGGCAAACGACTGAAGCCGGGTCGCATCTACTTCCGGCATGTCATGCCCAATATGGTCAGCGCCGTGCTCGTGCTTGGAGGCAACACCCTCGCCATGATAATGACCGGTTCCGTTCTGATCGAGCGCGTCTTCAACTGGCCGGGCATCGGCACCGCCTTCACCACCGCCATCACATCACGAGACTATGGCATCGTGCAGGGACTCGCGCTCGTGTACGGGTTCCTCGTCCTGTTGGTCACGTTCCTGGTTGACGTCGCCGTGGCTCTGATCGACCGCCGTTCGACCATGCTCGAGACCGCATGAGGGTGAGGAGACAACATGAAAAAGACAAAACAATTCCTTTCATCCCCTTTGGTGATTGTCTCCGGACTGATGGTCGCCGTCCTCATCGTTCTGGCCATCATTGGTCCCAGCGTGTGGGGCTCGGCCGCTGATACCGAAGACCCGATGCGCCTCAACGGCAAGCCCAGCGCCAACCACTGGTTCGGCACCGATGCGTTGGGACGCGACATCTTCGCACGCACCATGGTCGCCACCCGCCTGTCCTTGTCGATGGCATTGGTGTGCACGGCCGTCGCGGCGGTGCTCGGCATCATTATCGGCGTCGTGCCGGTCGTTATAGGACGGCGCGCGCAACGCTGGGCCTCCAGCGTCATCAACGTCTGGCTCGCTTTCCCGGTGATTCTGCTTGCCATGCTCACCGTCATCGCGTTCGGCACCGGACCCAAGGCGTCCATCCTCGCGCTGAGCGTCACCATGACACCTACGTTCGCGCGGCTTGCGCAGACCCTCTCCGCCAAGGTGGCCGGCGCCGACTACATGGCGGCCGCGCGTATGTTCGGCATCTCCGCCAACCGTCAGGTATTCCACTATGTGCTTCCCGAGGTCGCCGAACCCTTTGTCGCCGACGTGGCGCAATCCATCGGCGGCGCGATCCTGTCCATGAGCGCGTTGAGCTTTCTCGGTGTGGGCGTGCAATCGCCCCAATACGATTGGGGACGTCTGATCAACGACGGTTTCGACCAGGTCTACGTCTCGCCGATGGCTGCCATCGGTCCGGGCATCGTCATCGTATTCTCCGGGCTCGCGTTCTCTCTGCTCGGCGAAGGCATCTCGAACCAGCTGCGCCGCGCATACAAGCCGGCCGCGCCGGCCTTGAGCAAGCGCGAAAAGGACAATCCGCCGCGCATGCTGTCCAAACGCAACATGGAACTCGTCGTCGAGCAAGCCGAACGCCGCACCATCCAGCACCGGGAAGAGGTGCTTGACGCGCGTGAGAACAATCCTGACGATGCCGAGGCGAAGATGGTGTCCGTGCCACGGACCGAACCGCTCCTGTCGGTCAGGGGCCTTACCGTCTCCTTCCCCGAAGGCAAAACATGGAACACTCCGGTCAAGGGCATCAGCTTCGACGTGGAGCCTGGACAGATCGTCGGATTGGTCGGCGAATCCGGTTCCGGCAAGTCGCTGACCATGATGTCCGTCGCGGACTTGGCCGTCGCCGGATCATACGTGGCCGCCGACTCCATCCGATTCGATGGCAAGGAAACGGTCGGTATGCGCAAGGATGAGAAACGCAAGCTGTTCGAGGGCATGGGCATCGTGTTCCAAGACTCCTTGACCGCATTGAATCCAGCCATTCGCGTGGGAGACCAGCTGGCCGAAGTGCTCGAATGCCAAGCCGGCATGCCGAAGAAGCAGGCCCGTGAAGAGGCGGTCAAAGAACTTGAACGAGTCGGCATCGATCCGGCGCAGCACGCGGAACGCAAATACCCGCACGAACTGTCCGGCGGCATGCGCCAGCGCGCGATGATCGCCATGGCCGAGATCAACCATCCGAAACTCATCATCGCCGACGAACCCACCACGGCGTTGGACGTCACCGTCCAAAAGCAAGTGCTCGCTTTGCTGCGCAATGAATGTGCGCGCAACCACCAGGCAGCCGTCATCGTCTCCCATGACATTGCTGTGTTGGGAGAGATCTGCAGCACCATCATGGTCATGTATCACGGAGCCATCGTCGAAATCTTCGACACAAGGCTCTTGCGCACCCCGGACAAGCTCCAACACCCCTATACGCGCGCGTTGGTCAGCTCCATTCCGACCCTGAAAACCGACAAGCGCAAACCGCTGGTCACCATCGACGACGAACTCGTGCAGCACCAGTCCGAGAGTCTCGAGCGGGAAGCCGAAAGCCGCGCCGCAAACGTGGAAAAGGCTGGAAAGGAGCATGAGCAATGAGCGGGAACGATACCATCCTCGAAGTCGATGACGCCTGCGTCACCTTCCGTAAGAGAGGCAGCGTCATCCATGCCGTCGACCATATCAGCCTCTCCATGCGCAAAGGCGCTCTGCTTGGTTTGGTGGGCGAATCAGGATCCGGTAAATCCACGTTCGCCAAAACCATCATGGGCATGCAGCCGCTGGACTCCGGACGCATCACCATCGACGGCATCGACGACAGGGGACGTCAACGACTCAAGGGGCATGACAAGGCCTCCATGGTGCAAATGGTCTTCCAAGACCCCTATTCGTCACTGAACCCACGCATGTCCTGCGGCGACGCCATTGCCGAGGTACTGTCCACCTATGAGAGACTCGACAAGGAACAAAGCCGGGAATCCGTCAACGAGCTTTTGCATCTGGTGCATCTGCCAAGTGAAGTCGCGGACAAGTTCCCCGCGCAGCTGTCCGGAGGCATGAGACAGAGGGTCGCCATCGCCAAATGCCTCGCGGTGAGGCCCAAACTCATCGTCGCCGATGAAATTACCAGCGCGTTGGACGTCTCCGTCCAAGCGGTCGTGCTGAACCTGCTTAATTCCCTTCACGAGCAGCTCGGGCTATCCATGCTGTTCATCAGCCACAACCTTGCCGCCGTACGATACATTTGCGACGACATAGCCGTCATGCACCACGGCCGTATCGTGGAGATCGGCACCGCAGAGCAGATCGTCAACGAGCCGAAGGATCCATACACGCGGCAGCTCATCAACGCGATTCCCTCACTCGACGACGCAGGACGGGATGTGCTCCTTGACCCGGAGCTGGTTGGAAGGCGCGCGGCATGAACACCATCACCGAAGAGGAGCGTGGCCTGATTCGCCGCGCCGATACATGGCTCGCCGGTCACCGCGAGGAATTCATCCGTCTGCTGCGTGGATGGGTCGCCATTCCATCCATATGCGACGAGAGCCAAAATGACGCGGAACACCCGCTGGGGTCGGCGGTCAGCGACATGTTCTCCCGGGCCTCAGCCGACATGAGAGCCCTAGGCGTCAAGGTGGACCTGCATGACGGATATGCCATCTCCATGGCATTGGACCACGGCCGGTACATTACCGGGGCTCCGATCGGAGGAGATGACGAGATAGGCATGGTCGGGCACCTCGACGTGGTCCCCGCCGGAGATGGATGGACCTACCAGCCGTTCGCGCTCGAACTTGATGACCGGGGATTCGCTTACGGGCGCGGAGTGGCTGACTGCAAAGGCCCCTCACTCGTGGACCTTTGCGTCCTGCGCATGATGCATGACCTCGAAGTGCCCCTGCGCCACAGGCTGCGCGTGATTCTCGGAGGAGGAGAGGAAACCTCCATGAACGATTTGAAAGGCTACCTCAAGCGCCATCAGGCGCCGGGCTTCAGCCTGGTGACCGATGGTCCGTTCCCGGTGAACTACGGGCAAAAAGGCATCCTTCAGCTCGTTCTCGGCATTTCCGCTCCTGGCATCTGGAACGGATGGCAGGCCGGTTCGGCCGCCAACGCGGTTCCGGGAGAAGCCGACATCCTCATAGACGGCATCGCCGCGAGCGAGATCGAAGACGCGGCGAGACGATGCGGCGGCCCCTACGCTCAACGCATCACTTGCGCCACGGAGAACGGCCGCGTCCGAATCCACGCGAAAGGCGAAGCCGGACATGCAGCCTTCCAGAACGGCACGTTGAATGCCATAGGACTTCTCTCCGGCTTCCTTGAGGACTCCAACCTGCTCGTGGCCCATGGCCGTGCTGCCGAGCATGCCGCAGCCGAAGCAATCCATTTGATCGCCGGGGCCACGGACGGAACCGGACTCGGCATCGCATGCGCTGACGAATCCGGACCGTTGAGCTTCAACCTTGGCGTCGCCCGTCCGAATCGCGGGGCACGTCTCGCCCTCGTCTGCGACAGCCGCTACCCGGTCGGCTTCCACGGAAGCGCCATCATCGCCAAGCTGCGAGACGCCGTCGCTTCCTTCCCCGCGCGATGGGACGTCCGCATCGACGAAATCCATGACGAACCAGCGTATCGTATCGACCCGAATGGCGTCGAGGCGACCACCCTGTCCGACGCGTTCGACGCGTTCTTCAACACCCATAAGCCCGCCTTCACCATGGGAGGTGGCACCCACTCGCGTCTGCTACCACGATCAGTCACCTTCGGAGCTGACTTCTGGTACATGGACGACATCGCCGAAAAGACAGGAATACCAGGGAAACCGGATGGCATGGACGCAGACCACGGCGGTGGACACACGGCCGACGAATGCGTGAACATCGACCACCTCATGACCGCGGCGAAACTGTATATGCTGGCCGTGTCAAGACTTGACAAGGTACTGGCATGACCGAGGAAAGCAATACGCCGGATAGTACGGACGGCACCAATCCTGAAAGGAGCATCATGATGGAAAACACTCGCCATACCGGCCCATCCGGCCAAGGATTCGACAGGCGGACGACGGGCAGCTTCGTCAACGAGAGCGGCGAGACCATCGAATATGAGACTTGCGTGCGTCTTGTCGATGTGCCCTGTTCCGATGAGGACCTCCATCCGGTCGGCACCATGTCCCTGACATCTTTCGTTCGCCTTGTCGACGGCAAAACCGACGCCGGCCGACCCGTCCTGGCCATGTTCAACGGCGGGCCAATCGTCGCCTCGACCGCGCTGCTGCTGTCCGGCATCGGTCCGGTCCGAGCGTCGTTCAACGACGATCTCAACCGAGGCGCGCACGGACCATACGAACTGGAGGACAGCCCCAGCTCCGTCCTGACCAACTGCGACATCGTCATCATGGATGCCATCGGCTGCGGATACGGACGCTATGCGGACGGCGTGGAAGCCAAATCCAAATACTCTTGCCGTGAGGACGCCCGTCAATTCGCCGAAGCGTTGGCGTCATGGCTCGTCGCCGAGGGGCGAGACACCAGCCCCATATACGTTCTCGGCGAAAGCTACGGAACGGTCCGCGCACCGCTTATGGCCAAAGCGATGCTTGAAGCGGCCACAGCCCAGATCGCGGTGCATGGCGTGATCCTCATGGGCACCACCACCAACATCCAAGAGGTCCACGACCGCAGACGTTCGGTCATGGGGCCGGTCTCCTCACTACCGTTGATGGCCGCCGTCGCTTGGTACCACGGAAAAGGTTCCAAGGACGCGGCCGATTGGCGCGACGCAATCGACGAAGCGCGGGCATATGCGTATGGTCCCTACCTGACCGCAGTGTGCCAAGGGTCAAGACTTCCCCTTCAACGCCGGCATGAGGTCGCCGAGGACCTCGAGAGAATCACGGGAATCAAAGCGCCACGTTGGGAACGCAGTCGCCTGAGCATCTCCAAGGACGCGTTCCGTTCGCTCCTCCTTGAAGACGAAGGAAAAGTGCTCGGAGTATATGACGCCCGCTATACGGCGCCAGCCATCCCCGGCGAGGATGCGGACCCGTCCGATTTGCGAATCAGCACCATCCTGTCGGCATGCTCCCGGAAATTCTACTGCGATCTGCTTGGTGTGCCGCGGGAGATGACGCGAGTGGAGTCTCCCGGTGATGCGTGGAGTTCATGGGATTGGAGCTACGGCGGCCCCAGCGACGGAGTGCCGGATGGATCCGGAAAATCACCGTTCGACGAATTCGACTACGCAGGCGCCTTGGAATACTGCCTCAGACAGATAGACGGCTGCCGACTCATGGTGGTAAACGGATGCTATGACACCATCACCACCGTCGGCGCATCCGATGCGCTGATCAGTTCCATGGATGTGACGGCCGGACAAGTCGTCCAGCGTATTTACCCAGCGGGCCACATGACCTACAGCGACCGCGCCTCCTGCGTGGCGCTGAACCACGACCTGTCCGCGTTCGTCACCGGCGATGGACGCGACGAATAGCGTCCGGCGAAAACGCATAAGACAATGAAAGGAATCAAAGAACCATGAATGAGCCAGCGTTCCGTCATCGCGAAGACCTGTCGGTCATCCCGGCCTATTATCAAGGCAAGCCGGCGCCCTCCGGCGGTCGATCCTTCAAGCTGTCCAGCAACGAAAACCCATTCGGGCCGCTGCCCAGCGTCGTCAAAGCCATCGAGGATAAGGCCCTTGGCGCCATCAACCGGTATCCGGACATGCGCGGATGGAAAGTCGTGGAACGCATCGCCGAACAAGCCGCGGTCGACGAATCCAATGTGATTCTCGGAGCCGGTTCGTCCGAAGTGATCACCATGCTTGTGGATGCGCTTGCCGGACCGGGCGACGAGGTCATCTACCCATGGCGTTCGTTCGAGGCATATCCGATCATCGTGGCCGGCTCCGGCGCGACCAGCGTGCAGGTGCCGTTGACCGATGATCTACGACACGACATCCCGGCCATGATCGACGCGGTCAACGAGCACACCAAGCTGATCATCGTGAACAATCCGAACAATCCCACCGGCACGACCGTCTCCCGTGCCGAGGCGGAGCAGCTGCTTGACGCCGTTCCCTCCGACGTAATCGTCCTGTTCGACGAGGCCTACTACCAGTTCAACACTGACCCAGACCAGGAAATCGGCCTCGACCTGTTCCGCAAGTATCCGAACGTCATCGTCGCCCATACCTTCTCAAAGGCCTATGGCTTAGCGGGTCTGAGAATCGGCTACGGCGTCGGGCCCGCGGATCTGATCGGCGAGATGGGCAAGGTCGCGCTGCCCTTCTCCGTGTCCGACGTGGCCCAGACCGCTGCGGTCGCCTCGCTCGATGCGAAGGAGGAGCTAGACGCGAGGGTCGACGCCATCGTCGACGAACGCGAACGCGTGGTCTCGGCGCTGCGCGCCCAAGGATGGGACATCCCCGACGCATATGCGAACTACTTCTGGATGCCTCTCGGCGGCGACACGGACCGTGTCGCCGCCATGCTCACCGAAGCGGGCGTCAGCACCCGCGCCTTCTCCGGCTGCGGGATCCGCATCTCCATCGGAACCGAGGAAGCCAACAATCTGGTGATCAAGACCTGCGCCGCCGCCAAACAAGACTGAAGCAAGCAAAGAAACGGAAAATCTAACCATGGATGAAACGGAACAAGGGACGACTGGATTCGCTCCGCACCCCGACAAGACCACGGCCACATTGACTTGGCGCGACAGCCAAGGCGGAAGCATCACCTATGAGGCCACCGCCGGGCACCTCGACGTGACGGAAGACGACGGTAGGCCCATCGCCTCCCTGTTCGCCATCTCCTACACGGCAGTCAAGGCCGATGGCGGAGATTTCGCTACGGCCGGATCCGCCCGCCCTGTGACATTCATGTTCAACGGCGGTCCTGGCTCTTCCAGCGTATGGCTCAACACCGGCGGTTTCGGCCCGAGAAAAGCCCCCTCGCTGGCGCCGAACCCGACAGGGCTGGCTCCATACACGATTGCGGACAATCCCGCCACTCTGCTCAAATGCTCGGACCTGGTGTTCATAGACGCCCCGGCCACCGGCTGGTCCATCATCGCTCCCGGAGTGCCCCGATCCCGCGTGTGGGGTGTGGATGAGGATGCCGACGTATTCGTCAGGGCCGTCATCGCGTGGCTTAACGCAAACGGACGATGGAATGCGCCGAAATACCTGTTCGGAGAATCCTACGGCACCACGCGCGCGGCGGTCATGGCGAGGATGATCCAGAACCGCTGCGTCGACCTCAACGGAGTGATCCTCCTATCCACCATGCTGGACTGGACCTGCGACCTTCCCGGGGCGGACAAGGCCACGATCTTCAGACTGCCTTCCTATGCCGCCGCCGCACGATACCACCATGGCGACACCGGCGTCCCCGACAGGGACTTCATCGCCGAAGTCGAGGACTTCGCCTTGGGCGATTTTGCATCGGCATTGTTCGCCGGCGACGGACTGGGGGAAAAACGTGAACGGGAGATAGCCGGACGCATGTCCTCGTACATCGGCATAGAAGCGGACGAGCTCGTCCGCCGCCACCTACGCGTGGACATGGAGGACTTCCGCGCCCTGCTCAGGAAATCCGACGGCAAGATGATCGGCCGGTTCGATTCGAGATTCATCGCCGACAACGACTACGTCGTCGGCTCCGGCGGAGCGGACCCGGCGACCAACGATGCCGCCACCGCGGGCGTCAACTCCGCCGAAAACTCCGCATTCCGCATGGCGTTGGATGAAATCGGATACCACTGGGACCGTCCGTACCTCGTATTGAACAACATGGCGGTCGAACCCAACTGGACGTGGACGCATCATGCGCCTGCCGTCGATGAGCCTATGAACTGTCCGAACGTGGCTTTGGACCTGTCCAGCGCGATGCGGCGCAACCCGGACCTTAAGGTCGCGCTGATGGGAGGCCTGTACGACCTGTCCTGCCCGTACCTGTCGGCCCGCAACGACATCGCCCACCTGTTCCTATCGGAAAGGCTCAAGGGCAACGTGTCATACGGACTGTATCCGACGGGCCATATGGCCTACGTGGATAGTGCCGCGTTGGAACAGATGGACGAGGATCTTCGCGGCCTTTACGCGAGAAAGCGGTTCGAACGCTGATCGGATCAGATGTTGCGATGAGCCGCAAGGATGGAATCGATATCCCCCTCGCGGCCATCGACCACCGCGTCCAGCAGGTCGAGATGGATTTTGAGACGCGCATCGCTTCTCGGATCGAAACCCGGGACTCCCATTGTGGGGTCGGTATCCGCGGAAAGGATGTAGTCCACCAAGTTCGCATAGAAGCTACGCAGCATCAGATTCGGCGTAATCTCGGCGATTCGGCGATGCAGCGCCCAATTCGCCGATTCGCTCTCCGAGGTGTCCCACACATCGATTAGATGCCCGCGCATCGCTTTCAGATCCTCGATGTCCTCCTTAGTGCGGAAATGCGCCGCATGATGGGATGTGACGAGATCCAAACCGTCAAGCACCTCGACGGCGTCGTTGGAATCGGCGAGACCTTTCGCTTTCAGGTTGACGATCTCCGTAGCCAATCGGCTCAACGGCGGCTGGTCGGCCACGAATATGCCGCCACCCGGCCCCGGCTTGACGATGATGGCGCTGCGCTCACGGAGGATGCGCAACGCCTCGTTCAACGTGGCGGGCGCCACATCGAACCGCTGCTGCAAGGACGTTTTGGTTCCGAGCTTCGCGCCGGCGGGCAGGTGTTCCTCCCGGATGGACGTCTCGACGGCGTCCGCCACCGTATCGGATAACGACTGTCCCAAAGCCATTGGCGCTCCCTTCTGTGAACCGAATGTTTCCTCACTACGATAACGCTTAACATTCCATGCACGGCGAATCGGTAGTCTTCAATTAAGCATAATCATTATATTGTAAAAGGAAGTGCATCATGGATGCCACGGACCAAACAAACACAGTCGCAGCCAGATTCGCCACAGGTGGCGATGCCCTCGCCGAATCACTGTCCGCCCAAGGCGTCGACACGATCTTCGGCATACCGGGAGTCCAACTCGACCCGGCCTGCGACGCGCTCTACTATCGTCGGGACAGGATCCGATACATCTGCGCGCGCAACGAGCAGGCCGTCACCTACATGGCCGATGGCTACGCGCGCAGCAGCGGCCGCGAAGGCGTCGGCATGGTCGTGCCCGGCCCCGGCCTGCTGAACGCGTTGGCTGGCCTCGCGACGGCCTATTCCACGAATTCGCGTATCCTGCTGATCTCCGGAACCGTGAACCTCGACCAAATCGGCAAGGGCGACGGCGTCCTACACGAGCTTCCCGACCAATCCGGCATCATCGACAGGCTCTGCAAATGGCACAAGCTGGTCGTCAAGGCCGAGGACATCCCAGCATCAGTGGCCGAGGCCTTCCGTCAGATGCGTTCCGGACGTCCCCGTCCGGTCGTATTGGAAATCCCACCGGACGTGCTGGCCGCGCCGATACCAGAGGATCTCACCATCCCAAGCATGGTGGCCCCCGAGCCCCTCGCTCCCGACGAGGCCGCTCTGGACAAGGCCGTCGCTCTCATCATGACGTCGAAGCGTCCCATCATCTACGCCGGAGGCGGCGTACGCGCCGCCTCGGCATCGGCCGAGCTCACAGCCTTGGCCCACCTGCTCAACGCTCCGGTGACGGTCACGGAGAACGGCCGCGGAGACATTGACGCGGACGATTCGTTGGCTTTCGACCAAGTCGCGTTCCGTAAACTGAGAGAGACCGCGGATCTCATCATCTCGGTCGGCTCCAGATTCGTCGGCAGCTTCGGAGGTGAACTCAACACCGAAGGTGTCCCGTACATCTGCATCAACGCGGACGAGGCGGACCTAGGAGCGCCGCGCAAGCCGAAACTCGCCATCCATGGCGACGCGAGGATCGTACTGAAAGCGTTGAACGAACTCCTATCGGAATATCATCCGCAAGACAGGGGAGAGGAGCTGGCCGAAGCACGCGGATGGAGCGTGAGGACCTTGTCGCAGCTTGATCCGCAGCGCGCGTGGATAAACGCCATCGGCTCCGCCCTCGGCAAGGATGGCGTGTTCGTCAGCGAATACACGCAAATCGGATACGCCGCGGCAATCTGCATGCCGCGCCATTCCCCGGACACATATATCGGACCGGGCTATGAAGGCACATTGGGATTCGGCTTCGCTACCGCACTTGGAGTCCAAGCGGCAGATCCGGACCGCCGTGTGGTCGGCGTGAGCGGCGACGGAGGCTTCTCCTGGACCCTGCAGGAACTGTCCACTATGAAGCGATACGGTCTGCCGCTGGTAGAAGTGATTTTCAATGACGGATACTACGGCAACGTCCGCCGGATTCAGAAAACAAATTACGGCGCCCGCTATTTCTCCACCGATCTGACCGATCCTGACTACCAGAAACTCGCTGAAGCGTTCGGCATCGCGCATGCGCGCGTTTTCGATCCGGAAACATTGCAGTCCACTATCGAGAAGGCGCTGGATTCCAGAATTCCGATGCTCGTGGAAGTGCCGGTGGCCGAATTCCCGTCCCCATGGAATCTGGTGCACGAAGGCATTCCCACCCCGACCCCGCTGCCGGAAGGAGCCGATCGCGTTCATCCCGACGACTGACAAGCGCGGTGACTGACGACAAACTATAACTGGCAACTTGCATGCACTTGCATTGACCGGCTTCTGAGTTGGATCATCTGAATACAGATGTGTTCAGGTGGAATGCTCCGCGCTGAGGGAATACTCCCATCCGCCGTTCGTGCTTCCGCCGTTGTACACGAGGATCCCGTCGGTCGACGGAATATCGAACACGATCTTGCCGCTTGCCCTGGTGCCCGCGCCGACATTCCCGGGCAGCAGTTCGTTACTGTCGGCGATACATCCGGAACCGTAGCTGTCCCCTGCCGGATTGCCGTTCCACAAGGTGCCGTCCTTGAGGTAATACTGCCATATGGCCGGGGAGCCGAGGAAGAGCGGCAGATCCTGTTCTATGTCCGTGGAGGCGTCGGACGTCTCCACGTCGAAGGACAGCGTGACGTAATGGCCATTCGTTGGTTTGGCTTGCTCGACGGTGCATTCCGGTGCCGTATCGATCTTTGTCAACGTCCACGAAGCTATTGTTTTCCCGCTTTTGGTCTTGATCGCGGCCACATCGCCAATCTTCTTGATTAGATTTCCCCTCCGGCTTTTACGGGGCTTGTCCTGCTGCCGCTTCTGGTGCCCGTCATTAGGAACCGCCGTACCGGTCTGAGAGTCCGCCTCGGCGTGACGGGCGTTGTCTTCGTTGACGGCGTTGACCGTTACTGTAAGCGAGACACTGACCGCGGCTACGATTAGCGTCCCCAGCAGCAGCTGCCACACCTTGGCGTTGACCACCTTGTTCCAGAAGCCTGTCTTCTTCTTAGACTCGTCACTCATTTTCTCTTCCCTTCTCATTTGATTGTGAAGTGGCCTGATTTTTGTTCCGCCCTTATAGTGAGGCGGCTTGCGCCGCTTGA
>ERZ808246.1224-NODE-1224-length-18982-cov-6.511809_pt1 | contig 18982 bp, 24 predicted proteins | sample MGYA00521083_ERZ808246 | MGnify/ENA primary metagenome ERZ808246 (study PRJEB31516, sample SAMN03275577) | gut metagenome | biome: mammalia-associated habitat; material: feces | host: Papio cynocephalus | place: Kenya | collected 2012-07-07 ... | reverse complement strand
CCGGAGGAGCCGCCCTTGATCCCGGTGCCCCCACTGCCGGAGACAGCGCCGGCCAGCACGCCGTTGATGATGCTTCCCGCCTTGGTGCCGCCCAGGTTGTTCCCGGTGCCGGTGGTCTTGTTGTTGTTCTTGTTCTTATTGGTGGTCTGGATGATGTTGCCGTTGTACCTTGCCATCGCTCTTACCTCCTCACTTCACACGTTCCCACGTTCCGCTGTCGCCGTCCACGCCGTACAGGATGATGTTCCCCATCGTCACCGGCTCCGCGGGCTTCGCCTCCTCCACATACGGGATGCCGAACCACTCGCACAGTCCCTTGGCCGCGCTCTCGGCGATCTCCTTCATGTGGGTGTGGAACCAGGTGATGTCCTCCAGGTTGTCGTGGAAGGCGTGCTCCTCATAGAACGCCACGGCGTTGGTCTTTTTCAGCTCGTACAGGTCGCTCCGCGCCACCAGCTTCACCGTGCGCGGGTAAACCTCTTTCCGGTACCTCACCATGATCTCGCCCAGCTTCTTGCCGTTGGCGGAGTAGGTGTAGTACATGGGGTGGCACCCCTGCGCCTTGCCGTTGGCGCTGGCGTTGGTGTGGCTGACGTAGTGCACGTCAGCCCCCCACGCATTGCTCTCCGCCACGTTCTGCTGCATGATGGCGGTGCCGTCCTCGTTGCTCATAGGCGTCCGCCGGTAGCCCCGCTTTGTTTCGATGCCGCAGCGGTTCAGAACAGGCTCCAGAATGTCGATGTACTCGTTGTTTTCCAGGGCCTCATAGCACTGCTGCCCGTCCGGGCGGGGATAGCAGCACTCGTTCTGCCGGTGCATCGCCGGGGACAGATAGACCTTCGCCATCTTACATAGCCTCCTCGTCCCCGGCGTTCTCCTCCGCCGCCACAGTCTCCGCGTGGCTCTCCGTGACGTTCTTCAGCTTTTTAATGAGCGTCACCAGGAACTTCGGCACCGGCGCGCCGATGGCCGCCACGTTCTCGAGAATGGAGATCAATTCGTTGATAATGAGCCACGCGATCACGATCGCCGCGACGAGGAATTCCACGTTGATGTGGATGCCCACCTGTTCCATGCCGTAGCGCAGCAGATAGTCCGCGCCCATGGCCACCAGCACGATCACCAGGTATCCCACCTTCTTGAGGATGCCCTTGATGCCGGTCCGGCTGCACAGCTCACCTGCGGACCACGCCTTGGCCATCCCTGTGCCGTAGTCCACCACCATGGCGGCCACCAGCACGATAAGGGGGATAAACAGCTGCACCATGTAGGCGCTCAGCACGCCCAGCGCGGCGGCGATCACCGCAGAAATGGGGTTCATAGTCTCTTTCATGTCTCGCTCCTTTCCGCGCCCTCTCCGGGCGCTTCCGTCATGTCCTCCGCCCCTGTGGCAGCGTCCAGCTCCCGCAGCAGCGCTTCCTTCGTCTGTTCGTCTCGTATCACGGCCACGGCGCGTTCTACAAGGCAGCACAGCGCCTCAATGACCTCCAGCTCATGCATCGGCGCTCTCCGTCCAGCCGTACACGCCCGGTTCCCACACGTTGCCGTCCGTGTCGCTGGTCCAGTGCTTGCCGTTGTGGCTCACCCTGTCCCCGGCGCTGTAGGCATCGTGTGCGCCGGTGGGCTTGCTCCACGCCGGCCACGCCTCCGCCGGATCCGCCGCCACCGCCCACAGGGACGCCGCCTTGTCCGGCTCCCAGCCGGTCTGGGACGTGTGGGCCTGCACGCAGCGGTACAGCTTCTCGCCGTAGTTGCGGAGCTGCCCCACTGTATAGGCCACGTTCGCAGTCCAGTCGGCGAACATCGTCCGGTGCTCGCCCGCCGTCACGGCGTCGATGGTCCCCGCCTCCGCCAGCGTCACGAAGGCCACCTCCGTGGCCGCCGTCTGCACGGCCAGCTGGCCTTCCAGTGTTTCCACCTTCTCCCGCAGGTACGGCACGCTCTCCACGATCTCCGCCGCGACCTCCTCTGTGCCCTCCATGGGCGTCCGGTTGCTCAGGGAGTATACCGTCCCGCCCAGCACGACGCCCTGCGCGTCAGCGGCATCACAGAGGCCGTAGCAGCCGTTTCCCAGCAGCCGCACCCATACCGGCCATTCCTGCGCGGCCACCTCCTGGCCGTCCTTCTTGAATACATACATGGTCTAACGCTCCTTTCCCGCGCCCACCAGCGCGGCGATGTAGTTCAGATCTGCAATGGGCGCCTCAAAGAAGGCGCTGCCCCAGAGGAAGTGGTCCTCATGGTCCGGGTGCCGGTACTTTCCGCACAGCTTGTCCGCCCACACCCGGTCCCATCGGCTCTGATGGTCGGCATCCTTGCGCTCCAGCGTCTTGCAAATGGCCTCCGTCAGCGCCCCGCGCCGCAGGCCCTGCCCGTCGTCATCGCGCTTGAAATGCTCGTGGGCCCGCTGGCTCCCGACCGCGCAGAGCTGCCGCCCCTCGTAGTACAGGAAGTCGCCCCGCCTCTCCAGCGCGGCGCCGTAGGGGATGTTCGCCCTGCCGGATATGCCCTCGAACCTCGCCCGCTTGTGGCATACATACCTCATGCCGCCCTCTCCTTTCGCAGTGCGCTGTGCAGCGCCCGCAGCGCCGTCAAGCGTCCGTTGTCGTTGTGTCTCTTGTAGTAGCCCTTGGCGCTCACGATCTGCGCCCTTACGCCCTCCCAGTCGCCCCTGGCGGCCAGCAGGCGCATTTTCCGCCGGCAGCGCCTCTGTGCGTCCCCGGTGCGGTGCGTCACCACCCGGCCCGTTTCCGTCACATGGAACTTCGTCTTGCAGTAGCGGAAGGGCCGCCGCAGCGGCGCGTAATGACATTTTCTGCGGTTTACCCGCAGCCCCAGCGCTTCGCACCGTGCGATGAACGCCTCCAGCACCGCCGCCGTGTCCACGCCCGGCGGCACCAGGATCACATAGTCGTCCATGTAGTGCTGTGCCTCCATGTGCATCTGGCACCGCAGCCAGTTATCCACCGCCGACGGCAGCGCCACCATCTCCTGCTGGCTCTGCTCCATGCCCAGTGGCATACCCCGGCCCGGCGCTGTCTCTGGCGCCGTCAGCACCATCTCGTCCGCCAGCGCCCGGACGGGCCCCTCCGGCATATACCGCCTGTGACGGTCCAGCAGCGCCTCTCGCGGCGCGGAGGGAAAGAACTCCTTGAGGTCGCACAGGATCACGCTGCCCTCCCGCCCATAGCGGCGGTAGTGCCGCATTAGCGCCCTTTTCAGCCGCCGGTACGCGAACTCCAGCCCCTTGCCCTGCTGGCTGGCCCCGTTGTCGTAGATCATGGCGGGGCCGTAGCAGGGCGTCAGCACGAACCGGCTGTGTGCCTTCTGCACCTGTCTGTCGTCCACATGGGGCGCGTCGATGGGCCGGACCTTCCCCCGTTCCATCACGGTGAAGTGCACCGGCTTCCGCTGCGGCTGCCACGCGCCGCTTTCCACCAGGCGGCAGCTCTGCGCCGTCCGTAGAAACAGCTCCGCCTCGAAGGCCTGTATGCTGGTCTTCCACCGCACGCCCCGGCAGCAGTCCTTTCCGCATTGGTACATCCGGTCGAACCGGGCGATGTCCTCCAGCGTGCCCAGCGCCGCCATGCGCCGCTGCCTGCGCGCCTGCCGCCGTGCCTTCCGTCGTTGATAGCGCCCCTCCCGGCGCTCTGCGCTTGTCATGTGGTAGCCTCCCGGCAGCGTCGGGCTGTGCCGCCCGGCGTTCTCTCTGCTCTCCCGCGGCACATGAAACGGAGGTAGGCACATTCTCCGCCATGCAAGCGCCCGCCATAGCCTCGGCGGGTGTGTCGGAATGCCGTTCCTTGGCGTTCCGGCAAGCGTCCGTGCAGCGGTGCGGAAGACGGTTTCGGACGGCGTGCGCCGTCACGGGAAGTGCCTCTCCTTTCGCGCAAGGTCCTGTTGCTGTTCGACCTGCTCACCCTCCAAGCGTAGAGGGGGCACGAAATCCGGGGGCCACGCCAAGCGAATTGCTGGCATTGTTGTTGTTCGCGGCGCCCGACGTGTTCACATTGCAGAAATTGTTGCTGTTGCTGGCATTCGGCGAGCGCAGCCAGGCATTGACCGCCTCCCGCCGCCAACGCAGTCGGGCACTTATTCAGAGACACACCCATACTCTTATGACTTCCTTTTCTTTTCCTGCGCCATATACCGGCGCTTGTCGCTGTCGGCCACCGCCTCCAGCTTCTTACGCAGCGCCACGCAGTCGGCGCCCACGTCCGTTTCCATGCGGTGCAGCTTTTTCAGCGCCGCCTCCGCGCCCAGCGTCACGCCCTTGCCGTTGCGGAACGCGCCCTCCGGGTTGGACCGCAGCACCTCGTGCACCTTGTCCATGCGCTCGCCCAGCGCCTTGGCCGCCGCGTGGCAGCGCAGCAGGTACTCCCGCCGCAGCGCCAGCTTCTGCCCGTCGCTGGGGAACACGTCGTTGGCCTTCACGGCGTAGTCCTGCACCTCCCCGGCCAGCTCCGCCGTCGGCACGGCGATCAGCCGGCCGTACCGTGCGCTCATGCACGATAGCAGGTCGATGACCTCCACATACAGCTTCTTGCTCAGCAGCACGAACTCCGGATCCCGCGGGCTGTTCGGATCCGGCTTCTGCCTCTTATAGGCCGGTACGCTCATTTTGCCTTGTTCTCCTTTCGCTCCCCCGGCTTTCGCCGGGGGATAGTCTTTCCGATGCCGGGCTTCGCCCGATCACGCGCAAAAGCCGGGGGCCACGCCAAGCGAACGGCTGGCATTGTAGTAGTTCGCGGCGCCCGACGTGTTCACACCGCAGAAACCGTAGCTGGCGCTGGCATACGGCGAGCGCAGCCAGGCAATGACCGCCGTGTAGATCTTTGCCTGGTTGTAGAACACCTTGGGGTTGCCCGCCTTAAAGTAGTCGTACTGCGCCTGCTTGTTCTGCTCGTACTGGTTGGCGTTGGTCTTGGCGCCGAAGATCTCAAACTCCGCCATGAGGAACGTGTAGTCCGTGGTGGCCGTCACCGCCGAGGACGCGGCGCTGCCGCCTGTGTTGTTGGTGTACTTCGTCACCGACTTCATCACCGCCCGCAGCTCCTCCGGCAGCACCGCCATCAGGCTGCCCTCCAGGGGCACGTCCGGTGTGTTGCTGTTGCCCAGCACCGTCTTCCGCATCCGCGAGCCGTTCCAGCCGCCGGAGTTGGTGTTCGTGGTGTTCATGGTGAAGTAGGCGCCGCTGGTCTGGCTGTTGTACTGGCTGTCACAGAAGGCCGTCATGGTGGTGCCGATCTTGCCCATGAGGAAGTGGATGCGGTGCTCGCCCTCCACGGCGCTGTTGTGGTCAAAGCCGATGATGAACGCCTTGACGGTCACGTTGGACACGTTGAGGCTCTGCCAGGTGCCGGTCAGCGTCACGTCCTTCGTGTCGCCCACGGACCAGTAGTTGGCCCCCTGTCCGGCGTCCGATACCGCCTTGATCATCTCCCAGCTGTTGGCATTCAGCTCCGCCGCCACGAAGCTGAGCGTCAGCTCCTGCGGCACCGTGGCTGTCTTCACGTCCGGCGTGGTGGTGCCGTCCTTGGCGGCGCTCACCGTGTAGGTGCCCGCCTCGTCCAGCTCCAGCACCGCCTGTCCGTTCTCGCTGACGGCGCTCACCGCGTAGCTGCCCTTTTCGGCCGTCACCACGGCGCCGCTGTCCACGTTCACCAGCAGCTTCTGCGCGCCGCTGCCGCCTCCGCCGCCAAATCGAATGATAGTAGGCATTTCCTTACTCTCCCTCCTTGATGACACGGATGGGGATATCCACGGTGGGCATCTTGCCGTAGGCCTTCAGCGTCATGCTGCCCGCCGCCTGTCCGCCGTCCGTGATGTTGGCCGCCTGCAATGCCTTCAGCTGCTCCGCCGTGATGTTCACCGCCGGCAGCAGCTCCTGGTAGCTGGTGGCCGTCACCCCGGCGATGGCCAGTGTGTAGACGTAGGGCGCCTCGCTGCCCGTCCAGCCGGACGCCAGCAGCGTGGCCGTCACGGTGGCCTTGGGGCCGGAGTAGTCCGTGCCCGCCGCAGCGGCGGTCACGCCGCCGGCGCCGTCGCCCTTCAGCAGGCCGCTGGCCGTCACCTTGGCCTGGAAGTCAGAGGGCTTCTTGCCGCTGTCGGACAGATCGCCCGCCGCGCCCAGCGCGGCCAGGTTGCCCGCCGCCGCGGGCACCGTCTTGTCCGCCTTGTTCCCGATCTTGGCCAGGTCGCTGTTGAACTGCGTTTCCGTGCCGGTGTAGCCGCCCTTGCTGGCGGCGGTGTAGGCGCTCTCGCCTGCCTCGCCCTGCGGGCCCTGGATGCCCTGCTCGCCCTGGGGGCCGGTCTCGCCCTGCGGGCCCTGTGGGCCTTCCGGTCCCTCCGGGCCGGTGGGGCCGGTGGGGCCCGTCGCGCCGGTAGCGCCCTGCTCGCCCTTCTCGCCCTGGATCCCCTGTTCGCCCTGGGGGCCCTGGGGGCCGGTGGGGCCTGCGGGGCCGGTCTCGCCGGTGTCGCCCTTCTCTCCCTGGATACCCTGCACGCCCTGCGGCCCCTGCGCGCCGGTGTCTCCCTTGGGCCCCTGCGCGCCGGTGGCGCCGGTGGGGCCCTGTGGGCCCTGCGGGCCTTGCAGCTTACCCACGCTGGTCCAGTCGCCGTTCAGTGCCGACCATATGAATATTTCGTCATCCTCGCCGGTCACCTGGTAGGCGTACTCGTTGCCGGTGGGGAATGCCTGCTTCAGCGCCGCCAGCGTCGGGTAGATATCCTTGATGGTGAAGGACTTGCCGTCCTCGCCGGGATCGCCCTTCTGTCCCTGCGGCCCGGTAGGGCCTGCGGGGCCGGTAGCGCCGGTAGCACCCTTGGGGCCTGTCTCGCCCTGGGGGCCCTGGATGCCCTGCGGGCCTGCGGGGCCCTGGGGGCCTGCCGCGCCGTCCGCGCCGGTGGGGCCTGTCTCGCCCTGCTTTCCCTGTATGCCCTGCGCGCCCTGTGCGCCGGCAGGACCGGCAGGGCCGGTGGCGCCTGTCGCGCCGGTAGCGCCCTTCTCACCCTTAGCGCCCTGCAAACCGCGGGGGCCCTGGATACCCTGGGGGCCGGTGGCGCCCGTGGCGCCCTGCAAACCCTGCACGCCCTGGGGGCCCTGGGGGCCGCGGATGTTGTAGGCGGGCGGCGGCGTGGCCGTTTCGCTCAGCACGAACGTCAGGTTGCCCAGGCCGTCCACCGCCGGATACCATGCCGCGCCCTGCGGTCCCTGGTCTCCCGTGTCGCCCTTGTCTCCCTTGTCGCCCTTCGCGCCGGTGTCGCCCTTGTCGCCCTTCACGCCGGATACGATGGTATAGGTGCCGTCGTCCGTCACCACACTGGCCCCGCCGAACTTCAGCCGGCTCCGCTGCGGCATCTGCTGCCCCGCCGCGTCGTAGATCAAATGCCCGGAGGAGGCCACCTCCGTCCACGTCGCACCGTCCGAGGATACCTCGATGTGCTCGTCCGCATTCAGCCGGATATACTTGATATCCTCGCTGCCGTACTGGATGAGCTGCTCCACGCCCAGCGCGATCAGCGCGTCGATGAGCTCGTTGTGCCCGTCCTTCACCGGCCCGGAGGTGAGCCGGTCAAAGACCTTTTTGTTTTCCTCAGCCGTCCCGCTGAGTTGGTCCGGGGATGCCTGTACGCCCTTACTGGTAATGTCGGCATCCGTGATCTTGAAATCGCTCAGTCCCATGTGTTCACCGCCTTATCTCCTGTAGTTGGTGCCCGGCTCCTTGTACTGCACGCCGAAGGCGTACAGGCCGAAGGGCTCGTTCACCTCGTCGTTCCGCAGCCGGAACCGCACCTTGTCCACCTTTTTCAGCTTCACCTTGCCGTACAGTGTGCGCGGCGTCTGATCTCCGCTGAAGGTGAATTTCCCGAAGTCGATGTACTCGAAGCTCAGATACCGGGCCTTGCTCTTGGCGTCGTATACCTGCTTCCAGATACCCCGCACCAGCGCGTAGATCTTCACGCCGGTAACAGGTGCCGCCGCCAGCCGGGCGGCCACGCCCGTGAACGACTTGGTCTGGAAGAACAGGTTGCCGTCGAAGTCCGCCGTGTCCCAGTAGGCCGTGATGGCCGCGCCGTCGTCGTTGTAGCTGGCCGGGCTGTCCAGGCTTGATGCGAACCGGCACAGCTTCCCGTCCGCCGTGCCGAAGCACAGCGCGCCGTCCTCGTCCGTGAACACGACGCGGGCCGGGATGTCCGGGAAGTAGTAGCACTCATACTGAAAGCTGCTGTAGGGGCTGTTCTTCTCGTAGGTCTTCTGCTGCAAGTCCAGCAGATACACCGTGCCGTCCAGCGCCATGGCGTAGAAGTCGCCGTAGATGCACGCGCTGGCGGCGCTGCGGTCCTCCGCCTCGCGGATGGCGCTGCCGATGTAGTAGCTGCGCTCCTGGCTGTACTTCTCGCCGGTCAGTTCCTCCGCCGTGATGGCGAACACGCCCCGGTCCGTGAGGAACAGCGGCTCCTTGTCCGTCCGGCAGAAGGTGTCCGGGGCCACCGCGTCCTGCCCGATGATGGTGTTGGTGATGCGGAACACCGCCTCGCCGTCCTCGTTCAGCGAGCCGGTACGCACCACCACGTTCCGGCCGTCGGCGCTGCCGGTGAGGAACGCCGCCAGTGTATTGCTGAGCACGGTGTACCCCACCACCTCGCCGCCGTCGCGGGCGATCTTGGTGTAGTTGGTGTCCGGGAAGAACGCCGGATCGTCGAATTCGCTGTAGAAGTCCGTGCCCTTCTTGTCGCTGTTCCCACTGAGGAACGCCCGGTCCGTAGCACCGCCCACGCCGTACACCGCCGGGATGGTGCAGTGGTTGATGGTGTCCGCGTACCCCTCCCGCGTCTTGGAGGCGGTGATGTGCACGTTGTCCTGTCCCGTCACCGGGCTTTCCCCCGGCGCGGTGTTGAACGTCACCTTCCCCGCTTCCCTGTCCACGGTGAAGTCCGTGTTTTCCACCTTGGCCACCCACTCGCCGTCGCTGTTCAGCACCTCCGCCGTCACAGGATCACTGTCCAGCCCCTCCGTGGTCAGCTGGTACACCGTGGCGTCCTTTGTGCCGAGGAAGCTCTCCGTCCACTTCTTTCCGATGAGGTTCAGCCCCTGATAGGCCGTTCCGCCGCCGGTGGGGCGGCGGGAGATGATGATCGTCGGCACCGTGGCGTTGTCGCTGACCGCCGAAAGCGTCGTGCCGTCATAGACGCGGTACACGCTGCCGTCCAGCAGGTACAGCTTTTCGTCAAAGACGAAGCTGCGGCTCCTGGCGTCCGCCATGTCCCCTATGGCCTCCAGCGTCCACGCGCCGTCCGTGCCGATGTTCCGCCGGTACAGCTTCCCGCCGGCATGGACCAGCACCTCCCCGGCCAGCCGGTGGATGCCGTTGATGGCCGCGTTGCCGTATGCCGTCACCATCGTCGTGTAGCCGGTCCGCTTGCGGACCTTGCCCACCTGGTCGCGTATCATGTTGGGGGCCTCCGGGGACCTGGACTTGTCCACGTTGCTGGGGCTGTTGTTCAGGTCCACGCCCCGGAAGGCCTCAATGACCACGCTGTACTTCTTGCTTGCCGCCGGTACCGTGAATTGTGCCATGCCTTACCACCACCCTGTCGTATTACGAACACCAGCGGACCGGATACCCGATCCGCTGGATGCGTAAGCCGTCTGCACCTTCACAAGACCGTCCTCGTATTCATTCCGCAGTATGGTCGCTATGGAGATGTCGTCCTCCTTGTACAGCTCCGCCGCGATGTACAGCGGGATCAGTACCGCGGCCTCCGCCGCCAGGTCGATCTCCTCCTCGTCCGGCGTTTCCGCCGTGACGGTCTGCGGGTACGCCTTGTACCACAGCGTGTAGGTGCCCACCACGCTTCCGGGGATGACGAACACGTCGTCGCCCTCCATGCTCCAGTCCTCCGCGGTACCGTAGGCGGTGCCGTCGGCGAACATGACCTCGCTGCTGTTCAGGCAGCGGAAGCGCGGCAGGTAGTCCTGCAGAGGTATCTTGTATAGGTCTTTTGTCTTGGGCAGGATCAGCTTCTCCGCCGTCACCGCCGGTTCTGCGGCGTCGGCGTCGACCTCGATCTGCCACGACTTGAGGATGGGGCGGCCAACGGACGCGATCTGCTGCAGCGCCTCGTTGGCCTTGGCGGGCATGGCATTGATATACTCACGGTTGATGTCGTCCTCCGTCAGCACAGCGCCTTCGTTGGAGTACATGGTCTGCAGCGCAGCCAGTTTCACATCTCCCCACGTCATGCCGCCACCGCCTTCCTCTCAGGTGAGGTCGGTGCCGGTGGACATATTGCCCACAGCGACGAACCGCCAGTCGGCGAAGCCCGCGCCGAAGCGGGCGCGGCCCTGCCAGACGTTGTTGTCGTTGTTGGTGTCGATGACGGACTTCACGTCCAGGGGCACGCGGTCCTGGAAGATGGGGCCGTCGTTCAGCTCAATGAACTTGCTGTCCAGCAGGAAGAAGGGCTTTTCGCTGCTCTTGCCCAGGTCAGCCAGCGCGGCGGTCAGATAGGGATCCACGATGATGTTCCAGCGGCCGAACTGGTAGTTGAAGGCGTTGTTGCCGGAGGTGGGCTCCTTGTCGGCGCCCACGGCGGAGAACACGGCGTCCTTCAGCGCGGCATCGTTGGGGATCCAGATGGTGTCCGGGGCCACGCCCAGCAGCTCGCCGTTGTCGCCCTTGATGTTCTGCATCTCGGTCTCGATCTTGCCCAGCAGGGTGTTGGTGAAGGTGCCCTTGTACAGGTTGGTCTGCTTGGCGCCGTTGACCTTGTTGGGGTGCGTCTTGGAGAACAGAGCCTGCCCGTCGGCGCTGCCGCAGGCGAAGGTCTTGCCCTTGTAGGAAACGGTGGTGCCGTACAGGCCGCCGGCGTAGAGGATGCGGCCGAACTTCTCGCGGGTGCGGCCGTAGGCGGTCACCAGCTTGTTGGCGCGCTGCTTCATGGTGCCCAGCAGGCAGTCCTCCACCAGCTCCTGCGTCACGGAGAAGGACTGCTTGAAGGTCATGTTCACGATGTCCCGGAAGTAGCCGTCCTCAAAGCCGGTCTTGGGATAATCGCCGCCTTCACCCACGGGCTCGAAGTCGCCCATAGCGGTCTCGCTGGAATAGCGCTCCGCCCAGTGGCGGCTCTTTTCCATGCGGTACAGATAGGGCAGCAGGCTCTCCCGCTGGAAGGCCTCGCCCCGGCTCTCCAGAAATGCCTTCAGCGGCACCTGGCAATCGCCGTAGATGGTCCCGTTCATGCCGGAACCGATAGAAACGGTCAGAAAACCACTCATGTTATGTATCTCCTTTCTTCGCTCAGAACTTCACCGTCACGCGGGAACCGACGGTCTGGCCGTCGATGCCGGTGACCTCCGCCACGCCGCTGGTCTTGGTGGCGGTGACCTGCATACCGTCGGTGTGCAGGGTGACCTTGTCGCCCACGCCCACGGTCGCGGAGTCCGCCGGCGCCACACCCAGGGTGGTCTCGAACTCCATGTACTTCTGCACCTCCACGCACGGCACCACGCCGTTGTCGTCGACGGGACCCACGCACACATGGCTGGGTGCCACGGCGCCGCTGCACAGCGTCACCTTGCCGCTGGCCAGCTTCAGCGCCTCGCCCACCTGGTAGCTCTCGCCGTCGGTGGGCTGCATATACACGATGGGGGGCGTATTGCCCACCAGCATTCTGCTAAGCATAAACATAGTTTGTTATCTCCTTTCCCGCCCCTGTCCGGGGCTTTACTGTTTGTAGAATTCTCCGTATGCGGCGTTGATCTCGTCGTCCGTCGCATTGGGATTGATCTCGCGGTACAGCTCCTTCTGCCGCGGCGTGGCGACGTAGGGTGCCTCGCCCGCAGCGCCGGGCACCGGGGCCATGTGGCGCTTGCCGCTGGCCTGCTTGATGCCGGCCTGTCTGGCCGCCTCCATGCGCCGCTTGTCCACGGCATCCCGGTTGGCCATATAGAAGGCGTCCTCGATGGACAATCCCTTTTCCACATAGCCGCGGAAGGCCTCCCCGGTGGGCATGGCCACGATGTCCTCCAGCGTCTGGATGCCGCTGTCGTACTTCACCCGCACGGCCTCAAGGCCCTGCCGGATGGCCGCCTGTGCCTGGGCGGTCACGTTCCGCGCCTCGGCGCTCATGCCCTCCAGGCGCTGGCGCTGCACCTGCTCCCGCAGGGGCTTCACGGCGTCGTCCACCATGCCCTGCAGCGCCGCCGGATCCACACCGGCGGACAGCATCTGTGCCTCGCGCTCCTGTCTGGCCCTGGCCTCCTGATAGGCCCGGAAGTCCGCCTCCGTGCGGATGGGCTGGCCGGTGTAGGGGTTCGTCTGCCCCGCGAACAGGTCGGCGTACACCGCGTCCACGCGGGCCTGCGCCGCCGCTGTCAAGGCCTGCCGTTCCGCCTCACGCTCCCGTGCCCGGCGTCCGTAGGCCTGCCGGCTGCGCTCCTCGGCGCTCTGTCCCGCTTCCGCGCCCGGCGCTGCTGCGCCGCCTCCCGCTTCAGCAGGATCTCCGCCGTCCTCATGGGCTTCCGCGCCCGGCTCCTGTGCCGCGCCTTCTTCACCGGCGCCGCCGGTACCGTTTTCCACAGGCTCCTGCGTGCCGTCGTCCGCCGCGCCGCCCTCACCGGGCAGCTCCACGCCGAAGGCCTCCGCATAGTCCTGTTCCGTCAATCCGTTCATGGTGTTCTCCTTTCCGATTTTTCCGCGTTCGGTGCGAATGCGCCCCTTTTCCGCCGGGGCCAAGCGAAATGTCCCGCCCGCAGGCGGTGATGTGTTGTCGGTGCCAGCAGGACGCGCTTACTTGCGCTTATCCTTGCTGCCGCCATTCCCGGTCCGAAGGTCGGTGCCGGTGAAGCGCACGGTGCCCTTCTGGGCGGGCGCCGCCTTCTGGGCGGGCGCTTCCACGCGCTGGCTGCCCACGTTGGCGATGCTGCCGATGTAGCCCTTCTTTTTCTCCATGCCTCATGTCCTCCTTTCGCCGTATTCGGGTTTTTCCCGCCGTCCCGCCGGCGAAACGTTGTCCTGTGCAGCTCCGGGGCTGCGGTGGATGCCCCGCCCTTCGGCAGGGCGTCCGGTAGTAAGACAGGAGGAAAATCTGTCTGGCTCCGGGCGGTGTGCGAAACCACCCACCGCGGCCCCGGAGGGCCGCCTCACGCTTCGGCCGCATCGTCCGCCGCCGGAGCGTCCTTCTTTTTCTTGAGCCGCCGGTCATAGCGGGCGCACTTGGGGTTCCGGCACACATAGGCGGTCTCGCTGCCGCCGTCCGCGTTCACCGCGGCGCTGTAGATCATCATCTCCAGTCCGCATTCCGGGCACTTCATGCCATCTCGCCCCCTCCCTGCTGTGCCGCCATCGTCAGCAGCTCCTCCGCCGTGGGCTCCGTGCCGCCGGTGCCGCCGGAATTGTCCGCCGCCGTCTGCTGCATCTGCTGGGCCTGCTGGCTCTCCATCTGATCTCGCAGGCTCTTGACCATGTCCCCGGCCATGGGGTAGTGCAGCTTCTCCATCTGCTCCCAGAACCGCAGCAGCGTCGTGATCTCCGTGGGGCTGCCCATAGCGCCCTCCTGGAAGTTCATCCGCGTTTCCTTCCACAGTGCCTGCCGGTCCGATGCCAGCGGCGCCGAGCTGTCGCAGGAGAACAGGAAGTCCGTGTTGTACTGCCAGTCCCCCGCCTCGTCCTGGTACAGGAAGTCGTGGCGGTCGAAGGTCACATACGCCACGTCGCCGTGCTCGTCCGTCCGCCGGATGGTCCGCGGCTCGTCGCAGTAGGCCAGCATCCACTTGAAGATGGCCTCGAACAAATCCTGGTACATAGCCCGCTTCATCACCCGCTTGCTCTCCAGGCGGCCCGCCGCCTGCTGGGCGCTGAACTCCTTGGCCACGGCGCTGGTGGCCGTGGGATCCTTCCGGCCCTGCATACTGTCCGTGATGCCGATGGTCTGCCGGGCCTGCTCGTAGATCTGCGCCATCATGGCAAGGTCCGTGTTGATGTCCACCTGCGTGTTGAAGGTCTTGATCATCTCCAGCTGTGCCGCGTTCTGCAGCTCCACCCGCACGCCGTCCTTGTCGGTGACGAACTGTGCGCCGGGCGGCACGGTGGTGAAGCTGCCGCCGGACAGCACCTTCGTGTTCATCTTCGTGCACAGCTTGTTGAGGCTGTTCTGCTGGTCGAAGATGGCGTCAAGGTCGCTGCTGCCCCAGAACCGCCCCGGCATACTCACATTTTTCCGGATGACCAGCGGGAACACGTCCGGCTTGTAGTAGGGGATGCGCGTCTGCTCCTGCCGGTAGGCCGCCTCCGTCATGGCCACCGCCGGGCCGCCGCCCGGCTGCATCTGCGGCAGCAGCGCGCCCGCCTCCAGCGCCACCGGCTGGCCCAGCTCGTCCCGCACGGTGCTCACCGCCGGGATCACCGTGCCGCTGCGCAGCACGATGTCCTCCGTCAGCTCCTCGTACTCCATAACCTCGTCCTCGAACTTCTTGGAGCCGCAGTAGGCGCACTTCTTGCCGTCGCCCACGGCGCCGCAGACGGCGCAGCGGTGTACCCGCCGCAGCTGGTAGTCCTCCAGGTCCTCCAGCACCACGTCGTTCACCCAGCGCAGCCGCCCAATGCCGCCCTTGCCGTTGCGGTAGTAGGCGGTCACCATCGTCACCAGCTGATCCGTGGTGTCCGCCGACGCGCCCAGCCGCCGGGCGTCCGGATCGCTCTCGTTCTCATCGGCCACGTCCACGCCGTAGAACTTCCGGATCTGCCGCTTCGTCTGCGGCGTCTTGAGGAAAAAGAAATCCATGTCCGCCACCTGCGTCATGCCCGCCTGGGGCACGATGCCATAGGGATGGACCAGGCTCACCTTCAGATCGCCCAGCCAGTCCTTGCCGCTGACGCTGTCCAGCCAGTCCACCAGCAGGCCGTAGCCGCCCTGCACCGGACTCAGTCTCTCGCCCTCGTCGTTCATGCGCTCCGAGGGCAGCCGGTCCATCACGTCCCGCAGCATGGCCTCGATCACGTCCGCCAGCCACTCGTCCTCCTCCCGCACCGCCGTCACCTTCGGCGAGGGGATGGTGCTGTCTATCTGCGTTTCGATGATCTCAAAGCTCACATTCCGCACATGGCTGGCCAGGCTCTCCCTGGCCGCCGTGCCGTCCGGGGCGTAGATGGTGTGGTCGCCCTCGTACTGCTTCTCCCGCCGGATCATCCTCTCACGTTCCCCGGCGATGGCGTTCTCCGCCAGCGCCAGGCGCTCCTGCCACACCTGCAGCTTCTCCTGGTCCTTCTGACGGCTCATTCCGCACCGCCTTTCTCGCCGCGGGCTGCCGTCAGCAGGTCATCCGCCGCCATGTTCAGTTCGTGCCCTGCCATGGCCAGCACTCCGGCGTACCCCACATCGAGCCTCTTTTCGAGCCGTTCTTTTGCCACAGAAATAGCATCCATGGCTTTGTCCATCACCCACACAGCGTTTTCCAGCAGCTCCACGCTCACCTGTACTTTGTCGTCAGTCTTCATAATGGCTTCCTCCCGTCAGAATTCCCGGCTCCCGCCGGTCAGCATTTTCTCGTAATCGTCCGCGCCCTCGTCCTCGGCCGCGCCGTCCAGCTTGTCCAGCAGCCGGCTCAGCAGCTCCGCGCCCTTGTACAGACCCTTCTCGTTCTGCTCCCATGTGCCGTCCGGCTCGTAGGTCCTGGTGTCGCTGTTCCACACCAGGTGCGGGGTGCCGCCCTTGCACTTCTGCATCATCTCGTACACCTCCACCGCCAGCGAGTGCCGCGTGATGCCCAGCTCGTCGAACTTCGCCTTCAGCAGCTCATTCCGATAGGCCTGCACCGCCGGATCCTTCATCAATCGGCTGGCCGTGTTGGCCGCGCTTTTCTCGCTGTACCCCGCCCGGACAGCGGCCCTCGTGCCGTTCATGTCCACCAGCCACTCCCGCACGAAGCGCCGCTGCTTCTCGCTCAGTTGTTTCTGTCCCTTTTCAGCCACGGCGCCCGCCTCCTTTCCGCCGGTGAATACTCTCCGTTTTATCCATTGTGCAACACTTCAACGTGCAGTTATCACGGAAATGCAGAAAAGCGCAAAAATCCCGGAAGCCGTGCAAAATCACAGCTTCCGGGCAATTCATTCAGCTAAAGCGTGTCCGTTATCCCAGAAAAGCGAGCCGTCACCAGCTCTCGTAAAAGGCCTTCCTCATGTCGTACAGTACGCTCTCCGTGATGGCGTGGTCCAGCGAGATGGCCGTCACGCTCTTTCGCGTGGTCATCAGCTCAAAAAGGGCATGGCTATACGCACCTCCGACCATGTCGCAGGTGTATTTGACCTTCTCCTGTATCCACTTCGGCTGCTCCGAGAGCGTCAGACAGGTGTAGCGGATGAAGCCCTGCTTCTCCTCCGGCAGCTTCACACCCCGCAGCTTTTTAAACCCCATCCCCGTCACCTCCCTCCAGAGGCTCCCCGGCATAGGCCACAGCCATCTCCTTGCTGCCGCCCACCTTCCGGGCGGGATCCCGCTGGGCGGGTATGTACCGCACGAAGTTCACCCCTGCCTCCGGATCGTACCGCGTCCCCGGCAGCGCCGAGGCCCCGGCCGGCACCCGCAGCGGCGCCGGTGAGTATGTGTACAAGTGCTCCACCTTCGGCTTGACCATGTTCCGGCTGACGCTGTACTTCTTCTCGTCCGCCACGCCCCGCGCCTGCAGGATGAGGTATCGGGCCAGCGGGTAGTAGTCCTTCTGCCGCCGCAGGATCTGCACGTCCACCTCGCCGCTGCCCCACACATCCTCCAGCTTCTCATCGTACAGCCAGAACACACCGTCCTCCAGCCGCAGGCCGTGGCCGGAGATGACCACATGGACGTGGATACGCACCACCTCCCCGGTCTCGCCGTCCAGCTCACTGGGCACGATCACCCATTTCAGCACCTTGCCGTGCTTCTTCATCCGGTAGGCCACACGGTCCGCGAACTTCCGCGCCTCCTTCTTGGCCCCTGACAGCGTGCCGCCGCAGGCGGTCAGCGCCTCGTCGGTGAAGGACAGCGTCAGATACCCGTCGCCGTTGGCATAGTTGCAGTTCAGTGTCCGCGCCAGGGCGAGGATGGCCTGCTGCCGGTTGTTCTCCTGCTTCTTCTCGCTGCTGGCGCCCTTGATCCGTGCCCCCCGCCGGGAGGGCCTGCGCCCCACATAGGTCTTGCGGCGCTCTACCACAGAGCCGCTGGTGATCTTGGTGATCATGTACATTCCCTCCTTCGCCGTCGTCATGGTATGCTCCTCCCTCTCCCGCGATAAAATAGCATAGGTCGCACCCGTGCCCGCACGAGCCCCCTGTTCATTTCTCCTGCCCGCCGGTAAAGCCGCCTGCCCGCCGTCCCCGGAGGAGCCGTCACGCGGTGCCGTCCCTCCGCTGCAAGCGGCCTTCCCGCCAAACATAGGCTTTTAACGAGCCCACAGATACGCGCCCGCGCGTATTATATATAAAGTAGTCAGACACTCATATCGCCGCCCCGACCTGCCTACGTCCGTACCCCACGCATAAGCGCAGGCCTTCGACACGCCAGGGCGGCTATATCAATGTCCGCCGATGCCATCGCCCAGCCCCTTCCGGGGCTGGGCTTTTCCTGTTTATGTCTGTTCCTCCACGGCCCGCTGGGCTTCCGCCGCCATGCCCGCGAAGGCCGCGCACAGCGCCGCCGCGCTGGCGTTGATGGCACCCATCTCAATGAAGGCTTCGTCCTCGTTGCCGTCCTTGATGGCGCCCCACAGCTCGCCGTGCAGCTTCTCCAGCGCCTTGGCGTCCCGCTTTGTCTCCTCGATCCGCTGGCGCAGGACGGCCCACGCCTCGTAAAAGCTGGCGTAGTCCCGGCCCATCTTGATCCGGCTCTGGCTCTGGGCCTCGGTCACCGTCTGGCTCACCAGCAGCGCCACATTCACATCCGCCATGGCTCAGTCCTCCTTCCCCGCCGGAGCTTCCGGCACGCCCTCCAGCTCCACTGCCACCGGTTCGCCGGCGAGGCGCAGGCCGCCGGTCATCAGCAGCTCCACCCGCAGGCGCATTTCCGTGAAGCGGCAGTGCTCCACCGTCACAGGGGCCTCGCCGTATCCGGCATCCACCGCGCCCCGCAGCAGGTCGAACAGTGCCTCCACCGTCACCACCTTGTCGGCCTTCTCCGCCGGTGCGGAGGTACTCCTTGTCATTGTCGCCATCGCTTCCTCCTTCTGCTCCGGCACAGCCGCCGGAGCCGTTGTTTTTTGTGCCTCCGCCGCCGGGCGGGGCCTGCTGTACTTCGGCCGCATGAGCCCCTGCCGCCTCCGCCAGTCGGCGAGGCGCTTCTCCGGCACGCCCAGCTTCCGGGCCATCTCCTCATCGGACAGGCCCGCCTCGAACATCCGCCGCGCTGCTGCGGCGTCAAAGCTGAGAGGCCGTCCGCCGCCGTGGCCCCTTGGCTTCAGCATCAGCGCCCCGGCCTCCTCCAGCACCTCCCGGATCTCCCGCGGCGTCACCGCGTTCAGCTCCGCCAGGATGCCGATCTGCCGCTTGGGATCGCGGGCCGTGCGGTAGCTGCTCACGATCTCGCTCTCCGACATCTGCAAGCGCCGCACTGCCCCCCCTCCTTCGTTTTTCATTGGCCCATCTCCTCCTTCAGCCAGCTTTCTATGCTCTGTATCGTGTCCGGCAGGACGCTCTCCGCGCCCTGCGCCTTGCCGTAGCCGTCAAAGCGGAAATTGAACAGCTCCTCCGCCAGCTCCCGGTCCGACATCCGCCGGAGGACGTCGCCCCTTGTGGCCGGCACCACGACCAGCCCCACCCCACCGCAGCGTGGGCAGCCCTGCGGCGTCATGCCCAGGCACGCCGGGCAGTGTACCGTTTTTCTGTACAGCTCCTCGCGGTTTGGTTTCATTCCAATACCACCTCCACCTCGTATTCCTTCAGCATCCGCCGGATGTCCGCCCAGGTGACGTAGCCCTCGGCCACGCACCCGGCGGCGTGGTTCAGCTCCT
>ERZ808246.1223-NODE-1223-length-18983-cov-6.221893_pt1 | contig 18983 bp, 16 predicted proteins | sample MGYA00521083_ERZ808246 | MGnify/ENA primary metagenome ERZ808246 (study PRJEB31516, sample SAMN03275577) | gut metagenome | biome: mammalia-associated habitat; material: feces | host: Papio cynocephalus | place: Kenya | collected 2012-07-07 ... | reverse complement strand
TCTCGCGGGTGATCTCCTCAGGACCGAGCTTGGTGTCGCGGGCGTCGATCTCGTGGCGGGAGATGTTCACGGAAGTGAGAAGGTCGTCCTGCACCACGCGCTCGGAGATGACGATGCCGTCCTCGTAGTTGAAACCCTCCCACGGCATGTAGGCCACGGTGAGGTTGGCGCCCAGGGCGAGCTCGGAGTGGTCGATCGAGGTGCCGTCGGCCAGAGGCTGGCCGGCCTTGACCTCGTCGCCGGCGTGGACGACCGGGCGGTGGTTGATGCAGGTGCTCTGGTTGGAGCGCTGGTACTTGGGCAGGTCGTAGCGCTGGGAGCCGTGCTCATCGGAGTACACGACCACGTGGGCGGCGTCGGCCTCGGTCACGGTACCGTCGTACTGGGAGCAAATGAGCTCGCCGGAGTCGAGGGCGGCGCGCTCCTCCATGCCGGTACCGACGTAAGGGGCGTGGGCACGGATCAGGGGCACGGCCTGGCGCTGCATGTTCGCGCCCATGAGGGTACGCTTCGCGTCGTCGTGCTCGAGGAACGGGATGAGGTTGGCCGCGACGGAGAGAAGCTGGCGCGGGCTCACGTCCATGTAGTCGACGTCCTCGACGGGGACCTGGGCAGGGGCGCCGAAGGAGCCGTCGAAGTCGCGCGTACGGGCGATGACGCGGTCGGGGTGGTAGAGGTTGCCGTGGGCATCGGTCGCCACGAACTTGCCGGTCTTCTCGTCAAAGGGCGTGTTGGCCGGGGCGATGTTGTGGGTCTCCTCCTCGTCGGCGGTCATCCAGTCGATCTGGTCGGTGACCTTGCCGTCGACGACGCGGCGGTACGGCGCTTCGATGAAGCCGTAGTCGTTCACGTGCGCATAGAGCGCGAGCGAGCCGATAAGGCCGATGTTGGGGCCTTCGGGGGTCTCGATCGGGCACATGCGGGCGTAGTGGGAGTTGTGGACGTCGCGGACGGCCGTCGGGACGTTCGTACGACGGCTGGAGCCGGACTTGTGGCCGGCGAGGCCGCCGGGGCCCAGGGCGGACAGACGACGCTTGTGCGTGAGGCCGGCGAGCGGATTGCTCTGGTCCATGAACTGCGACAGCTGCGAAGAGCCGAAGAACTCCTTGATCGCGGCGACGATCGGGCGGATGTTGATCAAGCTCTGCGGCGTGATGTCGTCGGCGTCCTGGGAGGCCATGCGCTCGCGGACCACGCGCTCCATACGGCTCATGCCGATGCGGAACTGGTTCTGGACGAGCTCGCCGACGGTGCGCACGCGGCGGTTGCCGAAGTGGTCGATGTCGTCGAGGCGGGTCTTGGGGTCGTTCGCGTGAACGGCGAGGAGGTAGCGCAGGGAGGCGACGATGTCCTCCTGCGTGAGCACCTTGTCGCTGGCGTCGACGTCGATGCCGAGCTTCTTGTTGACCTTGTAGCGGCCCACGCGCGCGAGGTCGTAACGCTGCGGGTTGAAGAAGAGGCCGTCGAGCAGGCTGCGGGCGGAGTCCACGGTGGGGGGCTCGCCGGGGCGCTGGCGACGATAGATCTCGAGCAGGGCGTCCTCGCGGGTCATCGCGGTGTCGCGCTCGAGGGTGTTGCGCACGACGTCCGAGTCGCCGAGAAGCGACAGGATCTGGTCGTCGGTCTCGGCAATGCCGAGGGCGCGCAGGAACATGGTCGCGGACTGACGGCGCTTGCGGTCGATGGAGACGACCAGGTGCCCGCGCTTATCGACCTCGAACTCGAGCCAGGCGCCGCGGGCGGGGATGAACTGGGCGCGGTGCGTGAGGACGCCGTTGTCCATCTCGGCGGAGAAGTACACGCCCGGGGAGCGGACGAGCTGCGAGACGACCACGCGCTCGGTGCCGTTGATCACGAACGTTCCGCGCTCGGTCATGAGCGGGAAGTCGCCCATGAAGACGAGCTGCTCCTTGATCTCGCCGGTCTCTTTGTTGATGAAGCGCACATCGACGAAGAGAGGGGCCTGGTAGGAGATGTCCTTCGCGCGGCACTCCGCGATGGTGTGCGCGGGATCACCGAACTGGTGGTCGCCGAAGGTCACCTGCATGGTCTTGGCGGAGTTCTCGATCGGGGAGAACTCGGCGAAGGACTCAGCAAGGCCGTCGCCCATGAAGTGCTCGAACGACTCCTTCTGTACGGAAATCAGGTTCGGCAGCTCCATCGCCGGGGCGATCTTGCTGAAGGTCCTACGGCCGGCATGGCCCATAGGTTTGGTGAGAGAAGTCTTTGTGGTAGACACCAGGCTTTTCCTCCTTCAAAAGGGTGGAAGGCGGCAATTGTCGCAACGTAATAAATTACCCCAAGTCATTCTGACCGTCAATGAACAGTCTTGACTTGGGGTTTCTTTTGAACTAGACCGCTTTGACCAAGGGCTCTACCTGCAGTTTTGTTGCTTCAAAATTCTCGACTTATGTAGAATTTGCGGGTGTGGAATTCCACGAGGCCCACTTGCCGAGAAAAAAGTTTTCAACGGCTTGAAACCGCCGACGAAAAAAGGGCCGGACGCGATCGTCCGACCCTTTTGGTAGGCAAATGCCGATACCCAAGAAGTAAGGGAACTTACTTGAGGGTGACGGTGGCGCCGGCCTCCTCGAGCTGCTTCTTGGCGGCCTCGGCGTCCTCCTTCTTGGCACCCTCGAGAACGGCCTTGGGAGCGCCCTCGACGACCTCCTTGGCCTCCTTCAGGCCAAGGCTGGTGAGGGAGCGGACGACCTTGATGACGGCGATCTTGTTGTCGCCGAAAGACTCGAGGACGACGTCGAAGTTGGTCTTCTCCTCCTCGGCGGCAGCAGCGCCAGCGGCGGGAGCGGCAGCGGCCACGGCTACGGGGGCAGCAGCGGAGACGCCGAAGACGTCCTCCAGCTCGTGAACGAGCTCAGAAAGCTCGAGGGCGGGCATCTCCTTGAGGGCCTCGATGATCTCATCCTTGGTGACAGCCATGTCAATTCTCCTTTTATAGTGGGCACCCTTGTGGCGCCCATTGATCTATGCGGTGGTGCAGACGAAGCAGGCGCGTAGGTTTACGCGGCCTCCTTCTGGTCGGCGACGGCCTTGAGCGCGGTAACGAGGCCGCGGGCGGGACCGGCGCAAACCTGGGCGATGCCGGAAAGCGGGCTCGCGATGACGTACACGAGCTTGGCCAGGAGCTCCTCGTGGGACGGGAGATCCGCGTAGGCCTTGGCCTCCTCGGCGGACAGAGCGACGCCGTCGGCGATACCGGCGACGAACTCCATCTTCTTGAGCTCCTCGGACTGCTTCTTGATCACCTTGGCGGCGGCAACGGAGTCCTTCTCGTAGAAGACGTAAGCGCAGGGACCGGCGAGAGCCTCGTCGATGCTGGGCATACCAGCCTTCTCCAGAGCGAGCTTCACAATGTTGTTCTTGTAGACCTTCATCTCGGCGCCGGCCTCGCGCAGGGCGCGACGAACCTGCTGGGTCTCCTTGACGGTGAGGCCACGGTAGTTGACCACGAAGACACCCTTGGAGTTCTCGATGGACTCGGAGACCTTCTCGAGCATGTTCACATTGGATTTGCAGGGCATTGATTACACCTCCTTGTGTTTGCGATCGGGCACGAGCCGCCGGTTGGGGCGGGCCCTTCGCAAAGAAGAACCCCACCTGGCTCAGCCAAAGGCGGGGTTCTCGAAGATGCTATCTTGAGACCACCTCGGTAGGCGGGAAACCCCTTTGAGCCTTTCGGCACCGACTGTCTTTGGCAGCGGACGTGCTATGTAACGCAAGACGGGCGTCTCACGCGAATCACCATAGTGGCATTGCGCGAGACGCCCGTCAAGAGCGTTACAACTTCTACAAAAAGCTGCTGTTACTCAGCGAGGAAGTCGCGGGTAACGGAAGAGTCGATCTTCACGCCAGGGCCCATGGTGGAAGAAACGGCCACGGACTTGACGTACTTGCCCTTAGCGGAAGAGGGCTTGACGCGCAGGATCTCGGTGTAGAGAGCGGCGTAGTTCTCCACGAGCTTCTCGACGTCGAAGGAAGCCTTGCCCATGGGGACGTGGCAGATGCCGTAGCGATCGGCGCGGTACTCCACGCGGCCGGCCTTGAGCTCGGCGACCATCTTGGCGACGTCCATGGTCACGGTGCCGAGCTTGGGGTTCGGCATGAGGCCACGGGGGCCGAGGATCTTGCCGATGCGGCCGACCTTGGCCATCATGTTCGGCGTGGCGATGGCAGCGTCGAAGTTGATCTCGCCTGCCTGGATCTGGGCCACGAGGTCATCGGAACCGATGACGTCGGCGCCGGCGGCCTCGGCCTCGCGGGCCTTCTCGCCCTCGGCGAAGACGGCGACGCGGACGGACTTGCCGGTGCCGTGAGGCAGCGCGATGGAGCCGCGGATGTTCTGGTCGGCCTTACGGGTGTCGACGCCGAGGCGGATGGAAACCTCGATGGTCTCGTCGAACTTGGCGGTAGCGAGCTCCTTGACCAGCGTCAGGGCCTCCTTGGGCGTGTAAAGCTTGCTGGAGTCGACCTTGGCGACGTTGGCGTTGTAGTTCTTGCCGTGCTTAGCCATTCAAATACCTCCTGTGGTCAACGGGCTTTCGCCCTCCCACATCTCTTGCGGAAGGTTCCGCAAACGGATAGAGCGCCCCGAAGGGCGCGTAGTGCCTATTGAGAGTTACTCAGCGACGGTGACGCCCATGGAGCGAGCGGTGCCGGCGACGATCTTCTTGGCGGCCTCGATGTCGTTGGCGTTGAGGTCCGGCATCTTGATCTCGGCGATCTTGGTAAGCTGCTCCTGGGTGAGCTGGCCGACCTTGTCGCGCTGGGGCACGCCGGAGCCGCTCTTGATGCCGAGCTCCTTGAGGATGAGCTTGGCCGCGGGCGGGGTCTTGGTGACGAAGTCGAAGGACTTGTCCTCGTAGACGGTGATCTCGACGGGGATGACGTCACCGGACTTGTCCTTGGTGGCGGCGTTGAAAGCCTGGCAGAACTGCATGATGTTCACGCCAGCGGCGCCCAGGGCGGGGCCGACGGGAGGCGCGGGGTTGGCGGCGCCGGCAGGAATCTGGAGCTTGATGAACTTCGTGACCTTCTTGGCCATGAGAACCTCCTGAAATAGCTGATGGAAAAGGGTCGAACTATGTAAGCGACGGCCCCGAGAAGCAATCCCTTACGGGAACGGGGCCGGTCGGGATAACTAACCAATGGTTGCGATCTGGTCGAGCGTGAGCTCAACGGACGTCTCGCGGCCAAAGATGGTAAGAAGCACCTTGACCTTGCCGGAATCCGCCATGACCTCGGAGACCTGACCGTCGAAGTCGGCAAGAGGACCATCGACGACCTTGACGGCCTGACCGACCTCAAGGTTGATGGCGGTGCGCTTAGGCGCAACCTCGGTGGTGGAACGGGTATCGCCGGTGCGACGCATGATTTTGTCGAACTCACTGCGGCGAAGCGGGGTGGGCTTGCCGTCAAGGCCGACGAAGCCGGTCACGCCGGGGGTGTTGCGAACAACGGCCCAGGAGTTGTCGTCCATCTCCATGCGCACGAGGACGTAGCTCGGGAAGACCTTGGACTCTTTGGTCTCGCGCTTACCGCCCTCTTTGAGCTCGGTGACTTCCTCGGTAGGGATCTTGATGTCGACGATCTGATCCTGCAGGCCGTAGATCTCGATGCGGTGCTCGAGGTCGGTCTTCACCTTGTTCTCATAGCCGGAATAGGTGTGAACGACGTACCAACGCTTAGCCATGACTTACCCCCTCAGTCCAGTAAAGCCCACGAGGGCAGCCACGATGCCGGTGTCGACGAGCCAAATCAGAACGCCAAAGACAACGAGCATGACGATGACGGCCACGGAATAGCTCCTGAGCTCTTCCTTGGACGGCCACGTCACGCGACGCATCTCGGCCTTGACGTCGCCGAACCAGTTGCCGATGCGCTTGAAGAAGCCGGGCTTCTTGTTCTTCACGGCCTTGGAGACGGCCTTCGAAGACTCGGCTTTCTTCTCCTCCTTGGCCTGGGAGGCTCCGGCAGGAGCCGAAGCAGCCTGCATGGCTTCGCGACGAGCGCGCTCTTCGGCGCGTGCCTTGCGGGCGCTCCTCTTTTGACGCTCTTTGTTCGCCATTGGCGCAACTCCCCTAAGAAAAGAAAACTGATGTACATAGAAACCGGCTAACCCTTACGGGAAAGCCGGTGGTGAAATCTGGCAGGCCAGGAAGGACTCGAACCCTCAACAAACGGTTTTGGAGACCGCCGCTCTACCATTGGAGCTACTGGCCTGTAAATGAAGACCCACCGCTAAGTTTAGCGGGTCTCCTTGTGGAGCGTGTGCTTACGGCACCAACGGCAGTACTTCTTCAACTCCATACGATCGGGGTTGTTGGACTTGTTCTTATCCGTGGTGTAGTTGCGGCGCTTGCACTCAGTGCACGCAAGAGTAACCAGAGTACGCATGAATCCTCCTGAACACGTAGTCAGGCCCGAGACTTATTCGGACTGACGCGGTGGTAAACATTACCGTAGGACGGGTTTTGCTGTCAAGATGTATCGGGAAGAGATTTCTAGACCACAAAACCGCCATAGTCCTGGACTTCGCCGCCCGATCCAGAGGACCATGCTGGATTCACGTTCGGGCATAAAAAGCCCGGCACTCCATTCAGAGTACCGGGCTTTGAGCAAACTAAGAGGTAATTTACTCGATGATGGTCGTCACGCGGCCATCGCCGACGGTGTGGCCACCCTCGCGGATAGCGAACTTGAGGCCCTGCTCCATAGCGATGGGGTGGATGAGCTCGCAGGTGACGGTGATGTGGTCGCCAGGCATAGCCATCTCAACCTTGTTGCCGTTGGAGTCGGTGAGCTCCTGCACGTCACCGGTGATGTCGGTGGTGCGGAAGTAGAACTGCGGACGGTAACCAGCGAAGAACGGGGTGTGACGGCCGCCCTCCTCCTTGGTCAGAACGTAGATCTCACCGGTGAACTTCTTGTGCGGGGTAACCGAACCGGGCTTGCAGAGAACCTGGCCGCGCTCAATCTGCTCGCGCTTGATGCCGCGGAGAAGGATACCGACGTTGTCGCCAGCCATGCACTCGTCCATGGTCTTACGGAACATCTCGATGCCGGTGGCAACGGAGGTCTGGGTCGGCTTGATGCCGACGATCTCGACGGGCTCGTTGAGCTTGAGGACACCACGCTCAACACGGCCGGTAGCGACGGTACCACGACCGGAGATGGTCATGACATCCTCGATGGCCATCAGGAACGGCTTCTCGTCGTCACGCTGCGGCGTCGGGATGTAGTCATCGACGGCGTGCATGAGCTCGATGATGGAGTCGACCCACTTCTGCTCGCCGTTGAGGGCGCCCAGAGCGGAGCCGCGGATGATCGGCAGATCGTCGCCGGGGAAGTCGTACTCGGAGAGGAGGTCACGGGTCTCCATCTCGACGAGGTCGATGAGCTCCTCGTCGTCAACCATGTCACACTTGTTCAGGAAGACGATGATGTAAGGAACGCCGACCTGACGGGCGAGCAGGATGTGCTCGCGGGTCTGAGCCATGGGGCCGTCGGTAGCGGCGATAACGAGGATAGCGCCATCCATCTGAGCAGCGCCGGAAATCATGTTCTTGATGTAGTCGGCGTGGCCCGGGCAGTCGACGTGAGCGTAGTGGCGCTCCCAGGTCTCGTACTCAATGTGAGCGACGTTAATGGTAATGCCGCGCTGACGCTCCTCGGGAGCCTTGTCGATGTTCTCGAAGGCGGTGAAGTCAGCCTTGCAGCCCGGGGTCTCAGAGAGAACCTTGGTGATAGCGGCGGTCGTGGTGGTCTTGCCGTGGTCGACGTGACCAATCGTACCGATGTTTACGTGCGGCTTAGAACGGTCAAACTTCTCCTTGGCCATTGCCATCCTCCTTCTGGAAGAACTTACTGCTACATATGCTGAGCGGCGACCGAAGCCGCCGCCTGAAGCTCTGGTACCGGTGACTGGATTCGAACCAGTGACATCGCGGGTATGAGCCGCGTGCTCTAACCAGCTGAGCTACACCGGCATGGTGCCGAACATACTTGAAAAAGAATGGAGCCCGCGACCGGATTTGAACCGGTGACCTCTTCGTTACCAACGAAGTGCTCTACCTACTGAGCTACACGGGCACATGGTGGGGATGCTTGGACTCGAACCAAGGAACCCAGAGGGAGCGGATTTACAGTCCGCCGCAGTTGCCGCTGTGCCACATCCCCATTCCGTTTTCAAGTGCTCGCTCAGGACCACGTCCCTTGCAAGCGGAGAGTATATTACGGCGAGTTGCAAAGGCTGTCAACGTATTCCACCCACCCGGGCGTATCCTATCCTTAATTTCTGCACATCCCCAGGTAGATTACCCTGTTTTGACCTTGCTTGCGCTACCTTTCTTCGCCTTCCGGCCTCCGGTCCCAGAAGTTTTTTCTTGCCACTCCGGAATTAATTTCCCCTGAATAGCGGGCTGGGCTCTTCCTGCGGTCACCCTTGTGGGAATTCGCGCGATACAAGGCACGGTGCGTCTTGACACAAAAAAGGTCGCAACCAAAAAGCAGCTGCGACCTGCGGAAATCCTGGAGCCGGTAGAGGGAGTCGAACCCCCAACCCACGGTTTACAAAACCGTTGCTCTGCCATTGAGCCATACCGGCGGGTGAGCTAACTATAGCGGCTCGGGTCTTCTTGCGCCACCCTTGGAGAACCCGGGCCAGCCGGCCGTACAAACTATTTCCCGAGGAGCTTCCAGAGCTTTTCTCGCTGCTCCGGGGAGATCCGGTCCTCCAGGGTCATGCGCTGGTGCTGGCGCTCGGCGCATTCCTTCTCGTACTCCTGGGCCAGGTTGTTCACGTCGTGCACGAGGACGTCGCTCGAGACCTTGGTCACGGGGATGCCGCCCACGGTCGCGCGGATCGTGCTGTCGGACGTGACCACGGTGACGGCGCGGGGCATGAGCCGCTGCTCCGTCACGATTCGCTCGATGACGGTATCGGCGCTCTCCCCCGTCTCGGAGAAGACCATCCGCACACCGGCCGTCGAGCGCGCCGGCCGCTCGGGAGAGACGTTGTTCGCCGCGTCGAAGACGATCACGGGGTCGTATTTGCCCTTTGCGTAGGCGGCGACGTCGGCCACAAGCAGCTCGCGTGCCTGTTCGAAGGGGTCGGAGACCCCGGAGCGGTCCATGCGAGACATATATCGCTCGGACTTGAAGATCACGTTGTACCCGTCCACGACCAGGAGGTCGAGGCGCTGCTTAGCGGCCATCCGGTGCCTCCCCCGCCATTTGGCGGCGAAGCCACTCGTAGGCCATGACGGTGGTCGCTTGGGCGACGTTCAGCGACTCGACGCGCCCGCGCTGGGGAAGCCTGCAGGCGAAATCGCACTTCTCGAGGACCAGGCGGGAGATGCCGGAGCCCTCCGATCCCATCACAAGGGCGAGACGGCCCTCCATGGGGGCGTGCCAGACGTCCTGCTGGGCATGCTCGGTCGAGGCCGCGGCCCAGAAACCCGCGGACTTAAGGCGTTCGAGCGCGCGCGGGAGGTTGGAGACCTGCGCGATGGGGATGTGCAGCACGGCGCCAGCAGAGGTCTTGTAGGCGCCGACGCCCACCTTCGCGGCGCGGGCGTTCGCGATGACGACGCCCGCCGCGCCCACGACCTCGGCCGTGCGCACGATGGCGCCGAAGTTGCCCTCGTCGGTCACGTGGTCGAGCACGATCACGAGCGCGTCGCCCTTCCCCGCCGCCGCGATGACGTCGGAGAGGTCGGCGTACTCGAACGGCTTCGCGCGAACGACGATGCCCTGGTGGGCGCCGTGGCTCGAGAGCTGGTCGAGGCGCGAGCGGGGAACGAACTCAACGTCGACGCCGCGCTCCTCCAGCCTGCCCACGATGCGGTCGAGCGCGGGGTCCTGCTGGCCGATAGGGATGGCCACGAGGGCGCTCCTGAGCGGCATGCCGCAGGCAAGGGCCTCCTCGACGGCGCGGCGCCCCTCGATGAGGTCGGAGCGACCGCCCTGGGGACGCGTGCCTTGGGCGCGCTGACTTTGCGGGCGGCCGCCCTGCGGCTTGCGGCCCCCGCGCGGGGCGTAGCCGCCTTTGCCGCCCTGGCCCGCGCGGCCCTTGGGCTGCTCGCGGCGAGCCTGGGCGCGGCCGGTCTTCTTTGCGCCGCCGCGCTGCTGGTTGTAGGCCATCGGCTACGCCTTCCTGTGCACGCGGGCGCCGGCGGCGGTGTCCTCGACCACGAGGCCGAGCGCGGCGATGCCGTCGCGGATGGCGTCGGCCACGGCCCAGTTCTTCTGCGCGCGGGCCTCCTGGCGAGCGGCGAGAAGGGCGTCGGCGGCCTCCTCGGCGGAGTCGCCCTCGTAGCCCGCCTGGTCGCGGGCGAGGTCCACGAGCTCGTGCGGGAGCTCGTCTGCGGCCTTGCGGGAAAGCGTGACGCCCATGACGCCCGAGAGCTCGCAGAGGGTGTCCGCGGCGCGCAGGCACACGGCGCAGGCCGGGGCGTCGCCGGCAGCGTCGAGGTAGCTGTTCGACGTGGTCACGAGCGAGAAGATCGCGGCGAGGCCGCCCGCGGTGTTGAAGTCGTCGTCCATCTGGGCGTTGAACTCCTCGCGGGCGGCGTCGACGGCGGCGGCGAACTCCTTGTCCTTCTCGGTGAGCTCGCTGCCCTTGGGGGCCTGGTCGGCGGCCCAGCGCAGGTTGCGCACGGCGGTCTGGAGACGCTCGAGCGTGCCCACGGAGCCCTCGAGGCGCTTACGGGAGAAGTCGAGCGGCGCGCGGTAGTGGGTCTGCAGCATGAGCAGGCGCACGGCGTCGGCCGGGTAGGCGTCGAGGACCTCCTTGAGCGTGAGGAAGTTGCCCAGGGACTTGGACATCTTCTCGCCGTCGACGCGCAGCATGCCCGTGTGCATCCAGGTGTTCGCGAGGGGCTTGTCCCAGGCGCACATGGCCTGGGCGGTCTCGTTCTCGTGGTGCGGGAAGATGAGGTCCGCGCCGCCGCCGTGGATGTCGATGGGGGTGCCCAGGTAGCGATGGATCATGGCGCAGCACTCGGTGTGCCAGCCGGGGCGGCCGTCGCCCCACGGGGAGGGCCAGCTGGGCTCGCCGGGCTTGGCGGCCTTCCAGAGGGCGAAGTCGAAGGGGTCGCGCTTCTCATCGTTGACCTCCACGCGCTCGCCGGCGCGCAGCTGGTCGAGGTCGCGGCCGGACAGGATGCCGTAGTTGTGGTCGGAGCGCACCGAGAAGTACACGTCGCCGGAGGGCACGGGATACGCATTGCCCTTGTCGATCAGGATCTGGATCATGTCCTGCATGGCCTGGATCTCGCGCGTCGCGCGCGGGCGGATGTCGGGGTCCATGATGCCGAAGCGGTGCATCTGCTCGATGAAGGCGTTCGAGAACTCCTCGGCCACGTCGGCCGCGGTGCGCCCCTGCTCGTTCGCGCGGTTGATGATCTTGTCGTCCACGTCGGTGAGGTTCTGGGCGAAAGTGACCTCGTAGCCCTTGTACATGAGGTAGCGGCGGATCACGTCGAAGCTGAGGAACGTGCGCGCGTTGCCGATGTGGATCTGGTCGTAGACCGTGGGGCCGCAGACGTACATGCGGATCTTGCCGGGCTCGATGGGAACGAGCTCCTCCTTGCGGTGCGTCTGACTGTTGTATACGAGCATGGTGCGCTCTCCTTCATGGTCGAGCCGCGCGGGCGGCACGGTGTTGCATCTAGGAAGTGTAGTCAATCTTGGGCTTCTCGGCGTCGCTCGGCGCAGCGCCGCCGGAATCGGGGTCAGACGCGCTCGAGAAGGGCGACGGCCCAGGCCTCGATCCCCTCTTTGCGCCCCACGAAGCCGAGGCGCTCGGTCGTGGTCGCCTTCACGCCCACGGCGTCCACCGGGACGCCCATCGCCGCCGCCATGCGGGCGCGCATCTGCTCGCGATAAGGGGCGAGCTTGGGCGCCTGGGCGGCGACGGTACAGTCGCAGTCGACGATCCTGAAGCCGCGCTCGGCGGCGAGGGCGGCCACGCGCTCGAGGAGCTTGATGGAGTCGGCGCCCTCGTAGGCGGGGTCGTCGTCGGGGAAGAGCTTGCCGATGTCGCCCTCGCGAAGGGCGCCCAAGATGGCGTCCATGAGCGCGTGCACGAGCACGTCGGCATCGGAATGGCCAAGAAGCCCCAGCTCAGAGGGCACCTCGACGCCGCCCAGGATGCACTTCCTCCCTGGCGCGAACGCATGCACGTCGTAGCCGTGGCCGATTCTCATGCTCATTGGACGTCCCTTCCCGGCTTCCTGCCGCAGCCCTCCTCCACGAGGCGCTGCTCGAGCGTGGCCTGGGCCACCGCGAGGTCCTCGGGGATAGTCACCTTTATGTTGTCGCGCGAGGTCTCGACGCACAGGACGCGGCCGCCGTGGCGCTCCACGAGCGAGGAGTCGTCGGTCCCGAGGTAGCCGTCCCACAGCGCCGCGCGGTACGCGGCCCTAAGCGGCTTTGCCCAGAAGACCTGCGGGGTCTGCGCGCACCAGTAGAACGAGCGGTCCGGCGTGGCCACGACCTGCTCGCCCTCCACGAGCTTGAGCGTATCGATGGAGCGGCAGGCGCAGATGGCGCCCGCGAGCGTCTCGTCGGCGCGTACCGTCGCGCAGGCGCGCTCGATGGCCTCTATGTCGATGAGCGGGCGGGCGGAGTCGTGGACCGCGACGATTCTCTGGTCCCGGGGAACCGCCTGCAGGCCGGAGTAGACCGAGTCCTGCCGCGTGGGACCCGCGGGCGCGAAGCTCACGGGCTTGGACAGCGTGAGCGGGCCGAGGACGTCGCGCTCGACAGCGGCGACCTTGTCGGGGGCGCACACGATCACGAGGCGCTCGACGGACGGCGCGTGGTCGAAGGCCATGACGGACCAGCACATGAGCGGGAGGCCGCAGAGGTCCACGAACTGCTTGCCGCGCGGGTCGCCGAAGCGCTCACCCGTGCCGCCCGCGAGGATGATCGCGCAGGTATCGGGCCCTTGCGCCGGGGCGCCCACGGGCTTTGTCTCGGCGCAAGAGCAGACGTTGGGACTTCCGGTCGTGCCGCTCATTCGTTCTTCCCCCACATACGGTGCAGGCTGTTCGCCAGCACGCCGGGATTCTTCACGCCGATCTCGCCCAGGCGGGCCGGGTCGTCGTCCACGGCCTCGAGGACCTCCTGGAGCGAGCCGTACTCGTCCACGAGCTTGTCGGCCATGCCCTCGCGCACGACCGAGACGCGGGAGAGCGTGCGCAGGCCGAGCGGCGTCATGATGCTGTCCTCGCCGCGCTCGTCGGAATAGCCCAGGATCTTTGCCACGAACTTCGCGGAGCGGAGCTTCGTGTTGTCGGCATCGTGGAGCTTGGCTCGGATCGCGCGGGCCGCCTCCTCGGAGGAGTCGGCGGCGTAGTCCCTGATCATGAGGGTGTACGCCTCGTCCATGCTGCCCAGGAGCTCGCCGCGCTGCATGGCGACGGTGCGCCCTTCTCGGCCGAGCTGCAGGATGCAGCCGTCGAGCTCCTCGTCGGCGGTCATCAGGGTCTCGAACAGGTAGAAGATGTTCGTGACGTCGCCCAGCGTGACGTAGTTGTCGAGCTCCAGGCTCGTCAGGCGCAGCAGGCTGCGGTCGAGCTGCTGGCGGGTGTTCTGCATGGCGACCGTGAGCTGGTTCACCGAGACCATCAGGTCCGAGACGGGCTTCAGGTCGAAGCCGTGGCCGTCGACGTAGACGTTCACGACCTGGCGGCGCTCGGAGACCGTGGCGACCACGGCCTTCGTGAGCAGGCTCATGCGCGCCGCGGTGCGGTGGCGGGTGCCCGTCTCGGTCGTGGGCAGGGACGGGTCGGGGTTCAGGTGGTAGTTGGCGCGCAGGATCTTCGTGAGGTCCTTGTCGAGCACGACCGCGCCGTCCATCTTGCAGAGCTCGAAGAGCCTGTTCGCCGTGAACGAGACGTCCAGCTTGAAGCCGTCGTCGCCCGCGGCGAGCACGTTCTCGGTATCTCCCACGCAGATGAGGGCGCCCATGTGGCCCGCGATGATCATGTCCAGGGCGTGGCGCAGGGCCGTGCCGGGGGCCGTCATGCGGATGGCGTTCTCCAGCCGGGCTTCGTGGTCGTTTGCGCCCAGGTCAAACGGGGCTGCGTCCATGCTGGTCCCTCCTCGGGTAAGCTGCGGGCCCGATCGGGCCCGTGGAGTCGTGGATTCGTCGAGCCGCCAAGAAGCACGGGCTTCTTGGCGGCTGCGCCTTTGGGGAAAGTATATCCCCCGGGTATGCGGCCGGCCCTTAGGCCCCCGACGCGGCTAGGCCGTCGGCACCGGATGCCGGGGCCTGCGGCGCCGAGCCTGCGGGCAAATCGAAGCTCGGGCGCGCCATGTTCTCGCGCCGGCGCGGCTCGGGGATCTCGCCCGTCGTCTTCTCGAAGGCGAGCTTGCCGTCCTTGGCGCGGACCTTGACGATGTCGCCCCGGCCCCACTTGCCCTGCAGGAGCTCCTCGGAGAGTGGGTCCTCGATGAGCGTCTGGATGGCGCGGCGCAGCGGGCGGGCGCCGTAGACGGGATCGGCCCCCTCCTTGGCCACGAGGTCGCGGGCAGCGTCGGTGAGCTCGATGGACATGCCTTGGGCCACGAGGCGGTCGCGCAGGTCGGCGATCATGAGCTCGACGATGCCGCGGAGCTGCTCGGTCGTGAGCGACTTGAAGACCACGACCTCGTCCACGCGGTTGAGGAACTCGGGGCGGAAGTGCTTCTTGAGCTCGCTCATCACGCGGCTCGAGATCTCTTTGTCGGACAGGCCCGAGTCGCCCATGGCCGAGAAGCCGAGCGTCGAGGTGTGCGCGATGTCGCGGGCGCCGATGTTCGACGTCATGATGATCACGGTGTTGGAGAAGTCCACGTGGCGGCCCTGGCCGTCGGTCAGGCGACCCTCGTCCAGGATCTGGAGCAGGACGTTGAAGACGTCGGGGTGGGCCTTCTCGATCTCGTCGAAGAGGATCACGGAGTAGGGTCTGCGGCGCACGGCCTTGGTGAGCTCGCCGCCCTCGTCGTAGCCCACGTATCCCGGAGGGGCGCCGACGAGCTTGGAGACGGTGTGCTTCTCCATGAACTCGGACATGTCGAAGGTGATGAGCGCGTCCTCGCTGCCAAAGAGGAACTCGGCGAGCGACTTGGCGAGCTCGGTCTTGCCCACGCCGGAGGGGCCCAGGAAGATGAACGAGCCGCCCGGGCGGCGCGGGTCCTTGAGCGGGCTGCGGCTGCGGCGGATGGCGCGCGCGACCTTGGTGACGGCCTCGTCCTGGCCGACGACGCGCTGGTGGAGGACCTCCTCGCAGCGCAGGAGCTTGGACGCCTCGGCCTCGGTGAGGTTGGAGACGGGCACGCCCGTGATGCTGGAGACGACGTCGGCGATGTCGTTCTCGTCCACGACGACCGCGTGCTCCTCCAGGCCGCGCCGCCACGCGGACTCGAGCTCGTCGCGCTTGGCGATAAGGGCCTTCTCCTCGTCGCGCAGGGACGCGGCCTTCTCGAACTCCTGGGCCGCGGCGGCCTGGGACTTCTCGCCGCGCACTCGGTTGAGGTCGGCGTCGACCTGCGCGATCTCGGGCGGGAGCACCATGCGGTGCACGCGCGTGCGGGCACCGGCCTCGTCCAGGACGTCGATGGCCTTGTCGGGCAGGAAGCGGTCCTGCACGTAGCGGCTCGAGAGCGTCACGGCAGCCTTCACGGCGGCGTCGGTGTAGTGCACGTGGTGGTGCTTCTCGTAGCGGTCCTTCAGGCCGTCGATGATCTTGAGCGTGTCCTCGACGGAGGGCTCGCCGATGTAGACGGGCTGGAAGCGGCGCTCGAAGGCGGAGTCCTTCTCGATGTGCTTGCGGTACTCCTCGGCCGTGGTCGCACCGATGACCTGGATCTCGCCGCGGGACAGGGGCGGCTTGAGGATCGACGCGGCGTCGATGGAGCCCTCGGCCGAGCCGGCGCCGATGACGGTGTGGATCTCGTCGATGAAGAGGATGTCCTCGTCGGAGTCCTCGAGCTCCTGCACGACCTTCTTCATGCGCTCCTCGAACTCGCCGCGGTACTTGGAGCCGGCGACGAGGGAGGCCATGTCGAGCGTCCAGATCTGCTTGCCGCGCAGGATGTCGGGCACGTTGCCGGAGTCGATGAGCTGGGCGAGGCCCTCCACGATGGCGGTCTTGCCCACGCCCGGGTCACCGAGCACGAGGGGGTTGTTCTTCTGGCGGCGCGCGAGGACCTGCATGACGCGCTCTATCTCGGCGTCGCGGCCGATGACGGGGTCGAGCTTGCCCTCGGCGGCCTGCTTGGTGAGGTTGCGGCCGTACTTCTCGAGCATGGACTCGTCGTCGGGGGAGCCCTGCTGCGAAGAGCCCATGGGGGCGCCCATGCCAATGAAGACCTGGCCAGGCATGCCGTTGGGCGCCTGCTGCTGCGGGCGGTCGTCCGACTTCTGGATGAGCTCGTTCACGGCGTTGCGCACGGCGTCGGCCGAGACGCCCATGGCGCGCAGGGCGTCCATGGCGCGGCCGTTGCCCTCGGCGACGATGCCCAGGAGCAGGTGCTCGGTGGCGATGTAGGTCTGGCCGTGGGTCATGGTCTCGCGGTAGGCGCCCTCCAGGACGCGCTTGGCGCGGGGCGTGAAGGGGATGTGGCCGCCGGGCATGGGCTCGGTCTCGGGCGCGGTGAGGCCCTGGACGGTCGCGAGCGCCTCGTCGTAGGTGACCTCGAGCTTGGCCAGGGCCTGCGCGGCGATGCCCTCGCCCTCCTTGATGAGCGCAAGCAGGAGGTGCTCGGTACCCACGTACATCTGGCCGAGGTTGCGCGCCTCGTCCTGCGCGAGGCTCATGACCTTGCGGGCTTTGTCGGTGAACTTCTCGAACATGCGGTAGTTCCCTTTCGTGCAATGAGCTGCCTCGATGCGCTTTTGGCGGGCCGCGAGGGGCCGCGGGCGCCGGGCGCGCGAGGCTGAGTGTCCGGTCTCTAGTTTGTACCCCGTGCGCCCAGATGGCAAACCCGCGACACGTGACGGCAACGGCGCTTGCGGGGCGCTTCTTGGCGGCAAGGGGCCGTCACGGGCCGCGCCGCTCGCCGCTAGGACTCGCCTTTCTCGCCTCTAGAGCCCGTCCTTCTCAGAGAGGTGTATTCTCTCCCGGCGCGTGTGGGCGCTAAGCGAATGCACTTCTTGGCATTTTGGCGACTTCTCGATGCACCTCTGCGAAACGGGGATGCACTTCTGGAATACACCTCTGGCATGCACCTCTGCATCGTGGAAAGACGCGAGGCATCGCCGTCTCGGCATCACTCGCGCCGCCCCATGGACTTCTTGCGAAGATGGGAATCCTGACGCAAGCTGACGGCTCATAGGCAAGAAAACCTCCACACCAGCTCCGACGGTCCATCGGCGGCGAAACGTCAGGATGCCGCCAGCGTCGCGTCAACAAAGTGGCAGGTTAACGACAGTTTTCTGCAAGGTACGGCTGCTACGCTTCGGTCCCCGTTCCCAACGGCGACCAGGAGACGACATGACGCGCTTTTTCCTTGCCGAGAAGGACTCGCTCAGGCTGCTCAGGTTCGCCCGCAGCAGTCCTTTCCTCTTTCTTTCCCCGTGCCCGGAGGACGAGCTCGTCGTCGAGCCCTACACTTCCGCGGAGCTCCTGGAGCTGCGGCGCGCGCTGCCCCCGGAAATGAGCGGCTTCGACGCGTCCTCCCCTCTTTGCCTCACGTTCTTCTCGCGGGAATCGAGGTCGCAGTCCAAGCTCATCAGGCCGTTCGTCTCCCTGAGTGCCCTGCCTCCGGGCGCCTTCCTGGAGGTCATGGGCCCATGGGGCCGCGCGGGATCGAGGGTTTACGTCGAGTCGCCTGCGCTCGCCCTCGTGAGAATGGCGCAGGTCCTTCTTCCCGCCGTCAGAGGCGGGCAGCTCAGACGCAGCGCCGCGCTCGTTCGGCTCATGGGGCTCGCGATGGAGTTCTGCGGCACCTATGCGCGCGACCCGCTCGACCCTCTTGGCGGCCCTTGCGCCTATGGGGTCGAGCCGCTCGCGGACGCCGATTCGCTGAGACGTTTTCTGCTGGGGGCGTCCGGCATACGGGGGCTGAGGTTCGCACGCGAGGCGTCCGGGTATGCACTTGACGGCTCGGCTTCTCCCGCAGAAACGCTCCTGGCGCTTGCGATGAGCCTGCCGCCCAGGCTCGGGGGCGCCCCGCTTCCCGGTTTCGCCATGAACGAGCCCCTTGAGCTGGAGGGCGACGCCACGTCGCTTCTCCACCACCGGTCCATGAGACCGGACTTCTATTGGCGCGAGCAGCGGGTCGCGCTCGAATACAACGGGAAGGTCCACGACTCCGAGGACGGCCACGAAGAGGACCATTTCCGCAGGCAGGACTATGCGACCTGCGGGATTGGCGTGGTCGAGGCCCGAAGCTCGGACGTGAGAGATACCGGGGCCCTGGAAAGGCTCATCAAGCTCGTGGCCCTCGAGCTTGAAAGGAGGGGCGGCGACGGGCCCAGCCTCCGCAAGCGGATCGACGCGAGCCTCCAGGACCCGCAGGCGCGGGTAGCGCGGGCGCAGCTCGTTTACGAGCTCACCCGGGGCCGTAGGCACGGTGAGCCCGGGTGAGCGCTGCGTCGCAGACGAGCGTTGCGCTCCAGCCGAGCATTACAGAGGTGTATTCCCTCTTCCCGGAAAAACGCGCCCAGTGCGTTCACTTGCCAAGAAAACCAGCAGAGGTGCATGCCCTAGAGCACGCACCTCTGCAATACACCTCTGCAACGAAGGGGCGACCGCCGCCCGAACGGAGCGACGACCCGGAAAACCGCTACTCCACGCCGTCGCAGGTGGGCTGGATGGCCTTCATGGCCTCGATGACGCTCGCGAAGAGCTCGTCGAGCTCCATACCGTTGAGCTCGGCGCCCTTGCGGATGACGTCGCGGTCGCAGCCGGCGGCAAAGCGCTTGTCCTTGAACTTCTTCTTGAGGCTCTTCACCTCGAAGTCCATGACGG
>ERZ808246.1218-NODE-1218-length-19018-cov-4.317144_pt1 | contig 19018 bp, 15 predicted proteins | sample MGYA00521083_ERZ808246 | MGnify/ENA primary metagenome ERZ808246 (study PRJEB31516, sample SAMN03275577) | gut metagenome | biome: mammalia-associated habitat; material: feces | host: Papio cynocephalus | place: Kenya | collected 2012-07-07 ... | reverse complement strand
TGATACACGTATAAGGCTACTCACACCGCGCTCACACCGTCCGCGGTTCGCTTTGTTTTTCGCCGTAATACGACTGTCTCCGTCATAGCTTTTATTATATCATAGTGATTTTACCACAGGAAAAAAGCATTGTCAAGTAAGCGGAGTATTATTTCTTTTTCAATTTATAAAACTTATATATTCCGCCTATGCTCAGCGCCGTACAGGCGCAGACAGCCGTTCTTTTCAGCACGAACGGAACCGCCGTCGAAACGGATGACGGAGAATGAGTATAAACATACTCAGTAACGGGGCGTTTAAGTTTAGAGGAAAAAAGTTCTTCGGCTGTCAGCGTGTATGTCGAATATGAGTCGGGATTATTCTCTTCAATATCGAAAATTCTGACTCCCCTTTTCATGCCGGGACCGTATGTATTGAATCCGCATCCCTGCGTATAGCCTAAATCGATTCCGCCGCAGTTTACAACGAACGAATTATTATGATCGTGTCCGAAATAAAGCCCGAGCACATCTCCTTTTTCTTTAAGTGCGGATAAAAAACCGTCGTCATATTTTATCGAAGCGAAATTCTCGCCCATAAACATGCCCTTTTCATATAACGAATCGCCGAGTTTATAATAGTTCTTATTAAATTCTCCCGCACCCTTGAAAGCACGTTTATCGTGTCTGTCGGACATAACCGCCGTTTTATAAATTTCAATCGGGGGAATATGACAGAACGCAAGAGCGGGCAGAGCTTTTTTATATGAATCTCTTATTTTTCTGTATTCATTCTGCTGTTCGGCGCTTACGCCGTCATACTTGCCCGTATCGAACATATATACGTTAAACAACGGCATATTCCCGTCATGTGAATAAACCGTTTTATAAGAAAACAGAGAATATCCGCCTGCTGAATTTGAATTATTAAGACACAGTCCACTGTCCTTATATGTCATGAACTGAAAATCGGCGGAACATTTATTTGAAACATCATGATTTCCGAACGTGAACAAAAACCTGACGTTTCTTTTCATAAGAGGCTTCAGTACATTTTCTATCGTCATTTTCGTTTTAGCCCGAACGTCGCCCGAAACCATTGAAACTCCGTAAGCCTTTACTTGGTCGCCGGTAAAAACAACGAGATCGGGCTGCGCATAGTCCAACGCTCTGTCAATAAGATTTACCGTATCGGGGTTCGTCATGCATATCTCCTGCGCGTCGGCTATCTGCATTATTCTGAAATGTCCGTTCCCTGAAAAAACAAGTTTGCCATCCATAATAATCACCGCCGTTATTATACGTTAAAATATATATTTGTGTCAACACGGTTAAATTTATAAAATTGCCTCTTGAAACTTTATCATCATTGTGATAGTATCAATCAGGTGATATTAATGTATATTAATGAGAAAATATTTACGCTCGCTCCCGAATATGAGATTTCCGACAGTGAAAAAGCGGTTTATTCCGTGCTGAGGGAACTCGGAATCGATTTTGAACGCGCAGAGCACGACAAAGCGGATACTATAGACGACTGCCTTGCGGTTGAGAAAGTTCTCGGGGTCTCAATATGCAAAAATCTGTTCCTGTGCAACAGGCAGAAAACGAAGTTTTATTTACTTCTCATGCCCGGAGACAAGCCTTTTAAAACAAAAGACCTCTCATCTCAGATTAATTCCGCAAGGCTCTCGTTTGCCGACTCCGGCGCAATGGAAAAATATCTCGGAGTAACACCCGGCTCGGTAAGCGTTTTGGGACTTATTTTCGATAAGGAAAACGACGTCACGCTTTTAATAGATTCGGATTTATTAAATAATGAATTTATAGGCTGTCATCCGTGCAAAAACACGGCTACGCTCAAAATTAAAACAGAGGATATACTCTCAAAGTTCCTGCCTTACGTAAAGCACGAGTATACAACCGTTAAATTATAAAGAACAGAGGAATTTAAAAATGACACATCAATCACCCGTCACGGCAATAATCGTAGGCGGAGGACACAGATCTTTCATATATGCGTCATATGCGCAGAAACATCCCGATGAACTTAAAATAGTCGGAATAGCAGACCCGGACGCGGACAGATGCCGTGAGGCCGCCGAAACTTACGGCTTCGGCGAGGATATGATTTTTTCCTCGGCAGAGGAACTTGCAAGGCATAAAAAACTTGCGGATGTAATCATAAACGGCACAATGGACAAGCTCCATGTAAAAACGTCTGTTCCGCTTCTTGAAAAGGGCTACGATATTCTTTTGGAAAAGCCGTTTGCCGATAATAAAGAGGAGATGGACGAGCTTGTTTCGGCAGTAAAAAAATACAACCGCAAAGTTATGGTCTGCCATGTTTTGAGATATGCTAAATTCTATAACGAGATAAAAAAAGTAATCGCGTCCGGAAAAATCGGCAGAATAATTAATATTCAAACGCTTGAGGACGTAAGCTATCATCATCTTTCCACATCATACATACGCGGAAAATGGGCAAATTCCGATATTTGCGGAACATCCATGCTCTTAGCAAAATGCTGTCACGATATAGATATCGTAACATGGCTGATGTCTGAAACAAAACCCGTCAGAGTTTCGAGTTTCGGCTCTCTTTTCCAGTTTAAAAGAGAAAACGCTCCCGAGGGAAGCGCGGACAAATGCATGGACTGCAAATATGCGGATTCGTGTAATATGTCAGCCAAGACAATATATCTCGAGCACCCCGAAAGATGGACGTTTTACGTTTGGTCGGAGCTTATGAAGGGTAACGAAAAACCGACGCTCGAGCAAAAAGAACAGTACTTGAGAACATCTACACCGTACGGCAGATGCGCATACAAATCAAACAACAACGTCGTTGACCATCAGTCGGTTCTTATAAATTTTGCGTCCGGAGCAACGGCAACTCATAACATGACGGGCGGAACCCCGTATTCACAGAGAAGAATAAAAATAACGGGCACGTTGGGCTCAATTGAGGGATGTTTCGAGGACAGCAAATTCACCGTCTATATGATAGCCCCAAAACCCGAAAGCGGTTATACGTCGGAAGAATTCGACCTAACAAAAATCGCGTCGGCATTCGAGGGACACGGCGGCGGAGATATGGCTGTCGTTGAGGATTTCATAAAATACGTAAGAGGCGAAGAAGTATCAATAGCATGCACCAGCATTTTTGACTCCGTACTCGGACACGAATGCGTATTTGCCGCGGACAAGTCTATGCTCCGCGACGGCGAAAGCATTGAAATAAAGTAACAAAAAATCAGTCCTCCCATAAGATATTACTGAGACCGGCGTACATAAGCCGACGAACTCAGAAAAATATCTTTAAGGAGGATTTTTTATGAACGACAGAAACGACGTTTCATGCAGAAAAATAAAAGAAGCCGTTTGTATCGATACCGACAGAGTTTACGACTCCTGCGCGGATAAAGACTGTCTTGCAGATTTGAGAGTATATTTTACGGATCAGACCCAGCAGTTAATCGATAACGCGGTATCGGTAAGATGCAGAGGATGCGAGGTGCTCAACGTATGCACCGAGATTGAGCGCGTACCTTTTAATAAAGGATTCTACTCGGTTGACCTCACTTTCTTCTTCCTTGTCTCGCTCGACGTTTTCACCTCGGCGCAGTGCCCCGAAGAAACAGTCTGCGGACTGTGCATGTTCTCTAAGAAATGCATCCTTTACGGCAGCGACGGAAACGTCAAAATCTTTTCATCCGAATTTGCGGACAGACAGAACGACGAACAGCTCCCGCCCGCAACAACCAGCCCCAAGGCAAAAGTTCAGGTCGCAGAACCTATATGCCTTGACGCAAAACTCTGCCGTCCGTGCGACTGCTGTTCAAGCATCAGGGACGGAATTAACGTTCCCTCTTACATCAGGAACAGATTCAGAGGTTCGCTCTGCGCTCCTTCCGACTCAAAAGCCGTCAAAGTCACTCTCGGAGTATTTACCATCGTTCAGCTTGAAAGAAGCGTTCAGATGCTTATCCCGGCATACGATTTCTGCATGCCGTGCAAAGAATGCTCGTGTGATACGGAAGACCCCTGCGACGCTTTCAGAAGAATCAAATTCCCCGTCGACGAATTTTTCCCGCCCAATCAGAGAGACATGGGCGTTTCGGAACTGCCGGACGCTCCCTCGTCGGGATGCGGATGCTCATCAAACAGAATCTGATACAAAAAAGTCCGCCGATTTCAAACCGGCGGATATTTTTATAGCTTTTAATGTTATTCGGCGTTTTTCTTCTCTGATTTCTTACCCTTATAATCGGGATCAAGTTTCTTTCCTCTAAGATAGAAAAATACTATTGACACGGCATACGACGCGATTCTTAATATTACGGAAAAATTCGTAAGCGCCGCAGATGTATCCTTGTACGTCGCATTATAAAGTATCGAAAGTACGTTGACTATTACGGCTGTCAAGGTAAATATCGCGCAGAACAGAGCAAAGTTATCCGTTTTGTTCTGCGATTTTTCTATGTTGTAAACGCGCATCATATAAAGTCCCGTTATCGTCTGAAGCGAAAGAACCGTAACCGCACCGTAAACTATACCGTAAAGAATCTGAACGTTTTTTAATGCGTTGGCAATCACCGCGTCGGAAGGAGCCGACTGAAGCTGATTTTGCAGAACGCTTGAACTTACGAGTATAAAACACATGGCAACGGACAGTATTACGGAAAAAACGCAGAAAACAATAGATAAAATGTTGAAATTGCGTCCCGTATTCGGATAAGCCGTATCTTCAAGCGCATTTGCCTTTTTCAAAAGCGAAAATCCTCTGAATGAGAGAACATATCCCGCGATTACAACAGCCATTGCAATGCATAGAATATATATAAGAGCACTGCCTCCGAGCATCTGTCCGACAGTCTGTAAAATATACGAAACCAGCAGAACAATACTCATAATATAAAGCGTTTTATTGGAATATATCTTATAATCCAGCGCCATTTTTTGCTTTTCGTTCATTTAAAACGCTCCTTTATTTAAATTCTTCGTACGCTTTTTCGGTAATATCGGACAGAACCCCGATTTTTCTCTCTATATCTTTTGCGAGTTCAAACTGCGAACGGCATCTGTCGAGATTATGTTCGGGATAAGATATACCGAAATATACGTCGCCGTCTATGTAGTCGTTTAAAAATCTCATTCCGCATTCAAACGTCATCATCCACGCAGACAGAGGAAGCAACTCAACTTCCTTTTCGGTAAGCGATTTTGCCGCCTTTGACATATATCCTCTTACATACTGTCTGTAAAGTTCCTCATCAAGAGAAACTTTGCTTAAGTCTTTTTCGTCCTCCGCTCCGGTGTTCGCGCCGTAGCGTATCGCGTCGCCGAAGTCATAAAGCGCACTGCCGGGCATGACGGTGTCGAGGTCGACAACGCAGACTGCCTTTTTCGTGTCGGAGTCAAACATTACGTTATTAAGTTTAGTATCGTTATGCGTTACTCGCATGGGCAGTTCGCCGGACGAGAGCATATCGACTATAATTCCGGTCTTGTCCCTGCTGTTTAAAACATATGCTATTTCATCGGAAACCTGAGAAACTCTTCCGGCCGTATCGTTCTTTACGCTGTTTTCGAAATTAATAACTCTTTTTCTCGTGTCGTGAAAATCAGGTATCGTTTCATACAGTTCGTCCATCGGGAAATCGGAAAGAAGTCCGAGGAAATTTCCGAAAGCCTCGCCTACCGAAAAGAAGAGTTCGGGACTCTCTATAGCATTGTATGTAAATGAATTTTCGACAAAATTATATATACGCCAGCACGCGCCGTTTTCGTCAAAATAACAGCTGTTCCCGTTTTTTGCCGGGAAGACTGTGAGAGTTTCGCGCTGTACGTCTCCGCCGTTGAGCGCGATTTTATTTTTCAGAAAATCGGTAACTTTAATGACGTTAGACATAAGCTGAATCGGATTTTTGAAAACCGCCGTATTAATATTTTGAAGTAAAAACCTTCTGCTCACGCCCGAATCTAAGCAAGTTACATAAAACGTTTTATTAATATGACCGTTGTCAATAACGCCGTAGCCGGTTATTTCCCCGGGAATATTAAAATTAGATGAAATGCTTTTAACCTTTTCAAAAAGCTCGTCCATATTTTTTCCTTTCAAGTTTTGTTACATGCATAGATTATATACTTTTAAAACTTAATAGTCAATAATTATCGTGATTAACTCTTTACATAAGAGAAAAAATATTGTAAAATGTATACATATAATTATATTCGGAGGTCTGTTATGAAACCAAAATACAAAAGAATACTGCTTAAATTAAGCGGTGAAGTTCTCTCAGGAGAGCAGGGACACGGCTTTGATTTCTCGGTTATATCTACAATAACCGACGTTGTCTCAAAATGCGCCGAATCCGGTACGCAAATCGGAATCGTAGTAGGCGGAGGAAACTTCTGGCGAGGCCGTTCGTCGGGCTCTATGAACAGAACAAAAGCCGACCATATAGGCATGCTCGCGACCGTTATGAACTCTATTTGCCTTTGCGACGCACTGTGTCAGGCGGGAGTAAAGTCAAAAGTTCTCTCGAGCGTTGAAATGTCGCCTATCGCAAAGCAGTACTCTTTTGACCTGGCGGAAAAATATCTTTGCGAGGGTTATGTTGTAATTTTCGGCGGCGGTACGGGTTCTCCGTATTTCAGCACGGATACGGCGGCGTCGCTCAGAGCTGTTGAAATAGGCGCAGACGTACTTTTGAAAGCGACGAACGTCGACGGCGTTTACAATAAGGATCCGCATAAATTTGACGACGCAGTTAAGTTCGACACTCTTTCCCATGAGGAAATAGTCGCAAAAGGCTACGGCGTAATGGATTCCACTGCGGCGGCTATGTGCAAGGATAACAATTTACCCGTACTCGTATTCAATCTCACAGACCCCGAGAACATAATAAGAGCGGTTTCGGGCGAAAACGTCGGAACACTCATCATTGACTGATTAATATTTTAAATTCAATTCAGGAGGCTTAACCATGGAAGAATTATTCAATAAGACAAAAGAAAGAATGGACAAAAGTATCAACGCACTCAAAAGCGAGTACGATTCTATAAGAGCCGGACGCGCAAACGCAAAAGTTCTCGATAAAGTTTACGTAGACTATTACGGCACCCCCACGCCTATCAACCAAATGGCGGCTATTTCCGTAGCCGAGGCGCGCGTTCTCGTAATTCAGCCGTGGGACAAGTCAACGTTAAAGCCCATAGAGAAAGCAATTCAGGCTTCCGACGTCGGCATCAACCCGCAGAACGACGGAAACGTTATCAGACTTAACTTCCCCGCTCTCGACGGAGACAGACGTAAGCAGTTAAGCCGTGACGTTGCAAAAGTCGCAGAGGAAGCAAAAATCGCAGTCAGACAGATCAGACGCGATTCCATTGACGCACTTAAAAAGATGAAAAAGGACAATTCGATTACCGAGGACGATCAGAAAAACGGCGAAACCAAAATTCAGAAGATCACCGACGATTATACAAAGAAAATCGACTCTATAGCCGAGGCTAAAACAGAGGAAATCATGTCCGTATAAGGCGGGGATAAAATTGGATAAAGAATTACCTAAATTTGAAGTACTGCCCCGCCATGTCGGCATTATTATGGACGGCAACGGCAGATGGGCAAAAAATAAAGGACTCCCGAGAAGCGAGGGTCATAAGGCGGGCGCAAAAACGTTTCGTAAAATCGGCGAATTCGCGGCGGACATAGGTATTAAATACCTTACGTTCTACGCGTTTTCAACGGAGAACTGGAAACGTCCCGAGGAGGAAGTTCATGCGATAATGGACCTTTTCAAGGATTATCTTGACGAGGTTATTGACAGAATTCTCGAAAACCAGGAGCGCGGAATCAGACTGCATTTCATCGGCGATCGTTCCGCGCTGAGCGAAAACCTCCGCGATCTCATGGAGAAAACAGAGGCGATAACCGCAGATAAAGATAAGGTTCATCTTAATATTGCGATAAACTACGGAGGCAGAGCCGAAATAGTAAAATCGGTTAGAGAAATTGCCGAGCTCGTAAAAAAGGGCGAACTTTCTCCCGAGGATATAACGGATAAAACAATTTCAGACCGTCTCTACACCGCAGGACAGCCCGACCCCGACTTAATCATACGTCCGAGCGGTGAATTCAGACTGTCAAATTTCCTGACATACCAGTCCGCATATTCGGAATTTTGGTTTTCGGATATTTTATGGCCGGACTTTACGGAGGACGACCTGGTTACCGCACTCAGAGCGTTTGAAAAAAGAAACAGACGCTTCGGCGGAGTATAAATTATAAAAAAATTCGGCTTGTTGTTTTAAGAGGTTTATTTTATGAAAACAAGAATTATTACAGCTCTTGCGGCGGCATGCGTTTTCATTGCCGGACTTTGCGGAATGTTTACACCGTTTTACCCGTGTTTTGTCGCTTTGATATGCGGAATCGCGTCTTTTGAAATAGTAAGGGCAACCGGCGTAAAAAATACGCTTTTAAAAGTTCTGAGTGTTGTTACAAGTTCGGCTATACCGTTCGTTTGTTTCTTCTATGACAAACTGCCCGACATTCCGCTGTTTCCCGTCGCAACGGTTTACATTGCGCTTTACCTTATTATAATGGTTCTTTCATTTAAAAAGACCTCGTTCGAGGATGTGCTGAATTCGCTGTTCGCGTCATTCATCATACCTTTGGGATTTTCGTGCATGATATTCATAGCTAAACTCTATGAATATTATCCGGACAAATATACTAAGGCAAGCTGTGTTTACTATACGCTGTTTGCATATTTCTGCGCGTGGATGTCCGATATTTTCGCATACTTTGTCGGCAGAAAATTCGGCAAACATAAACTTGCGCCGACCGTAAGCCCGAAAAAGTCCGTCGAAGGTGCCGTCGGAGGCGTTGTCGGAGCCGTACTTTTAAATATCGCTCTGCTGGCGGTTTTCGATAAATTTTTCTTCGAAACGCATCACATTACATACACGGAAATTATTATTCTGACAATAATTCTTTCCGTTATGTCGATATTCGGCGACCTTTCGGCTTCGGTCATTAAGAGAAAACACGGAATTAAGGATTTCGGAAACATTCTGCCCGGTCACGGCGGAGTAATGGACAGATTCGACAGCTGTTTCTTTGTACTGCCGTTACTTTATTCGGGAATAATAATTCTTAACGCCGTGTGAGGAAAAAATCAATGAAAAAGATAGCAATATTAGGTTCGACGGGGTCAATCGGCGTTCAGTCGCTTGACGTCGCCGAAAAACAAAATTATAAAGTAACGGCACTGACCGCAAACACAAACGTAAAGAAACTTGAGGAACAGGCACGAAGATGGCGTCCCGAGTGCGTCGCGATGTCCGATGAAAATTCCGCAAAGCTTTTAAAAATCGCTCTTGCAGATACGGATATAAAGGTATATTCCGGCAGAGAGGGCGTGTGCGAATGCGCCTTAAATTCGAGCGCCGACACAGTTATAAATTCGATAGTCGGACTTGCGGGACTTCACCCGACTCTTTCTGTTATAGAATCGGGAAAAACTCTCGCACTTGCGAATAAGGAATCGCTTGTTGCCGGCGGAAAACTCGTCACTGATTCGGCAAAGAAAAATAACGTCCCGATTCTGCCCGTAGACAGCGAACACTCGGCTATTTTCCAGTGTTTGCAGGGCAGACCGACAAATAACGCTTTAAAGAAAATAATTCTCACAGCGTCCGGCGGTCCGTTTTTCGGCAAAACGAAGGCGGAACTTGAAGATGTAACGGCGGAACAGGCGTTAAAACATCCGAACTGGAGCATGGGCGCGAAAATCACTATAGACTCCGCAACGATGTTTAATAAGGGGCTCGAGCTTATCGAAGCCGTTTGGCTTTTCTCAATGAAGCCCGAGGATGTTGACATTGTAGTTCACAGGGAGAGCATAGTTCATTCTCTGATAGAATACGATGACAATTCGGTTATCGCCCAGCTCGGACTTCCCGATATGAGAATTCCGATACAATATGCGCTGACATATCCCGAGAGATACCCGTCCCCTGTCGGTGAACTCAATTTAGCCGAAATCGCGTCGCTTTCATTCTACAAACCCGACTACGAAACATTTGAATGCATTAATATATGCAAAAAAGCAATTTCGCTCGGCGGACTTTATCCGGCGGCGGTCAATTCTGCAAATGAAGAGGCCAACCGACTTTTCCGCGAGGGAAAAATTAAATTCGGACAGATTCCCGAATTAATTTCAACGGCGTTTGACATAGTTGGGGACAAAAATACATATACTGTTTACGATATCGACAATCTCGACATTCTCGCAAGAGAACGAGTTAAGCAGTCGGTAAGATAAAGGAGAATAACCGTTGAGTCATTTATTACTGAACGTAACATTTGCCTCCGTTTGGAGCAAGGTATGGCCGATAATAGTCGCAATACTGTTTTTCGGTCTGATAATAACTATACATGAATTCGGTCACTTCATAACCGCAAAGCTGTTCAAGGTTAAGGTTAACGAATTCGCTATAGGCATGGGTCCCGCGATTTTCAAAAAGAAAAAGGGTGAAACGACCTATGCGTTAAGACTCTTCCCTGTCGGCGGTTATGTAAGCATGGAGGGCGAGGACGAGGCAAGCGAGGACGAAAGAGCGTTCTGCAATAAAAAAGTATGGCAGAAGTTTATCATTGTCGCCGCGGGCGCAATCATGAATTTAATACTCGGATTTATATTCGTCGCAATTCTAACATGTCAGTCCGACCTTATTTCTACAACTTATGTACGCAATTTTTACGACAACTCCGTTTCGTCACAATTCGGACTCGAGGCGGGCGACAAAATAACCGAAATCAACGGAACAAAAATATTCTCGACTACAGACATAAGCTATTCATTCGGACGTTCCGCCGACGAAATTCAGAAAATTAAAGTCACGAAAGACGGCAAGGAAACCGAAATCAATGCAAAACCGTTTGATATTACCGTTAAGAGAAACGGTGAGAAAAAAGAACTCAAAAACGTCTATTTCGAAACGTACGAAAAGGACGGTCAAACTATCATAATATATGATTTTGTCGTAATAGGCGTCGATAAGACGTTCGGCAATGTTATAAAAGCAACGTTCAGGGACTCCGTTTCGTACGCTCGTCTTGTATGGCTGAGTCTGTTCGACCTTGTAACAGGACATTACGGACTCAATGATTTATCGGGTCCCGTCGGAACCGTTACTCTCGTAGCCGACACGATATCAGACGCAGCGCAGTCCGCGGCAAGCGGAGGCAAAGTTGACCTTTCGTCAATTTATATCATAATGGCGTTTATTTCGATTAATATAGGAATATTCAACCTCATGCCCATTCCCGCGCTTGACGGAGGCAGACTGTTTTTCCTTATAATAGAGGCAATACGCAGAAAACCGATTCCCGCAAAATATGAAGGACTCGTACATGCAATCGGTCTCGTGCTTCTGCTTCTGCTGATGGTTGTAATTTCATTTAACGATATTCTTAAACTGATAAAAGGATAGTGCTTTTGATGAGAAGAAAAACAAAGGAAGTACGTATAGGCAATATAAAAATCGGAGGAGATAATCCGATAGCCGTTCAGTCGATGCTCAACACCCCTGCGTCTGATTCCGAGGCATGTGTAAGACAGGCTAAACAACTCGAAAAAGCTGGATGCGAAATAATCAGAACGGCAGTTCCGACCCTTGACTGCATTAAGACAATATATGCTCTTAAGGAAAATATAAACGTACCCGTTGTCGCGGATATTCATTTTGATTACAGAATCGCGTTGGAATGCGCCGAAGCCGGAGTTGATAAAATCCGAATCAATCCCGGAAACATCGGCTCTGACGACAGGGTTAAGGCGGTCGCGGACAAATGCCGGGAAAAGAATATCCCCATACGCGTCGGCGTAAACTCCGGTTCGCTCGAAAAAGAAATTCTCTCAAAATACGGCTCCCCCACGCCCGAGGCTCTATGCGAAAGCGCGCTTTATCACACGTCGCTTCTTGAAAAATTCGACTTTGACAACATAGTTATTTCATTAAAATCATCCGATGTAAAAAAAGCATATGACGCTTATACTCTTATTTCACAGAAATGCAATTATCCGTTACATATCGGAATAACGGAAGCCGGAACACAGCGCATGGGCATTATTAAGTCCTCGGCAGGGCTCGGTGCGCTTTTATTAAACGGAATCGGCGACACTATGAGAGTTTCGCTCACCGCCGACCCGGTAAACGAGGTTTATGCCGGATATGATATTTTAAAAGCGCTGGGAATCAGAAAACACGGCGTGAATATCGTTTCATGTCCTACGTGCGGCAGAACGAAAATCGACCTTATTTCCCTTGCTTCAAAAGTTGAAGACGCACTCAAAGACTGTGATAAACAAATCACCGTTGCCGTAATGGGATGCATAGTAAACGGCCCCGGAGAAGCGAGAGAAGCCGACATCGGAATCGCCGGAGGCGACGGATGCGGACTCATATTTAAAAAGGGAGAGATAATGAAAAAACTTCCTGAAGATGAACTTCTCCCCGCACTCCTTGACGAGATAAATAAACTGTAATTTATATAAAAAGAATTTATCGCTCGTCAGCCAACGATTCTTTTACATCCGAATAAAAAACCGAGACTCGATTTTTTAAATCAAGTCCCGGTTCATTTTTTATTCGTAAATTTTATTTTGAAGTTTTGCAGTGAATCTTAAAACGCTTCTCGCCTCTTTGCTCGTAACTTTTCCGTCGGAATCAACATCCGCTGCCTCTTTCGTAATATCGTCGGGCTGTTCGAGTCTCGCCGCGATTCTTAAAATTGCCCTCGCATCCTTGGCGGTTATCTTACCGTCTGGCGAAGTATCGCCTTTGAGAATGAATGTGTATTCGTTGCCGTTGAATGTAAATTTCATACCGTTGAAAACTCGTTCAATCTTTTCGCCGGCAACGCTTACGGCACCCTTGAACATCTCTTTAAACTCGTCAAGGCTCATGCCCGTGCTCAAAGTCGGAACAATCGAAACCTTCTTGTTTTCCTCGTCAATCTTACCGTCAATATTTGCATTGTCGGCAAATTCGAGTTTTTCCTCCGCCTTTGTCGTCGGCTCGGTTGTTGTCTCGCTCGGTTTATCTGTAGGCTTTTCAGTAGGAACCTCCGTCGGTTTTTCAGTTGGCTTCTCGCTCGGCTTCTCAGTCGGAGCCTCAGTAGGCTTTTCCGTGGGTGCTTCGGTAGGTTTCTCAGTCGGTGTCTCGGTAGGTTTCTCTGTGGAAATTTCGGTAGGCTTTTCAGTCGGAGCTTTTGTCGGATTCTCCGTAGGAGTTTCAGTCGGTTTCTCGGTGGGCTTTTCTATCGGCTTATAGTTCGGGTCCGCCTCACCGCAAACCGTACACTTGCCGTCTGCATATTTATGACCTAACGCCTTTATTATAGTTCCACTTTCAATCAGTTCCCCGCAATCGGTGCAATACTTATCTCCCGAATATCCGTCCTCGGTGCATGTTGTTTTCTTAATATTTTTTAATTCGCTTCTTGAGTGGTCACACTTTGAAATGTCAATAAATTTGAATTGATTTATATATGCATAAAATGAAGCCTCAGAAGAAGAATCTCCATAGATTATAAAATTATCTAATTTAATTTTAATATTATTATCATAATTATAACTGTATCCAAAAGCTTCATTCCCTATATTTACAACGCTATTTGGTACTATAATTTTACTCATTGCATTACATTCATAAAAAGCTTGGTATCCTATTGTTGTAACGCTGTTAGGAATATTAACACTTCCCAAATTGACACATCCTGCAAAAGCATAATCTCCAATATTTGTTACAGAATTTGGAATGTTTATACTGATAAGATTTGAGCAATCTGAAAATGCTCCTTTTTCAATATTTTTTATTCCATTTGGAATAATTATGCTTGTCAACGAGGTGCAGTTGCGCAAAATATATGGTTTAATGCTTTTTATGTTATTAGATAATTCAATATTTTTTAATTTAACACAACCTTGAAATGCACCGCCATCTATACTTGTAATTGAATTAGGTAAAATTATATTTTGAATATTCGTACATTCTTCAAACGAAAAATAACCTATTCTTATAACATTCAATGGTATTTTTATATTTGTAAGTTTATTGCATCTTCTAAAAGCATAATCCTCAATATAGTTAACACTATCTGGTATTATATAATCTCCTTCAATTCCTGCCGGGCATGATATTATTCGAGTCATTTCACTGTCAAATAATACGCCATTGTATGATATAAAGTTTTTGTTTTCGGGCGTTACAATAATTTCTTTTAACGATGTGCACCCGGAAAAAGCACCCGCTCCAATATATTCAATGGTTTTAGGTATCATTATTTTTTTTATATTTATAGCATCACCAAACGCGTCGGCTCCTATACTATTAATTCCATTATTCATTGATATAGATTGCAATCCTGTACATCCTTCAAAAGCTGCAGGACATATTTTTTTTACACTGTTTGGCATCTCATAATTTCCAACACATCCACCAGGATAGGCAATAACTTCGGTCATATCGTATGTAAACAATGCTCCGTTTACAGATGTATAGTACTTATTTTCGTCTGAAACTGATATGCTATACAAATTTGAACAATGTGCAAATGGATTTGATCCAATATTTACAACGCTTGCAGGCAAATCTATTTTCGTTAATTTAGTACACCATTCAAATGCTGCATTTCCAATTTCTCTAATTCCATTAGATAATTTTACATTGGTAAGATTGTAGCAATGCGAGAAAGCTCTACTTGATATATTGGTTACAGTGTTCGGTATTTTGATATTTGTAAGTTCATAGCAATAATTAAATGCATATTGACCAATGCTTGTAACTGTATATCCATCAATATTTGAAGGAATCACAAAATCAGTATAAGAACCTTTATAATTTGTAATTTCAGCAGTTCCGTCGGCAAGTACTATATAATCACCTACACTTTCCGCACTAGCTAAAAATGATATCCCCGTAAAACTCGATAAAACTATGATTGTAGACATAAATGCTGCAATTAAACGTCTTTTATATTTACGCATACTAACAACCTCCATTTTTTCTTTTATAATATAATCCGTATTATGTTGTAATTGCAAAACGGCATGAGTGTGATATTTTGCCGTTACGATGTCATTATAGCGGATATTAGCAAAGATTTCAAGCAAAATGCAATAAAATTATTAAAAAATGTGAAATTTAAGCAACACAGATAACCCCTTTTTCAAAAATATGAAAAAAGGCTTTATTTTTCTGCTCTTTTTTTGAACAATACAGAGCAGATTTTATTTTTTATTGCCGAAAGTTAACAACATAATACGGATTATGTTGTAAAAGTAAATTTACGGAGGTTGTTTTATGAAAACATTCGGGCGGCGGACAATATCTATAATTTTGTCCGTAATGATGGTTCTCTCTTGTGTTGCCGGGTTGACATTTTCGGTCGGTGCGGAGACAGACGGTGGTTTCGAATACACTATTCTTGAAGACGGTACCGCGGAACTGACCGGATATAACGGTATAAACATCGGACCTTTTATAATTCCGTCGGAAATAGGCGGCAGAAAAGTTACAAGTATCGGTGAAAACGCATTTTTTTTTGATGATGACGATTATATTTATAATGTGTTTTTTATTAATGAATTAATAATACCAAACAGTGTTACTACAATAAAAGATGGAGCGTTCGCATTTTTATATGGGGTAAAAAAAATAACACTTCCTGAAAACCTTGTGAGTATCGGCGACGGTGCGTTTTATTATAATTTTGGCTTGGAAGAAATTGTTTTACCGAATGCTTTAGTCAAAATAGGAAAACTTGCATTTTCAGGAACCAACCTAAAAACGGTCAATATTCCCGCTGGTGTTACAAGTATCGGAGCGTCGGCGTTTTCTATGCCTGAAGGTGATAAAGAAACTATCAATGCAGGTATAAAAGAGGATTTAAATAGTTATCCTTATTCAATTTTGGGCGATATTAATATCAGCACGTTAAAAAACGATGTAACGGAAATAAATGTCGATGAAAAAAATACTGTTTATTCTTCTGAGAATGGTATTTTATTTAATAAAGATAAAACTTCAATTGTTGCTTATCCTCCCGGATTAACAGGCGAATATACCATTCCGGAAACTGTGAATAAAATAGAAGAAGACGCTTTTGTAGGTTCTAAGCTGTCAAAGGTTACAGTCCCTGCAAGTATGAAAAAAATAGACAAAGGCGCATTCAGAGATTCCGATATTATGAATTTTGTACTTTCAGACGAAGTTGAAAGTATAGAAAGTGAAGCTTTTGCACGTTGCAGAAAATTAGCAAGTTTTGCATTTCCGTTAAGTGTAACAAAAATCGGCTATAAGGCATTTATGGGATGTGCGATAACGAATATTATTATTCCGGCTTCCGTTACGTACATGGGAGATTATTCATTTGGTTTTTATGAATTGTACAATGAACGTTATAAAGTAAATAACTTCACCATTAATGGCTATTCCGGCAGTGAGGCAGAAAAATATGCAAACTTAAATCAATTTAAATTTGTTGCTTATCCGGTATGCAGTCATTCATATATTGAAACATTAAACGAGATAAAAGCAACTTGTACTAAAGGCGGATTTTCGGGAGATAAACGGTGCGCAGTCTGCGGATTAATGACAGAAAAAGGTTCGGAGGTTAAGCCTCTCGGACATAAAGAAGAAAAAATACCGGCAAAATCGGCTACATGTGCTCAAAAAGGTCTTACCGAAGGTATTAAATGTTCTGTATGCGGTGAAATAATAAAAGCTCAGGAAGAAGTTCCGACAACGGCTCATAAAGAAGAAAAGATAGCCGGTAAGACGGCGACATGTACGGAAAAAGGACTTACGGACGGTGTTGTATGCTCGGTCTGCGGTAAGGTTCTCACGGAACAGAAAGAAATACCCGCGTTAGGTCACAAGGAAGCTAAGATTGCGGGTAAGTCTGCAACATGCACCGAAAAAGGTCTTACAGACGGTGCTAAGTGTTCAGTCTGCGGTAAAGTTCTCACGGAACAGAAAGAGATACCGTCGTTAGGACATAAAGAAGTCAAGATTGAGGGTAAGAGCGCAACATGCACCGAAAAAGGACTTACAGACGGCGCTAAGTGTTCAGTCTGCGGTAAAGTTACAAAGGAACAGAAAGAAATTTCCGCCCTCGGTCACAGCTATAAGGACGGCGTATGCACGGTTTGCGGAGAGATTGACCCGAACTATAAACTTATTCTCAAGTCCGACAGTAAGCTGATTCTTAATGAAGAAAAATCATTGATTATTGCCGTTCCTGAGAAAACAAACGGATTTACGGCGGGTGAATTTAAGTCGCAGATTGATTCTCAGGTAAAACTCGATACGGATGACAATAATGCAATTGTAAACGGCTTTAAATTTAAATTCGGCAATTACGAATATACTTTTATAATAAAAGGCGATGCGAATGCCGACGGTAAAATTTCTGCGGCAGACGCGAGAACAATTCTTAGAATCGCGGCGAAACTTGAGAATCCCGACGAAGTTACAAAAGAATCCGCGGATATCAATTCCGACGGTAAGGTAACAAGTTCGGAAGCTAGAAGCGTTTTAAGATTTGCTGCAAAACTTGTTAGCAAGATATCTTTTTAGGTTAATTTGATTTAAAACTTCGCAGAATGTATATACCGGGTCAGAAATTTCTATTTTCTTTCAATCTTCGGTGGTAATTTCAATTGAAACGGTGTATTATATTTCTTGTTGATATACTTTTTCATGCAGTTAAATTATATCACAAAAAAAGACTGCAAGCCTGCCTTTTTCGGCAGACTTGCAGTTCTTTTTATTAGACTGTTTTTTACAGTTCCATTTGCGTTTTTCGTTTTTTTTCTCGCTGCGGTACTTTTGTACAGCGACGCTTGTACTCTGAAATATCTAAAAGTTTACATCTGATTGCAAGTATGACTGTGTTTAACAAGGAGCGAGAACGCAGGCAGGCTGTCGCCTGTCAAGTTTGAGGACGCAGTTAAACACTGTCAGACGATGCAATGCTTGTAGAGTTTTAGGTATTACAGAGTACCGGGAAGAAAAAGAAATTCAGGCACCTTCTCAACAGTCTCACAGCGTGCCGAAAATTACTTTTTTGACACGCTGTGACCGCGGAACGGCGGTCTGAAATTGATAAAAAAGAAAGTCTCCGCAAAACGGAGACTTTAATATTCAATTGGTGACCCGGACGAGAATCGAACTCGTGTTACCGCCGTGAAAGGGCGGTGTCTTAGCCGCTTGACCACCGGGCCTTTTATAAAAGCAACCCGGTTGAGGTTGCTTTTATTGGTAGCGGCAGTGAGATTCGAACTTACGACCAATCGGGTATGAACCGAGTACTCTAGCCAGCTGAGCTATGCCGCCATATTTGCCTGTACGCAACAGGCAAGATGTATTATACACAACTAAAGCGTGATTGTCAACACTTTTTTTTAAATTAATAAAAAATATTACTTTATTTTTTCAATTATCCGTTCCAGAATGTCTGCAAGGTCACCCTCCGCTCTGTCGTTCATCTCGCGGTAATTTTCGCTCGACATGTCGTCAGCGGTATCGCTTATTTTTCTTATCGACAGTAACGGAATGTTACACTCATGGCATACGGAGGCTATCGCGCCCGTCTCCATGTCGAATTCGCATATTCCGAAAGTCTCTTTGAAAAACTCTTTTTTCTCCCTGTCCGCAAGGAAAATATCTCCGCAGCCGAATTTTCCGCTTTTCTCGACTCCCGATTCCTTTGCGAGAGTCAGAAGCTCTTTGTCGGCTTCGTAAACGTAAGTTTTCTGCGGTTTTGCGCCGTATTTATAGCCTATCGGCGTTAAATCGAAATCACATTCGACGAACGATTCGCCCGCGACGAAGTCGTTTCTTTTAAGTCCCGATATCGCGCCGGAGAGACCTATGTTCATTATTATATCCGCTTTGTCCTCGCTTATTAAAAACGCGGTTTCGCCCGCGGCGTTGACCTTGCCGATTCCGCATTC
>ERZ808246.1217-NODE-1217-length-19019-cov-4.843546_pt1 | contig 19019 bp, 19 predicted proteins | sample MGYA00521083_ERZ808246 | MGnify/ENA primary metagenome ERZ808246 (study PRJEB31516, sample SAMN03275577) | gut metagenome | biome: mammalia-associated habitat; material: feces | host: Papio cynocephalus | place: Kenya | collected 2012-07-07 ... | reverse complement strand
GTATTTGTTTTCCGTTTCGCCTCTTATAATCCGTGCAAAATCACGCATCATTTCAAGGTACCTGTCAAACTTCTCTGTTTCATGATTTTCGCTCGGTTTTACCCAGTCGTCGGAGGAACATTCCGTCACCTCTGTACATATATTGCCGTCGGGACAGATAATCTCGAGCGGTTTTAATTCCGCTGTTTTTTCCGTTCCCGTAACTACCAGCTGACGCCTTAAAAATCCGCCCTTTTCAATATCGCACACCTTTGCAAAGGATACGCCGTTTTCATACTCAAGCGCCGCCATTCCGAAATCGGTTGAATTTATTCCGTGCATACCCGTGCTTTTGTTAAGCGGAATAATCTTATCGGGTTTTCCTTTGAGCAGAAGAATAAGGTCCACCAGATGGCAGCCTAAAAAGAACATTATACCGCCCTTGTATTTTGCCAGCCACTTTCGCACCTCGTCCGAGTGTCGGCAATTCATCTGTGCCTCAACGCTGATGATTTCGCCGAATTCGCCCGAGCGGACTTCCTCAATAAGCTTTTGTACGGCAGGATTGTATCTGTACATATATCCCGTATGAAACACAAGGTTATTTTTCCTCGCTGTTTCAATCAGCTTTTCAAACTCACAAAGCTTTGTACCGCCCGGCTTTTCCATATGTATATGCTTTCCGTGTTCTGCGGCAAGGAGCGCATATTTTGTGAGATACTCTTCCTCCGTTTCAATCGTTACCGCCTCTATCGAGGGGTCATTTAAAATCTCGTCAACCGACATTTTGCGGCAGTCTTTAAAATGCGTTTCGTCCTCCTCCTGCGGCATTGCATATCCGGCTATGTCAAACATATCGTCGGCTTTTCTCAATGAGTCAAACACAAAATTCCCGTGACTGTTTACGCTTGTTCCTATCTGCGCAATTCTGATTTTTTTCATAACGTCCTCCAGTCAAACTGAACTATCGGGAAAGATTTTTCCTCCGCAAGCCGTTTATATACCGCCTCCGCCTCATTCGGAGAATGAGTTTCCTCCACAAGACTGCCGAGCTGAAGCCTGCCGTATGACACCAGTTTTTGCAAGGCTTTCACATCGTCCCGTGTCGTCCACATTCCGGGTGATGACTCGCATTTCGGTCTTGCAAGCGTATGCGCACCGATAAGCGAAATTCCCGGAGCGTGTACTTTCTTATAATAGTCTATCGTAAAATCGGAATGTCTTGTACAGCCCAAAAGTGCCACTCTGCCGAAGAATGCCATACAATCAAGCACCGTATTAAGCGCCGCACCGTTGCCCGTTACTTCAATCGCAACGTTTACGCCGCCATCGGTTACGGAACGGACTTTCTCCGCAAAATCCGCATCAAACGGATCAAACGCATAGTCTGCGCCCGTTTCCAATGCTTTTTCACGCTTTTCACTCACAGGGTCTGCGGCTATCACAGGCACAGCGCCCGAAGCCTTTAACAGCTTAACCGCCGCCAATCCGAGCACACCCATACCCATAACAATTGCCGACTCTCCTATTTCAAGACGGCATTTGCGGATTGCGGCAAGCGGAAACGTGCCTATATGCCACATTGCCGCCTCGCTGAACGATACGGACGGATCGCTGATTTTTGTCACGTTTTCCTCATTAATGCACACGTATTGACTATGAAAACTCCACGACAGCGCAACACGGTCGCCGACTGCAACCGAGGTCACATTTTTGCCGATTTTCTCAACCGTACCCGATGAGCTGTATCCCGAACGGCGTGGGAACTGCGCAACCGCAGGCTCATTTTTCAGATATGCATTAATATGCACCTCGCCTGTCAGATTGGCACGCTCCGTGCCGCTGCTTATTGTTGATACCGCAAGCTTTACAAGAACATCATTATCGCCGCACTGCGAAAGTTCTTCGTCTACAAGTTCTGCCTTATTCTTTTCCGTAAATAGTATAGATTTCATTTTTCCGACCTCCCTATACAAGCATTATAACAGGTTGACAAGCTTGCGGAAATATAGTATACTGCAATTAATGGGTAAAATTCTACAATATCGGAGGATAATATGAATAATATATTTTACGAATACAATTATTTATTTTATCGGATTAATTTTAATAAATATCATTGCACCGACAACAGCCACGGCTCACCGATGAATTATGTGGCACACATGACAAAAGGGCATTGCCGTCTTACGGCAAGGTATAATTCTATAGAGGTATCAGAGGGGGAATATTTTTTCATACCGAAGGGTCTTTCCTATAAATCGTACTGGTATGGGAATGATGAAATATCCTTTATTTCGCTCGGCTTTGCAAATATGCCGTCGGACAGCAGTATAAGCTATATTCTGCAAAAGCTTGACTGCACGGCGGATATTGCCGAAAAAATTCAAAGCATACCATTAGGCGTTACCGTAACAGCAAAAACGCTCGGGATTTTTTACTCGGCACTGGCAGAGCTTATGCCGAATATGCGCCATATCCCGGCAGGCAGAGAAATATCCGCTTTGGAAAATGCAAAGAAGTATATATGCGATAATCCTTATGCTGATGCGGAGAAAATTGCCGAGGCATGCTTTATGAGTCAATCATATTTGTATTATCTTTTTAAAAAGTACCTGAAATCCACTCCGAATGATTTTAAGCAGTCGCTTATATGCGATAAAGCAACAAGCCTTTTGCTGACGACCGACAAAACGGTTGAAGAAATAAGTGATATGCTGAATTTCAGCTCAGCTTCGTATTTCAGAAAAGTAATGAAGAAAAGGCTCGGAAAAACGCCGTCCGAAATAAGAAAATACGGTGCGATTTAAAGTTTCGTAAACTCGTGACTAATCTGCACTCTATATAAGCAGAACGGGGAAAATTCCCTGCTCTGTTTTTTATCACATACACTCTTTTTGACTAACTTTTGACTAACTTTTTTGGAAAAACCAATCACATTTGATTACACTGACGAAAGCGCTAATGTAACAAAAAACCGCATAAACACTATATTCCCAAGTGTTTATGCGGTTTTTGACGTGGTCGGGATGACAGGACTTGAACCTGCGGCCCCTACGTCCCGAACGTAGTGCTCTACCAAACTGAGCCACATCCCGAATTAGTGGCGGAGAAGGTGGGATTCGAACCCACGTGCCCTTGCGGACAACTGCATTTCGAGTGCAGCTCGTTGCGACCACTTCGATACTTCTCCACACTTCTCGTACTTGAATATATTAACACATTCCGACCGTAATGTCAAGGAAAATTTTCAAAAAATTCGTTTTATTTTGAAAAAACGTGTCTTACCGCTTTTTTGTCTGCGGAAAAGTGAACACAAACTCCGAGCCTTTTCCCGACTCGCTTATAACATTGACATTTCCGCCGTGGCACTGTGCTATCCACTTAACCATGGAAAGTCCCAGTCCCATACTGCCGTTATCCGTTCTTGAGCTGTCCGCCTGATAAAACCGCTCCCATATCTTCGGAATATCCTCACGGGATATTCCTATGCCGTTATCCTTGACCGAGAAAACAACGTTTTTCCCCTCTTGGGCGAGCGACACCCTCACCGTATCGCCGTTTCCGATATACTGATATGCATTTGAGATAAGATTTATAAAAAGGCGTGCGATAAGAAACCTGTCCGCCTCTGCCGTTATACCCTCGGGGAAATCCCGCACAAGCTTCACATTGCCGTTTTGTATTTCCTCCTGTTCATCGCATACAAACGACAAAAGCTCGCTTATATCCGTTTCTTCAAACTCGGTTTTTATCGTGTTTTTATCCATTCTCGAAATTGTAAGCAATTCCGAAATAAGCTTTGACATCTTTTCCGCCTGGCGCTTTACCGAAAGTGCGGACTCTTTAAACTCCTCCTCCGTTGAGGCGCAGTCCAGCATATATTCGCACTCCGAAATTATAACCGCCGCAGGCGTGCGCAGTTCGTGCGATGCGTCCGATGTGAACTGCTTTTCACGCTCAAACGTCTGCTCCAGTCTGTCAAGCATTTCGTCAAACGTGTTTGCAAGGCGGTATATTTCGTCGTTGCCGTTTCCTATGTTTATCCGTTGTGACAAATCGGTGCTTTCGCTTATTCTTTTCGCCGTTTTGCTTATTTTATCCACAGGTATAAACGCACGCTTTACAATAAAATATCCGCCCAGAGATGAAAATACAATCATAAGAACGGTTAAAATCAGATTATTTTTTGCAACCGTATTCACCGCTCCCGCTTCGCCCGCAGCCGACACTATACCTCTTATCCAGTATGTATTCGGACTATCCTTGCGGCGTATTTCCCTGTCGTAAACATAATAATCGTTACCGTCAAGGTTTAAAAGGCGCACCTTATCGTCCTCAAAATCAATACTCTCCTGTATGCCGAACGGGATCTGACCGCCCGCAAGATTGCCGTCACTGTCATAAAAGAGCATATGCACGCCGTTTTCGTAAAACCTGAAATCCGGACGGGGGCGAAATACCCCGTCCGGTCCTACAATCTGCCTTGAGCTGTCCGTTACGGTACGTGTTACACGTCCTATAATATCACGCCTGAGCATATCTTTGCCGAATGAAGTGGTGGCGATAAACACAACAGCGGATATTATCGTTATTGCCGCAGTGTACCACAAAACTATTTTCAGCTTAACGGACATTTTTCGCATCGTTTTTTCTCCTTTAAAACGTAACCTCTGCCTCGTATGGTCTGTATCAGCTTTACGTCAAAACCCTCATCGATTTTCTTTCTGAGATACCTTATATACACGTCAACGATATTTGTACCGCCCGAATAATCGAAATTCCAGACATGATTTTCTATCTTTTCTCTCGAAAGGACAACGCCCTTGTTGCGCAGAAGATATTCCAGAATATCATACTCCTTCGCCGAGAGCAAAATCTCCCTGCCGCCCCTGACAACCGTTTTCGTTTTGGTATCCATTACGAGATCCTCCGCAACAAACGTGTTTGTGGGATTGCCCACGGCTTTGCGCGTCATAACACGGATACGCGCCAGAAGCTCCTCAAATGCGAACGGCTTTATAAGGTAATCCTCCGCACCTGCGTCAAGACCGTTTACCCTGTCCGCAACGGCGTCCTTTGCGGTAAGCAGCAGAACGGGGGTTCTTATTCCTTTACTGCGCATTTCACGCAGAGCTGTCATACCATCTTTAACGGGCATCATTATATCAAGCACTATTGCGTCAAATTCGCCTGCTGCAACATAGCAAAGGACTTCTTCCCCGTTGAAACAGCTGTCAACGCTGTAGCCCTCTTTTTCAAGGCGCTTTGAAATTACTCTGTTTAAGTCTTTTTCGTCCTCAGCAACCAATATCCGCATATTACCGCCTCCCGATTACATTTTATCATATTTTAGCGCTCGTGTAAACAAATTATCAGCTTTTCGGCGAATTTACCGTTATAAGCTTTGCATCTCCGTCCCAGCTTACTTTCATATTAAGCTGTTCCGAAATAAATCTGAGTGGAACAACGGTAGTATCGCTCATTATCCGGGGTGATGCCGAAAGCTCCTTTTCTTCACCGTTTACGTAGGCTTTGTCAGAGCCTATCGTAAGCTTGACGGTTGTTCCGTCCTTAACGGCGGTGACTGTCTTTGTGTCCGCATCCCACGTCACCTCTGCGCCGAGCGCCTCCATAATTGTTCTGTAGCCGACAAGCGTGGTGTCGTTTTCTATAATCGGGTCTTGTTCAAAGGACAAAATATGTCCGTTAAGGTGTACTCTTATTTTATTGTTTTTCTCGGACGGCATTTGTCCGTTCGGGTTAAAATCGCCGTCTTGGTCGGGCGGTGCCTGTCCGTTCGGGTTAAATCCGCCGTTTTGATCGGGCGGTGTCTGTCCGCCGGGGTTAAATCCGCCGTCCTGGTCAGGCGGTGTCTGTCCGCCGGGGTTAAATCCGCCGTCTTGGTCGGGCGGCGCCTGTCCGTTCGGGTTAAATCCGCCGTCTTGGTCGGGCGGTGCCTGTCCGCCGTCCTGTCTTTGCGGTCTGTCATCACGTTTTCCGCCGCCGTTTCCTCGGTCGCCTCTGCCGCCGAAATTATTCGCTTCAGTTGTTTTTTTCGCCTCGCCGCTAAACTGCTTTTTCAAATTATCCAATCTGTCGCTTATACAGCTTACTATTGACGAATTTCCGCCCATACCGCCTTTTGACGGAGCTGCGGTATTATCCGATGACGCCGAAGTTGCTTTTTCAAAGTCATCAACACTGTAAAATGCTGTAGGGTCTTTTTCAACATACGGCTTTATTATCTTTTTAAGCTCCGTGACTCTGTCCTCAAAATTCTCAAGAGTATTCATCATTTCTTTTATATAGCCGTAATACTTTTCTTTGTATTCATCTATCGACAAAAGCTTGCCTATAAGCGGCAGTGTTTCGCTGCTGCCCGATATATACGGCGTATCTATTCCGACAGTTGAATTGTTTCCGTTAAATCCGCCGAACGACATATTGAAATCCCACGGCACTACCGTAAACACGCCGTCCGCATTTTCGTACAGATAGAAGTTATGATGCCTATTTCCGTTATAGCTGTCGTAATTGCAAAGCACGGTGTTTGAGGCGATATATTTTAATGCGCTGTCAACATCAAGAAAGCTTTCAATATCGCCCTTTTCCCCGTCTTTTACACTGTTAAGCTTTTTGACGAAATTCTTAAACTCCGTGAGATCGGTATCATCGCCCGATTTCAGGTCGGCATAAGTGTAATTTTCGTCCTCTTTGTATTCGAGCGTTGAGCCTTCGTCCATTTTGTAGAAGTTGCCGTCTTTATAATCTTCGCCGAACTCCCTTTCGAGGAACGCATCGTCAAGTCCCTCCACCGCCAGGTAAAATCCCGACAGTTCGCCGTTTATATATACGTTGCAGTACGAAACCTCGGGAACGTTCATTCCCAGTTCCTTAAGCATTTCATAATGCAGATATTCACGCATATACGATGGGTCGCTGTACTGATTGTTCAGACACAATTCGTCCATACCGAGCAGAGTCTGACCCTTTACGTATTTGTCAAACTTTATACGGAAGCTGTATCTGTCCGAGTCGGATCGGGAAACGGAATTGAGCGTCATATTGCCTTTTGTGCGTATTCCCGCATTTTCAACCTTAACTCCGTCCACGGTAATATCTGCGCTGTGATATTCCTCATTCTGCGCATAGTCGTACATATCCTGCAAATCCTCGTCGGATATTTCGATGTTTACGTCGATTACATTGTCTTTCTTAAAAATGTCCGTATAGCTTGTTTTGTCCTCACTGCGGCACACTCCGCACGCTCCGACAAGCATTGCCGCACATATAATTAAAGATATAAGTTTTTTCATTTTCAAGCACTCCTTTCAGATAACATAATATTAAGATTTCCGTTTCGGCAGCGAAGCTCGTTTAAAAAGTCTCTCTCGTCCGCTCCGTCAGCCATTGAAATATTATACGAAAGCTCGAACAGCGAGCCTAAGTCCGTTGTTTTTATTTTGTCCAGCTTATAATTTTTTGTATATTTTTCAAATATATCGTCAAATGCGCCTTTATAGTTCAAATCCTCAGGAATGGTTATGCGGAGCGATTTGGGGATGTTTTTCGGTGTGAACAAATGCGCCCTTTCCGTTACGAACATAACCGTACACAGCAGTATAACAAACAATGCGCCGTAGCCGTAAAGTCCCACTCCGCACGCCAGACCCGCCGCAATATCAAAGAAGATAAAGCCTATTTCCTTGGGGTCGCCCGGTGCACTGCGGAACCGTATAATCGAGAGTGTTCCGGCAAGGCTGAACGCACGTGCGATATTGCTCCCGACAAACAAAATGATTACCGAAAGAATTACGGGGAGCATCAGAAGCGTTACCGCCATACTGCGCTGATACGAGTCCTCGCTTTGCGTTTTGTAATATGTAAACGCTATTGCTCCGCCGAACACAAGCGCAATAATTATTGCCGTAAGAGACGAGCCGACTGTTATTGTGTCCGACACGTCAGTCAGTATATTATTAAATAAATTATCCATTTTCATCTTCCTTTCTATGCTCCGATTGACTGTTTAAATTCCGTTCCGTATTTTGAAAAACTGCTCCGCCTTATATTAAGCTCCGTGAGCATATGCGTAAGCCACAGTGGCTTTGCACGTGAGGTTTTTATTTCCATAAGATACACTCCCTCTGGCAAAAGCTTTCTTCCGCCGTCACCGTCCTCAAGCTTTACATCGTACCGCCTTGCACGTATATTCGTGTCAAACGATATTCTTAAATCGGGGTTTCCCTTTTCAAAATATGCAATCCTGTCATACGCCAGATATACCTTCGGCTCAAGGCTGTACATTTTAAGAAAATACTCAATCTCGCTTATCACCTGCGTGTTCATATATTCTTTTTGCTCGGGAGTCTTTCCCGATTTTACAAAGCTGTACGCCTCATCGAGCGAAAGCACCGTCCGCCGTTTGTTTACAATCCCTTTGTATTTCTTTTTTATTTCGAGAAAAACCTTTGACGAACCGTTCGGCACGCCGTATGAGCGGAGTCTCAGCTTTTCCTTGTAAACCGGCTTTGAAAGCGATTTCCTTATCAAATAATCATCTTCCGTGTCGTAATAAATATTTGCTATCGTATACGGTTTATGATTTGTATTGTATGCGTCAAGCTCCATATGCTCGTCCATAATCTTTATTATTTTTTCATATGCCGCACTGTCTATGAGGTATTTATGTTCGTATCGGTTGAATACTTCTATTGCCATATCAATTCCTCCTTTTGACATCATTATAATGCCTTATGATTAAAAGAACATTAGAAATAAAAAGTTTTTTTAAAAATAATCAATTGCTTTCCTGATGCGCATATGATAAAATACTATTAAAATAAATCAAAATTCGGGGAGGTGAAATGCATATGAAAAAGTTCAGAACCGCAGTATCTGTAATTATTATGATTATTGCCGGCATAATCGGCTTGTTCGCAGGAGGAGCTGCCGGCGATGCAATCGGCGGAGCAATTCTGTTTTCGATGATTGCAGGAATTGCCTGCATTATCTACGTAACGGATAACCGTGAAGAATAAAACACAAACAAAAATAGTGTTGCTTACGCAACACTATTTTTATACTTTCTCAATTATTTGCCGCTGCCATTGCCGCACCGATTATACCGGCGTCATTAAACAGCGATGCGATTTCTATATCGGTTTTCGGCATATGCTTATTGTAATCGTCCTTATCCACAAGTGCCTTAACGGGATTTAAAAGATAATCTCCCTCACGGCTTATTCCGCCGCCTATAACCAGCTTTTCGGGCTGGAATATGTTAAGTATGCTTACAAGACCCTCGGCGATATATTTTTCATACATAGCAACAACATCCAAAGCCGCTTTATCGCCCTGCTTTGCCGCCTCGAATGCAGTTCTGCCGCTTACCTTGCCGTCACGCTCGACAATCTTTGCCATAAGGCTTTCGGGATTTTTCTTAATAGCCACCTCGGTCTGTCTTATGAGCGCCGTAACCGAAGCATAAGCCTCCCAGCAGCCTTTTTTGCCGCACGAACACTGCTCGCCGTCAACCATAAGAGTGATATGTCCCAGTTCTGCTCCTGCGCAGTTAAAGCCTCTGTATATCTTTTTATTGATTATTATTCCACCGCCTACGCCTGTGCCGAGCGTTATGAATATATAATCGTCAACGCCGTTTCCGTTTGCGATATACTCGCCGTAAGCAGCCGCATTTGCGTCGTTTTCGAGATTTACCGGCTTATCAATATGCTCCTGTATAAGCTTTCTCATAGGAAAGTTCTCCATACGGATATTGTTTGCATATGCAATAACGCCGTTTTTGTTGTCTACCGTTCCGGGACAACCCACGCCGATTGACGCAACCTCGTCCATTGTGTGTCCCGACTCCTTAACGACCTTTTCGCACAATGTACACATATCCTTTACTATTTCCTCGCCCGGACGGCTTGCAAGAGTGGGTGTTGAGTCCTGATAAACTATTTTACCGTTTTCGTCAACAAGACCTACCGCAATATTTGTACCGCCCAAATCAATTCCCAAATAAAACATTTATATTTTCCTCCCGATTAACCCTGTGTATTGTAACTGTAGTTAGGCGCTTCCTTGGTGATATAAATATCATGCGGGTGGCTTTCCTTTAAGCCTGCGCCGGTTATTCTTATAAATTTGCCGTTTTCCTTGAGATCGGGTATTGTCGGTGTACCGCAGTAACCCATACCCGAACGCATTCCGCCGATAAGCTGGAATATCGTATCCGAAAGCGGGCCCTTGTAGGGAACACGTCCCTCAACGCCTTCGGGGACAAGCTTTTTCGAGCCGACCTGGAAATATCTGTCCTTTGAGCCCTTTTCCATAGCCGCAAGAGACCCCATACCTCTGTATACTTTAAAGCGTCTGCCCTGGTATATTTCAAATTCGCCGGGACTTTCGTCACAGCCTGCCAAAAGGCTTCCCATCATAACGACGTCCGCACCTGCGGCAATCGCCTTTACGCAGTCGCCCGAATATTTTATTCCGCCGTCCGCAATTACGGGGATACCGTACTTCTTTGCCACTTCGGAAACATCATATATTGCCGTTATCTGCGGAACGCCTATGCCGGCTATTATACGTGTGGTGCATATCGAGCCGGGGCCTATTCCCACCTTGATACAGTCCGCACCTGCTTCGATGAGCGCCTTTGCCGCCTCGGCGGTTGCGATATTTCCCGCAATTACCTGAAGATCGGGATATGCCTTTTTAATTTCACGGACTTTGTTCATTATATTCATTGAATGTCCGTGCGCACTGTCAAGACAAACCACGTCAACGCCTGCGCCGACAAGCGCCGCAACACGGTCAAGGCAATCGTCCGTTACGCCTATTGCCGCACCGGCAAGCAGTCTGCCGTCCTTATCTCTTGCACTGTTCGGGTATCTTATTGCTTTTTCAATGTCCTTGATTGTGATAAGTCCCTTAAGATGATTTTCCTCATCAACGATAGGGAGCTTTTCGATTTTATGTGTAGACAAAATTGCCTGTGCCTCTTTAAGAGTTGTTCCGACAGGCGCCGTTATGAGATTTTCTTTCGTCATAACATCGTCTATCTTTTTGGTGAAATCCTCCTCAAAGCGCAAATCCCTGTTGGTTATGATACCGACAAGCACATTGTTCTCATCGCAAATCGGCACGCCCGATATTTTGTATCTGCCCATCAGATCGTCTGCGTCTTTAAGCGTATGGTCTGCGCTTAAACTGAATGGATTGGCAATTACTCCGTTTTCCGAACGCTTTACCTTATCAACCTCCGCCGCCTGTTCTTCAATAGTCATATTCTTATGAATTATGCCTATTCCGCCCTCACGGGCAATAGCTATCGCCATAGATGCTTCCGTTACCGTGTCCATTGCCGAACTCATAAACGGAATGTTAAGCTTAATGCGTTTCGTCAGATGCGTTGACAAATCAACCATATTCGGAGTCACTTCCGATTTTTGGGGTATGAGCAGCACATCATCAAACGTAAGTCCTTCTTTTGCAAACTTATCTGCCATTTTTCTTCTCCTTTCAGCCGTTTAATCCGTATAATTGTATTATTTTATTTTATCAGAAAACGCCTGTCTTTTCAAGTGGTTTTTTCGCAATCCGACAATCTTTATTGCAGTTGATTAATATACTCCTGCAAAATTTTCCGCATTGTGGCAAAATCACTAATCTGAAAAATCTCCGATTTCAGTCTTGCCGCACCGTGCATACCCTTTATATACCACGCAATATGCTTTCTTGCCTCGCATACTCCCCTGCTTTCGCCTTTGTCGCCCACAAGCATAAAAACATGCTCCAGAGCCTGGCTTATCCGCTCCTTATCGGTCGGCTTATACCTTATCCTGCCGTATTTCATAAGCTCGTTTATCTGCCTGAATATAAACGGATTTCCCTGTGCGCCTCTGCCTATCATAACGGCGTCACAGCCGGTATATTCAAACATTCGCTTTGCATCCTCGGGGGTTTTTATGTCGCCGTTTCCGATAACGGGGATTTTTACAGCCGCTTTTACGTTTTTTATAGTATCCCAATCCGCCTCGCCGTGATAAAACTCCATACGTGTCCTGCCGTGTACGGCTATTGCCGCCGCACCGTTATCCTCAAGGATTTTTGCACATTCGACTGCGTTGTCACAGTCAAATCCTTTTCTTATTTTCACCGTAACGGGAACGGGCGATGCGTCCGCCGCCGCACGCATAATCTTCCCCATAAGCGGCGGATTTTTCATAAGCGCACTGCCGTCGCCGTTGTTTACTATCTTCGGTGCAGGACAGCCCATATTGAGGTCTATAAGCTCCGTCCCCGTCTGCACTGCGTATCCGACAGCCTCCGCAATTATATCGGGGTCCGAGCCGAACAGCTGTACCGCACACGGACGCTCGCTTTGCGTTATGCGCATAAGCTCTGCTGTTTTTTTGTCCTTAAAATGCAGTGCCTTTGCGCTTATCATTTCCGTATATGTCATTCCTGCGCCGTGGCTTCTGCATATGCGCCGAAACGATGAATCGCTCACGCCTGCCATAGGCGCAAGAAATATATTGTTTTCCGTTTTAAATTTACCGAATTTCATATCTCACCCAATCAGAAGAACGCCCAAAATCCCAAAAATCCCAATACAAAGCTGAAAAGAATAAGTTGTATCGCACACAAAACAGGCAGTCCGGCTCTGAATTTGGAGTGGTTTGTCTTGTGTGAAAAAACTATCATTCCCAAAAGTCCGCCGACAGCACCGCCAAGCGCCGACACCGTCATAAGCTTGTTTTCCGAAATTCTCCTCTTGCGTGTTTTAGCGTGCTTTTTATCCTTGCCGTACATTGAAAACGCCCACACGTTCATTACCAGAACATACGCCGCAATAACCAGAAACAGCAGTTTGTTTGCGGTCACGTTTGAGAAAACCTTTATCGTGTTCGGAAACGACGGCACACGCATATTCCCGAAAAACACCTTAAGCCAATCGGTAACAAATTTTATATATTCACCTGTCTGTTTTAAACCGAGATACAGTATCTGCCCCGCAGACTGCATTATCAGATGTATATCCATCGCAAAGCCTTCTTCGTTTATTTTACGGCAAAAATTCTCCGCCGCATATCAGATATATTATACAATAAATAAACGCAGGTGTCAACTCATATACATTGCAGATTTTAACCTATGTCCGCAAAAAAAGGGAACTGCAAATATTTTTGCAGTTCCCCATTTTAACTACGATAATTTTTTTACAAGCAATGCACGGGTATAACCCCTTGTGTTTTCAAAGGATTTCACCGCAAAGCCGTGGCGTTTGTAAAATTCCACAAGCGGGCGCATATTCAAATCCGTATGCAGATAAATTTCCTCCACGCCCGACCTCCGCATAACGTCGGCGGCATGGTCTATAAGCGCACTGCCTATACCATTACTGCGGCTTTCGGCTCTTACCGCAAACCTTGTAAGATATGCGCTTTTTCCCGAAACTTCAAGCCGCAGACTGCCCGAAAGCCTGCCGCAGTATTCCGCCGCAAGCACAAGCTTTTTTTCAATATCGCTTTTTACATCGTCCTCTGTTTCGGAGAGGGCGTCAATCCTGTTCGCTGCTGTGTCGGCGGCATACTCGGCAAACGCTTTTAAGGTTATGTTATGTATTTCAAAAGCGTCTTTAAAATCCGCTTCCCTTATCTGAATATCACAATTCATCAGCGTGCCGCCTCCCCGATTATCAGCCCATAAGTGTTGCCATTACAGCTTTTTGCGCATGCAGGCGGTTTTCCGCCTCGTCAAATATTACGCTTTGTTTTCCGTCTATTACGTCCTCTGTTACTTCAAAACCTCTGTACGCCGGCAGACAATGCATAAACACAGCGTCATCCTTTGCGTGTGCAAACAGCTCGCCGTTTACCTGATACGGCATAAAGATACGCTGTCTTTCCGCTTTTTCGCTCTCCTGTCCCATTGATACCCATGTGTCGGTATAAACAACGTCTGCGTCCTTTATTGCCTCGACCGGGTCCTCCGTTATCAGCAATTCTTTTCCCGACGCCTTGAAGTCCGCTTTTGCGTTTTCAACAACCTCCGCATCGCATTTATATCCCGAAGGCGTTGCAACGGCGCAGTTCATTCCCGCTTTTGCACAGCCGTACATCAGCGAATGAGCCATATTGTTTCCGTCGCCTATATATGCAAGTTTAAGATTTTCAAGCTTTCCCTTATGCTCATATGCGGTCATAAGATCAGCCAGTACCTGACACGGGTGGAGCAGATCGGTAAGCGCATTTATTACCGGTATGGACGCTTCCTCCGCAAGTTTAAGCACGTCCGAATGTGCGTATGTTCTTATCATAATTCCGTCAAGATAACGTTCAAGCACCTTTGCGGTATCGTGTATGGTTTCGCCTCTGCCGAGCTGAATGTCGTTTGACGACAAAAACAGCGGATAACCGCCAAGCTGAGTCATTCCCACCTCAAACGAAACACGTGTTCTTGTTGATGATTTTGTGAAAATCATACCGAGCGTTTTTCCTGCAAGGATTTTATGCGGAATACCGCTTTTAAGCTCCTTTTTAAGCTTTAATCCAAGCGCCAGTAAATCCTCTACTTCCTTTGCCGTTAAATCGTGCAGACTTATTAAATCTTTCATTGATTTGCCACCTCTACTTTTTTTAATATAATATCCAGTTCGCTTATGAACAGATTAACCTCATTTTCCGATATGATAAGCGGCGGAGCAAGCCGAAGCGTTGTACCTCCGCACAGACTTGTAAGAATACCGTCGTCAAACAGCTTTTTAAATATGTCCTTTGCAATGCTCTTATCAAGCTCTATTCCGATAAGCAAACCTGCCCCACGCACTTCTTTTATTTTATCTGCGTGCTTTTCTTTGAGCGCATTGAGCCGTTCTATGAAATATTCGCCCGTTTTTTCCGCATTTTCAACAAGCTTTTCTTTTTCAAACACCTCAAACACCGCAAGACCTGCCGCCGTTGCAAACGGATTTCCGCCGAACGTAGTGCCGTGGTCACCCGGCTCGAACGCACCTGCGACCTCCTCCGATGCGCACACCGCACCTATCGGAATACCGCCGCCGAGCGCCTTTGCGCTTGTGAATATATCGGGGTACACGCCGTACATCTGATGTGCAAAAAGATGTCCCGTGCGTCCCATTCCTGTCTGAACCTCGTCAAATATGAGAAGTATTCCCTTATCATCGCACAGCTTACGAAGCTTTTTCACATACTCCTCACTCATCGGGTGTACACCGCTCTCGCCCTGAATAAGTTCTATCATAATTGCCGCCGTCTTATCGGTTACGGCTTTTTCCATTGCCTCAAAATTATTCGGTTCAACCTGCTTAAATCCCGGTGTGAGCGGTCTGTACGGCGCCTGATAATGCTCCTGCCCTGTTGCCGCAACCGTTGCAAGCGTTCTGCCGTGGAACGAGTGATCGAGCGTTATTATTTCGGTTTTGTCAATTCCCTTTTTATAAAAGTAAATCTTTGCAAGCTTAAATGCGCCCTCGTTTGCCTCCGCTCCGCTGTTGCAGAAAAATACCCTGTCCGCACAGGTGTTTTCGACAAGCTTTTGCGCAAGCTTTGCCTGGTTTTCTATGTAATAAAGGCTTGATGTGTGTATCACCTTGTCAAGCTGTTCCTTAAGCCTTTCAACAAATATCGGGTGACCGTGTCCCAATGCGTTCACCGCAATTCCGCTGAGAAAATCATAATACACTTTTCCGTCGGTGCTTGTAAGCTTCATTCCGCTGCCCTTTTCAAAGCATACAGGCAGTCTGTCACCAAAAGTATTCATATAATATTGTTTATCGAGTCCGATAATTTCATCGAGCATTTTCTTCCACTCCCTTTATAAATTATTATACATTATTTTGAATAATTTTGCAACCCCGTTTTTTAAAAACGTTGTATAAAACAAAAATATACAGTAGAATTACTGTATATTTATGCATAATTATTGAATTATAAATATTTCTCCAGCGCATCCTCGTACTCGTCCTGCGAGCTTGCACCGATAATCTTTTCGGCTTCTTCGCCGTTTTTGAATATCATAACGGTAGGTATCGAAACGATATTATAGCGCAGAGCAAGCTCCGCCTCCTCGTCAACGTTTACCTTGCCGACAACGGCTTTGCCGTCATATTCCGTTTCCAGATCCTCGATTATCGGCGAAACCATTCTGCACGGCCCGCACCATTCCGCCCAAAAATCAACAAGCACCGGTTTGTCCGATTTTAAAACCTCATCAAAATTTTCCCTTGTCAGCTTCATAATTACACTCCTTTACTTATACGCCGGTATGCCCGAATGTTGTTTATTTACCGATTCGGAGTTGTACACCGACTTTTCAACAAATCCCGTTTTGCTGTAGGTATACTGCTTTATGGACGTGCCCACAGTCGACACATTATAGATAGTGATTGCGTTTGTGCCGTCTTTAAGCTCATCTATGTCAAAATACACTCTGCCGTTTGAAATGCTTTGATTAAGCAGTATGTAATATTCGCCGTTGATATTAACCTCAAGCACCCACTTCTGGCTGTCGTCCCACAGGATTTCGCCGCCGTCGGTTTCGGCTGATGTATACAAGCCTATTACCTCGTCCGCACCGTCACCGTTTACGTCTGCCTTGCAGCTGTCTATTTCCGACCACGTGCTTTCAACGGCGGACGCCTCGCTTTTGCCTATGTACTTGCCCGAGTCCCCGTCGGGAGCCGCTGTTGCCTCCGCTTTTTTCTCCGGCATTTTTTCCGGAACGGACTGCTTGGGTATCGCCGATACAACATCAGCGGTATATCCCTTATATCCTGCGTAATATCCGCCCCCTGCCAGAGCCGCCGCAGTTATTATGCTTATAAAAACAATCAATACTTTTTTCATTACCGCACCTCTTTGTCAATATATTTATTATCCGCCACCCTGCAAGCGGCTTTTCCGTTTGTAATATCGGTTATTTCCGCTATAAGTTTTTCGGTATCTTCCATAGACGAGCATATTTTAAACGTGACGTCGCTCCCGTATTCGGTATCGAGTACGGCATAGCCGTCAACCGCCATTTTGTGCTGTATTCTTCCGGCAAGCGTATAATCGGCACGCACCGAAACAATATCGCATTTTTCACGGATAATTATGCCCGAATTTTTAAGTCCGCCGCTTGCGGACGAGCCATAAGCATGAACAAGACCGCCCGTGCCGAGCAACGTACCGCCGAAATATCTTGTTACCACTACGGCGGCGTCGACTATATCCGCTTTGCGGATTGCGTCAAGAACGGGCATACCCGCCGTTCCCGACGGTTCTCCGTCGTCCGAATATCTGAAAATATTGTTCTCATCTATCACATACGCATACACGTTATGCGTTGCGTCGGGATATTTTGAACGTATCTCGTTCAAAAATGCCAGTGCCTCCGCCTCCGTTTCGGCAGGAGCGGCATTGGTTATAAACTTAGACTTCTTTTCAACCAGCAAAGTTTCACTTCTTTGCGAAATGGTTTTATATCTGTCTTTTTTAGACATCAATATACTCCTTTATTCTTCCGTACATACTCTCGTCAACCATAAGCTCCATTATAACGCCGTTTTCGCCGTACTCGGTACTCAGCACCTTTTCCGTTTCGTGCAGTGCGTTCACAAGTCCACCCTCACTGTATGGAATAACGGCACGCACCTTTTGTTTTTTACCGGGTGCAACGTCCGAAACGGCTTCTATAAGCTTATCGGTATTTTCTCCGCTTTTTGCGCTTATAAATACGTTTTTCTCGTATTTATTGTTTACTATCGGCAGTATGTCAAGCTTATCGCACTTGTTAAACACGCCTATAACGAGCTTATCCCCCGCACCTATCTCACGGAGAACACGTTCAACTGTTTCCGTCTGGGCGTCACGCTCACTGCTTGACGCATCTATCACGTGAATTAGAAAATCGGCACAAGCCGCCTCCTCAAGTGTTGACTTGAACGCCTCGATAAGGTTATGCGGCAGTTTTCTTATAAACCCTACCGTATCGGTCAGAAGAATTTTTCTGTTATCCTCAAGCACTATCATACGTGAAGTTGGGTCAAGCGTTGCAAAAAGCTTATCCTCAGCAAACACGTCCGAATTTGTGAGCGTGTTCAAAAGCGTTGATTTGCCTGCGTTTGTATATCCCACAAGTGCGGCGGTTATCACGCCGTCCTTATCACGCCGTCTGCGTATAAGCGTGCGGTGCTTTTCAAGTTCCTCTATCTGTTCTTCAAGTGCCGATATTCTGCGCCTTATGTGCCGTCTGTCGCTTTCAAGACGGCTCTCGCCGGGTCCTCTCGTTCCTATTCCCGCACCTGTACGGCTCAGCTCCGTTCCGAGTCCCCGAAGTCTCGGCAAACGGTATTTAAGCTGTGCAAGTTCTACCTGAAGCTTGCCTTCGCCGCTTTTTGCACGCATTGCGAAAATGTCCAGTATAAGCATTGAACGGTCAAGGATTTTTACTCCGAGAAAATCCGATATATTTCTTATCTGCACGGGTGAAAGCTCATCATCAAACACAACCGTGTCAGCCTCCAGCGGCTCAATCATTTCCTTTATTTCTTCAAGCTTGCCTATGCCCATATAAGTGCCTGCCTCTATGTCGGTCTTATTCTGCACAACGCTCATTACAGCCTCGCCGCCCGCCGTTTTTACAAGCTCCTCAAGTTCCGCTATGGTTTCTTCGGTAGTGTCCGAAAGTTCATCGCCCCGTCCGCTGTGAACGCCGGCAAGTATTACACGTTCTTTTCTTTCTTCCGTTTCTGCCATATGTCTTTCTCCGTTCCGCCGTATTTGCAAGTAAAAATCTTATCACTTTTCTATTATACCAAATTTTTTCTCTTTCGTACAGGGTATTTATAAAAAATTTAAAATTTTTTAATAATTGCACTACATAGTATTTTCCGATACCTTAGCGTAACTTTTGCTTTTTTCAAAATTAAGCTATGTTTTTATTGCTTTTTTAGGAAAAGTGTGGTACAATAGCTGTAGTTGTGTTTCCGTAGCTCAGCAGGATAGAGCGTCCGCCTCCTA
>ERZ808246.1216-NODE-1216-length-19019-cov-5.427547_pt1 | contig 19019 bp, 21 predicted proteins | sample MGYA00521083_ERZ808246 | MGnify/ENA primary metagenome ERZ808246 (study PRJEB31516, sample SAMN03275577) | gut metagenome | biome: mammalia-associated habitat; material: feces | host: Papio cynocephalus | place: Kenya | collected 2012-07-07 ... | reverse complement strand
TGGGCATCTGCGGAGCCACCAGTACGCCGAAATGGTTGATGGAGGAGTGCAAGGAGAAAATCATCCACGACAAATTGTAAATACGTAAAAAATGCCCAACGAAAGTTGGGCATTTTTTTTGTATTTACCGATACAAAGACTTTATGTTCTTGCTAATATAGTAGCTTTATGTTCTTGCTAATATAGTAGCTTTGTGTTCTTGCTAAAACAAAAACAGGTGATAAATCTTCTCACGAAGACCTATCACCTTCAAAAAACAGTAATTAACTCAAAATTTATAATCTATATCATTACTACCTTGTCATTTGTGTGCAATTATATGTTGACAACCACGATGAAAGTTGCGCTTTCAAAGTGCCGCCTACAGTTTACTACCTGCAAAGATAATAAAAACAAGGTGTTTCTCCAAGTGAAAATTCTATGAACAGGCGTTTTTATTACATAAAACTCTGAATTTAATAAAATTTAGCTTTTGTTGTGCGCCCTATTGCTTGCAATTGATAGATTGTTACATTTCTATCGCTTTTTGGTATTGTTCCATAAGCCATTTCTTCTGCTCAGGTATAGTCATATTGCTATTGTCGAGAACAATGGCATCATCAGCTTGTCGTAAAGGAGATGTCTCTCGGTGCGTATCGATATAGTCTCTTTCCTCCACATTCTTCAGGATGTCTTCGAAATTTGCAGGCATCCCCTTTTCCTTGAGCTCATCAAATCTACGCTGTGCTCTTACTTGTGAACTGGCTGTGACGAAAATCTTGAGCTCCGCATTTGGGAATACGGTAGTTCCAATGTCGCGACCATCCATCACGATGCCCTTGTCTTCTCCCATCTTTTGTTGCTGGGCTACCAACGCTTCTCTAACAAACGAGATGGCGGCTACAGGACTGACTCGATTGGATACTTCGAGCGAACGGATTTCTTTCTCTACCAACTCTCCATTGAGGTAACAGTCGGGACGTCCCGTATTGGCATTGAATTTAAACGAGATATGGATGTTTGGCATTTCTGCTTCCAATTCTGCCACCTTTACCTTGCCATCCTTTTCGAAGAGGTTGTGGCGCAAGGCATAGAGAGCCACCGAGCGGTACATCGCTCCAGTATCTACATATACATATCCTATTTCTTTGGCAAGGTCCTTTGCCATTGTACTCTTACCGCAAGAAGAGTAACCGTCGATTGCTATTGTAATCTTTTTCATATAACTTATAAAATATACTATATTATGCTATACTATTTGGGGTCTATCTGTAATTATATCTATTTATTCAGAGCCTGTAATTGATGTTCAGTAACAAACTATTGCTACTCACGTGATATTTACCGTAAGCGATGTTCAGATGAAAACGCTCTAGGTTGATGCCGCCGCCCAGCGACCAGCCGGCTCCATGGCTACTTTCTTCGTCTTCTCCACTGACAATTTTCATTTCGTCAGCACGTCGGCTGTTGTAGCCAGCCCCCACCCAGAAGCTTTCGCTGAGCAATAGTTCTGCGCCGATGATAGCGTGGTTCTTCAATCCTTTGTCCCAGTGATTCAAGTTGACTAGCGTCGCTGAGACTCTGAATGGAGTATTGATGAAATGCTTGCTAACACCCAGTTGCAGGTCGAAAGGCATCTTTACGTATTCTTCCTCGTATGCTTTCAATTGTCCTCCCAGGTTTTTTGCCACGGCGGAAATAGACCATTCGTAGTCTGGGTCATAGTAGTTGATACCCAAATCCACTCCCATGGCGATGGAATTGTAATCACCTATGTATGATGTGATGAGTTTCGCAGAGATTCCACCAGCTATTCGTTCGCTAAGCATATAAGAAAAATAGCCTGCCAAACTGATGTCTTTGGCAGAGAACTCTCCCGACTGAATATTGTTTTCGTCGGTTTGTTTCATCTTGCCGTAATCCACGTATTGTGCCGACACTGCCCACGAAGCCTTTTCCCCGACGATGCGGTTGAATGAAGCCGACGCCATGTTTACCCCTTTCATGTAACTCATATAATTGAGGTTGATGGTCTTGTCGCTTACCGATGTCAGCAGTGCTGGATTATGGAAAGCGAGTGCTTCATCATCTTCTATCAAGGTGATGTTGTCTCCTCCCAAAGCTGCGGCATGAGCACTTACTGGCAGTCGGAGGAAGTTATATCCTGTTTGGCTCTCTTGAGCACCCATTTTTGCCGCAAAAAGCGTCAATATAATGGAAAAAACAACTTTTTTCATTTAAAATATCTAATTCTTTGGCAAAGATACTGCTTTTTTGAGAAATATACAGTAAATTTGCAATGTTTTCGTAGAAAATAACGAAATGAAATGTAAAATATTGCAGTTTTGCCCTGAATTTGGGAGGGACGAGACTACGAATGAGGATAAATGAATGTTGGAAATAAAGAAAACAGATAAGGCACAACTGGAGGATAAGCGAGTCACATTTTTCTTGCTTGGCTTGCTCATTGCCTTCTCGCTTCTTTTCGTGGCTCTTCAATACCAACGAGGACCACAGGGCGAAGACGATTTGGCTGATAATTTCGAAGATTTGTCGCAAGACTTGGAAATGAATACACCGCCCGACCAAAAAGATATGGTCAGCGCCGAGGCTATGGCAAAGGCTCCTGCCTCGCAAGCCATCACGCAGGAGGTGAAACCTACCGAGCAGCAACAGCTCCGAAATGCGCCAGAGAAAATCAGTACCACAACCAGTCAGCTCGTTATCGGCGATGGTTCTGGAGTGGTACAAGGGGCTGATGTGAAAGAGGCGGCTCCTGAGACGGCGGTAGATAATTCCGATGCCTTGGCTGAGGCCCCCATCAAGTTTACCGTGGTGCAGAAGATACCAGAGTTTCCTGGTGGATGGTCGGCTTTCATGCAGTGGCTCACTAAAAACCTGAAGTATCCTGCTGCTGCCCAAAGTGGAAAGATAGAAGGTACGGTGGTTGTCACTTTCATCGTCAATAAGGATGGAAGTATCGCCAGTACCAAGGTGAGCACGTCGGTGGATCCTATACTTGACGCTGAGGCATTGCGAGTGATGAAGATGATGCCGAAGTGGAAACCGGGTATGGATCGTAACAAGGTGTGTCGCACGATGATAGCCGTGCCAGTGGTGTTTAAGTTATAAACTATCATTTTAAAAATATAAATAAATTATGAAGACTGCAGATGAAATCTTAAGCATGGTGAATGAGTTCTTGGCCAATTTGCCATACGACCGTAAACCATATTCTCTATATGAACCAGTGAAGTACGTCCTCTCCATGGGAGGCAAGCGCATCCGCCCTACGCTGATGCTCTTGGGCTACAACCTCTTCAAGGAAGACCCTGAGAAGATTCTCATGAATGCCATCGCTTTGGAGACTTATCATAACTATACCCTCTTGCACGATGACTTGATGGACAATGCCGACTTGCGTCGTGGTCATGAGACCGTTCATAAGAAGTGGGATGCCAATACCGCCATCCTCTCAGGCGACAGCATGCTCGTGTTGGCATACGACCGCATGGCTCAATGTGACGACAAGCACTTGCCTAAGGTGCTGAAGCTCTTCACCACGACAGCCTTGGAGATTGGCGAAGGACAGCAGTACGACATGGAGTTTGAGACTCGCAACGATGTAACGGAGGAGGAATACATCGAGATGATTCGCTTGAAAACCAGTGTGCTCTTGGCTTGTGCCTTGAAGATTGGTGCCATCCTCGCCGATGCTTCCGAGGAGGATGCCGACAATCTCTATAAGTTTGGTGAGCAAATCGGTTTGGCGTTCCAGTTGCAGGATGATTACCTGGATGTGTATGGCGACACCAAGGTGTTTGGCAAGGAAATCGGTGGCGATATCACTTCCAACAAGAAAACCTATATGCTCATCAATGCCTTCAATCATGCCAACCCAGCCCAGCGTGCCGAGTTGCAGAAATGGGTTGACGCCAAGGACTTCGACCGCAAGGAAAAGGTAGCTGCCGTGACTCGTCTTTACAATGAGATTGGCATCGACAAGATGGCGCAAGACAAGATAGCTTATTATTTCGAGCAGAGCAAGAAGTACCTCGATGCAGTCAGTGTGAGTGCCGACCGCAAAGAAGAGCTGGCTAAGTATGCTCAGAAAATGATGAAAAGACAATATTAAAGTGAAGAGTGAAGAACGAAGAGCTAAGAATTCTATAGTTTAAAATGATTCATATAATAGATACACATACGCATCTCGATGCCGAGGAGTTTGACGAGGATAGAGCTGAGGCTTTCGCTCGTGCCAAGGAGGCTGGGGTAGGCAAGGTGTTCATGCCTGCCATCGATGTGAAGACCACTTATGCTGTCTTGGAGTTGAGCCGTCAATATCCGGGCTATGCCTATCCGATGATTGGATTGCACCCTGAGGAGGTGAAGGCGGATTGGAAGGAGCAGTTGGCGGAGCTTCGAAAGATTCTCGAATCGCATACAAATCACTTTATTGCCATTGGCGAGGTGGGATTGGATTACTATTGGAGCCGTGAGTTTGAGCACGAGCAGTTGGAGGCTTTCGAGGAACAGGTGAAGTGGTCGGTCGAAACCCAATTGCCGCTGATGATTCATTGTCGTAAGGGACAGAACGAGATGGTGCATCTGTTGCGTTCCTACGAGAAGAATTTGCCTGGCGGTGTGTTCCATTGTTTCACGGGCAACCAAAAGGAAGCCGAGGAATTGCTTACTTTCGATAAGTTCGTGTTGGGCGTAGGTGGTGTATCTACCTTCAAGAGCAGTCATTTGCGAGAAGACCTGCCCGCTGTGGTTCCGATGGATCGCATCGTGTTGGAGACCGATAGCCCCTATATGGCTCCCGTGCCTTATCGTGGCAAGCGCAACGAGAGTGCTTTCGTCGTGGAAGTGCTCAAGACCTTAGCTAAGGCATACGGAGTTTCTGAAGAGGAATTTGCGGAGCAAACCAACAAGAATGTTAAGAAAATATTTAAAGAAATTTAAAAAGCAACGAAAGATTAGGAATTTCGGATAAAAAGTAATACCTTTGCAATCCGAAAACTGGAAAGGTGCTCGAGTGGTTGAAGAGGCACGCCTGGAAAGCGTGTAAACCCCTAAAGGGTTTCGTAGGTTCGAATCCTATCCTTTCCGCTTTCGTATATATATAATAAAAGGTATATATATATAATAAGGTGTATATTGTATTGTTATGAAGAAAAATACAGCTATTGCGCGTTTCGCAATATTGGTTTTCACAATGATGTGTTCTCTGCCTATGATGGCGCAAGATGAGAATATGGGATTTCATCAAGCTCTTAAGACCAAATTTATCGAGGGTAATGCGGGATTTATGTCTCTTGTTGCCATCGCCCTTATCGTGGGTCTTGCCTTTTGTATCGAGCGTATCATCTATCTCAGTCTTTCTGAAATCAATGCCAAGCAGTTGATGCAGGACATCGACGAGAAGGTGAAGGCAGGCGATGTGGAAGGTGCCAAGACGCTTTGTCGCAATACCCGCGGACCTGTGGCTTCCATCTGTTATCAGGGACTGATGCACATCGACGAAAAACTCGATGACATCGAACGCTCGGTGGGTGGCTATGGCACCGTGCAGGCTGCCAACTTGGAGAAAGGTTGCTCTTGGATCAAGCTCTTCATCGCCATGGCACCATCTTTGGGATTCCTCGGAACCGTGATAGGTATGGTGATGTCGTTCGACCAGATTCAACAGGCTGGCGACATCAGTCCTACCATCGTCGCATCGGGTATGAAGGTGGCTTTGATTACCACCATCTTTGGTATCATCGTGGCGTTGATTCTTCAGGTGTTCTATAATTACATCATCTCCAAGGTGGAGCATTTGACCAGCCAGATGGAAGAGTCGGCCGTAACATTGATGGATATTATTGCTAAAAGCAAGTAAGCCATGAAGAAGATATTTGAGTTTAGAAACAAAAGCGCCGAGCGCATATCGCAGCAGGTGTTCTATATCATGATAGCCTTGGCAGTGATTGTCTTCGGTTTGTTCTTCTTGGTGGGCTACGATATGCCTTTCGAGGAGAATCCTGATTTCAATGCGCCTCTCTTTACCGATGTGCTCATCTTCTTGATGTGGCTGTTTCTTATCGGTGGAGTGGGTTTGGCACTCTTTTCGATGATTAAGGATTATCGAAGCAGCAAGTCGGAGGCTGTGGTGAATGGGGTGCCCGTACGTCGCATTTTCCGTTTCACTTGGATAGGAACTTTGGCGTTATTGCTGCTCACCTTCCTCTTGGGCGGTTCCGACCCTATGCTCATCAATGGTGAGAACTATGCCGACTGGCTTTGGCTCAAGCTGTCCGATATGTTTGTCGTCACTTCGCTCTTGATGTTGCTGGCAAGTATCGGAGCCGTTTGCTTTGGAGCCACACGCTATATTCGTAAGAAAAAGTAATTCGAGAAGCCTAGAGGATTCTTGAACTTTTAACATATTATTCTTGATTATATCATTATGCTGATTAGAAGGAAGCAACACGAAACCCCGGGATTGAATACCACTTCGACAGCCGATATTTCTTTTATGCTGTTGATATTCTTCCTTGTCACCACATCCATGGATGTGGATAAGGGATTGTTGCGCCAACTCCCTTCTCCTGAGCCTCAGAAGAAGGAGCATCAGGAATCGGTGGTTGATAAAAGTAATTTGATGGCGCTCCATCTTACGGCAGGCGACACATTGCTTGTCAACGACAAGCCGATGAAGATGAGCCAACTGAAAGAGGAGACCATTCGTTTCGTTCATCGCTTGGGAAAGAAACATCTCATCTCCATCGAGAGCGACCGTGACGCTGACTACAACCTCTATTTTCAGATGCAAAACCAGTTGATGGAGGCATACAGTCAACTACGTAACGAGGCGGCCCAGAAGAAATATCACAAGGATTATGCCCTCTTGGGTAATGAACAGAAAGACCAAGTGAAAAAGCTCTGTCCGCAGCGCATCACCGAGTCGTATGCCAATGCTATGACGCAAGCAGATAGAAGCGTCGATGCCAACGCCGAGGAAAAGAAAGGAGGCGACAAATGATGAATTTTCATAAGAAATCGCACGCTGTGCCAGGGTTGAATACCTCATCCCTGCCAGACTTGATATTCTCTGTGCTCTTCTTCTTTATGATAGTTACCCACATGCGTCAGGTCACCTTGAAGGTGGAATGCCGTATGCCACAGGGAAAGCATCTCACCCGACTCACCAAGAAATCGGCTGTGAGCCATATTTATATCGGTAAGCCTACCAAGGATATGCAGGGCAAATATGGTACGAATACCCAGATACAGCTCAACGACAAGTTTGCCACTGCCCCAGAAGTGATGGACTATATCGCCGCTGAGAAGAAACGCATGTCGCCGGAAGATGAAAAGTTGATGACCGTTTCCATCAAGGCAGACAAGGATACGAAGATGGGCATTATCACCGATGTGAAACAAGCGCTGCGACAGGCAAAAGCACTCAAAATAAGCTATTCTGCCACCGAAAAAGCCCAATAATGGGCTAGAAAAGGAAAAATAATATTAATTTATTATCTTTTTCTTACGAAAAATTGCATTTTCTAAAGAATTATGCTACCTTTGCAGGTAAATAATAATAAAATATGGCAAAACAAGTATTAGATTCATTAGACAGGCAGATTCTGAAGCTGATTTCGCAGGATGCCCGTATTCCATTTTTGGAAGTAGCACGTGCTTGCAATGTAAGTGGTGCTGCCATTCATCAGCGTGTAGCAAAGCTCACTAACCTTGGTATTATCAAGGGCTCGCAGTTTGTCATCGACCCAGAAAAAATAGGATACGAGACCTGTGCCTATATGGGTTTGTTCTTGAAGGATCCTGAGAACTTCGACCATGTGGTGGAGGAACTCAAGAAGATTCCTGAGGTTGTGGAGTGTCATTACACCACAGGTGGCTTCGATATGTTCATCAAGATTTATGCCATCAACAACCATCATCTCTTGGAGATTATCCACGACAAGTTGCAGCCACTGGGCTTGTCTCGCAGCGAGACCATCATCTCTTTCAATGCTGCCATCGATCGCCAGCTCTCTTTGAAGGACTTGAAGCGAGTAAGTGGTAATGAGGAGGAAAATGCAGAGGCAGCAGAGTAATTATATCCTTTCTAGAGTGAGGAACGTGAACGACAAGTCGTTTTCGTTCCTCATTTCTTTTTCTGTCTCTTTCCATTCGCTGAGGTCGATGGTTGGGAAGAAGGCATCGCCCGCAGGGCTAGGACCTTCTACCATCGTGAGATAGAGCTTGCTGGCAAGGGGCAATGCCTCCTTGTAAATGCTTTCGCCGCCGATGATGAATATCTCTTGGTTGCTGGCTGCCCAGGAATCTTCCTTGCTCATGTAAAGCACATCGCTGCTTTCTGAATGGATGGCACGCTCAAAGGATGGATAGACTTCGCACCCAGGAAGCTTGTCTAGGGTACTGCTGATGACGATGTTCTTGCGGTTGGGCAAGGCTCCATGGGGGAGCGACTCATAGGTCTTTCTGCCCATGATGATGGTGTGCCCCGTGGTCAGTTCACGGAAGCGAGTCATATCCGATGGGATATGATAGAGCAATCGGTTTTGGTAGCCGATTGCCCTATTCGATTTTGCGATGCATGCGATAATACTGATAATCATTTGATGAGTCTTTGTTCTTCCGGCACGTGCGTGCTCTTGATTTTCCATTCTTGTGGATAGAGGTTGTTGGCACGGTTGCCTATGTTCTTCTCCCATCCCAAAGGTATGTTGTGATAGGTCACGAGTACGTATCCCTTCGGGGTGTCGGCTGGTAAGTTCACAGCCTCTTTGCGCAGGTAGCGGATGGCATCCTCGTAGGAAAGCTCCACTTGCGGGAATGTTTCTGGGTTGAGGGCGATGGAAAGGGCGAGACTTTGGTCGGGTATCCAGTCCTTACCTTTGCTGGTAGCCAATTTGATGCCCGCATGCATCACCTTCAGATTTTGTTTTGCAGTCTCGTAAGTATCTTTCCATGTTGAGGGTATCGCATACAGCGCATTTTCCTTGGCATCCTCCTGTGTTATAGATGTAAAGGAATCTTCTTCCTTTAGCCAACCCTTTGGTATCTCTGGAGCTTTAGCCTTGTTGCCCTTTTTGTCTTTTCTCTTTTTCTCTTTCTTGTTTTCTTTCTTCTTGGAGTCGCTTTCCGCTTCTCCCTCTTTGCGAAGCACGGCGAGGAAGATGCCTTCGCCACGAGTCTTGCCTGGCAGAAAGCGATAGACTGGGATGTCGGAAGCCTTGAGATTGCTTATGGCATCTGATGCTTCGAGATTGCCTGTGTTTTCTTGATTGAGGAGATTGCCCGTGATGTTCCAAGAATCTTCGATGTCTTGCAATGCGATGGGTTCTGCTCCTAGTTCTTCGCAAATCCAGGCGATGTTCTCCTCGTCCTCATGGGCATTGAAGGTGCAGGTGGAGTAGATGAGGATGCCGCCGGGTTTCAGGCAGTTCCAAATGTCAGCGACGATTTCTCGTTGCAGGTGCCAGCAGTTATCCACATTTTGCAGGCTCCATTCCTCGATGGCACCGTCGTCTTTGCGGAACATTCCTTCGCCCGAGCAAGGCACGTCGGTGAGGATGACGTCGAATTGGAGCTTCGACTTCTTGTAGTCACGAGGATAGTTGTTGGTGACAATCATATCGGGATGACCGAACTTCTGGATGTTTTCGGCGAGAATCTGCGAGCGAGTGCGCATAGGCTCGTTGCTAAACAGCAGACTACCTTCTGGCAATGCTGCTCTTACAGCGGTGGATTTTCCACCAGGGGCGGCACAGAGGTCGAGCATCATCACCGGATGATGAACCAGTTGTCGAATCACTAAATCCACAAACATCGACGATGCTTCCTGCACATAGTACTTGCCTGCATGGAGCAATGGGTCGAACGTAAAGTTGGGACGAGCACTGAGATAGCGTCCTGTGGCAGGGCACCATGGGATAGGTTCTCCCTCAGCATCCTCACCTTCCTTGCACTTGAAGGGGTTGAGACGGATGCTGACAGGAGGTTCTACCTCCAAGATTCCTTGTTCCAGTTGATGATAGAGCTTGTCGCCCATCAACGCCTGTGTATATTTGATGAAGTCTGCTGGTAATGTCTTCATTATTTATAATCGTAAAAAAGTTTGTTTATGTTCTCTATATATAATAAGGTGTAAATATCCTTATGAATCCGATAAAATGCTTATTGAAATGCAATTGTATCGCAATTCGTTTGCAAAAATAAGAATTTTTTTGTTTCTTTGCAACTAAATTGGCAACGGATGCGTCTAAGACATAGAAATTTTAATAAATAACAAGGTAAAACAATAAAAATATTGATAGATATGAAGAAAGCGATATTAACATGGGCGCTCATCTTGAGCCTCGGAGCTACACAAGTGTCTTTGGCTGCATCTGCTCCTAAGCATCGTTACCATCCAACCACCCAACAGGTGGATAAGCAGGAGGCTACTCCCCAGGAGAAGGCCGACAAGAAGGAGGCTGCCGAGCAAAAGCAGTCAGCTGATGACGAGGGAGTCGAGGCTTATTCTGATACGACCGATGTGGATACGACGGCGGCAAATGATTACGATGATGATGGTAACGATAGAAGCTATCACTCTAAGTATAGCCTTGGCAACTACGACGACCCATTCGATTTCTTCGGGTCGGTCTTCGGCAAGGGGGCGCTTGTCTTCTTTATCATCTTGAGCATCGTTTTCGGACTGGCTTTCATCTTTGCGCCGCTTATCATCATCTGGCTCATCATTCGTTATCTGATGCGTCGCCACAACGACCGCATCAAGTTGGCTGAGATGGCGATGGAGAAAGGCATCAATGTTCCTGAGAGCGACCGCCCGATAGACAAGCAGAGCGACGAGTATCTCGTGAAGCGAGGATTACGAAACACCTTCTTAGGCTTGGGCTTGTGTGCTATGTTCGCTTGGTGGGCGTCTGATTTCTTGGCAGGTATCGGTGCCCTGGTTGGTATCTATGGTCTTGGACAGACTGTTATTGGTGCTTTGCCAGCCATCAAGGATTGGTGGAACAACCGTCATGGTAATCAGGGCACTGGTTATAATGGCACTGCCATCTAAGGGTATCAGTAAAAGGATGTCGTTAAATGGATACTATTAATAAAAGACAGTACTTAAAAGATAGATAGAAGTTAGCAGTTTGTAGAATTATTAGTTAATATATATAGTGGAAAAGGTAAACGATCTCTCTCTCGTCACGAAGGTGGTGATGCTTCACGACCGCAAGTCGTTCGACTTGCTGGTCAAGAAGTATCAATCACCCATTCGTGGCTTCTTTCTTCGCCAGACGATGGGAGATGTGCAGCTGAGTGACGACTTGGCGCAGGATACCTTTGTCAAGGCTTACACCCATTTGGCTAGCTTCAAGGGTGCAGCCAATTTCTCCACTTGGCTCTATCGTATCGCTTACAACGTGTGGTACGACTATACCCGTAGCCACAAGGTGACTCAAGACATGGAGACGCCTGCCGTGGCTCGGAAAAATGCTCAAGGCACCAATTCTGCCTTGAAGATGGACTTGCTCAATGCCCTCAGGATATTGAGTGAGAACGAACGGACCTGCATCACGCTGCAGCTGATGGAGGGTTTGCCGATAGATAAGATAGCGGAGGTGACGGGCATGGCGCAAGGCACCATCAAGTCGCACCTCTCCCGTGGTAAATCAAAACTTGCAAGTTACTTAAAACAAAATGGTTATGACCGATAAGACGATAGATAATACAAAAAACATGAACATCGAACAAGTTTCGATGGATATGGATGCGGAGTTGAGCGCACAAGACGAGCAACTCTTGCAGTCTTTCTTTGCCGATTGTCGGATGGATATTCCCGACGATGGCTTTTCGGATAGGGTGATGCAGGCATTGCCTTCTTCTGAAATGGAGAAGGAGGTGGCTAAGCGCCGCCGACTGGAACATCTATGGACGGCAGCTTGTGTCGCCATAGGTATCGTTGCCGCTGTCGTATGCCAGGGATGGGAACAGATACAGTCATTCCTTTATGGTATGAAGATAGACTTCTTGGTGTCAGGCTCTCGAGCCTTGACTCAATCGCTCAATGTGCTCGGGCAATCACATAATCTATTGTTGATGTTAGCGGGTGCCTTGGTCATCGTGATGGTCTGGGGGTACAACGAAGTTTCTGATGCTCGTTGATTTTTTCGTTTCACGTCGTGAAACGGCCATCTCACGACGTGAAATGCGCATCCCACGTCGTGAAACGGCCATCTCACGTCGTGAAATGCACATCCCACGTCGTGCAACGGAGAATTCTACCCCTTGCAACGAAATTTCTATCCCTTTTCTATAGGAATTATCTAGGCTCCTGATAAAAAATATCTAGGCTCCTGATAAAAAATATCTAGGCTCCTGATGAAAAACTATTCGAAGTCGAATATATTTTCATCAGGAGTTTCTTCTTTCTGAGGCTTCGGTTTCGGAGGATTCTTCAAGTTGCCCTTCTCGTCAAACATATTGTAGGTGGTGCGAAGGACGATGAACTCGGTGCGGCGGTTCAACTGGTTGCATATCTCCTGATGCTCCTTGGTCTGTTTCAGGATAAACTCCTCGGTCAGCACATCGCCTTCCTTGAGCCAAGGATACTTCTCGGTTATTTTCTTTCTGATGGTCTTCGGACGCTCCTTGCCATATCCCATAGGGGTAAGGCGTTCCTTCTCGATGCCGTGATGAATGAGATAATCCACCACCGACTGGGCACGGCGTTGCGACAATCGCTTGTTGTACTCGGCGTTGCCCTTGTAGTCGCAGTGGGCGCTCAGCTCGATGGTAACGTTCGGGTTTTCTTTGAGTAATCCCACGAGTTCATCGAGCGCCTTGGTGCTGGCTGGTGTCAATGTCGCCTTGTCGAAATCATAGAAGATGTTGTCGATGAGTACAGGTGCGGTGATAGATGGCAAAGGGAACTGGAGCACATACTCCTTGCTCTCCTTGGCAGAATCCACTCTGAGTTCCTCCTTGTGGTTGAGGAATCCCTTGCAGGATGCCATCACCAGATAGTCAACCTTCGGATTGATGACCATCGTGAAGGAACCGTCGCCCTTTACGGATAGTTTCTTGTAGGTGCCGTCGTTGCCCACCACCATCACTTGGGCGGCAGGTAATTCGTAGCCACCCATCTCATAGACCCATCCCTTCATAGTGGTGACAATCTCAGGGTTCTCGAACGAGTAGATATGGTCATAGCCTCTTCCGTCCTTGCGGTTGGAGGAGAAGAAACCACGGTTGTGAGGTCCCTCGAAAGTCATGCCGAAGTCGTCCGCCTCGGAGTTGAGGGGATAGCCCGGGTGTTCCACCTTATATTTATGTGTTTTCTTATCCACCTTGGCGATGTAGATGTCGAGACCGCCCATGCCCACATGTCCGTTGCTACTAAAATAGAGGTCGCCGTTGGGACGAAAGGTAGGAAACATCTCGTCGCCAGGGGTATTGATGGGTTCGCCTAGGTTTTCCACACCGCCGAGACCTGCCGCCGTGATGCGAACACGCCAGATGTCGAGGCCGCCCATTCCGCCCGGCATATCCGAGACGAAATAGAGCCATTCGCCATCGGGGCTGATGGCAGGGTGGGCGTAGGTGCTCAGCGTATCTTTCGAGATTTCTAGCTTGGTAGTCTTGCTCCAAGCGGCATCCGAACGAGGGGAGGTTACGATTTGGGCATAACGAGGCGAGGAAGGGTCGGTGACGCACTGGGTGAGATACATCGTGCTGCCATCGGGCGTGAAACAGCAAGCACCTTCGTCGTAGTCGGTGTTCAGTCCTGTGCCGATGGCTTCCGGCTTGCTCCATTTTCCCTTGTCATCCTTTTCGGAAAGGAAGATGTCGCCCGACTTGGTACCTGTGATACCGCTCAGTTCGTCGCCTTGCGCCTCGTTTCGGGTGGAGGAGAAATAGAGCTGGTCGTACTCATCGCCGAAAAGCATTGGCGAATAGTCGTCTCGTCGGGAGTTGAAAACATCCATCTTCTTCACCTTGTATCGGCTGCCCTCCTTCTTCCATTGGGGGGCGAGCTGGGCAGACTTCAAGCCGTTTTGGGCTAGGGTCTTCATTTGGTCCAAAGACAGTACTTCCTGGTTATTGTCCTGTTTGTTTTCTTTCTTATGGTTCTCTTTATTTGTCAGCTTATTTTTATTATCCTCTTCACTTTTGTTTTCATTCTGAAGAGAGTCGAGAACAGCCTGAAATTCTTTCTCCGCTTGTTTATAATCGCCGTTTTTCAAGAGCATACGAGCATAAGCCAAGCGGTCGCTTACGGATGCTTGGTTATATCGGATGGCGTTGCGATAAGCGGCGATAGCCTTCGGAGTGGCATTGATTTTGTCGTAGCAATGTGCCATTTTGAGGGCAATCTTTCCTCTGTCAGCTCGTTCCTTGGAAGGAGTCTTCGTGTAGGCTTGCTTGAATTGGTCGGCGGCATCGAAGTATTCGCCCAAAGCTAGGAACTTCTCTCCCTTCTTGAGGTTCTTGTCGGTGCCACAGCTTGCGAAGAGTGCGAGGCAACACAGCAATAGTATATGGAATAGTTTGGAGTGAATCATATTTGTTATTATCAATCTTTTTCCTATAATAACGAGAATGAAGGGATTATATTTTATTTTTGCCAGCGCATATCGTATGATTTGTCGTAAATCCGTCGAAACGCCCAACGGGGTGTCGGCATATCCGGCACTATGGAAATGTGGTATATTGATAGATATCCAACGCCACGGATCGGATATTTTTGGAGAATTCCATCTGTAACTTTCATTTTTAAGTTAAAATATTTGGAGATAATATTTTTTTGTATTACATTTGCACATAAAAGATTTAAATTGAGAAAATTATGGCAACATCAATAGCAAGGACCCCAGCATCATTCAGATTTCAGAGCAGTTTGCTTGAAGAACTGAAAGAAAAGGCTAAGGCAAGTAACCGCAGCCTCAACAATTACGTAGAGAGTCTTCTCATTAGCATTCTTCATCCTTCAAATATTGTAGAAGATAACGTCATTACTCCAGAACTTCAAAAGAAAATAGACAAAGCTATGGAGGAATATCGAAATGGTGAGACTCGCCATTTTGAGAATGTAAAGGATATGAACCAATGGCTTGATGCTCTATGACATACAAGATAGATTACTCAAAAGAGGCAGAAAAGGTCATCAAGAAGTGGAAGAAGTCCAACAAGCCCCTTTTCGAGAAACTGAGAAAAGTATTGAATAGTATGGTAGAAACACCTCGTCAAGGCATTGGACACCCAGAAGCAATGAAAGGTGGAAATGACATAACCTATTCTCGACACATTACTGCTCATGACAGAATCATCTACAATGTCTTCGATGATATTATAACCGTGGTGGTTATTGAAGTAGAAGGGCATTATAATGATAAATGAAAACAACTCCGGCTAAGCATTGTTAGTATGTACTTAGCCGGAGTTTCTTGTTTATTGGGGGATTGCAAATCCCCAGAAATAGAGGTTGGACATTGTTTAAACGACGGATTGCAAATCCGCCGAAACGCCTAACGGAACATATCCGGCGCTACGGGGAAATCCTACGTTCAATAAAAAAGTCGAACAAATCTTTGGTGTATTCGAAAATAAAGCGTATCTTTGTCGGCAGATTTAAGAATCTCAAACTGATTGTTATGGGTAGATACATTAACCCTTTCACCGATTGGGGCTTCAAGCGTCTCTTCGGTCAAGAATTCAGCAAGGACTTGCTGATTAATTTTTTGAACGACCTTTTTGAAGGAGAATTCCGGATAAAGGACGTTACATTCAAAGATAAGGAGCTGCTCGGCGAGTCGAACGACTTGCGTGGTTGCATCTTCGATATCTATTGTGAGACCGACGATGGAAAGTATTTCATCGTCGAGATGCAGAACAGATGGGTTCCTTTCTTCGTGAATCGCTCCATCTACTATGCTAGCAAAGCTTTCGTTGCCCAGCGCAAGAAACTGGATGAGAAGGGAGAACGTACTCCTACTCTGTATCAGTTTGTTCCTGTCTATGTGGTTTGCATCATGAACTACATCCCAAGGGACAATGAGGTGACGAAGTTTAAGACGGACGTGGCTTTGAGAGAAAAGAACAGTGAGACGTTTTTCTCCGACAAGTTCCGTTTCATCTATTTGTCTCTTCCATTCTTCGATAAAGAGGAGGAAGAGTGTGAGACTGGTTTTGAAAAGTGGATTTATGTTTTGAAGCATATGGAAGTATTGGAAAGATTGCCGTTTACGGCGCAAAAGAAGATATTCAACCATCTGGCTAAGTTGGCTGACATTCGCTGCATGAGCAGTGAAGAGCAGGAGAAGTACGACGAGAGCGTAAAGGCTGTCGATGATTACTACTCTGGTCTTTATGGCTCATATATGGAAGGTGAGGAGAAAGGTTTGCAGAAAGGTCGTGCAGAAGGCTTGATAAAAGGTAAGCTCGAAACTGCCCGCAACCTATTGGCTATGGGAATGACTTTGCCTCAGATTATGAAGGCTACAGGATTAAGTGATGAACAATTAAAGCAACTTCTGTCATAAAAGTACCACTTATGGCAAGCAAGAATACAACAACAAAGAATCTATATTTTGTGACAACAACCGTTGTTGATTGGGTGGATGTATTTTCTCGTCCAAAGTACAAGCATATAGTTTTGGAGTCCTTGCAATACTGCCAAAAGAATAAAGGGCTTGAAATTTATGCATGGGTGCTCATGACCAACCACCTGCATTTTATCATCGGAGCAAACGATATAGACCAGCTCCATTCTATATTAAGAGACTTCAAGAAGTTTACAAGTAAGAAAATCATCGAAGAACTGAAAGAAGACATCCAAGAAAGTAGAAGAGAATGGATGCTGAAGTTGTTTGAGCAAGCTGGTTCCGACGATAAGAAGATAGCCCAGTATCGTTTTTGGCAAGAGGGATGCTATACGGAAGTTATTTCATCGCTAGCCTTCTATAAACAGAAACTCAATTACATTCATCAGAATCCAGTCAGGGCGGAATTTGTAAAAGCTCCACAGGATTATCTTTATAGCTCGGCTACAGATTATGCAGGAGGCAAGGGGTTGCTGGATGTGATTGTGGCGAGGGGGGATTGACATACCAAATGGATTTACCGCTAGGCGTTTCCAACCATATTCCGCTAGGCATTTCCCATTATGTTCCGCTAGGCGTTTCCCATTATGTTCCGCTAGGCGTTTCCCATTATGTTCCGCTAGGCGTTCCGACGGATTTGTAATCCGTCGTTAAAAAAGGTTCGACCTATTTAGTTTGCGGATTTGCAATCCGCTCATTTATAACAACTCCCGCTAAGCACCATTGTTATGTGCCTAGCGGGAGTTAATATTTCGTAGGGGGATTACAAATCCCCCGGAATAGAGGTTGGGACATCTTTTGACGTCGGATTACAAATCCGCCGAAACGCCTAACGGAGTGTCTGCATATCCGGTGCTACTGAAAGCCTAGCGGGAGTTTATATTTTTGGGGGATTGCAAATCCCCAGGAATAGAGGTTGGGACGTTTTTTAACGACGGATTACAAATCCGTCGAAACGCCTAACGGAACATATCCGGCGCTACAGAATTATGTGTCTAGCGGGAGTTAATATTTCGTAGGGGGATTACAAATCCCCCTTTTACCTTTGCACCCAGAATCGGAATTGTGGTTCGGTCATTGCTTAACGACGGATTGCAAATCCGTCGAAACGCCTAACGGAACATCCGACAGGGAGAAATTCTTCCTACTTTATCAAATTCCAGTTTTCTGTAGGTTTAATACTCTTATACCAACACTCAGGAATGTATGAGTTTGTCCATGACATAACGTACTTACTCGTAATTGGGGTTCTATAACCGTTACTATATGTCCAACCATATCCTTTAGTTCCATAAGTATAATTCCAAAGTGCAGGTACCTCACCATAGTCACTCGTTCGTTTTCTACCTGTCTCCCAGAACAAATTGCTGAAATTCACAGTTGTCGTCTTGGTAATCTCAGCAAAGCGAGTCTTTTCGTCATATTTATCGTTGATGAACATCTTTGGATTCATCTTGAGCATATAGCAATAATCAAAAGCTCTTGCGAAATCTGTCACGTTGATATTGTTGGCAAGCAATCCATCAGGTACTTCTTCCAAATAATAACATTCATCGAACAAATTTCGCATAGAGGTAACATTGGTACATTCGTCGAACAAACCTGCAGGAACAGTCTTGAATCCAGCTCCATAGAATAACCCCATCATACTAGTTGCATCAGTATAGTTTGCCAACAGATTAGCTGGAACACTATTTAATCCTGTAGTACCGTAGAACATGCCTTTCAAATCTTTCTCCCCAGAACGCAATACTGGACTGTCGAAACTATGGTACATCGCACTATTCGTTGATGAATTCACTTTGGCTGTACTCCAAATACTGGTTGGGTACTTGCTGATATTGAACTCAGGAATCTGCTGCTTAGTTGCATCTGTCTCAGTAGAGAGAATGCGAATCTGATATGAATTGGCTGCACTATAAGTATGCTTGCTATTATCCAAAGTAATATTTGTCAAGTCATTGGAACTTGTAGTATTGTCTCCCCATACGATAGCCATGGCTGCTGGAGTGTCACCAGTCTTCAAAGGCACGGCAAAAGTCTTGCTAGACGAAGTGGTCTTGATGGTAAACTTCATCTCGGCGAAGCTGAAGGTCACGTTCTGAGACTGAGACTCGCTGAAGTTGTTCACCAACTTCAAGGTATAGTTGCCACCACTCTTGGTGAAGTTGCTGGCATCAGGAGTTACAGTAAAGTGAGCATAGCGGTTGGTCTGGCTCCATGCAGTGGTAGAGGTACCATTGCCCTCGGCATTGTCATACCACTTGATGGCTGAAACTTCAGCCACCTTGCCAGCAGTTGCACCCACCAAACCGAAGCGGGCGTTAGCAGCTGCGAAGCTCTGTGCCTCGTTGCCACCACATTTTGCCACTACCTTGACATGGAACTGCTCTGGGGTAGCGGTCATGGTGAACCAATGCTGCTTCA
>ERZ808246.1215-NODE-1215-length-19030-cov-14.195573_pt1 | contig 19030 bp, 19 predicted proteins | sample MGYA00521083_ERZ808246 | MGnify/ENA primary metagenome ERZ808246 (study PRJEB31516, sample SAMN03275577) | gut metagenome | biome: mammalia-associated habitat; material: feces | host: Papio cynocephalus | place: Kenya | collected 2012-07-07 ... | reverse complement strand
TGATGAACAGCGTGGTCTCCGGGTCGAGGCCCTTGGTCTTCTCGGCCAGGTCGTTGGGGTCGATGTTGGAGATGTAGCGGGCGGAGATGCCGGCGTCGGCGTACGGCTTCAGCGCTTCGTACACCATGACGGGGCCCAGGTCGGAGCCGCCGATGCCGATGTTGACCACGGTCTCGATCTTCCTGCCGGTCACGCCGGTCCACTCGCCGGAGCGGACCTTGTCGGCGAAGGCGTAGATGCGGTCGAGGGTCTCGCGCACGTCCTTGACGGCGTCCTGGCCGTCGACGATGTACTTGCCCTCGTCCTCGACCGGGCGGCGCAGCGCGGTGTGCAGCGCCGGTGTACATGGCCTTGGTGCGCTCGTCGAGCTTGACGGCCTTGGCCAGGTTGGCGAACAGCTGGAGGGTTTCCGGCTTGATCAGGTTCTTGGAGAGGTCGAAGTGCAGGTCGCCGGCCTCGAAGCTCAGCTTCTCGACACGGTCCGCGTCCTCGGCGAACCACTGCTTGAGGCTGATGCCTTCCGTCTGCAGCTCATCGTAGTGCTTCTGCAGGGCGGCCCATTCCGGGGTCTTCGTTGCGTCAACTGGAGGATTGATGGCCATGTGTATTGGTCCTTTCATCATCACCATGAAGCAGCGGCCCAAGCCTACGATCGGCGTGCGCCACCGCCTCCTTCCAAGCAACCAAGATACTCACAAAAGAGGACACAGGAACACATAAGTTCGCAAGTCGCGCACATAATCGCCCACAAACGCTCATACGCCGCCGATTAGGGCACACGGCAATCGCAACACGCGGGAATCACGCCGATGCAAACGTACTCATGGACACGCCTGCGAACAGACGCCCTCCGGCATCATTTCGACAGGTGCACAGCACGCAGCAACGGACGGCGCACACAGCGATCGAACAGACAGATCGCCACGACGTACACCAGCGAAAGCACAGCGCCGACCGCGATCCATACGATCAGCCATCCAAACATGGACGCGGATCCCGCAGACAGCGACGCGGCATGCGCCAGCAACGGGTCGAGGAACCTCGCATTGACGCCGTGCCACAGGAAATCGGCCAGAGTCTGCACCACATAGAAGCCCAGGATCCCGGAGGCGAGCGCCGTGATCGCCGATTCGACACGCGGCCCGATATGGACACGGGCACGACCCGGCGAACATGCGGCCGCCATCAATGCGCAGACCGCCAGCGCGAAGGAGATCGGCGACGTCGATTTGAATGACAACGCGTAGAGCGCAACGTACGAGGGCCGCGCGGCCATGATCGCGGTGAGCGCCGCGGCAACGGCAAGCAGCACGACGATGGCGCATAGCCAGAACCCGCGGACCGTCCACCATGGGCGCGTATCGGCATGACGTGCCCCGCGTTTTTCCCCATGCGCGCCACGCCTGCCATGGACGCCTGCACGCATCGCCCAGCCGAGCAGGCCCGCCAGCACGAACGAAAGCGCATAGCTGACCGCGCTCATCTGCTTGCGCCAATCCAGCAGGCTGCGCTGCCCGTACTGCGCCTGCCAAGTGACCGCCACATATATGTTCAGCGCGTACACGGCCACCAGCACGACGCCCGCCGCCACCGCGCTTCCACGGATGCCGAGCCGGGCCATCACACGCGCGATGACGGGAGCCAACGCCACGAACACCAGGTACAGCCATACGAATTCCAATTCGTAGACGAGACTGGAGGAACGTTCGCCGCCCATGCCCGGCACCACCCAACGGGTAATCGCCATGACAAGCAGCAGGTAGAACAGGACCGTCGCCAGGATCATCAGCATGCGTCGCCCCGCGGCACGCAGCTGGCTTGCCCAATGCCCACGGGCACCGGCCGCGGCGCACATGCGCGGGATGAGGAAGAAGCCCGAGATCATGAAGAAGATGTGGTTGCCCCACGCGCCGCAGTACATGATCATCGCCACGATCCACATCGCGCCGCGCGACGATGCGAGCGCCGACACCGGTTCGGCCGCGGCGACGGAATGGTGGGGCCCCATCCATATGGCCTGAACATATTGCTGGAGGAACGCGTGGAATATGGCGATGCTGACGATGGCGAGCAGTCTGAGCACCTCGATCGACACCATTCGCTTGCGACCGCCCGTGGATGCGCGGCGCACGGCCGCGGAAGTCTTGGAACCGCCGGCGCCGAGTGCGGCGATATCCGCGTTCCCGCCGCGACGCAATGCGTGGCGCGTGCCGGAAGCGTGCGTATGCCGACTGGTGAACCGTGTTGCCATGGTTATCAGGATAATCACGCCGCCTGTGCATTCGCGTGTCAACGCGTGCGGGAATCCTGCGTTCCGCCCGCCGCGCCACGATTCGGCGGGGCTTCGGTTCCGTCTGATTCCTTGGCGCTCAAGCCCGCCGCGCCACGTGACGGACAAGCCGATTTGGACAATTCCACACCATCCAGTACACTTATTGTTTTGTGCGTGGATCGCGTATGCAATCCACCAGCATCGCCACTTTAGCTCAGTCGGTAGAGCGGCTCACTCGTAATGAGCAGGTCGTCAGTTCGATTCTGACAAGTGGCTCCACCACCCTAGATGGGTTCGCCCGTCTAGGGTTTTGCATATCGGCCGGAAGGTCGGTACGGCATGCGCGAGTGGCGGAATTGGTAGACGCGCAGGATTTAGGTTCCTGTGTCTTTGACGTGTGGGTTCAAGTCCCATCTCGCGCACTTTCACAAACGGCCATATACCGGCCATATACCGCCATTTTCCAACACCGGATATCGTTTTTGCCCACTCTGTGCCCACATTTGGGAACATATCGGGAACATGCCGCGGTGATCGTCCCGCGCGGCTGCCGGCATTGCCCCCCCCCACGCGCCATGGAAGCCATGGAAAACACCGTCCGTTTCTTCCATCCCGTGCCTAAGATGGCGGATTGAAGACGTCAGAGAGAACGGAAACAGAGAACCATACGATGCAAGCGCTCATCCAACCCATTGCGTTACTGCTGATCATCCTTGCCGGCTATGCGTTCAAACGCGCCGGGTTCTTCGAGCAACGCGACTACCGCATTCTGCAGACGGCGATATTCGATCTGGTGCTGCCCGGCGCGATCATCTATTCCTTCGCGACGAACCCGCATGAGATCAAACTGCTGTGGATCTCCGTGTTCGGCCTGATCGTCGCATCCATTCCGCCCATCACGATCTTCCTCGCCACGATGCACAAGCCCGTGGCCAGACGCGCGTTCATGATGCTGAACGGGTCGGGCTTCAACGTGGGCTGCTTCTGCTTCCCCGTGGTCTCGTCGTTCCTGGGCACGGCAGCGATCGTTCCGGCCGCAATGTTCGACATCGGCAATTGCGTGATGGTGGCGGCCGGCACCAATGTGATGACGCAGTTGCTGCTGCACATCCAACCCGGCAAGACGCTGAGCGAACAGCACGCCGGCGACGCGCCGACGCTGCCCTACGTGAAGCCGAAGGACAAGGACGCCCGGCGCCTGGCACGGCGCGCGCTGCTGCGCAACGTGCTCAAGGGGTTCTTCGGTTCGGTGCCGTTCGACGTGTACATGCTGATGATCGTGCTTACGCTGGCGCAGGTGAAGATCCCCGGATGGATCGCCACGATGGTGCAGCCGCTGTCGAACGCGAACTCGTTCTGCGCGATGCTGATGGTCGGCATGCTGATGGACCTGCCGGCGTCCCGCCGCGACGTGAAGGACGTGCTGACGGTGATCGGCTGGCGCATCCCGTTCGCCATCCTGTTCGCGATGGCCGCCTGGTTCATCCTGCCGTTCTCCGCGCCGATCCGCGAGGCCGTGGCGCTGTGCTGCCTCGCGCCGATCGCCGTGTTCTCCACCCTGTTCACCGACAAGGTGCTGGGCAACGCCAAGCTGGCCGGCTTCTCGCTGACCATCACCGCCGTGCTCAGCCTGATCATGATGACCGGAGCGCACTTCCTGTTCACCGCCATGGGGGTGTGAGCCGAGCACACGTTGCCGCGGCCGGTCCCACGCATACAGAACCGGCCCCACACATACGGAAAACGCCCCGCAACGCCGACCGCCGACGAAAGACGGGAAGGCATCGCAGGGCGCCAAAATCACGCAGGCGAGATCAGAACAGCGCACGCACCGCAGGCACCAACGCCTTGAGCGCCTTGCCACGGTGGGAAATGGCATTCTTCTCCTCCGGCGTCATATCGGCGGAGGTAAGGCGCCCGCCGGCCTCGACGGCACGCGCCGGCTGATCGTCGGGCACGAACAGCGGATCATAGCCGAAGCCGTTCGTACCGTGCGCCTCGCGTTGCAGCACGCCGGGCATCTCGCCAAGCTCCACGGTCTCGGACGCGATCGGGTACGGCGCTGCATCGGCGGATCCCGGCACCACCAGGGCGGCGGCGCAACGGAAGCGCGCGGTGCGCTTGGCATCCGGAATATCCGCCAGCTGCTTGAGCAGCAGCGCGTTGTTGGCCTTGTCGTTGCCGTGTTCGCCGGCCCAGCGGGCGGACAGGATGCCCGGGGCATTGCCCATCACGTCCACGATCAGACCGGAATCGTCGGCGATGGCCGGGCAACCGGTACGGGCGGCCACGTCACGCGCCTTGAGCAGCGCGTTCTCCTGGAAGGTCACGCCGTCTTCCACCGGATCGGGCAGATTCAGCGAACCGGCGGAGACCAGCTCCACCTGCTGTGCGGTCTCCCCCAGGTCCTCGGCGAGGATGCGGCGGATCTCCTTGAGCTTGCCTTCGTTATGCGTGGCGACGATGATGCGCATTGCGCTACTCCTTCTGTAGGTGTGCTTGTTGATGCTTGGTCGGTTCTTCATCACATCGGCGTGTGTCGGCACATGCCGTGTGCTTGGTTGCCGGCTTCGGGCCTGGGCTCAGTCCTTGGCGAGCGCCTCGCGTTGCGCGGCCTGCAGCTCCTTGTTGCCCTTCTCTGCCAGGTCGAGCAGCGTGCCGAGCTCCTCGCGCGTGAACGGGCGGTGCTCGGCGGTGCCCTGCAGCTCGATGAACGTGCCGGAACCGGTCATGGCGACGTTCATGTCGGTCATGGCCGCGCTGTCTTCCACGTAGGGCAGGTCCAGCATCGGCGTGCCGTTGATCACGCCGACCGACACCGCGGACACGCAATCGGTGAGCACCTTCTTGGCGGAACGGATGTGATGATGCCGTTCGGCCCAGTCCAGCGCATCCACCAGCGCCACGTATGCGCCGGTCACGGAGGCGGTGCGGGTGCCGCCGTCGGCCTGCAACACGTCGCAGTCGATCTGGATCATGTTCTCGCCCAGCGCCTTCATATCGATCACGCCGCGCAGGCAGCGGCCGATCAGACGGCTGATCTCGTGCGTACGCCCGCCGATCTTGCCGCGCACGGATTCGCGGTCGGTGCGTTCCGCCGTGGCCCTCGGCAGCATCGCGTATTCGGCGGTGACCCAGCCCAGGCCGGAGTCCTTGCGCCAGCGCGGCACGCTGGGGGTGAAGGTGGCCGTGCACATGACGCGGGTGTTGCCGCATTCGATGAGCACGGAGCCTTCCGGGGCGTCCGTGAAGTGGCGTGTGATGTGCACCGGGCGCAGTTCGTCGACCTTGCGGCCGTCGGCACGAGTAATGGAACGTTCACCCAACATATCTGTAATTTCAACCATGCGCCCCAGCTTACGCGCACGCCGTCATTGCGCCCTGCCGCGCCGCCGCCCGCCGCCGTGTTCGCGTGGCGAACCGCCCCATTGCGCGAGGGGGCGGGCACGGCTTACAGTCGGATTACCTATTGGTTACCTATTAGTCACCACGAGACGGGACAGAAGAATGGTGGATTATTCGCCGGCCCTTATGACCGACATGTATGAGTACACGATGCTGGACGCCTGCCTGAGGGACGGCACGGCGGACCGCAAGTGCGTGTTCGAGGTGTTTACCCGGCATCTTCCCGCCGGTCGGCGCTACGGCGTGGTCGCCGGCACCGGTCGCATTCTCGACGCGCTGGAGAACTTCCATCTGGACGACGAGGACCTGAAGTTCCTGGCCGACCGCAAGGTGGTGAGCCCGGATACCATCAAGTGGCTGGAGAACTTCCGTTTCTCCGGATCGATCAAGGGCTACCGCGAGGGCGAGATGTTCTTCCCGAACTCGCCGATCCTGCAGATCGAGGGCACGTTCGGCGAGTGCACCCTGCTGGAGACGCTGGTGCTGTCGATCCTGAACTATGATTCCGCGGTCGCCTCGGCCGCAAGCCGCATGGTCAGCGCCGCGAAGAACCGCCCGTGCATGGATATGGGTGGACGCCGCACCAACGAATGGTCGGCAGTGGCCGCCGCACGTGCGGCCGTGGTCGGCGGCTTCCAGGGCACGGCGAATCTGCTGGCGGCCCAGCTGTACGGCCTGAAGGCCATCGGCACCGCGGCGCATTGCTTCACCCTGGTGCATGACGACGAGCGCAGCGCCTTCGAATCGCAGATCGCCGCACTGGGCAAGAACACCACGCTGCTGGTCGACACGTACAACATCGAGGAGGCCGTGAAGACCGCCGTCGAGGTGGCCGGCCCCGAATTGGGCGGCGTGCGCATCGATTCGGGCGATCTCGCCTCCCTGGCGCAGCGCGTGCGCAACCAGCTGGACGCGCTGGGCGCCACGAACACGCGCATCACCGTCACCAACGATCTGGACGAGTACGCGCTGGCAGCATTGCAGACCGCGCCGGTCGATTCCTATGGCGTGGGCACCATGCTGGTCACCGGTTCCGGCGCTCCGACCTGCGCCATGGTGTACAAGCTCACCGAGCGCGAAGGCGCGGATGGCGTGATGGCACCGGTCATGAAGAAGAGCAAGGACAAGGCCACCACGCCGGGCCGCAAGCTCGCCTACCGTTCCTACGAATACAATCTGGCCGAGGCCGAGCATGTGATCTCCGGTTCCGAGGACAAGCTCGCCGGCTACACGCCGGAGGAAGGCTGGAAGGATCTGCTGGTGGATTACGTCGACCATGGCCGGATCGATTCCAGCTGGCAGGGTCATGACGCGATCATGCGCGCGCACGACTACCGTGCCGCGGCGCTGAACGAACTGCCGATCACCGCGCAGAGCCTGATGAAGGGCGATCCGGTGATCCCGACCGAAATCACCGTACTCTAGGCGTTTCCCCGCGAACGAATCCATCGCACCGAGAACAGGAAGGCCAGCCGCCGCTTCAATGCGGTAGCTGGCCTTCCTGTTCGCTCTTTTCCCTGCTTTTCCTTGCTTTCCTCTGCTTTTCCCTGGCATGCCATCTGGAGCCCGCCATGCCGAGATCCGTCATCCGATGTCGTAGACGCGGTCCTTGTACTCGTTCCAATCGGGAAGCGGCTCGTCGCGTTCCAACGCCTGTTTGATCCCGCCGTAGTAGTGCAGTTTGCGCTGCACCTGCATGGCCGCCTCGTCAAGCGCGCGACGCTGCTCGTCCAGCGCCTTGCGCCGGGATTCCAGCAATTCCAGGATCTCGTCGATATGTTCCGGCTCGTTCTGCTCGTAGACGAAGAATTTGCGCAGGTCGTCGATGGTCATGCCCGCGTTTTTGAAGCAGCAGATCGCCTTCAACCGGTTGATGTGCCGCTCCTCGTATTCGCGCTGCCCGTTGGCGTTGCGCGGCACATCGGCCAACAGGCCCTGTTCCTCGTAATAGCGCAGCGTCGACGACTGCATGCCGAACCGTTCGGCGACCTCGCGAATGCCGTACCCCATCGCTTCCTCCGTTTCCGCTCTCCGCTCTGACACGCCACCTGGGCGTCATGGTTGCGTTCAAGTGTACTTGAAGTGTGAGGATATGGAATCGGACCAACACCACATCCCAATGAGGAGATCACATGTTCGAACCGACCACCACCTATACGCCATCGCCCGACCGCTACAGCGGCATGACCTACAACCGCTGCGGCGAATCCGGACTCAAACTGCCCGCGATCTCGCTCGGCTTCTGGCACAACTTCGGCGATCTGACGCCGTACGAGCACATGAAGCAGCTCGTGTTCACCGCCTTCGACAACGGCATCACGCACTTCGACCTGGCCAACAACTACGGCCCGGAACCAGGCCGCGCCGAACGCAACTGCGGCAGACTGCTGCGCGAATACTTCGCCCACCACCGCGACGAGCTCATCGTGAGCACCAAGGCCGGCTACGAAATGTGGGAAGGACCTTACGGGGACCTGGGTTCGCGCAAGTACCTGCTCGCCTCGCTGGACCAGAGCCTCGAACGTCTCGGCCTGGACTACGTGGACATCTTCTACCATCACCGCATGGATCCGGACACCCCGCTCGAAGAGACCATGGGGGCGCTGGCCGCCGCCGTGCAGCAGGGCAAGGCGCTGTACGTGGGCCTGAGCAACTACGACGGCCCGACGCTGGAGAAGGCGAGCGCGATCCTCGACGAACTGCATGTGCCGTTCGTCATCAATCAGAACCGCTACAACATCTTCGACCGCACAGTGGAGCGCAATGGCCTGAAGGACACCGCCAAGCGACTGGGCAAGGGGTTGATCACGTTCTCACCACTGGCCCAAGGTCTGCTCACGAACCGTTATCTCGACGGCATTCCCGCCGACAGCCGCATCGCGGTCGACCCGCGGTTCCTGAAGGATTCCGCGTTGACGCCGGAACGCTTGCAGCAAATCCGCGAGCTGAACGACATCGCCCTCGAACGCGGCCAGACGCTGGCCGAGATGTCGCTGGCATGGCTGCTGCATGACGATACGGTCACGTCCGTGCTGGCCGGCGCTTCGAAACCGCAGCAGATCCTGGACAATATCGGCGCGCTGCGCAACACCGATTTCAGCGACGAGGAACTTGCCCGCATCGACGAGATCTCCCAGCGCTGAATCGACCGCACCCGGTGTGCGTACCGCACACATGGACACAGCGAGGCCCGTGCCTATCCCGCTGAACGCGCGGACGGGTACGGGCCCCGTTTACGTACTACCAAGGTCACCGGGTCTGCTCGACCCGCCCCCCCCAAAAAAACCGCTTAGCGGAACATCTCCTCGTAGATGCGCTTGCAGTCCGGGCACACCGGGTACTGGGAGGGGTCGTGCTTCGGCACCCAGATCTTGCCGCACAACGCCACGACCGGGCGTCCGGTCATGCGCGATTCGGCGATGCGGTCCTTCGAAACGTAATGCGCGTACCGGTCGGCGTCGCCGTTATCGGAACGCTGCGTCTCCTCCTTGACCTCGGGACGTTCCAGCACCGAGGTCCCCGCGCCGGAATCCGGCGTGGACTGCGGGTCGCCGCTGTTGAGATACGTGTTCATTGCGATGTGCTCCTTCACGCGTTCGATCAATCCGTTCCCATCATAATGTTTTCCTGCATGCGCGCCGCGATGCGCCATTTCTTGCCATACGAAGAGGTAGGCTTGTTCCTATGACCAAAGCAGTATGCCCCGGCTCGTTCGACCCCGTGACCGCCGGACATCTTGACGTAATCGAACGCAGCACGCGTTTCTTCGACGAAGTGCATGTGGTAGTGGCGGTGAACGCAGCCAAAACACCGATGTTTTCTGCGCAGACCCGCGTGGATATCATCCGCCGCGCATTGGCGGAGCGAGGCTTCGAAAACGTGGTCGTCTCGTTCACCGACGGACTGATCACGGACTATTGCAAGCAGGTGGGCGCCACGGTGATCGTGAAGGGCCTGCGTCAGAACGGCGACTACGAGGCGGAGCTGGGCATGGCCCTGGTGAACCGTCAGATCGCCGGCATCGAGACGCTGTTCCTGCCGGCGAACCCCGTGCTGGAGCATATTTCGAGCTCCATCGTCAAGGATGTGGCCCGCCATGGCGGCGACGTGACCGGAATGGTGCCCGATTGCGTGGTGCCGATGCTGAACGAGGCGTTACACAAGGAAAGGACCTCCCATGAGTGATCAGAACGATGTCGAACATCCGACCGGATATGTGGATCTGACCGGCGAGAACGCGGCCGGCATGGCGAACGCCGCGAGCGCGGACCTTGCATCGGCAGGAAGCGCCCCCATGCCCCCTGCACCGACGGCCGCGCCGGCATCCGCCCCCATGCCCACCCAGGGCGGCCAGGCCGCGCAGCCCACCGGCGCCTATACCGCGCCGGCCCCGTCCCCGGAACCGGCGTCGGCACCGCTGGAGGAGACCGTGGCGGCGCAGGCGCAGTTCACCGATGACGGGGACGCCGCCGCTTCCGCCGCACCGAATTTCAAGTCCCCGTTCCCTCTGCCCGATCTGAGGGATACCCCCACCGCCGAGGAGCAGAGCCACGAGGAGTTCACCACCGTCTACGATGTGATCGGCAAGCTGGAGGACACGCTGAACGAGGCCAAGGGCGGGTTCTTCTCCCCCGGCCTGGTGAAGGTCGACCGCGATGCGCTGATGACCAACCTGGACGAGCTGAAGAAGATGCTGCCGGTGCAGCTCGAACGCGCGTCCGCGCTGATGCGCGAGGCGGAACGCCGTCTGGAAAGCGCCCAGACCCAGGCCAATGCCATCGTCGCCTCCGCGCAGAGCCGTGCCGCCGACACCATCAAGGAGGCCAACGACCAGGCGCAGTTCCTTGCCGGCCAGGAGAACGTGACCGACCTGGCGAGGCAGAAGGCGCGTGCCATCCTGAACACGGCACAGGCCAAGGCCGATCACCTCACACAGGGTGCCGACGACTACTCCGCCAAGGTGATGGAGGGTCTGCGCCAGCAATTGACTAAACTCACCAGCGATGTGGATGCCGGTCTGAACGTGCTGCACGAGCGCCAGCGCGCCGCGGCCGACCAGCTTCCGCACGTTGACCAGAACGACTACCCGGAGGCCTGATCCCATGCCACATATCGAGAATTCCCCCTGGACCGTACCCGTCGCGCAGGTCGCGTCGCGTGCAGGCCAGTCCAAGCCGATCGACGACGATTTCCCCGCACCCAGCGGCATCGGCGACGACATCATCGGCGTCAAGGAAGGCGAGCCCGTACACGTCAGCGGAACGTTCGACTCGATCGTGGACGGCCTGATTCTCAACGCCACCATCAACGCCCCCGTGCACGCCGAATGCACCCGCTGCCTCAAGCCCATCACGCGCGACTGGTCCACGCATGTCACCGTGTTCTTCCCCTATCAGGACGAACGCGACAACCGCAAGCAGCAGGACGAGGTGGACATCATCGCCGGCGAGGAGGAATCCGAGGATTCCTATCCGCTGCTCGACAACGGCGCCTTCGCCAATCTCGAGGCGCTGCTGCGCGACATGCTGGTGGACGAGCTGCCCCTGCAACCGCTGTGCCGCGAGGACTGCCGCGGCCTGTGCTCCCAGTGTGGCGTGGATCTCAACGAGAACCCCGACCATAGGCACGAGACGACCGACATCCGATTCGCCGGACTGGCCGATCTCAAGGCGAAACTGGAACGCGAGCAGCGGGGCTGACGGGCGACACGCGTGCATGCGCATGCCCGCGCAGGGCATTTGTACGCACGTTGCGTTAAAGTACTGAACGCTTAAGCTCAAATGTTCGAACGAAACAGAGGATACTGAAATGGCACTGCCTAAGTACAAGACCTCGCGCGCCAACACTCATTCGCGTCGCGCGAACTGGAAGGCGACCGCTACGGCTACCGTGACCTGCCCGAACTGTGGCGCTCCGGCCCTGCCGCACATGGCCTGCCCGAGCTGCGGTTCTTTCCGCGGCCGCGTCTACCGTGAGGCTATCCAGTCGGTTCACACCAAGTGAGCAACGCTGGACAAGCATGATTGAAGCCCTGCCATCGACGGGTGGCGGGGCTTTTCATATCCAGGAATCGTTCATATCCCAAGAAGCAGAAGATAGAGAACCATGACAGACGAAGCACGGCACAAGTCCACCACACGCACCTACCACAACGACGGCAGTCAGCCGGCAGCGAACGAGCTTCTGGAAGCGCTCGGCACCACCATCAGCCCCGACCTGCTGGTCCAGGCGCTCACCCATCGTTCCTTCGCGCACGAGCACCCCGGCGTCAAGCATTATGAACGTCTTGAATTCCTTGGCGACGCCGTGCTGGAACTCGTGTCCACCGAAACGTTGTTCCGCCTGCACCCGGACATGAGCGAGGGCGAGCTGGCGAAGATGCGTGCCAAGGCGGTCAGCGAGGAGGCGCTGAGCGCCATCGCGCGCACCAAGCTGCACGTGGAGCCGTACATTCTGCTCGGCCGCGGCGAGGCGGCGCAGGGCGGAGCGCAGAAAAGCTCCATTCTGTGCGACATCGTGGAATCGCTGATCGGCGCCACGTTCCTCGAACACGGCATCGACGGCGCGCGCAAGGTCGTGCATCGCCTGATCGACGATACGCTGGCCGAAGTCGCCACCGAAGGCCCGGCATTGGATTGGAAGACCTCGCTGACGGTGAAGGCGCATCACCTTGGCAAGGGCGAGCCGGTGTACCACATGGCGGTTTCCGGGCCGGAATATGCACAGGTCTTCACCGCCCGCGTCTCGCTGGGCGACGATGACGAGATCCTGGGCGTGGGCAAGGGAACATCCAAGCGCAAGGCGCAGCTGGTGGCCGCGGCGGCCGCTTGGAAGAAGCTCGGCTGATATCGCTTCCCTCAGTCTTTCTCGGGATTTCCCGATAGATCTTTCCCAGTGATGTGCGGTTTACGGCATGGCACCCGGTTCGGATGTCCATACCGTAAACCGCATATCACAAATGTTGGCTCTTTGAATAGACTGGGAAAACAAAGCGCGCAGTACCGGCCACAAGCCGGCGGCGCAAGGACCAAAGAATCAAGAGATGTGAGAGGAACAATGGCTTTACCTACCCCTCTGCAGGCATTCAGCGCCGTGCCCAAGGAGCTGCACGACGAAACGCAGACCATCACCGATGGCGAAAAGATGACCGGCGCGCAGGCGCTGGTCCGTTCACTGGAAGACCTGGGCGTCGAAGACGTGTTCGGCGTGCCGGGCGGTGCGATCCTTCCGGTATACGACGAGATCAAGGACGATACGAAGTTCCACTTCATGCTGATGCGCCACGAGCAGGCCGCCGGCCACGCGGCCGAAGGCTATGCCCTGACCACCGGCAAGGTGGGCGTGTGCATCGTCACCTCCGGCCCGGGCGCGACCAACATGATCACCCCGATCGCCGATGCGAACATGGACTCCGTCCCGCTGGTCGTCATCACCGGCCAGGTGGGCGTGAACGCCATCGGCACCGACGCCTTCCAGGAAGCCGATATCGTGGGCGCCACCTACCCGATGGTGAAGCACTCCTACCTGGTGACCAACGCGCAGGACATTCCGCGCGTGCTCACCGAAGCCTACTATGTGGCCAATTCCGGCCGCCCCGGCCCGGTCGTGGTCGACGTGACCAAGACCGCACAGACCGGCAACATGTACTATTCGTGGCCGCAGCGCATGATCCTGCCCGGCTACAATCCGACCACCAAGGCCCACGGCCATGTGCTGTCCGACGCGGCCAAGCTGTTCTCGCAGTCCTACCGCCCGGTGCTGTACGTGGGCGGCGGCGCGGTCCGTTCCAAGGCCGGCGACCTGATCAAGCAGCTTGCCGATCTGACCGACGCGCCGATCGTCACCACGCTTCCGGCCCGTGGCGTCGTGCCCGACTCCGATCCGAAGGTGCTCGGCATGCTCGGCATGCACGGCGCCATCGCCGCGACCGGCGCCGTGCAGCGCTGCGACCTGCTTGTCACCATCGGCGCCCGCTTCGACGACCGTGTGACCGGCAAGCTCGACGCGTTCGCCCCGGCCGCCCGCGTGATCCATATCGACATCGACCCGGCCGAGATCGGCAAGAACCGTCAGCCGGACGTGCCGATCGTGGGCGACGTGGCCACCGTGCTCAAGGACCTGATCCCGGAGATCGAACGCTCCCAGGCCATTCACGGCAAGCCGAACCTGAAGCCCTGGTGGAATGCCATCGACGAATGGCGCACCAAGTACCCGCTCAAGTGGGAGGAGCCCACGGACGGCTCGCTCGCACCGCAATGGGTGGTCAGGCAGCTGTCCGACCAGGCCGCGGACGATACGCTGTGGGTGACCGGCGTGGGCCAGCATCAGATGTGGGCCGCGCAGCTCATCGACTTCAAGCGTCCGAACTCCTGGATGACCTCCGGCGGTCTGGGCACCATGGGCTATGGCCTGCCGGCAGCCATCGGCGCCGCCGTGGGCGGCAAGGGTCGCCCGGTCTGGCTGATCGACGGCGACGGCTCCTTCCAGATGACCTCCGAGGAGCTGACCTCCGCATTCTTCGACCACACCCCGGTGAAGATCGCCCTGCTGAACAATTCCGTGTACGGCATGGTCCGCCAGTGGCAGACGCTGTTCTACGACCAGCACTATTCCGCCACCAACCTGCTTGACGGCGAAGCGCACGGCGAGGACGGCGCGAAGCTGGAAGCCGACGGCAACATGCCCGTCGAAGTGCCCGATTTCGTCAAGCTGGCCGAAGCCTACGGCTGCGTCGGCATGCGCGCGTTCACCAAGGACGAGGCCGTCGAATGCATCAAGAAGGCCAATGAGATCAACGACCGTCCGGTGCTGATCGACTTCCGCGTGTGGAAGGACGCCATGGTGTGGCCGATGGTCGCCGCCGGCGCCTCCAACGACGACGTAACGTACATGCCCGGCATCAAGCCGTTGCGCGACGACACCGTTACCGGCGAGCCCGCAACCGTCGCCAGCGAGAACTGAGAGGAGAGAATCATGCCTCAATACCCTGCATCCCAGCCCGGTTCCGAGCGTCATACGCTGTCCGTGCTGGTGGAGAACCGCCCCGGTGTGCTGGCCCGCGTGGCCGGCCTGTTCGCACGCCGAGCATTCAACATCAACTCGCTGTCCGTCTCCCCCACCGAGCGCCCCGACATCTCGCGCATCACGGTGACCGCCGACGTGGAGGCAGTTCCGCTGGAGCAGATCATCAAGCAGCTCAACAAGCTGCTGCACGTGCTCAAGATCGTGGAACTCGACCCGCGTTCCACCGTGGAACGTGAGCTCGTGCTCATCAAGGTCGCGGCCGACGTGTCCAACCGTTCCGACGTGCTGGAGATCGTGCGCATGTTCCGCGTGCGCGTGGTCGACGTGAACCCGGAGTCGCTGACCATCGAAGCCACCGGCTCCGAAGACAAGATCGAAGCGCTGCTCGGCCTGCTGGAGCATTACGGCGTGATCGAGCTGGTGCGTTCCGGCGCGGTCGCCGTGACCCGCGGCCCGAAGGCGCTGAGCGAAAAGGTACTCGGCTCCGAGATCACCGGTCGCTGAACGGTCTGAGCAATATTCAATACAATGACAAAACCGACGCTGAGCGAATCGCAGGCGTCGGTTTTGTCATATTCCCTCTCAACAAGACCGTAGAACAAAGCAACCAATGCAGAAGAATAGGGAAAATTCGTCACTACCTAACAGGCTATGATGGCGTTAACCGTGGGGGTATTATGCACACGCTTGCCAATGATCCGACCCTAGGGATCGTGGACAATGATCCGTTGGTCGCGAGCGCGATCCGAAGCTTATTGGTCGAAACATGCGCACCCATACAGATTCTATGGACCGCCGCTTCAGCCGAACAAGCACTTGACGCCATGAGGGACTCTTCGCAAAGACCGCAGGCCATACTCACCGATATCGCGATGCCCGGAATGGACGGTGTGGAATTGGCACGTCATGTCAAGGAACAATATCCAGATATTGCCGTCATCGGCATCAGCGCCTTTTTGGACAGCGAAAACGAAAAAACGCACGGAGCACAATGGCCCGATGCGTTCTATGCAATTATTCCAAAAGAAATTCCCACAATCCAACTGGTCCGAATCATCGGAAAAGCCATTGGAAATGGAGAAGTTGCGTCGTGGACGGGAAAGAGCATGGAATCCATGCGACTTTCCGGCAAGGAATTGCAGATCATCGCCAGCTATGCAAATGGATTCACCACTTCCGCCATCGCCCGGCAACTCAACGTCAGCGAAGCATCGGTGAAGACATATGCACGGCGAGCTTTCGAGAAACTTCATGCTCACAGTCGCGCCGAAGCTGTTGCGACGTGTGTGAGAAACGGTTGGATATGACGATGAAGCCGCCACAGCACATAATGTCATTGGCGAGGACCCCACACAAGCCTTACCTGGCTGGATCCGTTATCTGCATTTGCTTTTTTCTGCTCGAACTGACCGCCTGGGCAAACATATCCCTCTGGTCATGGCTATATTTGACGCCTTATTGCATTGCTCTGCTGCTATTAGCCTGGTTCCCCATGCCGGCATGTACGGCGATTCTCGCAACACATATAGCGTGCGCGCTAATCCCGGCAATCTGCGACGGCCCTTCGACCTTGTACGGCACATGGCTTGCATGCGGAATACTTGCGTTTGAAGTCAGACGATTTGCATTTGCCATCGCAGGACTGATGCTTTGCGCTCTGGTGCTTCCTTTGGGATATTGGACAGGCGGCATCGACTACAATTCGAGCATCCCCGTGCTTGCATGCTCCTATATCGGAGCATTTTTCGTCGGCTTCGCCATACGGTGGAAGATACAGACAGAGCAACGGAAAACCGACCTGGCGATTGCACAAGAACAAGTGCGACGGCAACAGGAACGGCTCAGGGAGACTCACATACTGCATGATTCCATTGCAGGATCTATGACATATGCGATTCTGCTGTGCCGCAAGGAAGAATCCATGAAAAGCAATGATGCTTTGGCGCAAATCGAACAGGTACTTACGCAGGCGTTGCATGAGCTTCGCACCCAAATCATCAATCCCATGGCCAACGATCTTGAGACAGGTAATGAGACAGATAAGAGGAATGATCTCGATCTTTTCCAGCAACGCATCGAGAGCCAATGCGATAGGCTCAGAACTCTAGGTTTTACCGGAATGCCGATAATCCGTGGGGATTTGAACGCAATAGACAAAGCGGAGCTGCCGTTGCTGCAAACAGCCTGCACCGAAATACTCAACAACATCGCAAAACATGGAAAACCAGGCCCTTTTGCCTTTATTCTCTCGGTGGAAGCAGGATCGGCGGAATCAGGCGAGGCTCACATCTTCGCATCGAATCCGTACAGCGCCGCGATGGATAGCGAATCGAAGAACCACTATGGAATCGCCCTCATACAAAAATTCGTGCGGCAACGTAACGGGACAATGACCATAAATTCAGAAAATGAAGAATGGTCATTGTCCCTGACGATTCCGCTAACCCATCAAGCAAATCAAACCAGCCGCCAACGTTATTCCCGGTGATTCTCCTTTACTTCATATACGGAGACAACGAGATCCGTGTTGCCGATATTGATGATGGACAATGATGTCGCGCCAGGGAAATTCTTCGCCGGAAGAGAGACCGTCTCTATTCCATTGGGCGTACAGGCTTCCCTCGTGGTCAGAGTGTGCGGCTGCCCATCTTTGTAGAGGACAAGTGAGTAAGGAGCCTGTTCCTTCTGCTTGCACATGGAAACGACATAGTACATATTGTTGTCGTCGACCTTTTTGGCAAACGGAATAGCGCCATCGCCGTGCACGGATTTCGCGCCCAGCTTGTTTACCAGAACCAATTTGTCCGAGTCATTGAGATCATCGACGGCGACACGGTCCAGAGCGTCCACAGTAAACGTTTTATACGCTTGCTCAGCAGCATCATCGTTTTTGCTGCTGCTCTGAACAGCGTCGCCTTCAGAGGTTTCGTGTACGGAACTCGTGCAACCGACGCATGAACACAGCAACACAACGGACAACAAACAGCCGAGACTTCTTCGCGTCATTTGATTCATGAGACACCTCCATTGGTTTCTCCAGCGGGAACAACTGCAGCTTCCCGTAAAAATGAGAATATGACATCGAACCATACGACACCACACCTCGCTGTCGCACGAATGGCTACCACACCCGAAAAGTAAACCGAACATGGGCTATGCAGAATTTCACCTAATGTCACACAATTGAAGCGTATCAATGAGCGCCATACCTCAGTTTCAGACAACCGCATCTTTCCTTGGTAAAATGTACGTACAATATTGAGTATTTGTACATACAAGTGAATGAGGGTTCTGATGACTGCATCGACGTTGACCATACGAATGGATGACGATCTTAAGCGCTCGGCCGCCGACGTGGCCGAATACTACGGCCTGGATCTCTCATCGGTGGTGCGCGCAGTGTTCAAGCAGATGGTGAACACCGGGCGCATCCCATTGACGTTCGCCCCCGAGGAGCCCAATGACGAAAGCCGGAACGCCGCCGCCGAAGCGAACAGCTTCATGGCGTCGGGCAAGGCAGGGCGTTTCGCCAACGGACATGACCTGATCGAGGCGGCGATGCGCTGATGGGCCGACTGACCGCCGACTTCGCAAAGGCCTTCAGCCGTGATTTGAAAAAGAACGCCAAGCGGCGTAACTGGAACCTGGCCGAGCTTGAAAAAGTCATCGATCTGGTGGTGGAGAATACCCCGGAGACACTGGATGAGCTGCGCCGCCGCCACAACATGCACACCCTGTCCGGCAATTGGCGTGGACGGTACGAATGCCATGTCGCCAACGCCGGGGACTGGCTGGTGATCTGGTCATCGAACGGCACAGTCGCGTTCTTCGAACGCACCGGCAGCCACGACGAATTATTCCGTTAAACTGACGCTGAGCGAACCGCCAGCGTCAGTTTGTTCGAATGGGCGCTACTCGAGCTGTTCGGAGAGTTCCATCCACTCCATTTCGAGGGATTCGGACTCGTCCGTGACGGCCTGCAGCTGCTCGTTGAGCTTGTTCAGGCCCTCGTAATCGCTCGGATCATGCGCGGCCATCTGCGCTTCCAGATCGGCCTTCTGCTCCTCCAGTTTGTCCAGCTTGCGTTCGATTGCGGAAACGCGCTTGGAGACCTCATGGAACGCCTTGCCGGTGAGCTTCGGCGTGGATTCGGCCGAACCGGTGTCGGCGGCATCCGAATCGGCACCGCTGGAGGAAACGGCGGAGCCAGCCGAACTAGTCGAACCAGCCGCAACGGAATCGCCCGTATCGGTGCCCTTCCGTCCCTTGCCGGCCTTGCCAGCCTTCTCGTCCGCGAACGGATCCTTGCCGTTCTTGATGGCCTCGGTC
>ERZ808246.1214-NODE-1214-length-19044-cov-4.852704_pt1 | contig 19044 bp, 19 predicted proteins | sample MGYA00521083_ERZ808246 | MGnify/ENA primary metagenome ERZ808246 (study PRJEB31516, sample SAMN03275577) | gut metagenome | biome: mammalia-associated habitat; material: feces | host: Papio cynocephalus | place: Kenya | collected 2012-07-07 ... | reverse complement strand
TAAGAAGGCATAAAAAGACAGCCGCTTGAAGCGGCTGCCTGAAATGGTAATGCGGTGTCAAACCTTCAATGCCCCTTTTAGGGGCTACGGTCGTAATAGCCCCTTTCAGGGGCAGGTCAAACCACCAGTTTACTGGTGGTTATGATTGGTTTTAGCTTATTCCGACAAAAGGATGCGGTCGTTATCCAGGGCCTTGCCGGCGCCGCTCTTGAACTTGTTCAGCAGGTCCTCCACGGTCATGCCATCCCGTTCCGCTCCGGCCACGTCCAGGATGATATGGCCGCTGTCCATCATCAAGGTGCGGTTGCCCAGCTCCAGGGCCTGGTGCATATTGTGGGTGACCATGAGGGTGGTGATATGGTTCTCCGCCACGGTCCGGCGGGTGATCTCCAGCACCTTTTCCGCTGTGGCGGGGTCCAGGGCCGCCGTATGCTCGTCCAGCAGCAGGAGCTTCGGCGGCTTGAAGGTGGCCATCATAAGCGTCAGCGCCTGGCGCTGGCCGCCGGAGAGCAGGCCCACAGGCTGCTTCATCCGGTCCTCCAGGCCCATATTTAGCTGGGCCAGTTTTTCACGGAAGGCGGCCTTCTCCGCCCGGGTCACATGGCTCAGCCAGCCGCCGGAGGCCGCCGCCAGGGCGAGATTTTCCTCAATGGTCATATGAGGGGCGCTGCCGCGCATGGGGTCCTGGAACAGGCGGCCGATCTGCCGGGAGCGCTGATACTCCGGCTGGAAGGTGATGTTCCTGCCGTCCAGGTAAATGTTACCGCTGTCGGTGAAAAAGCTGCCGCAGATGGCATTGAACAGGGTGGATTTGCCCGCGCCGTTGGAGCCGATGATGGTGACGAAGTCACCGGGGTCCAGGTGCAGGCTCAGGTCCCGCAGGGCCACCTTTTCGTTGATGGTGCCGGGGTTGAAGGTTTTGGAGATGTGGTCGATCTTCAGCATGTCAGCGGGCCTCCTTTCGCGCGGCCATGCGGCGGCGCAGCAGCGGCAGCTGCTTTTTGAAATAGGGTGTTGCGATGGCCAGCACCACGATCACCGAGGACACCAGCTTCAGCATGAAGGCAGGCATATCCAGCCGCAGGGCGATGGTATACACCAGGCGGAAGGTAAAAGCGCCCACCACCATGCCGATGGCCCGCTTGAGGATGCTGCCCTTGCCCATGAGCACCTGGCCCATAAGCAGGGAAGCCAGGGCGATGGTCACCATGCCGGTGCCGATGTCGATGCTGACGGACTTCTGGCTCTGGGCCAGCAGGCAGCCGGACAGGCCCGTGAAGGCATTGGCTATGCACAGGCCCACGATGGTGGTGAAGGTGGGGTTGATGGAGGAGGAGCGGACCATGTCGGGATTATCGCCGGTGGCGCGGATGGCAAGGCCCAGGCGGGTGCGCAGGAACAGGGCCAGAAAAGCCACCACGGCGATGACGGCGATGACGGCCACGAACAGCTTATACTGCTCAGAAAGGAAGGTGCCTGCCAGCAGCGCCTTGGCCTTGGTGAAGACGGTGTCGGTCTTGTTCATGTTCAGCAGGGACGAGCCGCCCATGACGGCGATATTGATGGAGTAGAGCCCGGTATTGACGATGATGCCCGCCAGGAGGCTGTCGATGCCCATCTTCGTCTGCAGCAGGGCGGTGATGAAGCCGGAGAGAACGCCGGCGGCCATGGCGGCCAGGATGGCCAGGTACGGGTGCCCGGCGATGGCCACGGTGGCGCCCACGGCGGCGCCCAGGGTGAAGCAGCCGTCGGTGGACAGGTCGCACACATTGAGCATGGAGTAGCTCAAAAACAGTGCCAGCACCGTCAGCGAGCAGATGAGGCCCAGCTCCAGAGCGGTTTGGACCAGGGACAAGACATTCATGGGAGGTTCTCCTTTAAATGGGATTTGCGGGGGAAGGGGACGGATCGCCAAACCGGTGACATCGGTCACTGGTTCGCAAGGACACATTACAAGAAATGCGTTGGACGGGCCGATGTGGGGAGCGAATCGAGCGCTGCCAGTGGCAGAAGAAGCGAGATGAGCGAGTGGCCACGGTCAAAATTTCAAGCGTCCGCCGTAAGGCAGCGCGGAAATTTTGGGCACCGCAACAGGACCATCGGCCCCTACGAAATTGGGTTGTAGGTGCGGACGACCCTGTCCGCCCGTGGGGGCCGCCATGGGGTGCGTTGGACGGCGGGACACATGGGGGCAACCTTTTGCGGCGGCCTGCCGCCCACGGGCGGCAGGCCGCTTTTTCAAAAAGCCTCGCAGAGTTCGCGTCCGCAGACGCGAAAAGTTCAAATTATTTTTCACCGCGACATGTGCGTGGGGAAAAATTCCTCTCAGTCTGCAAGTGTGGAATTTCGGCGCTTTGCGCCGAAATTATGCGCGCGGCAGACTGCAATCTTTTTGGCAGAAAATTCCGCAGGAATTTTCGCCAGCTTATTTCACATCGTCGAAGCTCTCGGCGGTGACGATGGACTGGACCTTGGTGCACAGGGGGGCGAAGGTCTTGGCCAGCTCGTCATAGTTCAGGCCCAGCTCCTGGCAGACATCGGTGTTGATGGTGGCGGTGCCGTTGTCGAAGGTCAGCACGGCGGTGGTGGCGGGCTTGTTGCCGTCCAGGAGGATGCCGGCGACCATGTTGGCGGTCTCCACGCCCAGGTTGGCGTAGTCCACGCCGTAGCCCAGGAACGCACCGTTCAGAGCGAAGGAGTCAGCGCCGGTGTAGTGGGGGATGCCGGCCTTGGCCAGGGTCTCGTAAATGGCCAGCTCGGCGGTCATCACGGTGTTGTCGGTGGGGGTGAACACGGCGTCTGCCTTGTCGGCCACGATGCTGCTGACGGCCAGGCTGATCTCATCGGTGGTGGTGCCGTTGTACTCCTTGTAGGACACACCCTTCTTATCCAGGTACGCCTTGGCGTTCTTGATGGGGGTGGTGGAGGAATCCTGGCCCTGGTCATACAGCAGGGCGATGTTCTTGGCGTCGGGGTTGGCGGCGAAGATCAGATCCAGCACGGAGTCGGTATCCAGATAGTCGGAGGTGCCGGTGATGTTGGAACCGGGGGCCTCCAGGCTCTCCACCAGGCCGGTGCCCACGGGATCGGACACGGCGGCGAAGACCACGGGGATGTCGGTGCCCTCGGTGGCGGTCTGCATGGCCATGGCCACGGGGGTGGCCACGCCGATCATCAGGTCCACCTTGTCGGCCATGAAGTTGGCGATGATCTGATTCAGCACGGCGGAATCGGCGTTGCAGTTGTCATACTTGATGTCGAAGGTGACGCCCTTCTCCTGACCGATGGCCTTGAGCTGGGACTCGATATTGGAGACGATCTGGTTCAGGGAAGCGTCGTCCACATAGTTGCAGATGCCGACTTTATAGGTCGTGGTACCGGATGTGCTGCCGGAATTGTCATCGGCCTTTTTGCCGCAGGCGAACAGGGACAGGGCCAGCAGAGCAGCCAGGACCAGGGACAGCATACGCTTTACGATGTTCTTTTTCATTTTTTGTTACCTCCAAAATTTGATATGTTTTTTCGGGCGGCGGATGGAGGGGCCGTTGCCGGCGGCCTGGATTTTAAAAACAAAAAAGACCCTTGCCCCACATGGGACAAAAGCCTCTGCTTCTGCGATACCACCCAAATTGACATCTTGCGATGCCCACTCGCTTTTACGCACCACCATGCGTACCCCACGGATAACGGGAGGGTTCCCGTCGGACCCTACTTAGGAGATGCTCCTGTTCAAGCCGCCCTCGGAAGGCCATTCACACTGCCGCGCACCGCTCCGATCTCACCGCCCGGAGCTCTCTTGGGATGCCCTGTGCTGTGCTACTTTTCTTCCTCACAGGTTTAACTTTTGAAATTAACGGCATTATAACTGCATTTGCGGCGCTTGTCAAGGGCTGGCCGGGAAAAATATTGACGAAAAAGCGCGGGGCCTTTGACTTGCGTTCTGTGGAGTGTTACAATAGCACCAGCTTGATGACCGGGAGGAAAACACTGTGATCTACTACACCGCCGACCTGCACTTTCACTATGCCCCGCTGCTGCCGGGCCGTCCCTTTGCCAGCGTGGAGGAGATGGACGCGGCCCTGATCCGCGGCTGGAACGAGACCGTAACGGAGGAGGACACGGTATATGTGGTGGGGGACGTGGGCTATAACGGCGGCTATGTGCCCCTGGACGCCCTCAGGCAGCTCCGGGGCCGCAAGCATCTCATCCGCGGCAACCACGACACGGGCTTTGAGGACGCGGAGCGGCTGTACGACTGCTTTGAGACCGTCACGGACTTCAACGAGATCGACGACGGCGGCAGCCACATTATTCTATGCCACTATCCCATTATATATCGCAGGCGGGGATATATGATCCACGGCCATCTGCACCACGGCCGGGGGGAGGAGTTTCAGATGCTCCGGGAGCTTCCCAGGGTGCTCAACGCCGGGGTGGATGTGAATTTTTACCGGCCGGTGACGCTCTCGCAGCTTATCGAAAACAACCGGGCCTACTACGCAGGGGAGCTGGATGAGCGGATCCCGCCTCCGCTGCGCACAAAGCGGGGCGCCGAGGGCTGGCTGCCGCCCAGGCCGGATTTCCGGCCCATTCCGCCGAAGCCGTGAGGGCTGGCAGAAAAATCTATCGATTTTTCTGCCGAAAGGTTTGCAGTCTGCTGCGCGCATAATTTTTACACCTGTGGTGTAAAAATTCCACACTGGCAGCCTGAGCGGTATTTTCTCTCACGCACATGTCGCGAGAGAAAATGATCTCAATTTTTCGCGTCTGCGGACGCGAACTCTGCGAGGCTTTTTGAGATCAATATAGAGCGCCGCCCCGGGTCAGGCCCGGGGCGGCGCTTGGCTTTGGCTGGGCTTTTTATTCGGCCGCTTTTTTCTTCCTGCCCAGGGGCAGGCCGCCCTCCATGGCTACCAGCGAGAGCATCATCAGCGCCGCGCCTATATAGCCCCGGACCGTGAGCCGCTCCCCGGCGAAGAAAAAGGCCACAATGGCGGAAAACAGCGGCTCCAATGTGAAGATCAGCCCCACATGGACGGCGGAGGTGTGCTTTTGCTGCACGGCGGTGATGGCGAAGGCGATGCCCGTGCAGAAGATGGACAGGAACAGGGTGCTGGCCCATCCGGTGGCCGACTGCGGCAGGCAGGGCGTCTCAAACAGTACGGACAGAACCAGCATGGCCGTGCCTGTGACCAGCTGCTGGAACACACCCAGGTGCAGGGCGTCCACCTCCGGCAGGCGCACCGCGTGCTCTACTACCAGCAGGTTAATGCCATAGCCCAGGGCGCACAGCAGGCAGATAAGGTCCCCCGGCGCAGGGCGGAAACCATTGCCCAGGGTCAACAGGGCCAGGCCCACCGCACACAGCAGCAGGCACAGCAGCATCCGCCGCTCCGGCTTTTTCCGGTAGACCAAAAAGCTCAGAATGGGCGTGGTGACCACCGGCAGCGAGCAGATGAACCCGGCGTTGGAGATGGAGGTATACAGCAGGCCCACGGTGGCGCCGATGTAGGTAAGCGTCAGCGACAGGCCCGCCGGAATGGCCCACAGCAGCGTCTTGCGGCTTACCTGCCGCAGCTTGGGAAACAGCACGATCCCCAGCAGCGCGAAGGCCAGCAGAAACCGGAACGCGCACAGGGCGAAGGGCGGCATTTCCGCCAGGGCCAGGTCGGACAGATAGTATGAGCAGCCCCAAAAGCCGGTGACCAGCACCAGCAGCAAGTCTGCTTTTCTCTGCGGCGTCATGGGAGGACCCTCCTGTTATCTTATCATAGTGAACGGGAAGGCGGGGACAGCCCGCCTTCTTTCCTATTTTATACCATTTTCGCCCCGGGCGCAAGGGGCCCTTGTTTTTTGCCGGCCCTATGCAGGCCGGGCGCCCTGTACCGGGATGCATGCGCCCGGATGAGAAGCTTTTCTGCTCAAATTTGAGAATTATATTGTGTTTGCCCGGAAGCGATGATATAATGACCTCAAGGCAAAGGTTAGTTTGCTCTAACTCGCGTCTTGATCAAAAAAATATCCGGAAAATATCCGGCGATTTTGTCCGGGCGCAGCCCGGCGGACATAAAGGAGAAAAACCATGAGACTGTATTCGGAAAAAGTGAAAGCGTTTTCGGCGGCGCATCCGTGCCGGACCGTAATCATCGGCGGCGCGCAGTTCCGCTATGTTCTCGAGGGGAAAGAGGGGGGAAAGACCCTGGTATTCCTGAACGGCGGCATGAACACACTGGAAATGTGGATGGACTATGTGGACGGGCTGGCCGGAGAGTGCCGGGTGCTGCTGTTCGACTATCCCCGGCAGCTGCGCACCAACCAGTCCCTTGCGGCGGGAATGCACGCGTTTTTTTAGGAGCTGGGCATTCAAAGGCCCATCTTTGTGGGCGCCAGCGACGGCGGCATGGTGGCGCAGATCTATGTGCAGAAGTACCCGGGGGAAACGGGCGGACTGATCCTCATTTCCACAGGCGGCATGGACGCCGATACATTGAAAAGCCTAAAGAAGAAATATTTTCTGGCGCCGGTCATGCTCTGGTATATGAAGCACTGCAACTATGAAAAGCTGAAGCCAAGGCTGATACAGGCAAGTCTGCGCCATATCCGCAACGAAAGTGCAGAGGAGATCGCCTACGCCAAAGATATGTTTGAAACCATCTTCCGGGACTATAAGCAGGAAAAGGATGTGCATATCTCCGGCCTGCTGGCTGACCTTATGAACCAAAAGCCCGTGACCGAGGCGGATTTCGCGGCGCTGGCCGGACGGATCCTGCTGATCCTGCCGGACCAGGACTTCTTTTCGGGGAAGATGCAGAAGGATCTGATCCGGCTCATGCACGGCCCGCAGATCAGCTGTGTTTCGGGCGGGCATCTGTCGATGCTGCTGAAGGCGGAGGATTATATCCGGGCCATCCGGGAGTTTTTGCGTCCATAAATGAGGGGGGTGCCCATGAAAAAATTCAACTATACCATGGATCACCGTGCCGATGAGGCCTATATGGCAGAAATGTGCCATGAGGGCTGGGCGGCCACAAGCCTTGTGGAGGGCGTGTGGACATTTGAGCCGTGTAAATCGGATCAGTACACCTTCCGGGTGTGCTATCTGCGGGGCATGAGTAATACCGAAGTGGAGGAGCTGAAGCGCCGCCTGGCGGCGGAGGGTATTGAATTTGTGTCCCGCTACTCCTTTTGGGCCATTTTCCGCAGCGAGCACGATTTCCGCCTCTATACGCCGGAGGAGGAGCTGGCCATCTGTGAAAAGATCCGCCGGCCCATGCCCTGGGGCGGCGCCGTCAGCTGGCTGGCGGCGGCGGGGGCTCTGTGGCTAGGGGTCAAGGTCAGCGGATGGTTTGGCATTTTGTGCGCGATGCTGGCCCTATACGCGGCTATGTGTACCTGCCTGGGAATATCCTATACCCGGCTGATAAGGAGGCTGAAAGGGGAGCGGGCGTGACCGTCCCGCCTGGGGCCGGTGCGGTGGAGTGTGCGCTAAAAAAGGAAGACACGCTTTTGCGTGTCTTCCTTTTTGGTGCCGGTGGCCGGACTCGAACCGGCACGCTGTCGCCAGCGGTGGATTTTGAGTCCACTACGTCTACCAATTCCATCACACCGGCAGGTGCCTGCTTATTATAGCGTACTTTCCGCCGCATTTCAAGAGGGAAATTTGCAGTCGGCCCCGCTTTTTTGCACCGGAGAAAATGCAAAACAGGGACTACCCAAGGCGAGAGAAATGTGGTATAGTATATTCTGAATAAAAATCGCAACCGGGGAGGGAAAAGTCGTGAAGCGTTCTGTGAGGAAAATACTGATCGTGCTGGCCTATTTGACGCTGGCGCTGGGGCTGTGCGGCTGCTCGCTGGAGACCTCGGCGGAGAATCTGTTCACCCTGCCCCAGGTGCCGGTGGAATATACGGGGCTGGCCAACACGCTCAACTCCTATCTGGACAGCGGCTATGAGTACATCACGCCCTCCAGCGGCAATAATATCCAGTCCCTGCAGATGATCGACATGGACGGCGACGGGGAGAAAGAGGCGGTGGCCTTTTTCCGCCGCACTGCGGACGACAACCCACTGAAGATCTTGATTTTCCGGGAGGAGAAGGGTACCTTCTCTCTATTCTGCACCATAGAATCCGGCGGCACGTCCATCGACTCCGTATCCTTCCGGGATTTCAACGGAGACGGACGGCTGGAGGTGGCCGTGGGCTGGCGGGTCAGCACCGAGGTGCAGACCGTGGCTGTATATGAACTGAAGCCGAACCAGGCCAATGTGCTGATGCAGAGCGGCTATCTGCGCTATGTGGTGGACGATCTGGACAGCGACGGACGGTTTGACCTGCTGCTCATCCGGTCGGAGACGGAGGGCGGCTGCCTGGCCGAGCACTATACCTGGCAGGAGGGCGAAATGCGCGTGGGCGGCACCTGCCAGCTGCGCTGCACGCCGGCGGAGCTGAACCGGGGCAGCATTGTGTGCGGCAAGCTGGACAGCCAAAAGACGGCGGCCTTCGTTACCGCCGTGAACGGGGGCAGCACCGCCATGACGAATATCCTGCTCTGCCGGGGCGGACGACTGATCAATGTGGGGGCGGATGCCGAGACCGGCGTTACGGAGGTGCAGTATCCCTTCAGCCAGCTCCGGCCCCAGGATATCAACAGCGATGGCATCATTGAGATTCCGTATCCCGAGAAAAACGGCACCCGGCAGTCCGGCGCGTTCTTCGCCTGGTACCGGTTTGACGACCGGGGCAACAGCGTTTGGGTCATGGACACCTACCACGACTTGACGGACGGCTGGTATCTGGTGCTCAACGACGACTGGCACGGCAACATGAGCGGCACCCGCCTGGACACCATGGAAAACGGCACCTGCGTGACGCTGCAGGTGGGCGGCAAGCCGGTGCTGTACCTGTACAGCCTCAGCGGCGATGAGCGGGAGCGTGACGCACAGAGTAATGGCCGGACGCTGGTGATGCAGCGGGCCAACGTGGCATATGCCATGCGCATTACGGACGACGGCGCGGAGCTGGGCATCAGCAGCGCCTGGGTCAACAGCCATTTCAATCTGATCTCCGCGGCATGGTCTGCCGGGAACTGAGAGGGGAGACAACCATGAAAAAGGTATTGGTATTAGAGGATGAGAGCAGCATCCGCAGCTTTATCGTTATCAATCTGCGCCGGGCCGGCTACGACGTCATCGAGGCCGAGAGCGGCGAGGAGGCGCTGGAAAAGCTGCAGCAGAATCCCGATACCCGGGTGGCGCTGCTGGACATCATGCTGCCGGGTATCGACGGCTTTGAGGTCTGCCGCCGCATCCGGGCCACCAATCTGCGCATCGGCATCATCATGCTCACGGCACGGTCCCAGGAAATGGACAAGGTCACGGGCCTTATGACCGGGGCGGACGACTATGTGACCAAGCCCTTCTCTCCGGCGGAGCTCACCGCCCGGGTGGATGCCCTTATGCGCCGCAGCGGCGTGGCGGACGAGGTGGCCGACCAGATCGACCAGCCGCCCTTCCTGCTCAACACCCGCAACCGCACCCTGGAAAAGGACGGCCGGCGCATCAAGCTCACCCAGATGGAGTACGCCATCATGAAGATGTTTATGGAGAACCCGGGCAAGGCGCTGTCCCGGGAGGAGATATTGGACCTTGTGTGGGGAAGGGATTATTTCGGCGAGCTGAAGATCGTGGATGTGAACATCCGCCGCCTGCGGCTGAAGATTGAGGACAACGCCACCAATCCCGCCTATATCACCACGGTTTGGGGGTACGGATATAAGTGGGAAGCATAATGCTGGACAGGGTGGAGGAGACAAATAAGCCCGCCCCGAAACGGAAACGCCGGGTAGTGGGCATGCGCCGGCGGTGGATCATGGGGAGCGTGCTGCCCGTCATCGCCATTCTGCTGCTCATCGCCGCGCTGACCTCGGTGATCCTGGTGGCCAACTTTTACAGCAACGCCCGCTCCGCCCTGGAGAGCAAGGCCCGCTCCGGCGTGAGCTATTTCAACACCTATGTCATGGTCAGCTACAATGAATACTACCGCAGCGCCGTGCTCTACGCCAAGGATTTTGAGGACGCGGACACCATCGAGCTGCAGTTCCTGGATAAAAACGGCCGCATCGACATCTCCAGCCGGGGCCAGACCGTCGGCCTGACGCCGGAGACCACGGAGGTCCGCCGGGCGCTGGAAAGCGATAAGATGGAAAACTTCTCCGGCAAGGATCCTCTTACCGGGGAGAACATCCTGGCGGTGTCGGCGCCGCTGGAATTTGACGGCAGCGTGGTGGGCGTTCTGCGCCTGGTCACGGCCACGAGAGAGCTGGATAAGCAGGTGGCCCTGCTGACCTTGACCTTCATGGGCATCGCCGTGGTCATCAGCGGCGTGGTGCTGGCGGTGAACCTGGCCTTCATGCGGAAGATCGCCTTGCCTGTGGCGGAGGTGACGGAGGCTGCCAAGCGTATCTCGGGCGGCAGCTACGGCATCCAAATCCCCAATAAATACGATGACGAAATGGGCCAGCTGGTGGATAACATCAACCAGATGTCCCTGCAGATCAGTCAAAGCGAAAAGATGCAGACGGAGTTCATCTCCTCTGTGTCCCACGAGCTGCGCACACCCCTCACGGCCATCACCGGCTGGGGCGAGACGCTGCTGGCCGACGACAGCGGCGACATCGGGCAGCTGCGCCGGGGTGTGCGGATCATCCTGCGGGAATCCCGCAGGCTCACCAACATGGTGGAGGAGCTGCTGGAGTTTTCCAAGATCGAGGACGGCCGCTTCACCCTCCGGGTGGAGCAGATGGACCTGCAGGCCGAGGTGGAGGACGCCATCTATACCTATCGGGAGCTGTTTCATCAGGACGGCATCGACCTGGAGTATCTCAGCGCCGGGGAAATGTTCGACCGGCCCATTGTCGGCGACCCGGAGCGGCTGAAGCAGGTGCTGTGCAACGTGCTGGACAACGCCGCCAAGCACGGCGGCTCCGGCAAGCGCATCACAGTGTCCATGGAGCAGGACGGGGACTTCTATGTGGTCCGGGTCCGGGATTACGGCCCCGGCATCCCGGAGGCGGAGCTGCCCTATGTGAAGCAGAAATTCTATAAAGGCAGCTCTAAGGCCCGGGGCAGCGGCATAGGCCTGGCGGTGTGCGACGAGATCGTCCGCCGGCACGAGGGCACCTTTGACATTGGCAACGCCGAGGGCGGCGGCGCCGTGGTGACCATCCGGCTGCCCATCCCCCGGGAGAGCGAAAAATAATAGAACAAGTGTTGCATTTTCCCTGCCGGCGTGCTATACTGGCGGGGAAGCAGAGAGGACAATGGATTCATGGCTAATCAACAAGAGAAAAAACAAACCTTCCGCACCTCCATCGGCGGCCAGGCACTCATTGAGGGTATCCTCATGCGGGGGCCGGAAAAACAAGCCATTGTGGTCCGGGCCCCGGAGGGCCTGGTGACCAAGGTGGAGGAGCTGAAGCTGGTGCGGGACAAATACCCGGTGCTGGGCCTGCCCATCATCCGGGGCGTGGTGACGTTTCTGGACTCCATGGTCAAGGGCATCAAGGCGCTGATGTTCTCGGCGAATTATTTCCCCGATGACGAGGCCGCCCAGCCCTCCAAATTCGACCTGTGGCTGGAAAAGCATGTCCCGGCGGAGAAGCTCCAGGGCGTATTGGTGACATTTTCCCTGCTGCTGTCCCTGGCGCTGTGCCTGGGCCTGTTCATGCTGCTGCCCACGTTCGTGGCGGGGCTGTTCCACGCGCAGAGCGCTTTGGTACATAATCTCATCGAGGGCGCCATCAAGATCCTGATCTTTATCGGCTACCTGTTCCTCTGCTCCAAGCAGAAGGATGTACACCGGGTGTTTCAGTACCACGGCGCGGAGCATAAGACCATCTTCTGCTATGAGGCGGGGCTGCCGCTGACGGTGGAAAACGCCCGCATCCAGCCCCGGCATCATCCCCGCTGCGGCACCAGCTTCCTGTTTGTGGTGATCGTGGTGTCCATTCTGTTCTCCTCCGTGGCCTTCACCTATGTGGAGTGGCAGAATCTGTGGGTGCGCATCGGCATGCACCTGCTGCTGCTGGTGCCGGTGGTTGGCCTGACCTATGAGTTCAACCGCTTTGTGGGCCGCCACGATAACGCCCTTACCCGGGCGCTGTCCGCCCCGGGCATGTGGCTGCAGAATTTCACCACCTTTGAGCCCGACGACTCCATGCTGGAGGTGGCTATCGAGGCGCTGACATTGGTTTTGCCCGAGGAAAAGGGCAAGGACGCCTGGTAATGTTGCTGGCGAAAATTCCTGCGGAATTTTCTGCCAAAAGCCTAAAATTCCACAGAAAGTGACAACAAATCGTATTATGACCATTACATATAACAATTTGTATATGGATATTCGACAGCAGCTGCGCCTGGCCGGGGTGGAGGCATCTACCCTGGAGGCCCGGGAGCTGGTGTGCTTTGCTGCCGGCAAGACCCGTCAGCAGCTTCAGCGGGACGGGCAGCTCTATGTGCCGCCCCAGGTGGAGGAGCAGGCCCGGGCACTGGTGCGGCGGCATCTGGCAGGGGAGCCGGTGGCCTATCTCATCGGGGAGTGGGAGTTTTACGGCCTGCCCCTGGACATCGACCGGCAGGTGCTTATCCCCCGGGCGGACACGGAGACCCTGGTGGACTGCGCCCTGCCGTTTCTGCGGCAGAATCCGGGCAGCCGGGTGCTGGATCTGTGTGCCGGGTCCGGGTGCGCCGGACTGGCGGTGGCCAGCCAGGTGGGGGACTGCCGGGTGACGTTGGGCGATCTATCCGAGGGGGCCCTGCGCATCTGCCGGCAGAACATCCGCCGCAACGGCCTGTCTGACCGGGCGGCGCCCATGCAGGTGGACGCCATGAAGGCCCCGCCACGGCAGCTGGGGACCTATGACTGCATCCTCTGCAACCCGCCCTATATCCCCTCCGGGGATATTCCGGGGCTGGATGTATCCGTGAAGGACTATGAGCCCCACGGCGCCCTGGACGGCGGCGAGGACGGGCTGGATTTTTACCGATCCGTCACCACCCTGTGGCGGGAGGCTCTGCGCACAGGCGGAATGCTGTTTTTCGAGGTGGGCATCGGCCAGGCGGACGATGTGCTGCGGCTGATGCGGTCGGTGGGCTTCGGCGACCTGGAGATCACGGCGGACCCGGCGGGCATCCCTCGGGTGGTATACGGCCGGCTGTACGACGAGATATAGTGTCCCACGCAAAAATTATGCGCGCGGCAGACGGTAAACCTTTTGGCTGAAAAATCCAAAGGATTTTTCGCCAGTATTTATATAGGAGGATTGGATTATGGCAGCAAAGAAAGACACGGCGGCCGCCCCGGCGGCGGCCAATTCCGACAAGAAAAAAGCTATCGAGACCGCCATGCAGCAAATAGAGAAGCTGTACGGCAAGGGCTCGATCATGCGCTACGGCGATAACGCCGAGCCCAATGTGGAGGCGATCCCCACGGGCTCCCTGGCCCTGGACGTGGCCCTGGGCATCGGCGGCGTTCCCAAGGGGCGCATTATCGAGATCTACGGCCCGGAATCCTCCGGTAAGACCACCCTGGCCCTGCACATCCTGGCCCAGGCTCAGAAAATGGGCGGCGAGGTGGCCTTTGTAGACGCCGAGCACGCGCTGGATCCCACCTATGCCCGGGCGTTGGGCGTGAAGATCGAGGACATGCTCATCTCCCAGCCGGACACCGGCGAGCAGGCTCTGGAGATCACCGAGGCCCTGGTGCGCTCCGGCGCCATCGACGTGGTGGTGGTGGACTCCGTGGCGGCCCTGGTGCCCCGGGCGGAGATCGAGGGCGAGATGGGCGACAGCTTTGTGGGTCTGCATGCCCGGCTCATGAGCCAGGCCCTGCGCAAGCTCACCGGCGTCATCGCCAAGACCAACACCGTGGTCATTTTCATCAACCAGCTGCGGGAAAAGGTGGGCGTTATGTACGGCAATCCCGAGGTCACCACCGGCGGCCGGGCGCTGAAGTTCTATGCCTCCGTGCGCATTGACGTGCGCCGGATCGAGACGCTGAAGGCGGGGGGCGAGATGATCGGCAACCGCACCCGGGCCAAGGTGGTGAAAAACAAGGTGGCGCCTCCCTTCCGTGAGGCGGAGTTTGACATCATGTACGGCGAGGGCATCAGCCGCACCGGCGAAATCCTGGACCTGGGCGTGAAGCTGGACCTCATCCAAAAGAGCGGCTCCTGGTTCAGCCTGGGCGAGGTGCGCATGGGCCAGGGCCGGGACGCTGCCAAGCAGTATCTGCTGGATCACCCCGATCAGTGCGATGCCGTGCAGCAGGAGATCCGCAAGAATTTCCACAAGCTCATGAGCAACCAGTCCAAGGTGGCGGCCCGGGCTGCGGGCCGGGCGGTGGATGTGTCCGCCGACGATTTTGACGATGCGGATTGAGCGCATGGAGCCGTCCAGGCACAAAAAGGACCGGGTGCTGGTCTTTTTGGAGGGCGGCGAACTGCTGAAAATAACCGAAAACGAACTGCTGCGCTATGACCTGCGCCCGGGCACGGAGGTTTCGGAGACGCTGGCGGAGGAGCTGAAAAGGGCCGCCGCCCGGTCCGAGATGAAGGCCCGGGGCGCCCAGCTCACCGGCAGCCGGATGCTGTCGAAAAAGCAGGTGGTGGAGCATCTCACCCGCCGGGGCGGCGACCGGGATGCCGCCGAGGAGACCGCCAACTGGCTGGAGGAGCTGGGGGCGGTAGACGAGGCGGCCTACGGCGCGGCCATCGTCCGGCACTACAGCGCTGCCGGCTACGGCCCCGGCCGCATCCGCCAGGAGCTGAGCCGCCGGGGCGTGCCCCGGGAGCTGTGGGAGGAGCTGCTTTCCCAGATGCCCCCGGCGGAGGAGGCCGCGGAGCGGTTCATACAAAGCAAATGTAAAGGGAAACGGCTTGACGGAGAAACGCTGCGTAAGCTGTCTGCCGCCCTGCAGCGGCGGGGCTTTTCGTGGCAGGACATCGGGCCGGTGCTGCGCCGGCTGGAGGGCGAGATTCAAGAATAAAGGAAGATAAAACCGTGATCGTATCATTTATATCTCTGGGATGTGACAAAAACCGGGTGAACACCGAGCAGATGATGGCCCTGTGCCTGCAGAGCGGCATGACGGTGCAGGAGGACTGCGCCGGCAGCGACGTGGTGGTGGTGAACACCTGCGGCTTCATCGACAGCGCCAAGCTGGAGGCCATCGAGACCATTCTCTCCGTAGCGGAGCTGAAGGCGGCGGGCCAGGTGGGCAAGATCCTGGTAACCGGGTGCCTAAGCCAGCGCTATCAGGCGGAGCTGCTGGAGGAGCTGCCGGAGGTGGACGGCATCATGGGCACCGGCAGCTACGGCGACATCGTTTCCGCCGTGGAGCAGGTGGCCGCCGGGCAGAAATTCCGCCACTTCGCCGACATCAGCGGCCCTGTGGAGGAGCTGCCCCGGGTCATTTCCACCCCCATGCACTACGCCTATCTGCGCATCGCCGAGGGGTGCAGCAACCGCTGCGCCTACTGCATCATCCCGGCCCTGCGGGGGAAATACCGCAGCCGCCGGATGGAGGACATCCTCACCGAGGCCAAGGCCCTTTCAGACGGCGGCGTGAAGGAGTGCATCGTCATCGCTCAGGACATCACCCGCTACGGCATCGACCTGTATCGGGAGAAAAAGCTGCCGGAGCTGCTGCGAGAGCTGTGTAAGCTGGACTTTCACTGGATCCGCCTGCACTATCTCTACCCGGACAGCATCACCGATGAGCTCATCGACACCATCGCGGCCGAGCCGAAGATCTGCAAGTACATGGATATCCCCATTCAGCACTGCAACGACACCATCCTCCAGGCCATGCGCCGCCGGGAGACCAAGGCGGGATTGCACGAGCTTTTCGCGAAGCTCCGCAGCCGTATCCCCGGCCTGGTGCTGCGCACCAGCATCATCACGGGCCTGCCCTATGAGGACGAGGCCGCCTTCGAGGAGCTGTGCGACTTTTTGCAGGAGGAGAAAATCGAGCGGGCTGGCGCCTTTCCCTATTCCCCGGAGGAGGGGACCCCGGCTGCCAAAATGCTCAACCGGGTGGATAGTGATGAAGCCCAGAGCCGGGCGGAGCTGGTGATGCAGCTCCAAAGCCAGGTGATGGATCAGTTCAACGAAAGCCGCCTGGGCACGACGGTGGAGGTGCTGTGCGACGGGTTCGACAGCCAGGCCATGGCCTACACCGGCCGCAGCTGGGCCGAGAGCCCCGGCATCGACGGGAATATATATTTTACGGCGGAGAATGATGTGCAGCCGGGCGAATTTGTCCCCGTGCGCATCACGGGCATTATGGACGGCGATCTCACCGGCGAAGTGACAGAGGAGGTATAAGGTCATGAAAATGAACACAGCCAACAAATTGACCCTGCTGCGGGTGTTTCTGATCCCGGTGTTCCTGGTGGTATACTACTGGGGCTTTGCCGGGAGCCGGTATGTAGCCCTGGGCATCTACGCCGTGGCCTGCCTCACGGACCTGCTGGACGGCTACATCGCCCGGCACTATAACCAGGTGTCCGACTTCGGCAAGTTTGCCGATCCCCTGGCGGACAAATGCCTGGTCATGGCGGCCCTGTGCTGCTTTGTGGAGAGCGGCGAGTTTTACGGCTGGGTCCTGGCCGTGGTGCTGCTGCGGGAGTTCGCCGTCAGCGGCATGCGCCTGGTAGCTGTGGAAAAGGGCCGGGTCATCGCCGCCGGCTGGTCTGGCAAGGTCAAGACCGCCAGCACCATGGTGTGCATCTGCTTGATCCTGTTCGGCATCCCCCAGGTACTCAATTATATCTGCCAGGGCGTTATCCTGGTGACCACGGTTTATTCCGGCGTGGAGTATTTCGCCAAAAACTGGGACGTGTTTAAGGAAAACTGAAGGGAAATGCCCCATGCAACGCGCCGGCGGTGACTTTTTTCTCCATCGCCCTGTTCCGCCTGCTGCGCAAGAAAAAGCCGAATTAAAACCGACGGCCCACCTCTCCGCCGCGCCTTGACAAGGAGCGGGAAAACTGCTATGATGTTGATAATTTCATAGCGCGACGATCGGAAAGAGTACGCGCCACAGCTTTTCTGAGAGAGGGGCGGCCACCGGCTGCAAGCCGCCCTGTGAAGCGGCGCGGAAAGTGCGTCCGGGAGCGCGGGGGATGCAGATGCCCTCCGCCCGGCCTTGCGGAATAGGCCCCTATTGAGTGACAAACGAGAGTGGAACCGCGAAATTTTTCGCCTCTCATGCCTGCGGGTATGGGAGGCTTTTTTAGGTGGATCGAGAAAAATCGTAGGGGCGACCCTTGCGGTCGCCCGCGGGCGGAGCAGAGCCCCGCCCCTACGCACCCAGGAAAACCATTGCGCTCCTCGTAAAACACACTGTCATTGCACAGCCTGTGCGCACACTGGCCGGGCCGATCCGCACCCCCCACAAATCCGTCTATATAATAAAACTGCAACCATAAAGGAGACTTGACCATGTATCTGTATAATTCCGCCACCCACAAGAAAGAGGAGTTCAAGACTCACACCCCCGGCCATGTGGAGATGTACACCTGCGGCCCCACGGTGTACCACTTTGCCCATATCGGCAACCTCCGCAGCTACATTATGGAGGACGTGCTGGAGAAGTACCTGCGCTATGCCGGGTACGATGTGAACCGGGTCATGAACATCACCGACGTGGGCCACCTAACCTCCGATGCCGACGAGGGCGAGGACAAGATGCTCAAGGGCGCGAGGCGCGAGCACAAGTCCGTCATGGAGATCGCAAAGTTCTACACCGACGCCTTTTTTGAGGACTGCCGCAAGCTGAACATCAAGCGCCCGGATGTGGTGCAGCCGGCCACCGGCCTCATTGACGACTATATCAAGATCATCACCAAGCTCCTGGACACCGGCTACGCGTATCTCGCCGGCGGCAACGTGTATTTTGACACCTCCAAGCTCCAGCGCTACTATATCTTCAACGACCACAACGAGGAGGACCTGGCCGTGGGCGTCCGGGAGGGCGTGGAGGAGGATACCAATAAGCGCAACAAGAACGACTTTGTGCTGTGGTTCACCAAGTCCAAGTTCGAGGACCAGGCTCTGAAATGGGACTCCCCCTGGGGCGTGGGTTATCCCGGCTGGCACATTGAGTGTTCCGGCATCTCCATGAAGTATAACGGCGAGTACCTGGATCTGCACTGCGGCGGCGTGGACAACGCCTTTCCCCATCACACCAACGAGATCGCCCAGTCCGAGAGCTATTTGGGCCATCCCTGGTGCCCCCATTGGTGCCATGTGGCCCACCTGAACACCGAGGGCGGCAAGATGTCGAAGTCCAAGGGCGAGTTCCTTACCGTCTCCCTGCTGGAGCAGAAGGGCTATGACCCCTTGGCCTACCGCTTCTTCTGCCTGCAGAGCCACTACCGCAAGAGCCTGGTGTTCTCCTGGGAGAACCTGGATAACGCCACCGTGGCCTTTAACAAGCTCATTGCCAAGATCGCGGCTTTGGATCCCCAGGACGGCCCTGTGGACGAGACTGCTGCGGCGGAGCTGAAGGCAAAATTCACCAAGGCCATGGATAACGATCTGAACACCTCTATGGCCGTGACGGTGCTGTACGATGTGCTCAAGGCCAAGACCAATGGCGCCACCAAGTGCGCCGTGCTGGAGGGCTTTGACAGCGTGCTGGGTCTGAAGCTGCTGGAAAAGGCGGCCGACCAGCGCAAAAAGCAGGCCCAGATGGCGGCCCAGCCCGCAGCATTCACCGTCATCAGCGAGAGCGGTGAGGAGGATGCTGATGTGGAGGCGCTGATCCGCCGGCGCCAGGACGCCAAGAAGGCCAAGAACTTTGCCGAGGCCGATCGCATCCGCGACGAGCTGAAGGCCCGGGGCGTGGAGGTCACCGACGTCCCCGGCGGCGCGAAGTGGAAGCGCATCTGACAGAAATTTGATCCATCAAAAAAGCACATCCGCCCTGTTGCTATGCACCCCAAAAGTTAGACACTTTTGGGGTGCATATTATATGGCTAAAA
>ERZ808246.1213-NODE-1213-length-19064-cov-19.185649_pt1 | contig 19064 bp, 18 predicted proteins | sample MGYA00521083_ERZ808246 | MGnify/ENA primary metagenome ERZ808246 (study PRJEB31516, sample SAMN03275577) | gut metagenome | biome: mammalia-associated habitat; material: feces | host: Papio cynocephalus | place: Kenya | collected 2012-07-07 ... | reverse complement strand
CGGGCCGCAGGTCGTGGAGAAGGACGAGAGAGAAAGAACTCCGACGGGCGGCAAAAGCTCCACTAACGCTTCGCCTGGACGTCGCGCCTAGCCGACGCCACCGTTCCGTTGGAGGGCGAATGCCGCGCGCCGGAACGCCACGCCCCACCCACCCCATGGTAGGGGGCGAGATGTGCGAAGCCCTTGGCGGAACGTCAGTGAAGCCTTTGTCGCCCCTCGGAGTTTCTTCTGCAATTCCACCAAGCGGGTGAAAGACGGCGAAGCCGCTCTATTCGGACATTTTGGCGCGTCCATCCTGACTGGCGGTTCCAAAGCGCCGTAGACTTCAACTGCGGTTTCCAGGCTTAGGAGAGACGGTTTTTAAAGTCCTCGTAGCCGAAAGACCGCAAGACCTGCACGGGGCCGTGCGCCGGCTTGAAGCAGATGTCCGGCAGCGGCATGCCGTTGAAGGTGTTGTTCTTGACCATGGAATAGATGGCCATATCCTCGAAGCTGAGCGTTTGTCCGGCTTTCAGCGGCTTGTCGAAGGAATATTCGCCGATGATGTCGCCGGCCAGGCAGGTCGGACCGCCCAACCGGTAGGTGAAGCGCTTTTCGCCGGGCAGTCCCGCCCCCGTAAGCCGCGGACGGTACGGCATCTCCAGGACATCCGGCATATGGCATTCGGCGCTCGTGTCGAGTATGGCGAACGGATGCCCCCAGTCGTTGACGTCGAGCACCTTTGCGACGAGTCTGCCGGCGTTCAGGGCGACCGCCTCGCCCGGTTCGAGATACACGGTCAGATGGGGCCACCGGCGCCGGAACGCCTGCAGCGTCCGCACGAGCAGGTCGACATCGTAATCCGCGCGCGTAATATGGTGTCCGCCGCCGAAGTTCACCCACTGCATCCGCGGCAGAAATTCGCCGAAGTCCATCTCGAACCGCGTCAAAACCGCCACGAGCGCGTCCGCGTTCTGTTCGCAGAGCGCATGGAAATGGAGCCCTTCCACGTTCCGCAGAAGTTCCGCGTTCACCGCCGCACGCGGCATGCCGAGACGCGATTCGGGTGCGCACGGATTGTAGAGCGCCGTCTCCACCGTGCTCACGCCCGGGTTCACCCGCAGACCCGGCGAGACGCCCGCGCGCTTCGCCGGGCGCGCGAACGCCTTTATCTGCGTCGGCGAATTCAGCACGATATGGTCGCACATCCGCACGATTTCGGCGAAATCGACGCGCGTGAACGCCGGATTGTAGACGTGATTCTCCTTGCCCGGCATTTCTTCCGCGGCGAGTTTCGCCTCGAAGAGCCCGCTCGCCGTCGTGCCGTCCAGATAGTCCGCGATGATCGGATAGAGCTTCCAGGCCGAGAACGCCTTCTGGGCGAGAAGAATCCGGACGCCCGCTTCGCGGCGAACGCGCGCCAGAATGCGGCAGTTCTCCCGCAGCGCGCGCTCTTCTATCAGATAGCAGGGCGTTTTCATGGAACGGGCACGGGCTGGAAGTTCTCGATCCACGGGAGCCCCTGCCTGGGGAGTTCCGCCATGAACGGATCGGGGTCGAACTCCTCGCAGGTATGCACGCCAGGAGCCGTCCACTTGCCTTCCAGGAACATCTTCGCGCCGATCATGGCAGGCACGCCTGTCGTGTAGCTGATCGCCTGCGAGCCGACTTCCCTGTAGCACGCCTGATGGTCGCAGACGTTGTACACGTAATAGTCCACGTCCTTCCCGTCTTTCTTGCCATGAAAGATGCAGCCGATGTTCGTCTTGCCCTTCGTCCGCGGACCGAGCGTCGCCGGGTCGGGCAAAAGTGCCTTGAGGAATTCGATCGGCACGATCTTCTGTCCCTTGAAGTCGATCGGGTCGATGCGCGTCAAACCGACATCCTCCAGACACTTCAAGTGCGTCAGATAGCTCTGCCCGAAGGTCATGAAGAAGCGGATGCGCTTGATGCCCTTCAGGTTGCACCCGAGCGACTCCAGCTCCTCGTGGTGCAACAGGTACATATCCTTCATGCCGACCTGGTCGAAGTTGTATTCGCGCTTGATCGCCATCGGCGCCGTCTCGACCCACCAGCCCTTGGCGAACGCCTTGCGGTCTTCGACGGGGACCTCGGGCTTGTCGTCCTTTGGATCGTCGACCCAGTAGCTGCCCTTCGCCGCGACTTCGCGGATGTTGATTTCCGGATTGAAGTTCGTGGCGAACGGATATCCGTGGTCGCCGCCGTTGCAGTCGAGGATGTCGAGTGTTTCGATTGTATCGAAGTAGTGTTTCTGCGCGTAGGCGGAGAAGACCTGCGTCACGCCGGGGTCGAAGCCGCACCCCAGGATGGCGGTCAAACCCGCCTTCTCGAACTTCTCCCGGTACGCCCACTGCCAGGAATATTCGAAATGCGCTTCGTCCGGCGGCTCGTAGTTGGCGGTGTCGAGATAGGAGACGCCCGCGGCGAGACACGCGTCCATGATCGCCAGATCCTGGTACGGCAAGGCGATGTTCATGACAAGGTCGGGGGCGTAGTCCCGGATGAGGGCGGTCAGGCGCGGCACGTCCATCGCGTCGATCTGCGCCGTCGCGATGCGCGTGCGGGTGCCGCGCTTTTCGCAGGCGTCCTTGATGGCCGCGCACCGCGCTTCGGTCCGGGAGGCAATCAAGAGATCGGTAAACACCGTATCATTGAGACACATTTTGGCCGCGGCGACCCCGGCGACCCCACCGGCGCCAATCAAGAGAACTTTAGACATATCTTTGTTTCCTTCCTTTTATTTCAGACATTCAAGGCGAGCAGGCACTCGCGCAGGAGCTTGCAGGCGAGAGCTGTGGACCTTCCGCTTGCGTCCAGCATGGGCGCGAGCTCGACGAAATCGAATCCGACGACATTGAAGCGCGCGAAGACGTCCATCAGCGCGCGACGCAACTGCTCGAACGAAAATCCGCCCGCCTCGGGCGTGCCCGTCCCCGGGAATTCGGACGGATCCAGCACGTCCAAGTCGACCGTCAGATAGACCGGCGTGCTGGGCGACAGGGAAACGGACGCAAGCGTTTCCGCGCCGAAGCGTTCAGTCTGGACGTGCCCTTCAGCCATGAAGGCGAATTCCTCGCGCGTGCCCGAGCGGATGCCGAACTGGAAGATGCGCTCATCGCCCAGCAGGTCGTGGCACCGCCTCAGAACGCACGCGTGCGAAAGCGGATTGCCGAGGTACTCCTCCCGCAAGTCCGCATGCGCGTCGAAGTGGATGATGTGCAAGTCCGGATGCCGCGCGGCAAGCGCCCGCACGACCCCCAGACTCACCAAATGTTCGCCCCCCAGCAGGACGGGCGTCTTGTCCGCGTCAAGAATGGACTCCGTCTTCTCCTCGATCATCCGCAAAGCGGGTTCGGGCGCCCCGAACGGGAGTTCCAGATCCCCCGCGTCATGAATGCGCGTAGAGCCCAAATCCCGGTTCAAGTACGGAGAGAAGGTTTCGATTCCGTAGGACTCCTGGCGGATCGCCGCGGAACCGAACCGGGCACCCGGCCGGTAGGAAGTGGTCGAATCGTACGGAGCGCCGAACAGAACCGCCGCGGACGCGGCAAACGTGCTTTCGCAACCAATGAATGCCATGGCCGTCTCCCTCAGGCGTTCGCCGCCTTCTGTCCGAGCAGTTCGCGCACGTAGCTCGGGAGCGCGAAACCGCCGCGGTGCAGGTCCGTATTGTAGTAGTGGGTCGGAATCTTCAGCGCGTTCCACGCCCGCGCCCGCAGATGCTTGAGCGGGTGGTACCGCTTGGACGCGAACCCGAACAGCCAATGGCCGGACGGATACGATGGAATGTGCGCCTGGTAGATCATGGAAAGCCCGAAAATGTTCGCGATGTGCTTATGGGCGTTCTTGACGGACTGGGAATGTTCCGAATAGAACGGCGACTCGTGCTGGTTGATGAGAATCCCGTCCTCGCACAGCGCCTTCCAGCAGTTGCCGTAGAATTCGCGCGTGAAGAGCCCTTCCGCCGGACCGTACGGGTCGGCGCAATCCACGATGATGAGGTCGTATTCGTTGACTTTGCCGCGCACGAACCGCAGCCCTTCTTCCACGTGGATATGCACCCGGCGGTCGCGGAACGCCGCGGCGCAGAACGGCAGATGCGCCATGGCGAGCGTATAGAGGTCCTTGTCCGGCTGCACAACGTCGATGCGCGCAATCGTGCGGTACTTCACGAGTTCCCGCACCGTGCCGCCGTCGCCGGCGCCGATCACGAGCACGTTCCGGACTTTCGGATGTACCGCCATGGGCACGTGCGCCAGCATTTCATGGTAGATGAACTCGTCTTTCTGCGTTAGGAAGAGTTCGCCGTCCAGCACGAGCACGCGCCCGTATTCCACCGTGTCGAGTATGTCTATGCGCTCGTTTTCGCTCTTTTGGGAGGCGATTTGGCGCAATACCTTCATCGTAAAGCGCACGTCCTTTGTGTGTTGGTCGGTATACCAAAGTTCCATCTCGCTTACCTCACCACGTTGATCTTGTTGATCTTCATGTCCGCCGGGCCCGTCATGAAGCAGCCCTTGGACTTCGCGTACAGAATGTAGTCCAAAACCTCCTGCGTAATGCGCTCGCCCGGCGCCAGGATCGGAATGCCCGGCGGATAGCACATCACGAATTCCGCCGCGACGTACCCCTTGGACTTCGTGATCGGCACGGACCGCTTGGACGCGTAGAACGCGGCCTGGGGGGACATTTCCACTTTCGGCTCCACATACTCGTGGTCGAAGAGCCCGACGGGCGATTTCGCGTGCAGACGCTTGATTTCCGAGAGCGCCGAGATGAGACGTTCGATATCCAGCGGACGGTCCCCCGAGGACAGGATGCAGAGGATATTGCCCACGTCGCCGAACTCGATCTGGATGCCGTAGTCGTCGCGCAGAAGGTCGTAGACCTCGATGCCGGCCAGCCCGATTTCGCGCGTGTGGATGGAGAGCTTCGTCGAATCGAACGCGCACACCGAATCCCCGTTCACGAGTTCGGGCCCGAACGCGTGGTACCCGCCCAGATCGTTGATTTCCTCGCGGGCGTAGTCCGCCATCTGGATTGTCTTTTCGTACATGGCCCGCCCGTTCTCGTAGAGATTGCGCCGGGCCAGGTCGAGCGAGGCGATGAGCAGATACGAGGCGGACGTCGTCTGGGTGAGGTTGATGACCTGGCGAATGTAGTCCGGGTCCACCGGACGCCGCGTCAGAAGGATGGACGACTGCGTCAGCGACCCGCCGGTCTTGTGGATGGAACACGCCGCCATGTCCGCCCCCGCCGCCATGGCGGAAACGGGGAGCTTGTCCGTGAAATAGAAGTGCGTGCCGTGCGCCTCGTCCACCAGAACGAGCATGTTGTGCGCATGGGCGAGCGCCACGATGGCGCGCAGGTCGGAACAAATGCCGTAGTAGGTCGGATTGTTCACGAACACCGCCTTGGCGTCCGGATTGGCCGAAATCGCCGCCTCGACATCCTCCAGGCGCATCCCGAGCGGAATGCCCAGCTCGGGGTTGACCTGCGGGTTCACGTAGACCGGAATCGCCCCGTTCACGACGAGCGCGTTGATGGCCGAGCGGTGCACGTTGCGCGGCAGGATGATCTTCTGCCCCGCCTGGATGGAGGCGAAAATCATCGTCTGCACCGCCGCGGTCGTGCCGTTGACGATGAAAAAGGCGTTGTCCGCCCCGAACGCTTTCGCCGCCAGCGTCTGCGCGTCCTTTATGACGGAAACCGGGTGGGCCAGATTGTCCAAAGGTTTCATGGAGTTGACGTCCAAAGACATCAACTTCGCGCCGAAATATTCGTTCAGCGCCGGGTTCATGCGCCCGCCCTTGTGGCCGGGCACGTCAAAATGCGCCAAACGGTTGACCCGCTGCTCTTCCAGAGCCTTGGCGACAGGCGTATCCAACTGACTGAGAGACTTCATCGTCATCCCTCACAATTAAGAATCCTTGGTCAACGGATGGTTTCGGGGCTCCTGCTCCCGCTACCGCCGCTCCGTCGCCCTTTTTCGGCTTTAGAACACCGCATATTTTACCATAACCGTTTCGCGCGTGCAATAGAAAATATCACACTTTTTTCATCTGTGTGAATTGTCAAAGCAAATGGTTTTGGACAGGACAGGAAAATGCGAGCGGAAAGACGGGGCCGGACGGACTTTCCTCCCTGCCGCTGATTTGTTATAATACTCGCCATGAAACAGGTTCGCCTACTCGTCCATGCGCACTTCTTCTATGCGTCCCTCGCATCGGAGATCGCCGCGTGCACCCGGAACTTCATAGACGTCTGTGGGGCGGAAGCAGTGGAAGTCGTGGCGACCTATCCGGAAACGAAACCCGAATTTGCCGCGCTCTTGGCCGGGCTACTGCCCCAGACAGGCGTAAAAATCGTCGCCGTCCCGAACCGGGGCTACGATATCGGCCCGTTCGTCTGCGAAGTCCTGAACCGGTATCCCCTCGATTCGTACGACTGCCTCGTGAAACTCCACACCAAACGCGATGTGGACGGCTGGGTGAACTTCCGTCCGGTCCGCGGCGGCGAATGGCGGCGGGTGCTTTTGCGGTTCTGCGCCACCCCGGCGAAGGTGCGGGCGAGTCTCGCGGCGTTTGCGCGCCACCCATCCCTCGGCATGATCGCCGCGAGCCGCTTCATCAACTATGCCGCGGGCGACTTCTGCCCGTCCACCCGCCGGGATTGCCGCGACCTTCTGCGGAAACTCGGACTCCGTCCCGCCGCGCCCGTCTCCGTCGCCGGCACGATTTTCATGGTGCGCGCGGCGCTTTTCAAGCCTCTCGCCAATCGCTTCACCTGGACGGACTTCCCGGAAATAACTCCTTCCAACGCGCATATCGACTTCAATCTTGTCGGTTCGCTGGAATTGGCCTTCGCCACCCTCGTCGCGGCACAGGGGTATGTGGTCGCGGAAGGCGTCCTCCCGCCCGGCGTGGCGTTACTGGGCTACCGGTTGTTCGGCGCGTTGTCGCGGCTGGTGCGATTCGGCTCCCGAACGGCGCGGCGGCTTGTCGGCGACAGGGCGCTCACCGCCTGCCTTGGGCGGATCATGCGCGGCTAAGCCGCCGTACGAACCGCTTGAGCGCGACAGTCATCCGCCGCGCCAAGGGCGGGCAACCGCCCAATATCCATGAAGAAGTGCCCGTAAAGCAGTCGTTTGGATACTTTTTGGCGAGATAAGCCTCTTGCTCGTAGTAGCGCGGCAGGACGTTTCCGCCGCTCCAATGGCATGCCGCGAACGGGAGAATGCGCGAAGGAATGCCGCGCTGCGCCGCCGTCCGGCAGAAGTCTTCCACATAAAGATCGAAGGTCAAATGTTCGTCAAACCGCAGGTTATGGCGGTGGACAAGCGAAGAATGCACAATCAGGCATTGGCAGTCGAACGTTTCCACGGGCGTGCCCGGCGGGACGGTCCTTCCCAATTCATGTTCGCCCGAACCGTCTTTGGCGCATTCCGCCACCCGACCGACGAGCTGCCATTCGTGGTAAATGCCGAAGCGGACGCGCGTGCGTGCGCCGATCGGCCCCCGCAAACAGGCCGTGTCCAGACCTTCCAGCCGCGACAAAAGCGGTTCGCGCGGCTCGAAGTCCTCGTGGCAGAAGACGTACCACGCCTCCTCGTCTGCGGGACGGGAGTCCAGAAACGCGTTGTATTTCAGCGGGATGCCCTCGTTCCGGACGCGGTTGTCCAGCGGCGCGAAGGTGCAGCCGCGGCAGTTCGGGTTCGTCCGCAGGCAGCGGTCGTACATGGCGAAATCGCGCACGACCGAAACCAAGACGGGAGGGGTCATGCCGTTTTCCCCTCCGCAAAGCGCCGGAACCGGGCCACCCGTCCGGACCAATCCCACTGTGCGCGCAGAGAGGCGACTTCCGCATCCGTCGGCGGGGGCGGATCGGAAAGGATGGCCGCGGCGAACGCGTCCTTGTCGCCATAGGGAACCTTATGGCAACCAGTCGTGTAAACGCCACGCAAGGCGGGCAAATCGTACATGACGACCGGCAGACCCGAACAGAGGGCTTCCGCGGCGACCATGCCGTTGTTGTCGTAGACCGTCGCGTGCACAAACAGCCGCGCCGAACAATAGATTTCGTATTTCGCCGCGTTGTTCACGTAACCGAGCCAATCTATCGCATGTTCCATGCCGAGACGCGCGGCTTTCCGGCGCAAAAGCTTCTCGTAGGCGGGCGTCCCGTTGCCGATTAGCGTCAGACGCCGCGCAGGATCTTGGCGGACGACGCGCGCCCATATGTCAAGCAACCCTTCCACGCCCTTCTGCGGATGCAGGCGGCTGCAGAAAACCACATCGCGCGTTTTCTCCAGGTGTGCAGCGGGTATTTGCTCCACATTCACGCCGCCGTAGAATGCGAACACGTCCTTCTGAAGGCGAGCAGGGAAACGTACGCGGTCGGAGTCGTTCGTAATGACAAACCGGTCGGCATATCTTAATTGGATGAAAAACAAGGTTTTAAGCAAAAACCAGGCGAAAACCCACTTGAAGAACGGGAAGCGATAGCCGCGCGACAGGTTTTCCCACGGAGAAGGCGCGAAAAGGAAATCGCTCGTGATCCACGTAAAGGCGAATCGCCGTTTAAGCAAGGCAAGCGGAAGAGTTTCGACATGTGCCTCGCTGCAACAGAAGACTTGGTCGTCCTTTGCGATGGCTTCCGCGGCGAATACCGCGCCAATCGCGCGGCAAAAATGGCGCACGGCGGCGACCGGATGCATGAATTCGCCCTTGGGGAAGGACGGCAGCACATGCAAATGCAGGTTTGGCTTGGGCGGCAGATTGTCCGTGACCGTCGGCAGCTTGACTTCGGGAACCAGAAAGTGCACCTCGTTCGTTTCGCTCAAGTGCCGCGCCATTTCGAGGGCGATCTTTGAGTTGCCGCCCATCGTGCCGGGCGGGCTGAGAGCCACTCCTATGATAAAATAGCGTTTCATACGACATTCCTTCTTTCTGGATGTTTCCCCGCAGGCACCGGACGGGACGGAGCGGTTCGCCATCCATCCGCCTCCGCTTAGGAACTGACAGGCCCCGCTACGAAACACGCGTGCGCGTTGGCCGTCGTCATGTCCGCCAGCTTTTCACCGGATATTCCGCGCAAATTCGCCAAAAACCGTGCCGTTTCCACCAGAAAGGCGGGCTCGTTGGGCTTTCCGCGCAAAGGGACCGGGGCGAGAAAAGGCGAATCGGTCTCTATCAGGAGGCGGTCGTCCGGCACGACCAGCGCGCTTTCGCGCACATTATCCGCCTTTTTGAATGTGACAATCCCCGAAATGGAGATATAGAAGCCCAAGTCGAGCAACGCGCGGCAAAAAGCCGGCGACCCCGTGAAGCAGTGGATCACGCCCCGGGACGGTATCTCGCGCAAGATGCCGAGCGTATCGTCGTCCGCTTCGCGCGTATGGATGATGACAGGCAGGTTCTTTTGACGCGCCGCCTCGAGTTGTCCGGAGAGAAGTTCGCGCTGGAGGGGGCGGTCGGTTTCGCCGTGGGAGTAGTCCAAACCCAATTCTCCCACCGCCGTCACCCCGGCATAATCAATCGGCTCGCGAACCACCCCGACGGACGACATGTCGTGTCCGGCCGCCCAATAGACGCGCGGAAGGTCCGTTCCTTGCAACGCCGCGGCCAAGCGGGCGGTTTTGTTGAGTTCCGTATCGCCGCCGACGGCCAAAATCTCCTGCACCCCCGCCGCTTTCGCGCGCACAAGCTGGGCGCGAATCTCCTCCGCATTCCCGGTGAAGTGCGCGTGCGTGTCGAAGAGGGGGCTCACCGAACCAATCCCTGCTGGCGCAAAAGCGCCGCGGACGAAGGTTTGCGCTTGCGGAAGCGCACAAACACGTCAAACGCGCTTTCGCTTCCGCCCAAGGCCAGAATGGTCTCGCGGTAGGCGCGGCCCACCGCCTGGATCGCGGCGTCGTTCGCTATCCCGACTTCCTCGAACGCGCCGTAGCAGTCCGCGCTCATGACCTCGCTCCACTTGTAGCCGTAGTAGCCGGCGGAATACCCGCCCGCGAAAATATGCGAAAAGGCGTTCAGGAACAGGTCGTCCGGCAGAATCTCCAGCCCGAAATGCGCGAAAACCCTGTTCTTCACCGCGTTCGGATCCGGGACTTCCTTTTCGTGAAGCTGCATGTCCGTCTCGGCGAACGCGAGTTGCCGGCGGCAAGCCGTGGCCGCGCGGAAATTGCGTGCCGCACGGACCTTCGCCTTGAGCTCCTCCGGAACGTGGATGCCCGTACGGTCGTCCAGGGACCAGTTTTCCATGAATTGGCTCGCGACTTCCACCGCGTCCCACTCGATCAGCGAAATGCCCGCCGCGCCTTCCTCCCCGATTCGCGTCAGCATGCACTGCAGGGCGTGGCCGAACTCGTGGAAGAGCGTCTCGACTTCACGGAAAGGCAGCAGACTTGCGCCCTTCGCGTCCGGCTTGGGCGCATTCAGCGCAAGGTAGGCGAGCGGCTTTTCGCCGCGCCGGTCGCACCGGTTGCGGAACTCGCTCATCCACGCGCCTCCCCGCTTTTCGCCGTTGCGCACATACGGGTCGATGTAGAAGTGGGCGATGGGCGCACCCTTCTCGCACACTTCGAAGAACCGCACGTCCGAATGCCAGACGGACGGCTTCTTCGCGCCCGTCACTTCCGTTATCTCGACCGCGAACAGGAATTCCGTCAGCTTGAAGAGCCCCTCCAGCACCTTGTCGAAAGGAAAGTACTTCTTGAGTTCTTCTTCGGAGTAGTCATAGGTCTTTTCGCGCAGACGTTCCGCCGCATAGGCGATATCCCACGGTTCGAGCCCCTCCCCCAGCGCGCGCGCTTCCTCTTTCGCAGGCTCTACCGTGGCTCTGTCCATCTCGCCGATCATCTCCTCCACCGCCGCGACCGACGGCGCGCTTTTGGTGACGATGGAAAGTTCCGCCGGATTCGCGAACCCGAGCAGGCGCGCGCTCTCGAAGCGCAGCTTCAGGATCTCCGCTATCCGCGGCGTATTTTCCGGCGCACGCGTGGACCGCCCCCGGTAGAGCGCCTCGCGAACCTCCCGGTCCGCGCACGTCTTCATCGTCTGCGGATAGTTCGCGTCGTCGATGGTATAGGTCTTGCCGTCCTTTTTATACGAGAACGCGTTCGTCGCGTCCAGGACCGCATTCGAGAAATCCATGGAAAGCTGCGCCAGCCGGGCCGCGATCTCGTTGAACCGTGCACGTTCCCCTTCGGGGAGCGAAACGCCCGACAACTCGACGCCCTGAATGAACTTCTCCAGAATCCGGATGCGCGTTTCGTTGCCCGTCGCATTCCCGCAGGACTTCATGCGCGCAAGGATGTCTTTCGCCTGCGCAAGCAAAACCTTGGACTGTCCCATGCGAAGCGAAAAGGAAACGACCTGAGGCTGGAACTTCTCCTCGACCTCGCGCCAGGCGGGCGAATTGCGCACGCTCGTCATGAACGAGACGTTCCCCCACGTCCGCCAGAGTTCGCGCGTGGCGTCGTCGAGCCGCCAGACGAAATCCTCGTAGGAGGTCGCCTTCTGCCCCTCGATTTCCGCTACGCGTTTCTCGGACTCGGCCAGGAGACGCGGCAGTTCCGCCGCGCAGTTCTCCGGTGTGACCTTGGTCCAATCGGGAAATGTCTCGCCTTGCATGCTCATACGCCCCTATTGTCTGTCGCCTTTAGATCTTCGACCTGTCGCAGAGCGACGAAACGAAAAGCGCCTTGATGGTGTGCATGCGGTTCTCCGCCTCGTCGAAGACGCGCGAATACTTGGATTCGAAGACCTCGTCCGTCACCTCCAGCGCGCCGGTGTTCTTCGTGACCTCCGTATTGCTGTCGTGGAAGGCGGGCAGGCAGTGCAGGAACATGAGCTTCCCGTCCAGATTCCCCGTCGACCTCAAAAGGTCCATGTTGATCTGGTAGGGACGCAGCAGTTTGATGCGCTCGGCCGTCTTGGCTTCTTCGCCCATCGAGACCCACACGTCCGTATAGACGACGTTGGCGCCCTTCACGCCTTCGTGCGGATTCTCCGCCACGCGGATGTCCACGCCATTGCGCTTCGCGACGGCGTCCGCCTCCGCGAGCACCGCTTCGTCCGGACGCAGCTCCTTCGGCGCGCAGCACACGTAGCGGATGCCTGCCTTGGCGCACCCCATCATCAGCGAATTTGCGACGTTGTTCCGTCCGTCGCCCACGTACGCGACGGTGCAATCCTTCAGGGATCCAAAGGTTTCCTGTATCGTCAGCAGGTCCGCGAAAATCTGCGTCGGATGGTAGTCGTCCGTGAGGCCGTTCCAGACCGGCACGCCCGAATACTTCGCCAGATCCTCGCAGGCCTTCTGCGAAAAGCCGCGGAAAAGGATGCCGTCGTAGATGCGACCCAGGACACGCGCCGTGTCCTTGACGCTTTCCTTCTTGCCGAAGTGGATGTCCGGGCGCGTCAGATATTCCGCGTCGCCCCCCTCGTCCCGGGCGGCGATGACCGACGAATTGCGCGTGCGCGTCGAACTTTTCTCGAAAATGAGCGCGATATTCATGCGGTGCAGCAAATCGCCGCGCACCCCGCCCTTGCGCCGCGCCTTCAACTGCGCCGCCAGATTGACGAGATCGAGCATCTCCTCGTCGGTGAAGGACGCCATGCGCATCAGCGAGCGTCCACGCAAACTATCCATCCATGTCAACATGTTTGATTGCCTCTCTATTGCCTTAAGCCTGTTTGATCACGGAGGCGCACGCCTTCAAGACCCCCGTCACGTCCGCCAGGTTGGACGGAATGATCATCGTGTTGTTCGTTTTGGCCAGATTGCCGAACTGCACCAGATACTGCTGCGCGAGCTGCATGTTGACGGACTCCGCGCCGCCCTTCATGTTGATCGCCTCCGCCACCTTGGCGATGCCCGCCGCCTGCGCCTCGGCAACGAGCGTGATCTCCTTCGCGCGCCCCTCGGCCTCGTTGATGCGCCGCGCGCGCTCGCCTTCGGAAAGCGCGATCGCCTGCTGGCGCTCGCCCTCGGCCCGGTTGATCTTGGCCTGCCGTTCGCCTTCCGACTCGGCGATCATCGCGCGTTTCTCGCGCTCCGCGCGCATCTGCTTCTCCATCGCGTCGCGGATCGTCCGCGGCGGCGTGATGTTCTTGATTTCGTAGCGCGTCACCTTGATTCCCCACGGATCGCTCGCCTTGTCCACCGCCGCGACGATCGCCGCGTTGATGGAGGTGCGCTCCTCGAACGACCGGTCCAAGTCGAGCTTGCCCATCTCGGAACGCATCGTCGTCTGGGCGAGCTGGGTCGTCGCGAAAAGATAGTTGCCGATGCCATAGCTCGCCTTGGCGGGGTCCATCACCTGCATGTACAGGATGCCGTCGACCGAGACGGCGATGTTGTCCTTCGTGATGCACTCCTGCGGCGGCACGTCGATCGCCTGCTCCTTGAGCGTGTGGCGATAGGCGATGCGGTCGATGAACGGAACGAGGATGTGGAATCCCGCATCCAACGTGCAGCGGTACTTCCCCAGCCGTTCGACGATGAAAGCCGTCTTTTGCGGAACGATTATCGCCGTCTTGACGATGGCGATGACGACGATCAGCGCGACAATCCCGAAGAATATGAGCGCACCGTTGACGACTGCTGCAGATATCATTTGATTTCCTCCACTTTGAGCGTTAAATTGTTCTGTCCGACGATCCGCACGTTCGCGCCCGCGGCGACGGGCCGGTCCGCACAGGCGGTCCAGCACGCGTCCCCCAGCTCGACGCGTCCTTCCAAAGGCGGATTGATGGCCTCTTTCACGCAGCCGACGCGCCCCAGAAAGTCGTGGTCGAAGTCCACTTTCGTGCGCGTCGTCCCGCCCACGAACACCTTCGTGAGCCACCGGCGCAGGACGGCGAGATACAGGATGGAGAAGAAAGAAACCGCGACGAGCTGCCAGGTGGGCGAGAACGCCTCGCCAAGGACAAGCCGCAATACGCCGACCGAAGCCGCCGCGAGGCCGAAAAAGAACACGATGAACCCCGACGCCAGAAGTTCCGCCAGCATCAGGAACGCGCCGATATAAAGCCACAGCCATCCACAACTCAACATAGCCTACCGTGTTCCTTTCTCTCTGATGTCCGTTATCTCCGCTCCGCCGAGGTCCGTCAGCAGGGCGTTGAGCTTGGGGTCGTCAAGGATCTCCTGGCGGCGCGCCGGCGCGACCGACGGGGCATGCGCGGCGGGCGGAACCGGGGGCGCGGCGGGGACGGGCGCGGAGACCGGCTTCGCTGCAGGCGCTTGGGGCGCCGCGGCGGGCGCGGGTTTCGGCGCAGGCGCCGGGGACGCGAGTTCCGCCGCGTCGGGCAGACGGTGCGCGGCGTATTTGCGCGCCGGAGGCGCCGTGGGGGCCGGTTCCGGCTCAGGCGCCGGTTGCCCGAGGGATGCCGTGGTCGCCGGGACGGGCGCACCCGCGCCTTTCAGCGCGCGCACCGCGCGCATCAATTCCTCCACCGTCGCCGTCGTGGCGATGCGCCCGGCGCGGATGAGCGACATCTCTATCAGCGTGCGCACGCTCAGCGCATAGCGCAGTTTGTCCTCCATCTCCGCGAGCTGGTCACAAATCCGGAAGACCCGCCCGGGATCCACGCCTTCCGCCTGCCGCTTCAGGACGGCGATCTGCTCGGGCGTCGCCTCGAGGGACTTCGTTTCGGGGCCGAGCGCCTGCAAAACGACGAGATTGCGGAAGTGTTTCAGGAGTTCGCCCGCCAACCGCCGCAGGTTCTTCCCCGCCGAATCGAACGACTCGACGGACGCCAATATGCGCGCCGTGTCGCCCGACAGGATGGCACCCGCGAGAGCCTCCAGCTCCGCCCGCCCGACAAGCCCGAACACGCCGAGCGCGTCCTTCTCCGTCACATGTCCGTCCGTGAAGGCGATCAGCTGGTCCAGCGACGAAAGCGCGTCGCGCATACCGCCGTCCGCGCCGCGGGCGATCGCGAGCAGCGCGTCGTCCTCCGCCTGGATGCCTTCTTTTTCGCAGACGTACCGCAGGCGCGCGGCGATGTCCCGCGTCTGGATGCGCCGCAGGTCGAACCGTTGGCAGCGCGAAACGATGGTGGGCAGGACCTTGTCCCCTTCCGTCGTCGCGAAGATGAACCGCACGTACGGCGGCGGTTCCTCCAAGGTCTTCAGAAGCGCGTTCCACGCCGCGTTCGACAGCATGTGGCATTCGTCGACGATGAAAATCTTGTAGTGCGAGGCGACAGGCTTGAACTGCACCGCGTCGATGATCGGCTTGACGTCTTCAACCTTGTTGTGGGAGGCCGCGTCCAGCTCCGTCACGTCCAGCGAACGCCCCTCGGCTATCTCGACGCAGTTCTCGCACTTGCCGCACGGCTCCGTGCCGACCGGCGCGGAACAGTTGAGCGCCTTGGCGAAGATGCGCGAAAGCGTCGTCTTGCCGATGCCGCGCGAACCGATGAAGAGATAGGCGTTGGCGACGCGATTCGCCGCGATGGCGTGCCGCAGGGTGCGCACGACGTGCGCCTGCCCGACGACGTCCTCGAACGTCATCGGACGGTACTTCAGCGGCAGGGCGATATGCTGCGGCTTGTCCACGGGCATCTTCTCTCCAACGCCGGCCTAGAGCGCGGCCACGCACTCGATCTCGACTTTGACGTCCTTCGGCAGGCGCGCCACTTCGACGCACGAACGCGCCGGCTTCGTCTCGCCGAACAGTTCGGCGTAGACCTTGTTGAGCGCGGCGAAATCGTTCATGTCCTTGATGAAGACGGTCGTTTTCACCACATGCGAAAGATCCGTCCCCGCCGCTTCCAGAACCGCCCGGAGATTGCCGATCGCCTGCCGCGTCTGATCCTCGATCGTGGTCGCGACGATGGTGTTCGTCACCGGATCGATCGGAATCTGACCCGAGCACCACACGAAACCGCCGGCCTTGAGAGCCTGGCTGTACGGTCCCAACGCCGCAGGAGCGGACGCAGTAGAAATCGTCTCTATCATAACTCAATCCCTCCGGAAAAGAAATGGAGCCAGGAACAGGAGTCGAACCCGCAACCCTCTCATTACAAATGAGATGCACTGCCATTGTGCTACCCTGGCTTTGTCATGCCAGATATTATAGCATATATTGCCCTTCACGCACAAGTGCGAATTTGCCCGGTTTGCCTGTCGCGGTTTTCACCAATACGGCGGATACGGAAGCCGCTCCGCCGCACTCGGGAATCGTCTCTATCTGCTGACGTTGCGCCGAGACGGGGTAGGCATTCCGGCGAGACCAAAAAGGAAAGGCGCACCCCGCACGGAGCAAGCCGCGTGTTCGGATTTGCCTTGCGCCGCCCCGAAGCGGTCGCGAGTTTTCTTTGCGAACGCTTCATAATTTGCATGTTTTGCGCTTGATTCCGTTGGACCTTAGAGCGTCGACAGGCGCGCGGCGAGGCCTGGCAGTCCGGGATCGCGGGCTCCACAGGTGACGAACGCGGCGAAATCGTGCGCATGTGCCGCGCACCACGCCTCCGCCGCGTCCAGATCGGCAACCTCCTCGCAGACACCCGGCCTCAATTCCCGCGCGAGCGCGTCCGAATTCAGGGTGCGGTCCGCCGTCCCCCCCGCGTCGTAGACCGGCAGCAACAGCAGTTTGTCCTGCGGACGCACCACGTCGTTGAACAGCGCCGCGAGCGCCGCCTTCATCTTGCGCAGGGGCGCGTAGCCGTGCGGACGCCACACGACGCAGATTCCGTCCGGAAACTTCTCCGCCAATGTCGTCCACATCGCGTGCAGTTTCTCGGGATTGTGGGCGTAATCGTCGTAGACGCGCGGCCCGTACGCCTGCAAGCGCCGTTCCACGCCCCCGAACATCAGGAGCGCCCGCCGCGCCTGTTCCGCGTCGCACCCGAGGGCCGTCGCCAGGCGCCAGGCCAGATACGCATTCGCCTGGTTGTGCCGCCCGGGGACCGAAACCGGCATCTCGCCGCAGTCCCGGCGTCCGTCCACCACCGGACCGGGCACGCCGGCGACAAATGCGTCGAAAACGGCGTCCATCTCCTCCTTGGAGTAGTGGTCCGCCGAGGCGTTGGTTATGATCGCCGCATAGGGATGGAACGCGACGAGCGACTTGTCGCTCTCGTCCACCTCGACGACCGCGAAAGCGCCCTTGCCGGCGCGCACCGCCCCTTCCCAGCCGGGGACGTTCGCCCCGTTCACGCAAAACGGATCCAGCCCGCATTCGGCCAGGACATGCCCGAGCATCGCCGTCACCGTCGACTTGCCGCACGTGCCGGCGACCGCGATGAGTTTGTGCCCGGATAGCGCACGGGAAAGCGCCGCGGCCCGGTGCGTGACGGGGATCCCCAGCTCGTGCGCACGCCGCAGGCCGGGATTCGCGGACTCGATCGCCGTCGAGACGATTACCTCGTCCGTCGCCGCGTCCACCCCCGAGCCGTCGTCCGGATAGCACCGTATCCCCAGGGACTGCAGAAAGCGGATGTTCGCCGTATCCAGATTCCGGTCCGCGCCCGTGACGGTATCCCCGAGACGCACGAGCGCCGTCGCCAGCGCGCTCATCCCCACGCCGCCGATGCCGATCAAATGCCGCGTCGCCATGGCCTGCACCCCCTTGAATGGAGCCTTCTCGTTTCGTTCCTGTTCATTCCGGCTCAAATTATACCACACCCCATCCCGAAATGAAAGGAGTATTTTCCCGCCCTGGCGTTCACGCGGAGCCGGATGCGAGCAGCCTGACATACCATGCCGCCATGCCCAGACACGCCAGGAGTTTGAGCGCTACACCCGTCAAGAACCCCAAAAACGCGCCCAGTCCGCCTTTCAACGCCTGCCCGGCATTGCGGCTGTGCGCCAACTCCAAGAGAAACGCGCCCAGGAACGGCCCCAGCAACAGACCTGCCGGAAAGAAGAACACCCCGATAAACGTCCCGAGGACGCAGCCCCATACGCCCCATTTCGAGCATTTGCACCGCTTGGCCCCCAACGCCGGCACGACATTGTCCAGAACGCTCGCAAGCGCCGTCAACAGACCGAACGCCACCAATGCACACGCAGAAGGCGCATAAGGCGTCAGATTCATCAGGAGAAGTCCGCAAAAGGCGACAAGCGGACCCGGCAAAACCGGCACGATGCAGGCGCAACAGCCGACAAGAAGCAGAAGCCCGCTCAGGATGACAAAAACGACAGACATCGCGGCATCCCCGTCTTGCTGCGGATTTTCCTGCCCATGCGGATCTTCTTGCCTATGAGCACAAGACCGACCGCCAGCCAGAGACCGACAGCAAGGGCGACAACGGGCAGCACGAAAGACAGGATGGACAACAGCAGGGAACTTGTGCTCTCCGCCGTAGACACGACACAGTTTCCCGCCCCGCCGGTCGCGGCGCTGCTTGTCGCGCGAAGGGCGACCGTGGACAGTTGCGTCACGCCGGCCGCGCCCGTTCCCAGGAGCAAGCCGACCGTCCACTTCACGGCCGGATGCAAATCAGGCAACATCCCGATCATTGCAAGTGCGCCTGCCGCCAATGCCAACGGCGTGCTTACCGCATCCAAAGCATTGTCGACCCAGGGAATACAATAGGCGAACGTCTCGACCAGCGTGGCTGTCGCAAAAACAAGAAGCGCCATCCACGAGCCAATCCACGCAAAATCCGGACCGACGGAGACGCCAAAAAAACGCACGGCCACGGAAATCGCCAGCAAAGGCACAAAGACGCGGAAACCGCACGCGGCGGACAAGCCGGTCCCCGCGCACAGTCCCGCAAGCAATTTGCACGCATCTGCATCCATCACCTGTCAAACGGTCTTCCCGCCGCATCCTTGCGCACAACGCAAATCTCGACAAGAACCCAAATCCACACGATAACCAACGGAACGACGAGCCATCCCAGCAAAATCGTCAGCAGCAACTGGGCTACACCGCGTCCCGTGTAGCCCGCATAAAAATCGTGGACACCGAGAAGCCCGAAAAACCACCCGAGCAAGATGTACGTCAAGCGGGATTTCCCGAACCGTGCGCCTGCCTGTCCGCACTGCGTCGCGTCTGCGACAGGCTCAGGTTGCGCCGTGTTTGGATTTCCGTCCGAAACCGC
>ERZ808246.1211-NODE-1211-length-19092-cov-5.466302_pt1 | contig 19092 bp, 16 predicted proteins | sample MGYA00521083_ERZ808246 | MGnify/ENA primary metagenome ERZ808246 (study PRJEB31516, sample SAMN03275577) | gut metagenome | biome: mammalia-associated habitat; material: feces | host: Papio cynocephalus | place: Kenya | collected 2012-07-07 ... | reverse complement strand
GCCGTCGGGTAAATATTGGGCGACCTGCTTGCTTCTTTTCCGCCTTGCACAGAGGGGGAAAATGAAAAATAAGCACCGCATCTCAACCGCCCCCCCTCGGAGGATTTGCATACGCCGTCGGGTAAATATCGGGCGATCTGCTCGCTTCTTTTCCGCCTTGTGCAGAGGAACAAGCATCGCATCTCAACTGCTGTCGGGCGGACAGAGGTTAGCGGAGCGCTTACACAAACACAACAACACTAATTTATGCCGCTTACTGCGGAGAAACGGAGGATTTATAAATGTCAGTCGATAACCTTGTAAAAGCAATCAAAGAAAAAGGAAATCCGTCGGTTGCCGGACTTGATCCGAAAATAGAGTATGTTCCCGAACACATCAGAGAGAGTGCATACAAAGAATACGGAAAGAACTTAAAAGGTGCGTGCGAGGCAATATGGGAGTTCAACAAAGGTCTTATAGACGCTTTATACGATATTGTTCCTGCCGTAAAACCGCAGAGCGCATTTTATGAAATGTACGGACTTAGCGGCGAGGAGGTTCTGCACAGAACAATATCATACGCAAAGGAAAAGGGGTTGTACGTTATCCTTGACGTAAAGCGGAACGACATAGGCTCGACCGCCGAGGCGTATTCGAGAGCATATCTCGGAAAAGCGGAGGTTGACGGTGAGGAGTTTGACGCCTGCCCCGTTGACTGCGTAACGGTCAATCCGTATCTCGGAACGGACGGCATAAAGCCGTTTGTCGACGATTGCAAAAAGTACGACAAGGCAATCTTTGCGCTTGTAAAGACTTCAAATCCGTCCTCGGGTGAATTTCAGGATATAAAAATAGGGGACAGGCATTTATTTGAGATTGTTGCGGAAAAAGTAAACGATTGGAACAGCGAAACGATAGGCGAAAGCGGTTACGGAGCTGTCGGAGCGGTAGTCGGAGCGACATATCCCGAACAGGCTGAAATATTAAGAAAAATAATGCCTCATTCATATTTCCTCGTACCGGGATACGGTGCGCAGGGCGGAAAGGCAAAGGACGTAAAAAAGAGCTTTAATGCGGACGGCTTGGGCGCAATAGTAAATTCCTCGAGAGGAATTATGTGCGCATATCAAAAGCAGGGACTTCCGGGCGAAAAATTCGCCGAGGCGGCACGTGCCGAGGCAATACGAATGAAAGAAGAACTTACAAGCATAATCTGAGAAGGAGCGGCGATGAAAAAGGTTTATAAATGCCCGATTGTTTCCAAAACGGAAATATCGGACGGAATAATTGATATGACGGTTGAAAACCATGAAATGGCGCAGTCGGCACAGTGCGGACAGTTTCTGCATATAGACTGCGGAAAAGGCACGTTTTTGCGCCGCCCGATAAGCATATGCGACGCATATGACGATAAATTAAGGTTTATTTTTCAGATAAAGGGCGAGGGCACGAAGGCGCTCGGTGAGTATAATGTCGGAGACAAACTTGATATTATGGGCCCTCTCGGACACGGCTTTGAAATAACAGACGCAAAAAATCCCGTAATAATAGGCGGCGGAATAGGCGTATTTCCGCTGTATATGCTTGCCAAAAAGATGAAAGCGGACGTATTTTTAGGCTTTCGTACAAAAGACCTCGTTGTAATGGAGGACGAGTTTAAAAATATTTCTAAGTCGGTGCTTGTCGGAACAGATGACGGCAGTTACGGCTACAGCGGATATATTGCAGGCGCAATGGAGGAATATCTTCAAAAAAATGAGTGCGGTATGATATACTGCTGCGGTCCGAAGCCTATGCTTAAAGCCGTAAAAACGATTGCCGAGTCAAAAAACATACCGTGCCAGCTCTCGCTTGAACAGAGAATGGGCTGCGGAATAGGCGCCTGTCTTGTGTGCAGCTGCGAAACGGTTCACGAGGGTACGGACAGATATATGCGTGTGTGCAAAAACGGACCTGTATTCTATTCAACGGAGGTGACTTTAAATGATTAATACAAAAGTCAATTTCTGCGGAGTGGAGTTTAAAAATCCGATAGTAACCGCATCGGGAACGTTCGGTTTCGGCGAGGAATACGGCGAGTACACCTCTCTTTCGGAATACGGCGGTTTCGGCGCAAAGGGACTTACACGCTTTCCCCGTGAGGGAAACAAACCGCCGAGAATTGCGGAAACACCGTCGGGAATATTGAACAGCGTAGGCTTGCAAAATCCGGGCGTGGAATATTTTAAAGACCATATAATGCCCGAACTTGCAAAGCATGATACAAACGTGATTGCGAATATGTCGGGAAACACCGTTGAGGAATACTGCGAAATGGCGGAGATACTTTCCGAAACCGATGCGGCAATAATCGAGATGAACGTTTCGTGTCCCAATGTAAAGCACGGCGGACTCGCTTTCGGAACAGACCCCGAAACAGTGCGAAATCTTACTTATGAGGTGAAAAAACATTCAAAAAAACCGCTTGTGGTAAAGCTTTCGCCGAACGTAACCTCGATAACCGACATAGCAAAAGCCGCCGAGGACGGCGGTGCGGACGGATTATCGCTTATAAACACGCTTTTGGGAATGAAAATAGACATTAATTCACGCCGTCCCGTGCTTGCAAACAATATGGGCGGACTTTCAGGCCCGTGCGTTAAGCCGGTTGCGGTGCGGATGGTGTATCAGGTGCATAACGCCGTAAAAATTCCGATTATAGGTATGGGCGGAATTATGAGCGGTGATGACGTTATAGAGTTTATGCTTGCGGGCGCAACTCTTACCGCACTCGGAACGGGAATGTTTGTAAACCCCAATCTGGTGCTTGACGTCAAGGAAAGAATTGCGGAGTATATGAATATGTACAAAATCTCCGACATAAATGATATAATAGGCAAAGTCGTGATAAACTGATTTTTTTACGAAAAAAAAGGATTTTTTGCGTCTTTTGCCGTATTTATATTATATGGAAAGAAAAAAATGTTTGAAAACGGCGATGGAGGGTAAATATATGTATGTGCTGGCTTTGAACGGAAGTCATAACAATAACGGAAATACGGCTTTTTTACTTAATAAAGTACTCGGTTACTGCGCCGAAGGCGGTGCAAAAACAGAGATAATAAACGTGCATGAGGCGGTGTCGGACGCAAAATATCCATTTTGCGTAAACTGTGTAACGCCATGCCAAAAGCAGTGCTATAAAGGCACAAAGCTTGAGGAGGCATACGAAAAGGTAAAAAAAGCCGATTTTGTTCTGTTCGGAAGTCCCGTATATTTCGGGTCGATGACGGGACAGCTCAAATGCTTTTTTGATAAAACACGTGCCGTAAGAGGTGAAAAAGGCTGGCTCGGAAAGAAGTGCGCCGCTGTGAGCGTTGGTGCATCAAAGTACGGCGGTCAGGAGCGTACCGTTGAGGCAATACAGTCATGTGCGTTTGTGTCGGGTATGACGGTTATCGGTAACAGTTCGGAGTGCGGTATGGGTCATTTCGGATTGTCCGCACAAAGACCGGCAAGCGAGGACGAATATGCACTGGCACAGGCAAAAAGCCTTGCATCACGCATAATGGAAGAATGTAAGTAAAGTATAAAAACATACACGGTCAGCAATAATATTGCCGAGGGGTGAGAAAACAGCGTGGCAGGATATATTTCAGACGACTTGATAAGTGAAATATGCGCAAATAACGATATAGTTGATTATGTTTCAAAATATGTTCAGCTCAAAAAATCGGGACGGGATTACAGCGGTTTGTGCCCGTTTCATCATGAGAAATCGCCGTCGTTTCATGTGAGCGGCGAAAAACAGCTTTTCCATTGCTTCGGCTGCGGAGCAAGCGGAAATCTTATTCAGTTTGTTATGCGTACCGAAAATCTCGATTTTGTCGAAACAATAAAGCTTTTGGCTGATAAGGCAGGGATAGTTATTCCCGAAAACGGCGGCGCTGTGTCGGACGCACAGCACGAAAAGAAAAAACAAATACTTGAAATGAACAGGATTTCGGCACGCTTTTTCTATGATACGCTTAAAAATCCGTCCGAGGGACGTGAGGCGAGAGAGTATTTTTCAAAGCGTAAAATATCGTGGGACACGGTAATAATGTACGGACTCGGATTTTCGGGAAAGTCGAAAACGGCGCTTACGGAATATCTCAAAACCAAAGGCTATACCGAGGAACAGTCGGTTGAAGCAGGACTTGCGGTGGTGCGTGACGGCAGAGTGATAGACAAATTCCGAAACCGTGTTATGTTCCCGATAATAGATGTGAGAGGAAACGTAATAGGCTTCGGCGGACGTACAATGAGCGACGTCAAGGAGATAAACGGCTATAAAATACCGAAATATTTAAACAGCTCCGAAACGCCGGCGTTTGACAAGGGAAGAAATTTATTTTCCTTAAATATTGCAAAAAACGAAAGAGCGGAGTCGCTTATTCTGTGCGAGGGTTATATGGACGTTATATCCGTGTGCCAGGCAGGAATAAAGAACATTGTGGCAACACTCGGCACTGCGATAACGGAAAACCAGGCAAAGCTAATGCTTAGGTATGCCGGAGAAATACTCATCTGCTACGATATGGACGAAGCCGGCAGGAAAGCCGCCCTAAGAGCGATTGAGATAATAAATTCCGTAAACGGGCGCTCACGTGTGATACAGCTTAAGGACTGCAAAGACCCTGACGAATACATAAACAAGCACGGCGCAGACGCATTCCGTGCGGCAGTGAAAAATGCCGTGCCGTCAACCGAGTTTCGGCTCTCGCTTATAAAAGGCAAGTACGATACCTCATCGGTGGACGGTAAGGTGCAGTTTATTTCCGAGGCGGCGGAGGCTTTAAAAGATGTGAACAACGCCGTTGAGGTGGACGCATATATACGCAAAATATCCGAGGAAAACGAGATAAATCCCGAAGCTGTTTACAGCGAGTTTAAGAAAAAGAACAAGCCGAGCGGATATGACAGGATACCTACAAAACAGCAGTACAGAACAGCCGCCGTGAATAATGATGGCGGCGAGAAACGAGTAAGAGTATCCAATAAGCTCACCGAGGCGGAAAAACGCCTGCTTTCGCTTGTTGCATCAAGCAGGAGCATATACAGAAAAGTAAAAAATAAAATACGGGCGGACGAATTTTCGACCGCCGTGTACCGGAGAATAGCAAAAAAGCTGTACGATCTGTACGAAAACGGACAGACGATAGAAGAAAGTATGATATTAAACGAATTCTCCGGCAACAGGGCAGACGAAGACGAGGCAAGCTCCGTGTTTTACAATATAGAAAGATACGATGACTCGGACGCCGCAGCGAGGGACCTCGTATACACCATTAAGCTTGAAAAGCTTAATATGGAAATTGCGGCGGAAACAGACGCAGCAAGGCTTACGGAGCTTTTTAATGCGCAGAAGGAATTAAAGGAAGAAAAAGATACTTGGGAGGAATAATTTATGCAGGAAAGAAAAAAGGCTATTACGAAGGAGCTTATCGAAAGAGGTAAGAAAAGGGGCTATCTCACCTATAAGGAAATAACGGACGCCTTTTTTGAAGTGGAAATTACTCCGGAGGAGCTTGAAATTCTGTACGATAAGCTTGAAAAGGAAACAATAGAGCTTGTTGAGGATATGGATAAGGAGCTTGAAGATATTGAAATATCAAAGGAGGAGCTTGAGGATCTTTCCGTTCCCGAGGGAATAAGCATTGACGACCATGTAAAAATGTACCTTAAGGAGATAGGCAAGGTAGACCTTCTCTCACCCGAAAGGGAAACGGAGCTTGCAAGAAGAATGGCAGACGGTGACGCCGAAGCGAAGAAATATCTTGCCGAGGCAAACCTGCGCCTTGTGGTAAGTATTGCAAAGCGGTATGTGGGCAGAGGTATGCTGTTTCTCGACCTTATCCAGGAGGGAAACCTCGGTCTTATAAAAGCCGTTGATAAGTTTGATTACACCAAGGGATACAAATTCTCCACATATGCAACGTGGTGGATAAGACAGGCAATAACAAGAGCGATTGCAGATCAGGCAAGAACGATAAGAATACCCGTTCATATGGTGGAAACGATAAACAAGCTTGTGCGTGTATCACGTCAGCTCGTACAGGAACTGGGACGTGAACCTACCCCCGAGGAGCTTGCGAAAGAGCTTAATATGTCGGTTGAAAAGGTGCGTGAAATATCAAAAATTTCACAGGAGCCTGTGTCGCTCGAAACACCGATAGGTGAGGAGGAGGACAGCCACTTAGGTGACTTTATTCCCGATGATGACGCTCCCGCACCGTCCGAGGCGGCAAGCTTTGTCCTGTTAAAGGAACAGCTTGTAGAGGTTCTGGACAGTCTTACCGACAGAGAGGCAAAGGTTCTAAGACTGCGTTTCGGTCTTGACGACGGACGTCAGAGAACGCTTGAAGAAGTCGGAACGGAGTTTAACGTAACAAGAGAGAGAATACGTCAGATAGAGGCGAAAGCGTTAAGAAAGCTCCGCCACCCGTCAAGAAGCAAAAAGCTTAAAGATTTTCTTGACTGCTGATAATACGGAGGACAGCCGATGGATTGGATAAGAGTAACGATATACACGTCACCCGACGGTATCGAGGCGGTAACGGGCAGACTGTACCGACTCGGTATAACGGGACTTGAAATAGAGGACGAAAAGGATTTTAAAGATTTCCTTGAAAACAACAAGCAATACTGGGACTATGTGGACGAGGAGCTTTTAAAGGAAAAGCATAAGGAAACCTGCGTAAAAGCATACGTGAGCGACGATGTAAACGGACGTGAACTGCTTTTGGCGATAGAGGGAAGTATGCGTGAGCTTAAGGCTTCCGATGAAAACGGTGAGTTCGGTACATTAAAGGTTGAGGCTGACGGAATAAACACCGAGGATTGGGCAAATAACTGGAAACAGTATTTTCACCCCATGGAGGTCGGCGAAAAACTGCTTATAAAGCCTATGTGGGAGGATTTGGACAAGCCTACCGACAGGCTTGTGTTTAATATTAATCCCGGTATGAGTTTCGGAACAGGCTCGCATTACACAACTCAGCTTTGTATCGAGGCATTGGAAAAGTACATAAAGCCGGGCGATAAAATGCTCGACCTCGGCTGCGGCAGCGGTATTTTGTCAATTATCTCGCTTATGCTCGGCGCATCGGAGGCGGTTGCGGTGGATATTGACCCGAACGCCGCAGATACGGCATATGAAAACGCCGATATGAACGATATTGACAAATCGCATTACAAGGTGCTGACGGGAAATGTGGTAACCGATCCCGATGTTCAGGCGGAAATATCAAAAAATAAATACGAGGTAGTGGCGGCGAACATTGTTGCCGACGTTATAATCGGACTTGCGCCCAAGGCACGTGAGTATATGAAAGAGGGCGGAGTGTTTATCACCTCGGGAATTATAAGCGACCGTGAAGAGGACGTTAAAAATGCGCTTTCGGAAAACGGCTTTGAAATAGTGTCTGTACAGCGTCGTAAAGATTGGGTCAGCATTGTATGCAGATAATGTTCGTTTCGGAGGGGTAAATGAAAAACAGTATTTTTAACGTCGGATTAGACGGATATAATGCATATCTTGTAAAAGGCGGAATATTGATAGACGGTGTTCCGTCTGACTTTGCCGATGAGTTTGTAAAAAACATTGAAAAGCATATAAGCGTGAGTGAAATAGAATATATCGTTTTTACGCACGCCACACCCGATCGGGCAGGGACTGTGGAAAAGCTTTTGAAAATAAATCCCGAAATTACCGTCGTAGGCACAATTGCGGCAATAAAGAATATTAAGGAATTTGTTTTTGCGGACTTTAAAGAAATGATTGCAAAGGACGGCGCAGCGCTTGGCGAAACGCTTGAATTTCATATAACGCCGAATGTGCCGTGGCCCGACACAATGCTTGTTTATGACAAAGATTGCAATGCATTGTTTTCGGGAGAGATGTTTTCATCATATAATTCTTTGGGTGATTACTATGATGAAAATTTAAGGCAGTTCGGCGGTTTTGCCGAAAAATGCCTTGAAAAAATAAAGGCGCTCGATGTAAAAACGATTTATCCGCTCTGCGGCGGAAAAATCAGTGATACAGGCAAAGCGGTATCGCTTTATGAAGAAAAAATAAACGAAAACCGCAGACGGGATTATGCGGTGCTGTGTTATATGAGCAAGTACGGCAGTACGTATGAGATGGCACGGATAATCGCCGATACGCTTGAGGATAAAGGCTTAAAGGTAAAGCTTTTTGATGCGGAAAAGCGTGACGGCAAAATGTACCGTGAAATCAATCTTGCAAGTGCGGTGATATTCGGCTCGCCTACGGTAAACCGAAATGCGCCGCCGCATATATGGGAGGCGGTGTGCGGACTTGATGCGGTTTCGCAAAGGGGCATACCGTGTATGACGTTCGGCTCGTCGGGCTGGAGCGGAGACGCTCCCGTGCTTATTCATACGCACCTGCGTGCGATGAATTTCAGAATGTTCGATAAGCCGTTTTTATGCACGTTCCGCCCGAATGCGGACGATAAGGAAAAGCTTAAAAAACACACCGAAAAGTTTTTCGATTTTATAAAAAAGACAGGAGAATTAAAATGATACACAAAAGCATAGAATTAAGAGCAGGAAACCCCGATGTAAGAATGGATACATATATAATAGACGATCCCGTCGGACAGAACAGAAAACGTCCGCTCGTTGTCGTATGCCCCGGCGGAGGATATTCGATATGCTCGCCGACAGAGGCGGAGCCTATCGCATTGCAGTTCAATGCGGCGGGAATACACGCGGTTGTTGTATACTACAGTGTCGGTGTAAGATACCCCGAAGCTCTTAAGGATTTGTCAAAGGCGGTTGAAACGGTAAGAGCGCACGCCGATGAATGGTGCGTAAAAGAGGACAAAATCGTTGTATGCGGATTTTCCGCAGGAGCGCACCTTGCCGGAAGCTTGGGCGTATTATGGAACAAAGAACCGCAGATAAAGTGCGAAAATGCGGAGAATAAGCCGAACGGTATGATTTTGTCATATCCAGTTATCACGTCGGGTGAAAAAGCGCACCGCGGCTCGTTTGATGTAATTACGGGCAATGATGCCGAGCTTTTGGAGCTTACATCGCTTGAAAAGCAGGTAAGCAGCGATACACCGCCGGCATTTATATGGCATACATTTACGGACGATTGCGTGCCTGTTGAAAACAGCTTGCTTATGACGCAGGCTATGGCGGAGCATAAAATTAATACGGAGCTTCACATATACCCGCGCGGCAGACACGGACTTTCGCTTGCAAATCCGTATGCCGAGGGTGATGATGACGAAACGGGAACAGTACCCGAGGTGCAGAATTGGATTGATATGGCTGTGCGCTGGGTAAAAGAACTGTAAAATAAAAAGGTGCGGACTTCATACGTCCGCACCTTTTTGAGTTTAGTATATCACTGCGTCGTCTGCGGTAAATCCGCCGAGTGAATTTTCCTTTACCTGTATGCAGACAAAATCAATTCCGCTGTCGCTTGCCGCAAAGAACTGTCTTTTTGCCGCAGGGGCAATCTTTAACCAGTCGCCTGCGGAAAGTCCGATTTCCTCGCCGTCAATTACAACCTTGCCTTTGCCTGAGATTATTCCGTAAATTTCTTCGTTATTCTTGTGCGAATGAACGAACGAAACGCCTGCGCCGGCAGGCAGACTGTTGACGCTTATTTCCGCACCGGTCAGGGCAAGCTTTTCGTGAAGCTCTGTTCTGCCTTCGTTTCCGATATTTGTTTTAGTATAGTTTTTCATAATACATACCTCCTGAATTTTTTGCAATTTCTTATTGCTTGACTATAGTTTATCACTTGACACATACAAAAACAAGTACGCACTTTTTTATAACTGTATACAATTTTTTTAATGTGTGATATAATATACCTGTAAGAAATATTTATGCCGTCTTAAGGCGGCGGAACGGAGGTTAATATGAAAACAAAAAGTGAATTACCCGTATGCCCGGTGGCAACGGCAGTGTCGCTGATAGGCGGTAAATGGAAGCTCTTGATTTTAAGAAATCTTAAAGCGCGTCCGTGGAGATTTAACGAACTGCAAAGGGATTTGGACGGAATATCGCAAAAGGTATTGACCGACAGCTTAAGGCAGATGATTAATGACGGACTTGCATACCGACACGATTATAATGAGATGCCGCCGAGGGTGGAGTACGGACTGACGGACCTCGGGCGGGAGATGCTGCCGATTATCGACGCCCTCGCCGATTTCGGGAATTATTACAAATCAGCCGTTAATCAATAAAAATTTCAGCACAAAAGGAGCTGTATCGGAATGATACAGCTCCTTGCCGTCCTTTCGGGTTGATGTAGGCATCGTCCCATACAAATACGTTTGTGATAGTTGCAACCCGCCGTAGGGCAGGGGCTTGCTCCTGCCGAACCGCACACTGCACGGGATATTGTTATGCGTATGTGCTTTCGGACGATGAGGACATCGTCCCAATACATTTTCAGCAAGCGCAAGCCATTGCCATACAGAATGAGTTTTCAGCAAATTTTTTCTTGTGCAAAAGTGAGAAAGCTGTATATAACGGTTGTTTTTTGCGCAAATTTATGATATACTGTTCACAGCAAAGTAAAGCAGTATTATGCTGATGACATATGATTTACAAATCAAATTGAGTTTTATGGAGGAATATCAATGGAGAAAAAAAATATAATTCTTACCGGCGACCGCCCGACGGGACGGCTGCACCTCGGACATTATGTAGGCTCGCTCAAAAGAAGAGCGGAGCTGCAAAATTCCGGGAAGTTTGACGAAATAAATATTCTTATTGCGGACGACCAGGCTTTGACCGACAATGCGGATAATCCCGGAAAAATCAGAGAAAACATCATAAATGTAGTGCTTGACTATCTTTCCGTCGGCATTGATCCGCAAAAATCAACTATATGCGTTCAATCGGCGTTGCCGGCACTCCATGCGCTGACATTCTATTACTTAAATCTTGTAACGACCGCAAGACTGTCGAGAAATCCTACCGTTAAAGCCGAAATACAGATGCGCGGCTTTGCCGATGAGGGACTTCCCGCAGGATTTTTTACATATCCTGTATCGCAGGCAGCCGACATAACCGCATTTAACGCAAACGTTGTGCCTGTCGGCGAGGATCAGCTCCCGATGCTTGAACAGGCGAGAGAAATTGTTGAAAAATTCAACAGAATATACGGCGAAACATTGGTTCTTCCGCAGGCAATGATACCCGAAAACGAAACACAGCGCCGTTTGCCCGGTGTGGACGGCAAAGCCAAAATGAGCAAATCGCTCGGAAACTGCATTTATCTTTCCGATACATCGGCGGCAGTTAAAAAGCAAATCAACGGAAAAATGTATACCGATCCGCTCCATTTGCAGGTGAGCGATCCGGGACATACCGAGGGAAACGTCGTGTTCACATACCTTGATGCATTCTGCACTGATGAGCATTTTGCCGAGTATCTGCCAGAGTACGCAAATCTTGACGAAATGAAAGAGCATTACCGCAGAGGCGGTTTGGGCGACGGCACATGCAAGAAATTCCTTCTGAATGTTCTTGAAGAAACGCTTAGTCCCATAAGAGCCGAGCGTGCAAAATGGGAAAACGACATAGAGTCCGTATACGATATTATATCGGAGGGCACGGCAAAGGCGGTCGAGACAACAAACGAAACTCTCGCACGTGTACGCAGCGCAATGAAAATAGATTATTTCAAAGACCGTTCCATAGTTAAAGAATGGGAGAAAATGCTCAAACAGGCGAAACAATAAAGCCTGAAAAAAAGTGACACATCACTTTTTTCAAAACTAAAGTCTGAGGCAATCCGAAAGGATTGCCTTTTTTTATTGCTAAATGTAAATAATTAGTAAAAACTATTGGCGCAATAACATCAATTGTGCCAATGGGGGGATAATATTTTAGTGATTTATGAATAAAAAAATTAAAATCTGACATAAAAAACATAATACCGTTCATTGTTTTTTAACAAAAAAGCGTGTAATATATACTATAGAAGGGGATTGGTGATACAGGGATGAAACGAGTAGTAATTGTTGAGGATGAACGATTGATACTGAAAGGCTTGGAACGCTTGTTCAAATGGGAGGAATATGGTTTTAACGTTGTATTCTCCACAACAAGTTCAAACGAAGCTTACGAATATATATGCACTCACGGGACGGACGTTTTGTTTACCGACATAAAAATGCGTGAAATGACCGGACTGGAGCTTATTTCAAAGCTGAAAGAAAGCGGACGGGAGCCTTTGTGTATCGTAATATCGGGATATGACAGCTATAAGTATATGCGAAGCTCAATGCGGCTGAGAGTGTTTGATTACTGTTTAAAGCCGCTCTCCGGCGAAGATGCGGAGGAAATTCTTAAAAATCTGAAAACATATTTCGAGGACAATGAAGATAAAATCGAAGATAACGGCAGCGCAAGGCTGGGCGAGATTGTCGAGTACATCAATCAGAACTTTGACAGAAAAATTTCGCTTAAGGATCTTTCGGAGCAGTTTTTCTTCAATATGAATTATTTAAGCTATGCTCTCAAAAAGGAATTGGGAATGACGCTTACGGATTATTTGAAAAAAATCAGAATGGAGAAGGCAAGACGGCTTATACGGGAGGGCAAGACAACGACCGAGACAGCAATGATGGTCGGAATAATGGACTATGCGCAGTTCCATAAGCTGTACAAGAAGTATTGGGGACTGACCCCCAAGGAAGACAGAGAAAACAATGAAAATATTTAAAAAGATAAGGATTACCACAGAGTTCAATGTGATTTTGGCAGTGTTTCTGACGATAATGCTTGTATCTCAGATTATATTGCTTTCATATATAAGAACGTATATTTCCGAGCGGCTCAGCATGAACAAGGAAATAATATCCAAGCAGGTCGACTCATATATAACCGGCAAGGTTGAAACAATGCGGAGAATAAAAAGCGAGGTCGGCACAGAGGTCGTTGTTTCCGATATTCTCGGACGAAATGACGCCGCACTGCGCAAGGAGGCGCTTGACAAATACGCCAAAAAGCTCTCCGAAATACAAAATTACTGCCTTGACACTTTTTACATAGTTTTAAAGAGTGAGGATAATCGGTTTGAAAAGCTGATGGAAAATATGTCTCCCGTTGAGTATGAGTATCTGGAAAACGCAATGTCCAGGGAAAGCAACGTAAACGGGGAATTTTACCTCTACGAAATAGAGGATAAGGCGTACAAGGATTACAGATATATGTACACCGTTATCCCGATTATCGGATACGATTCCAATCTGTATAAGACCATGGATTACGGCAGCATAGGCATATGCCTCAAAATGGATCTGCATAATGTGTTTTCGGCGGACAGCTTCAGCAGCCGATACGAAAATTTAAACATAAACATAAATGTGAACGGAGAAAATATAAGCCTTGTTCGTTCAGATGACGGCAAATCACCCATTATAGACATAAACGGCAACTACATAACCAATACCAACTGGGAAATAACGGGATATGTTTATGATTATACTTACAATATGCTTTACAGAATGAAAATACTGATATACCTGTGTATGGCGATTATGCTGGTATTGATGCTGATATTCAGAAAGGTTATTGTAAAGGAGATTATAAATCCGATTTCTTCGATATGTACATATCTGAAAAATCACGGACTGAACGACAAGCGAGAGGCGCTTGTGATAAACAGCAACAAGGATATAAACGGTCTTGCCGAGGAGATAAACAATCTCTATGAGCAAATGCGTAAGGACGCAAGAAAAACCTTTAAAAATCACCAGGTGCTTTACGAAAAGGAAATATTAAATGTGGAAACACAGCTTAGGCTTTTGCAAAACCAGGTAAATCCGCATTTTATATACAACACGTTTGAAACGATCCGTGCGCTTGCGTCAATGTATGATGTAAAAGAGATAGAGAGTATCATAAGTGCGCTTACCAAGATTTTGAGATACAATTTAGACAGTCTGGATAAGGTGAGCGTATATGAGGAAATAGAAATCATACAAAAGTACATTGAAATTATGAAAATAAGGTATGAGGACACTTTTTCGTTTGAGTATGTGTGCGATGAGGACGCACAGGACGAGGCAATCCTTAAAATGCTGTGTCAGCCTATTATCGAAAATTGCTTTGTACACGGATTTAAAAGCGACGGCTCCAAGCTGAATATCAAACTGGACATCAGGTCTGCGGAGGATAAAATCATAATATCGATAAGCGACGACGGCAAGGGAATAAGTCCCGAAAAGAGGAGCGAGATATTAAAATCGGGGGAAACGTACAGCAACAGCTCGGGTATCGGACTTAGCAATCTGATATACAGATTACGGCTTTGCTATGACAACAACTTCGATTTTCAAATTCTCTCGGACGAGAATGTGTACACCGTAATTAATATTACAGTACCAAAAGTATAAAAGTTATATAAAGGAGATTTGTGGCATGAAAAATACGCTGTGCATCTCACCTCCTTTCAAGGTTCGGAGTATACACATACGCCGTCACCTTTCAAGAAGGCAACCTGCCCAACGTCTTTTCCATGTTATGATTTATACCGCCGTATGGCGGTGGAATGGAGGATTAATATGAAAAATTTAAAGAAAGTATTTGCAATATTGCTGACATTGTTATTTGCGGTGCCGTCGGGGGTATCGTTTGCGGAGGACGCTTCGTATGAAGTCCTTTATGATTTGAATTATGAAAATATTTCAAGCGGAACAACAAATTGCTGGGATTATGCAGATGGCGGTAAGGAAGGTACGAGAACTTTCTTCCACGGCGACGGCTTTTCGGGTGATACGAGCATAAAAATGGCAACAAACGAGGGCGGTTATGCATGCTTCTGGCCGCACCGAGGCTGGGACGGCAGCGACTACAAAATTTATCTGACGCAAGGCAAAACTTACATAATGAGCTATAAAATAAAAAAAATACCTGCTGATAAGAAGGTCGACTTCAACGCATTAAAAGATGCGGGCGGCGAATGGATATGGGGACTCGGTGCAAAATTTAAGCCTGCCGATACCGGCTGGAGAACCGTAAGCCATACGTTTACGGTAGGCACAGCGCCGAGCGGTACGGGCGATGTTCTGACGGGCGTTCCGTTATTTTATTACATATCACCTGATGTAAAAGGCGGAGATGCTCTTCTGATTGACGATTTCAAAACGGTACAGATAAACGATACGTCAATTCTTGACGGAACAGACCCGACAGCGGAGGTAAGCGGACTTTCAACAGCGGAAATGACGGTTACGTTCTCGCAGGAGATGAGCGATGATGTATTAAACCCCAAGGCATACATAATCGACGGAGCGGAGGCACAATCGGTTACATATGATGCGTCAACAAAAACCGCAACGGTTATTCCGTCAACGGAGCTGACCCCCGGAACTGATGTAAACGTTACGGTCAGTGCGTGCGATTATATCGGCAGAGCTGTTTACACCACTACTGAAGAAAACGTTGCCTATCCGCCGGAAACGGTTTGCAGTACATCGATTAACGAAAGCGAGGAAGAAATAGAGTCGATTGACGGCGTTACGGTAAGCTTTACAAACCCGGTAAATGATTTGACTGCCGATAACTTTGCTCTCACTTCCGCAAACGCCGAAGGCACGATTGCATCGGTTGATAAGCTTGACAATAAGACATACAGGGTTAATTTCAACTCGTTCTTAAAAGCAGGAGAATATACGCTTAATATAACGGGAGTTACGGACGTTTACGGCAGAGCAGTCGGAGCAAAGAGCATTGATTTCAAGGTTAAAAAGATTACTCCGTCTGTCGTTTCGGCAACACCGTCGGACGGCACGGGCGACCTCCCCGCAGGCAGTATGAATGTTTCGGTTAGCTTCAATAAAAATATAGACGCCGAAACAGCAAGCGGTATCAGCGCAGACAACGGTGCGGAGGTTGAAAACATTTCGGTTTCGGATAATGTTGTAACATTTACGCTGACAAAGCTTGAGGCAGGCAGTACCTACACGGTTACATTAAAAGATTTAAAGGATACGGACGGCGAAACGGTATCGGAAACAACTCTTACCTATTATACTATGCTTGAAATGCCCGTCCTTTATAAAAACTCCTTTGAAAATGCAGCCGCAACAGGAGAAACGCTTGCAGATACCGACTACAGAAGATGTTATATAGAAGGAATAAGGACGCTTGACACAAGCGAGTATGTAACCGGTCCGTCGGGATTAAAGGCTGTTCTGACCGATAAAAATAATTCGGATTTAGTGCCGGGAACAGGTGCAAATCAAGATTCCAGAATAAAAATTCAAATTGGCAAAAGATACAGAATGACATTCTGTATTAAAATACCCGATAATTCCGATATAAAGAATTTTACACCTGTCAACGGAGATAACAAAACTTTCCTCGACGGCAGACAGGATTTGAAAAAAGAGGTTACGCCGATTGAGGGCAAAGACGGCTGGTTCAGATACGTATATGACTTTACGGGCGAGTCGCAGAATGCGTCGGATATAGCAAAGGGTACCGTGTACGTTCCGTCATTGAGATTTGAGCTGAAAGCGGGAGCGTCGATAAGCGATAAATCAGTTTTCTATATGGACGATTTAGAGCTGTATCAGTATCCTGAGGTATCGATTGCGGACAGCTCCGTTTCGGATAATGCGGAAAACGTGGCAGTGGATAAACCGATACAGGTTATATTTAACGGCGGAATAACAAATGCAACGGCAAAAATCGGAAATATAGTATGCAATGCGGACGTTGACGGAAACAAAGTAACCGTTACACCGCAGACAGCTCCCGAATACGGCAGATATTATGAGCTTGAGCTTAACGTTACCGATAAATACGGCGTAGCGTCAACTCATAAAATACAGTTTAAGACCGAAACGGCGGTTAAGATGTCCGATATAAAAGTCGGCAGCGAAGCGTATACAGAGGGTATGACCGTATCAAAGGACAACGATATTTCAATCACATTATCCGCAGCGGCGTCAAGAGCACAGGAAATGTACGGCGTAATCGCAGTGTATGACGAGAACGGCTACAGCACTGCAATGGAGTGCTTAAAGCTGAACATTGCGGCAAACAAGCAGTCCGTACCCGTTACGATTGACAAAGCGCTTCTTGCGGACGGAAAAAGCGTAAAGCTTTATCTTTGGAACAGCCTTAACAAAATGGAGATTGTACATAATTCAATAATGTTTAATCTGCAGTAGGAGATATATTGAATGAAAAAATTATTATCATTATTGCTGGCGGCGGCAGTTGCCGTACCGCCGGCGGTAACGTTTGCCGAGGGTGAGGTCGCTCCGTATGAAGTCCTTTATGACTTGAATTATGAGAATATTTCAAGCGCAACAACAAACTGCTGGGACTATGCAAACGGCGGTTATGAAGGCTCAAGAGCCTTTTGGCACAGCGACGGTTTTTCGGGCGATACAAGCATAAAAATGGCAACGAACGATCAGGGTTACGCCTGCTTTATGCCGCACCGAGGCTGGGACGGCAAAGCCTGTGAAATCGAGCTGACCGAGGGAAAAACCTATGTAATGAGCTTTAAGGTGAAAAAAATCCCCATCGGCAAAGAAACAAAGTGGAACGCATTGCGTGACACAAACACGGGAACGTATATATGGGGACTCGGCGGCACTTTGGGATTGTCGGACAACGGCTGGAAATCCGTAAGCCATACGTTTACGGTTGGTACGGCGCCGACAAGTACGGGCGATGTTCTGACGGCTGTTCCGACCTTTACTTATTGGTCGGAGGCAAAAAGTGAGGACATTGTGTTGATTGACGATTTCAGAACGGTGCAGATAAATGATACGTCCGTTTTGAACAATGCGCCGACAGCGGAGATAACAGGATTTTCGCCGAAGAAAATGACGGTCAGGTTTTCACAGGAGATGAGCGGTGACGTATCAAATCCGAAAGCGTATATAATCGGCGGTGCGGAGGCAAAATCGGTTAAGTACGATGCGAAAACGAGAACCGCGGAGGTCACTCCGTCGGTATCGCCTGCATCCGGAACACAGGTTGCAATAAGCGCCTGCGACTCTCTCGGCAGAGCAATAAATGTTTCATATTCGGCAAGCGTATTCTATGACGGAACATATGATGTCAAAGGCTTTGATTACGGCGAGTATGATGATGAAAAATACAGCGGCGGCGGATATGACGCAGGCTATGACCCCGATTACGATTATACAAAGGACGAACAGGAGGTAAAGTATTTCATTGATGAAAACTTTATGTTCAATAAAAGTATATATCATCAGGGCGAGCAGATAAAAGCGCCGTCAGGCTGGGACGTAAGAAATATAGGCGGAAATTTAACCGACAAATATTTCTTTCACCAGGGATTGATTGATACAAGCGACAAATTCCCCGTTGAGCTTAACAGGAAATTTGAAAATGCAAATCACGGCAGAATAACGCTTGATTTCATATACGTTCCGCTTGAAAACGCACAGGACGGAATAACGTTTACGCTCGGTATGGGCGGAACGGCGGCAATTAAGTACATAACCCGTTCGGATGGAAACCTTTATCTTGTAAAGGCGGACGGCAGTGAGCAGAAAGTCGGCGCATACGCCGTAAGACCTAATGATAATGATGAGGTCAGCTGGGGAACGGGAGAAATCAAATACAATAACGGCGTCCGCACAGTGTTCAACATGGACACGAAAATGATAGAAAAAGTTTTCTGTGACGGAAAGCTCGTTATAGAAAACGTTCCGTTCTGCAACAATGTGGAATATGTGGATAATTTCAACGTCAACACAGGCGATGAAAACATCGGCAAGCTTTGGCTGCGGGGCGTTAAGATGTACAGAGGTTATCTGATACACGAGCAGTTCTTAAACAGTAAGCTTAACGTACCGTCCGACTACAATTCCAACGGCAAGTCGGAAATTATGTATATGGGTACAAGTACACCGTGGGATGACGCCAATCTGAATATGCACAACGGTGCAAAGATAACAAAGTATGTTGATACGGTGCAAGGCAAGCAAATGGTATTTGAATATCATTTCTATCAGCCCGAAAAGAACAACGGCTTCGAAATGTCGCTTAAAGGAAACGGCAGGGAAACAATAAGATTTACAATCCATGACA
>ERZ808246.1209-NODE-1209-length-19130-cov-3.352084_pt1 | contig 19130 bp, 15 predicted proteins | sample MGYA00521083_ERZ808246 | MGnify/ENA primary metagenome ERZ808246 (study PRJEB31516, sample SAMN03275577) | gut metagenome | biome: mammalia-associated habitat; material: feces | host: Papio cynocephalus | place: Kenya | collected 2012-07-07 ... | reverse complement strand
ATAAATCGGTAACGATTGTCGCGCTCGGTGCGAAGAAAGCCGATGGCACAACGGACGTTGACATTCGCACACGAGAGCTTACGCCGCTTCGTGACATGCGGGAGCTTCGTGGAAGCTATGAGGAACTCACCCTGCGCTCAAACTATGAGGGCACGGCGACCGACGACTATCTTCATGTGACACTGACAGACGAGATCGAGGTGCCGGATGCGGCGCGCCGCCTGCAGGTGATCTATCCGAATCTTATGAAGCTTGACTATGACAATGCACGGACACGTGGGCAGCGGAGCGAAAGCTGGGAGCTCGAGGACCTGGAAAAGAAGTCACCGCTCGATCTTTTTTCGGAGCTTTTTGACAAGCAGAATCATAAGGACATGACTGCTGAGCAGGCGCACTACATGGCCGCTCAGATCGAGAAAATCTGGGAGAATCAGGAATGAGTGTTTGGAACCATTCAGTCACAGGAAGCGATGCAGTGAAGAACGGTCCTGTGAAAAGAACAGGGAGGAAGACATGCGACCACTAAAACTTAGGATGTCCGCCTTTGGACCGTATAAGGGTGTGACGGAAATCGATATGGAGCAGCTCGGTGAGAGTGGGCTCTACCTCATTACCGGTGACACCGGAGCTGGGAAGACGACGATCTTTGATGCCATCACCTTCGCACTCTTCGGCGAAGCGTCCGGAGAAAATCGAAGTGCAGGGATGCTCCGCTCGAAATATGCGGAACCCGATACGCCGACCGAGGTGGAGCTCTGCTTCCGCTATCGTGGACAGGACTATACCGTGAAGCGAAATCCAGAGTATATGCGTCCAGCGAAGCGCGGTGGCGGCATGACGCTCCAGAAGGCGGATGCAGAGCTTCTGCTTCCAGACGGATCGGTGCTCACGAAGCCACGGGAGGTGGACCGGAAGCTTCTTGAAATTCTCGGTGTGAATCATGCGCAGTTCGCACAGATTGCCATGATCGCGCAGGGTGATTTCCTGAAGCTCCTCCTTGCCGACACCAAAGAACGACAGGAAATCTTCCGGAAGCTGTTTGACACCGAGCACTATAAGGCACTGCAGCAGCAGCTCCAGAATGACGCGAAGCGACTGTATGGGGAAAAGGAGGATGCGCGGAAGGCCATTGAGCATTACGTGCAGTCCACGACGGCGGATCCGCTGAGTCCGCTGTCACTGGAACTTGAGAAGGCGCACCAGGGGGCTCTGCCGACGGCCGAGGTGGTTTCGCTTCTCGAACGCATCATCGCAGGGGATCAGGAGCGAAAGGAAGCGCTGGATGCAGCGCTCGAGGAAACGACGAAGACACTGGAGACCATCAGTGGTCACCTCACGGCCATCCGTGCCTTCCAACAGCTGGTGGTGGAGCACCAGAAGGTGAAGAACGCGTTGACAAGCGAAGAACCGAAGCTTGCCACGCTTCAGCAGGCCTTTGAGGCGGCGAAGGCGAAGGAACCGGAGGTGAAGGAATGGGAGTGCCAACGTGCGCTTCTTGCAGAGAAGCTCCCACAGTATACGGAGCTCCGTACGCTGGAAACGAAACAGTCGGAACGTGAAAAAAGCATGGCGCAGCAGGAGGAGACGCAGGCGGAATGGAAAAAGACGCAGCAGGACTGGACGCGTCAGCTGGAGAATGCGAAGCAGGAGCTGAAAACGCTTGGCAGCGTTGAAGCGGAGCTCGCAGAAAAGAAGGCTGCGCAGGCGGAGAATGCAAAACGCTGCACGGAACTTCAGACCCTGAAGCAGAGTCTCGAGACGCTTCAGGGTCTAGGACAGAAGCAGGCGAGTGCACAGCAGGCGTTTCAGCAGGCCTACCATCGATATGAAGCAGCGGATGCTTCCTATAAGGAAATGAACCATGCATTTTTGTGTGAGCAGGCAGGGATACTCGCACGCGATCTGAAGCCGGGCGATGCCTGTCCGGTATGTGGTCATGCGATTACAGAGGAAAGTCATCTCGCACGCCTGTCCGCACAGGCGCCAACGGAGGCCGAGGTGCAGAAGGCAGAGAAGCAGGCGGAGCAGCGCCGGCGGGAGATGGAGGAAGAGAGCGGTCGTGCGCGGAGCCTTCATGGCGAATATGAAGCGTCGAAGGGACATGTGCTGCAGCAGTGCACAGAGCTCCTGGGAACAGTGTGGACGTTGGAGACGACTTGCCACTGTACGGAGAGCGCGAAGCAGACCGCAGATGCACTGGAATCGGATGTACGATCACAGAATCTTCAGGATGGAAAGGAAGTGGGCGCGCAGTGGAGTCCAGAAGACACCCGTCCACGCGTAGAGGCTGCACTTCGTACAGCCCAGAAAGCCGCCACACTTCTCACAGAAGAGCTGCGCACGCTCATACGGAAGATGAAAAGAAAAGAAGCCTTCGAGCAGCAGATTCCGGAGGCCGAGCGGAAGCTGGAGCATTTAAATGAAGAAATTCAACGGGCGAGCGCCACGGAAATCTCCATGAAGACCGAATACCAGGCCGCCAGAGAACAGCTTGAAAGGCTGCGGGCCATGCTGCCATTTCCATCGGAGGCTGCAGCCCGTTCGGAGATGGAGCGCCTGCAGCAGCTTGTGCAGGAGACCATGAAGGCACGCACGAAGGCGGAAAACGCGCTCCATGCCGTAGAACAGCAGATCGCGACCCTCCAGGGCTCCGTGCAGAAGCTCGAAGAGCAGCGGAAAACGGCGGAGGGCGCACAATATGACGAAGCGGCAGAGCGGGAGGCACAGACACGCCGAAGCGCTGAACGACAGCAGCTCAGGGCGGAGGCTGATGGCGTCATTGCCCGCCTCCAGAATAATCGAGCCCAGCTCCAGCGGATCCGTGCCGGTGCAGCGGAGCTCAGCGAAAAGGAGCAGCACTACGCCTGGGTCAATGAGCTCTCGAACACCGCGAATGGCACAGTGAGCGGCGCGGAGAAGCTGACGCTGGAAACCTATATCCAGACAACCTACTTCGACCGCATCCTGCGACGGGCCAACACACGTCTCATGATCATGAGCGATGCGCAGTATGAGCTCGTCCGTCGGAAGAATGCAGACAACATGAAGTCCCAGTCGGGACTCGAGCTCGATGTGCTGGATCATTACAACGGCACACTTCGCTCGGTAAAGACCCTGTCGGGCGGGGAATCCTTTAAGGCGTCGCTCAGCCTTGCACTCGGTCTCAGCGATGAGATCAGCTCGAGTGTCGGTGGCATCCGCCTCGATACGATGTTTGTCGATGAGGGCTTCGGCTCACTGGATGAGGATTCGCTGCATACAGCGATTCAGGCACTTGCGGAGCTCACGGAGGGGCATCGCCTCGTCGGGATCATCTCACATGTAGGGGAACTCAAGCAGCAGATCGATCGACAGCTCATCGTGACGAAGGATCGAGCGGATGGAAGCCGGGTTGAGCTCGTGATGTAAGTGGTCACAGAGGTGTTCTGTGTGCGGAGAGTGGAATCAGGAACTACATACAGGTAAGCTAAGCCATGAGTGCAAATAATATTCGCTAATGAACACAAATAAAAATATGCGTTGATTTACTATTTAAAAAATTTTATATAACTAAAAAATTTTAAAGAACGGAGAGGGTGAAAAGGACGGAAAAGCGTCTTTTCCATTTATCTCCGTTTTTCGTAGTTTTCGAAACTATTTTCACTTCGGAATTTCTTTCGTTGACTTCCCTCTGCATTTCACGTATTCTAGGCAGCATCGCGGCAATAGTTAAAATATTTTAACGAAAAGTTTTTAACAAAAAGCCTTGAACAGAAGGATTTGAAGAAGCAAAGGCCGCTATCGAAGAACACAGAAATGATGGGCCGCAGGACGGTCAGAAGGAGAAAAAATGGATTTCGAGCAGGTTAAGGAACTTATCGTGGATACACTCGCATGTGATGAGGAGAAGGTGACCCCAGAGGCACGCTTCCAGGAGGACCTCGAGGTGGATTCTCTTTCCCTTGTAGAGCTTCACATGGCACTCGAGGATGCACTTGGAAAGACCATCCCGGATGGAGAGATCGGCAAGATGGTAACGGTACAGGATCTCGTGGATTACTGCAAGAACTAAGTAGATCAGGAAGGGCAGAAGAAGACTTCCCCCGAAAGGCAGCTCGGTTTTCATACGAAAATCGGGCTCTTCTAAACTGAAGACGCAGGGCGGGACCGATTCCGCTGTACCTGCATCTGGATAACTGCATATCCAACGGAAGACGTGGGAAGGATTCTTTTACGGTCTTCAACATGGTCTTTGGTTTCAGAATGAAAGACAGGGGACGGAAGCTTTAAAAGGAGGTTTGCCATGAAGTCGCCGATTAAGCAGATTTATGAGCTTTATAAGAACCGCGCGCTCGAGAAAAAAGCGCGGGAAGATATGATCGGACATACGGGTGTCCACTTTACCTGGCCGCTTTCCGGAAGGAATGAGAGCGGAGAAAAGGCAGAGGCGAAGAAGGATGGAGAAAAGAGCACGGGGCGTGGGCTTCCGGCCGTCATGATTCCATCGAGCTTCATCACCTGCCGGAGCTGTGGGCGCCGCGCACTTCGCCGCAAATGGGAGGAGAACTACTTCATCTGCCCGACCTGTGGAAAGTATGCGCCACTCGGTGGCTACTATCGTCTGAAGCTGATCCTCGACCAGGGCAGCTTCGAGGAGCTGGACCGCGACATTACAGCGGAGGATCCGCTCGGCTTTCCGGGCTATAAGGAAAAGATCGAGAAGCAGGAGGAGAAAACCGGCCTTTCGGAGTCCGTTATTTCAGCCGTGGGTACGATTGAGGGCATCCGCCTTGTGACCGTCGTCCTCGACAGCCGCTTCTTTATGGGCTCCATGTCCCGCGCTGTGGGCGAAAAGGTCACCCGTGCCGTCGAGTATGCGGACGAGCATCATCTGCCGCTTCTCATCTTCAGTGCGAGCGGTGGTGCACGTATGCAGGAGGGGATTTACAGTCTCATGCAGATGGCGAAGACCAGTGCGGCGATTGAGAGCTTCAGTGAGCATGGCGGTCTCTACATCAGCTTCCTGACGCACCCGACAACGGGCGGCGTGACGGCGAGCTTTGCGACCCTTGGGGACATTACCCTGGCAGAGCCGGGGGCCCTTATCGGCTTCGCCGGTCCGCGTGTCATCGAACAGACCATCAACCGGAAGCTTCCGAAGGGCTTCCAGCGCGCGGAGTACCTCGAAAACCATGGCTTCGTGGATCGTATCGTCCAGCGGAGCGAAATGCGCGATGTGCTCGCCGACATTCTGAAGCTGCATGTCGATTCCGGCATCCAGCGCACGACGAGCATCGTAGGGGAGGAGAGAGCATGATCAAGGACATCATTGAAGAGGCAGAGAAGCTCGAGGATCAGATCCAGAAGCTGTCGACGACGGAAGCGGAGCTCGAGGCCAATGCAGACGAGATCCGGGGACTGGACCAGGAGCGCACCCAGCTGCTTTCCCAGTGTACGAATCTCTCCGCAGCCGACCGTGTCTATCTCGCACGGCATCCGAAGCGCCCGCATATTACGGATTTCATTGACCACCTTTTTACAGACTTTTTCGAGCAGAAGGGCGACCATCTTTATGATGAGGATGCCTCCATCTATGGAGGCATTGCCCGCTACAAGGGCATGCCGGTGACGGTGCTGGGACACCGCAAGGGCCGGACAATGGAAGAAAACATGAAGTGCAATTTCGGTATGCCACGGCCGGAGGGCTATCGGAAGGCCCTTCGCCTGATGGAGCAGGCCGAGAAGTTCGGCCGTCCGATCATCACCTTCATCGATACGCCGGGTGCGTACCCGGGCATGGAGGCTGAGGAGCATGGACAGGGCGAGGCGATCGCCCGGAATCTTGCAGCGATGAGCAGCCTGCATGTGCCAGTCATCGCCATCGTGACGGGGGAAGGAAACTCCGGCGGTGCACTCGCGATTTCGGTGGCAAACCAGATTCTGATGCTCGAAAATGCTGTGTACTCGGTACTGAGCCCGGAGGGCTTCGCGTCGATCCTCTGGAAGGATGCGAGCCGCCATGAGGAGGCCTGCGAGGTGATGAAGCTGACGGCGCAGGATCTTCGGGAGGCCGGGGTCGCGGATCATCTGATTCCAGAGCCGCTGGGCGGGGCACAGGCGGATCCGGAGCGCCTCTATGCAAGTCTCGACATTGTCCTGGAGAAGAGCCTCAATGATCTTCTGCGCCTGAGTCCGGAGGAGCTTCGGAGGCAGCGCCAGGAAAAGTACAGAAACATTTAATCGTAAGGAGAGAGCGTGAACGAAATGAAACTCATCGGCCTCGGAGCCGCGTATCCGAGCCGGATTGTGACCAATGATGATCTGAGCCACTGTATGGATACCTCGGACGCGTGGATCTATCCACGTACCGGCATCCACGCACGGCGCTTCTGCACGTCGGAGGAAAGTGCCGTGACCCTCGCCCTCGAGGCGGCGCGGAAGGCCGTAGAGAACGCGGAACAGCAGGGCGTTTCCAGAGAGGAGCTCGGAGCCATCGTTGTTGCCAGCATGTCTGCGGACCTTGCGACGCCGAGCATTGCAGCGATTCTTCAGCGAGAGCTGGAGCTCCCGGAGGTGCCGGCCCTGGACATCAATGCAGCCTGCAGCGGCTTCATCTATGGCCTGGAGGTGGCACAAAATCTGGCAAGTGTCAGCGGTCGGCGCTATGCCCTGGTGGTCGGCGCGGAGCAGCTGTCCCGCCTTCTGTCCATGGAGGACCGCTCCACCGCCATTCTCTTCGGGGATGGGGCCGGGGCGGCCGTGATCGCATGCGGTGAGCTGGAGGCAGGCACAGAAGGGATGCGTCCGTATGTCCGCCTGTTTGGCGCACGGGGGTCCGATGTGATCCTCGCACCGGGCACCTACACGGGAGCGTACGAAAAGCAGAGGGCGGAAAAGGCAGCCAGGATCCCGGCAGAGGAAGCCGGTGAGGCCGGAACGCAGATGGAAAGCTGCGCGGCCACAGCGAACCGCGACGTGACGCACGCGGAGGACGATTGCATTGACCATATGCGGATGGACGGACGCGAGGTCTTCGTGTTTGCCTGTGATATCATTCCGCGCATCATTGCGGGACTGCTTGAGCGCTCGGGCGAGACCATGGAGGATATTGACCATGTGGTCTGCCATCAGGCGAACGCCCGCATCATTCGTCACGTTCAGCGCGCGATGCACTGGCCGGCGGAAAAGTTCTTTATGAATATGGAAACACTTGGCAATACCAGTGCCGCGTCGATCCCGACCGCACTGTACGATCTGCAGCAGCAGGGACGTCTTCATCGCGGAGAGCGGCTGATTCTCGCCGGCTTCGGCGGGGGACTCACCTGGGGCGGCTGCATTCTCAGCTATGACGCACCGGAGGTATCAAAAAAATGACATTATTAAACGAATTACTGGGCACGAAATATCCGATCATTCAGGGTGGCATGGCGAATATTGCCACGGGACGCTTTGCAGCAGCCTGTGCCAATGCAGGCGCCCTCGGCCTCATCGGTACCGGTGGAATCCATTCCGCGGAGGAGCTGCGAGAGGAGATCCGTACGGCTCGTGCGCTGACGGAGAAGGAGGCAAGCGCCGACTATCAGCCACTGTTTGGCGTCAACCTGATGCTCATGAATCCGTGCACAGAGGACTTCGTGAAGGTCTGTGTGGAGGAGAAGGTACCGGTGGTGACGACGGGCGCGGGTAATCCGGGACAGTATATGGAGGCTTTTCGTGCAGCCGGCATCAAGGTGATTCCGGTGGTCGGGGCACCGATTCTTGCAAAGATGATGGAGCGCATGGGCGCATTTGCCGTGATTGCAGAGGGCTGTGAGTCCGGTGGTCATGTCGGCGAGATGACGACCATGACGCTCGTACCACAGTGCGTAGACACCGTGTCGATTCCGGTCATTGCGGCTGGAGGCATTGCCGATCATCGGCAGTATACGGCGGCCATGGCGCTCGGGGCCTGTGGTGTTCAGATCGGTACCGCACTGCTCGCTGCGGAGGAGTGCCCGATCCATGAAAACTATAAGGCAGCGCTTCTCAAGGCGAAGGGCAGTGATGCCATCGTGACGGGGCGCATCGGTGGTACGCCGGTACGCGTATTGAAGAATCAGATGACGGTTGAGTATCTGAAGCAGGAGAAGGCAGGAGCCGATAAGATGGAGCTCGAGAAGTTTACCCTCGGCTCACTTCGCCGCGCGGTTTTCGAGGGGGATGTGAAGACCGGCTCCCTGATGGCAGGTCAGGTCTGTGGACAGCTGCATGATATCCGTCCAGTGGCGGAAATCCTGAAGGACATCTGCCAGGGATAAACGGGAGCCCCGGCCACGTGCTTTCACAGAAAAGACAGGCGAAGCGCCGTTCGAAAAGCGCGGAAAGAGAGAAGCGGGGCGTCCGTGCAACCTGTGTGCAGAGGCGTTCGATCAACATAGAGAGGTAAAACAATGAAAACAGCATTTTTATATGCCGGACAGGGCAGCCAGCATGTCGGCATGGGCGCCGACCTGTACCGTGATTATCCGGAATTCCGTCGGGTATTTGATATGGTAAGCGATGCACTTCAGCAGTATGCAGGAAGTGAAGAATTCCGGGAGGCGTTTGGAAAGGACAGCGCGGCGGATCCGAATTATGACCTTCATCGGCTCGTATTTCAGGACCCGGATGGCGTGATCAACGAAACCCGCTACACGCAGCCGGCCATGGTGGCCTTTGCCTGTGGCGTGACGGAGATTCTCCGGGTACACGGACTTCGTCCGGATGTGACGGCAGGACTCTCTCTCGGAGAGTATTCCGCGCTGGAGGCAGCCGAGGTGATGGATGCGGAGACGACCGTCCAGATGGTGGCCTTTCGTGGAGCCAGCATGGCGAAGGCATCGGAGGGCATTGACTGCGGCATGAGCGCTGTGCTCGGTGTATCTCAGGAGGATCTCGGAACCCTCTGCCGTCAGGCACAGATCGAGACCGGAAAGCTCGTTTCCATCTGCAACCTGAACTGTCCGGGCCAGATCGTCATCGGCGGAGAGAAGACGGCCGTGGACAAGGTCGCCGAGCTCGTGGCGGCGAGTGGCAGCGGAAAGTGCATCCCGCTTCGTGTGTCCGGTCCGTTCCATACCGCGTTTATGAAGCCTGCCGGAGATGCGCTCGAGCGCTACTTTAAGAGCGTTCGCTTCCAGCGTCCGAAGTGCCCGGTGATGTTTAATTACCTGGGTGGCGCCTGTGAAGAGGTCGACGCATCCGTGGATTCGACCACCGCGACGACGCTCGCGGGCCTTCGAAAGGCCGTGCCGGAGCTGCTCGTCGAGCAGGTACAGAAGCCGGTCCGCATGGAAGCGATCCTTCGCGAGATGTTTGAAGAGGGTGTGACGAATTTCATTGAAATCGGACCAGGCCATACCCTGAGCGGTTTTGTGAAGAAGGTAGCACGCGATATGGGCATCACGGATTTCACCGTAACCGCGGTTGAAACGTCGGAGGATATCGCAAAGCTCTGCGCGGAAGCCTGAGCAGGAAGACGATGGAGGCTGTGTGCGCCGGTCCGAAGGCGGAGAGCGCCAGAGCATAGGGAGCTTGTACAGGCTGTGGAGCCGGGCCCATCCGAAGGGCGGGCTCTTTATGCAGCAGACAGGCGCTGTGGAGCGACAGCAGAAGGAGAATTATGTCAGAAACAACGGAAAAGAAGAAGCGCGTGGCCCTCATCACCGGTGCAAGCCGAGGCATTGGCCGCGCCATCGCGGTCGAGCTCGCGCGTCAGGGCTGCAGTATCCTTGTAGATTATGCGGGCAATACTGCCGCTGCCGAGGAAACGGTGCGGCTCTGTCAGGCGGAGGGCGTGGAGGCCCTCGCCGTGCAGGCGGATGTCGCCGATGAAGAGGCCGTCAAGGCGCTCGTGAAGACCACTCTCGAGCACTTCGGAGCGATCGACGTACTTGTGAACAATGCCGGTATCACCCGCGACAATCTGATGCTTCGCATGAGCGCGGAGGATTTCGACCTTGTCATCGAAAAGAATCTGCGCGGTGCCTTCCTTCTCACGAAGTATGTGGGAAAGGAAATGCTGCATCAGCGCCGTGGTCGCATCGTGAATGTCAGCTCCATTGTCGGTGTACATGGCAATGCAGGTCAGGCGAATTATGCGGCGTCGAAGGCCGGACTCATCGGGCTCACGAAGACGACTGCCCTCGAGTATGCAAGCCGTGGAATTACGGCGAATGCCGTGGCACCTGGCTTCATTGACACGGACATGACGAAGGTACTGCCGGAGAAGGTGAAGGACGCGATGCTTCAGCAGATTCCGGCCCGTCAGTTCGGTACCCCGGAGGATGTGGCGAAGGCCGTGGCTTTCCTGGCTTCTGACGATGCCCGCTATATTTCGGGACAGGTGCTCGGTGTCGATGGTGGCATGGGCTGCTGAGGATGTCCGCGGAAACGCGTCGATAGGACAGGACCGAAGTGCCTGTATGGATCAATGAAAAGAGACAGGTTCCAGTCACTGGAACGCTGCAGGATGGATAGGAGAAGAACATGAATAAACGTAGAGTTGTCGTCACGGGTCTCGGCACCGTGAACCCGACGGGAAACACTGCCGAGGCATCCTGGGCCGCCGTACGTGCCGGAAAGTGTGGCATTGGCCCGATTACCCATTTTGATACCGAGAGCTTCACGATCAAGCTTGCAGGTGAGGTGAAGGACTTTGACCCGTCCGCGATCATTGATCGCCGGGAGCAGAAGCATATGTCGCGCTATGCGCAGTTCGCGCTCGTAGCGGCAGAGGAAGCGATTCAGCAGAGCGGCATACTGTCGGCGGCAGCATTGAAGACCTCGGCAGAGGGCAGCGAGACAGCACCGAAGGAGTACGATGTGAGTCGGATGGGCGTCATCATTTCCTCCGGTATCGGCGGTCTCAGCACCATCGAGGAGGAGCATAAGAAGGCACTGAGCCATGGCTTCGAACGCGTATCTCCGTTCTTTATCCCGATGGCGATTTCCAATATGGCGGCAGCCAATGTAGCCATCCGTCATGGCTTTAAGGGGATGTGCACCTGCCCGGTGACCGCCTGTGCCGGTGGCTCCAATGCGATCGGCGATGCCTTCCATCGCATCCGGGATGGATATGAGGATGTTATGGTGGCCGGTGGCACCGAGGCCAGCATCACAGAGCTCGGCATCGGCGGCTTCGCCAGCATGCGGGCGCTCTGCCATGCGACGGACCCGAAGCGTGCCAGCATCCCATTTGATCAGGAGCGTGGCGGCTTCGTGATGGGCGAGGGCGCCGGGATCCTGGTGCTTGAGGAGCGGGAGCATGCGCTTCACCGTGGCGCGAAGATTCTGGCGGAGCTCGTCGGCTATGGCGCGAACTGTGACGCCTACCACATTACGAGTCCGAATCCAGAAGGCGAGGGTGGTGCGAACTGCATGCGCCTCGCCATCGAGGATGCAGGTATCCAGCCGGAGGACATCTCCTATATCAATGCACACGGTACCTCGACGCATCTCAATGATGCCTGCGAGACGAAGGCCATCAAGGCCGTTTTCGGTGAAAAGGCCTATGACATTCCGGTTTCTTCCACGAAGTCAATGACCGGGCACCTGCTCGGTGCGGCCGGCGGCGTGGAGGCCCTCTTCAGCGTAAAGGCACTGGAGGATCAGTTCATTCCGGCGACGATCAACTACCAGGTACCGGATCCGGAATGTGATCTTGATATCGTTCCAAACCAGGGCCGCGAGGCGAAGCTTGAGTATGTACTGTCGAATTCGCTCGGCTTCGGTGGACACAACGCGTGCCTGATCTTTAAGAAGGCCTGAAGGGAGTGCACAGGATGGAAGAGAAGAATTTACAGGTCAGCATGGAAGAAATTAAAGGAAGGGCAGCCGCGCGGGCGGCTGCCACTTCGGCACCGAGAACAGAAGAGGAAGGGCAGACCGTGAAGGCGGCAGAACATACGACTGGCGTTTCAGTGTCGAGAACCGAAGGAACCATGAGCTCGGAAGCACAGTCAGCCAAGAAGGAAGACCATTGGATTTCAGACACTTCCATGGAGGCACGTATGCCGAGATCGCTCTGCGTAGATGAGATTAAGGAAATCATCCCGCACCGCTATCCATTTCTCCTCATCGATCGGGTCATAGACTATGAGCCGGGAAAGTTTGCAGATGCACAGAAGTGCGTTACCGTCAATGAGCCCTTCTTCCAGGGACATTTTCCGCAGTACCCGGTGATGCCGGGCGTCCTGATCATTGAGGCGCTCGCGCAGACCGGCGCGGTTGCACTCCTCAGCATGCCGGAGAACAAGGGAAGGATCGCCCTCTTCGGTGGCATTAAGAATGCCCGCTTTAAGAAGCAGGTGCGCCCAGGCGATGTGCTGGAGCTTCACTGTGAGCTGACCCGCATGCATGGCCCGGTCGGCATGGGTACCGCCGTCGCAAAGGTTGATGGAAAAATCGCGGTGCAGGCGGAGCTCACCTTTGCGGTGCAGTAAAGGCAGGCTGATTCTGGCAGGCTGGCCACCCCTCCCCGCGCAGCGGCCTGTCGTCGCAATGAGATGGATTTTTCGTAATTTGACATTATGAAATTTTAAAATTGACACAAAAAGGAAGCGTCTAATTCCCATGACATTATGGGGCTTTCACAGAATAAGGAATTGCCAGATGCTTGACATTATCGCATGACGCAACGAGATCGATTTTGAAAGGCGTGACATTATGTTTTGGGAGAAATAACGCCTTCAGGGAAACTTTTTTAGAAAATTTGGTTCTGCCAGTAATGTCTGGATGATCAGAATCTGTCGATTTGCGTCATATTCCGTCATTTGGGCATTTTCAGGTGTGTGAATTTCTATCCGAGATAATGTCCCATCGCTGAAAATCGATCTTATTGTGAAATGTGTAATGTCATGTTGAGAACAACAGCTCTTATTGTGAAATACGTAATGCCATGTTAAGGACAGCAGTTCTCATTGCGAAAAGGATCATTCGACAGTCCGTCGGCGAGATCGATGAACAGTGTCCTGAATTTTTCTATCTTTCGAGCTTTTTTCTAACATGGTATAATCACAAAAGAATTCATACTATTTGAAAGGCATGTCGTGGCTGCAAAGGGCATACAGGGTGCACTTCTGCATTTGCGCACGGTTCAAATAGATGCAGTGAATTGTGTAGAAATGCGTTTTGTACAACGTACGAATCGAAGGGGAACACTATGCTGAACCAGACCATCGCCGATCTTTACAACCGTTTTCGCATCCATTTCTATATGCAGGTTTTTTCGAAGGAGAACAGCTTCGGGGATTCGCTGACTTCGGTGGAGGCCTTCAGCCTCGAGTGCATCAAGGCGCTCGGGGAGCCGACAGTGGCAGAGTTTGCAAAGATGATGGGCATTTCAGCGCCGAATGCAGCGTATAAGGTCAATGCACTCGTCCAGAAGGGCTACATTGAAAAGGTGCAGTCGGAGGAGGACCACCGCGAGTTCTACCTGCGGGCGACGGAGAAGCTGAAGGCATATTACCAGCATAGCTACCAGTTTCTCGATGAGGTTGTGAAGCGCTTTGAGGGGCGCTTTTCGGAAGACGATCTGGAAAGACTGGACGAGATGCTGCAGGTCATCACGAAGGAGATGATCCCGGAGCTTGACCCGGAGCATTTTAAGAAGAGAGACTGAAAAAGGAAGGTCTGTTGCACAATCATCTGCAACAGACCTTCCTTTTTCGCAGCGTATGCGAGTGGATTTTTCGCTTAGTATTCTTTTATACGTGCTAACACATCGGAAAGCTCCAGCGTTTTGCTGCCGTCTTCATAAATAAAGAGAGGAATACCCAGACGTTCTTTGCCGATGCCTTCATATACCGGATCCTCTTCACGAAGCGTCATAAAAGCACGAAGATCCGGGAGCACCGAGGTAATATTGTGAAAATCCACTTCTGCACCGGAACTCTTTACGGCCATCAGCGCATATAAGGTATCCTGACAAAGGGTACTGCCATACATCACTAATTTCATTTTTTCTATCTCCTTTATTACTGGCTATAATGATACTGCAGGAGCCGAGCCATCAGCACCTGCAGAAGGTGACCATGGAGTTACTTGCTTTTTTTCTCAAATAAATTGAACTGAATCGCTGCACAGGTGAACAGCGTGAGCAGCAGAGGATAAAAGGCATAACGGACGATGTCAAGATAGCTGCATCCTGCATACTGCTGTACCAGCAGGCAGCCACTGTCATGTGGAACAACCATTAGGATAACACACGAGAAAATACTCATGAGTGTAGCCAGCTTGGTTGAAGAAATCTCATATTTCTGTCCCAGCTCTTTGGCAATCGGGGAACTGATCAGACAGGCAACCGGATTGTTCAGCGTAGTACCTGAAATAGCCATAACCAGTAGACTGATCACATACTGACAGCTCTTTTTACTCTTCATATGCTGTGAAGCCGTATTCACCAGCCAATCAATGCCACCATACTCACGAACCAGTGCCATCATACCGGAAACCAGCATGGAGAATACAGAAAGCCAGAACATGTCTTCCATACCAGCACCCACTGCCATGGCCCAGTCAAAGAAGCTTGCGGTTCCAAGAATCAGGCCCAGTACACAGGAAAGCGCGGCACCGATGGCCAGAACCAGAATGACATCGAGACCAGCTACGGCCAGGACCAGAACAGCCAGATATGGAAGGGCAGTGAGCGGATTGTAATCTGCTGCTGCCGAAACAGCCTCCGGCTGCACAGTCTGCATACTCATGACTGCGTACAGAATCATGCTAAGGACTGCGGCAGGAATTGCAATCTTCGTATTCATGAGAAACTTGTCTTTCATTTCGGCATCAACGCCCTTGCAGGCGATAATGGTCGTATCGGAGATCATGGAAAGGTTGTCACCGAAGTAGGCACCGGCAATGGCCGCAGCGCCGGCCATACCAGGATTCAGCCCGGCTCCCTGTGCCAGTGCAATTGCAATTGGAATCATGGTGACCTGTGTGCCCATCGATGTACCAATACAGGTGGAGATGATGCAGCAGATCAGAAAAATACCAGGAATCAGGAACTGCGTTGGAATGAGTGAAACCCCCATATTGACCATGGCATCCTTACCGCCAATAGCTGCTGTGGAATTTGCAAAGCCACCGGCCATCAGAACGATGATACCCAGAAGCATGACGCCAGATGAACCTGCGCCGTGGCAATACAGGTCAACCTTCTCAGAAAATTTTAAATCCCGACGATAGCAGACAAGAGCAATTAAAATTGCGATGACAACGGCTACATAACGTGGCATCTTACCAAAGGGAGAATCGGCTCCGGCAATTGTAAAGGCAATGCCACATCCAAGATACAGGCCCAGAAAAATCGGAATCAACGCTTTCCATCCGTATGATTTTTTACTTTCTGTCTTATTTGGTTCCATTTTGTTGTCCTCCATTGATCATAGAACTCTTCATTTTAGACAAATCCATCGTACACTTCTGATTTCCTTCTGCAGGGCCCTTCGCAGAAGGTACGCAAATTCGCGTTTTTCCTGAATTTACTGCATGAATGCGTCTGTTTATGTAAAAAATTATAAATAACACAAAGTGAAAGTCAAAACCGGCGAGATTTCATCTGAAGCGAAAAAATCCAATATAAAGTTTCGTGGGGATAGAATTACAGCACTGGAACCGGGAGAAAATATTGTATACATAAAAAAACAATATTTTTATGCTTTAAAGTATATTCTTTTTGAACATAGATGGATGGAATTGTGAAAGAACTCTGGTAATGCGTCCTCATTTTTTCGTTGCTTTTTACGAAATCTGATTTCGTTATTGACATATTTTCAGAAGAAGCTTATAGTTTATGTAAGCGCTTACACAGATGGACGGATAAATTCTGCACAGGTAAGCTGCATATCGATTTTTGAGCATTTTACAGCTGAAAGGAACGAAGCAAAATGGAGAAGTTAAATTATCAGGTTCTTGAGAAGTCTGGCTATCAGGGATACGTACTGAAGGACGCACCGGTAAAGGTTATGCAGTTTGGTGAGGGTAATTTCCTCCGTGCATTCGTCGATTATTTCTTCGATATGGCCAATGAGCACGCAAACTGGAATGGCAAGGTTACCCTGGTGCAGCCGATCGCACAGGGCCTTACAGAGTATGTCAATGCACAGGAGGGTCTCTACACCCTGTACCTTCGTGGCTCTGAGAATGGCCAGAAGGTGAACCAGAAGCGTGTGATCTCCGCAGTGAAGGACTGCATCAATCCATATACGAAGGAGGGCTTCCAGGCACTGCTGGAGCTCGCAAAGTCGGATGATCTTGAGTACATCGTGTCCAATACCACCGAGGCCGGTATCGTCTATGATCCGGATACAAAGTTCGATCAGGAGCCGCCAGTTTCCTTCCCAGGAAAGATGACGCGTGTACTCTATGAGCGTTATAAGGCTGGTAAGGGGGGTCTCGTGGTTCTTTCCTGCGAGCTGATCGATGCAAACGGCCAGGTGCTGAAGCAGATCGTGAACCGCCACATCGATGAGTGGGGCCTCGGAGAGGACTTCAAGAAGTGGGTCAATGACGAGGTGCTGTTCTGCTCGACACTCGTAGATCGCATCGTTCCAGGTCGTATCCGCGATCCGAAGGAGGTTGCAGAGCTCGAGCAGGAGAATGGCTATGCCGATCCGCTGACGGATGTGGGTGAGGTCTTCGGCGTATGGTACATTGAAGGACCGAAGGAGCTTGAGGACAAGCTTCCGTTCAAGAAGGCAGGTGTCAATGTACACGTTGTTCCGGAGGTAGCTCCTTATAAGAAGAGAAAGGTACGTATCCTGAATGGTGCACATACCGGCTTCGTTCTCGGCGCATACCTTGCAGGCTTCGACATCGTGCGTGACTGCATGCACGATGAGACGATCCGTGACTACATGAACAAGATGCTCCAGGACGAGATCATTCCGATCCTTCCACTGGACAGGGAGGACTGCGAGAAGTTTGCAGCTGCCGTCGAGGATCGTTTCAACAATCCGTTCGTCGATCATCAGCTCATGAGCATTTCTCTGAACTCTACCTCAAAGTGGAGAGCCAGAAACATGCCTTCCTTCCTTGAGTATACCGAGAAGTTCGGCAAGCTCCCACAGGTTCTTGCCATGAGCTTCGCTGCCTACATTGCCTTCTACAGCAATGATATTCAGCGTCGTGAGGAGGATGGCCTCGTTTGCAAGCGTGCTGCAGGCAATGAGTACAAGGTGCAGGATGATGCTGCTGTACTCGACTTCTACTTCGCACATAAGGACGATGATGTGAAGAGCCTCGTACATGCCGTTATGACAAACACCGAGTTCTGGGGACAGGATCTCACAGAGGTGAAGGATTTCGAGGAAACTACCGTGAAGAATCTGACCCTGATCCGCACCGAGGGCGCAAAGGCAGCCTACCAGTCCGTGCTGTAATCTCTGCTGCAGGAATCAGACAGATAAATCAAAATCAGATTATTTTTCGTCGAACGCCATTTCTGGCGTCGATGAAAGAAGAATCATAGGACATCATGGGCCGGAACAGATGACTGCTCCGGCCTGTCTTTTCAGGAGGAATACTATGGCAAGAGCAAAGGTAGTGCATATCAGCCCAGAGGACAATGTTGTCGTGGCCATCGCTCCAATTGCGAAGGGGGACGAAATCAAGGTCGATGACATTGACCTCATCGCAGGGGAGGACATCCCACAGGGTCATAAGGTGGCCGTTCACACGATTCCAGAGGGCGGACAGGTCATCAAGTACGGCGTGTCCATCGGACACACCACGGAGGCGGTGGAAGCCGGTCGCTGGGTGCATACGCACGACATGAAGACGAATCTTTCCGGTGAAGTGGAGTATACCTATGCGCCGGCGGTGCCGGAGAAGAAGACGATGCCGGTCGAGACCTTCGAGGGCTATGTACGTGCAGACGGCAAGGTCGGCACGAGAAATGAAATCTGGATCATCCCGACAGTGGGCTGCGTCAATGATGTCGCAAAGCATCTTGTGGAGATGAACCAGGACATTGTGAAGGGCAGCATTGAGGGACTGTACACCTATACCCATCCGTTTGGCTGCTCACAGACCGGTCATGATCATGCAACGACACGAAAGCTGCTCGCCGATCTCGTTCGTCATCCAAATGCCGGTGCCGTCCTGGTGCTTTCGCTCGGCTGCGAGAATCTGACGCATGAGCAGTTCCTCGAGGAGCTGGGGCCGTATGATGAGCATCGTGTAAAGTTCCTTACCTGTCAGGATGTGGAGGATGAGTTTGAGGAGGGCAGTCGGCTGCTTCATGAGCTTGCCGATTATGCAGGCCAGTTCCACCGCGAGACCGTGGGCCTCGATAAGCTCGTGCTTGGCATGAAGTGTGGTGGCTCCGATGGTCTTTCGGGCATTACGGCAAACCCGACCGTGGGCCGTGTTTCCGACATGATCGTCGCTCAGGGTGGCACCACGATTCTGACCGAGGTGCCGGAGATGTTCGGTGCGGAGAGCATGCTGATGGGACGGTGTGTAAATAAGGAAATCTTTGAGAAGGCCGCCCATATGCTGAACGGCTTCAAGGATTACTTCATCAGTCACCACGAGGTGGTCTATGATAATCCGTCTCCGGGAAACAAGCAGGGCGGTATCACGACCCTCGAGGACAAGTCCTGTGGCTGCGTTCAGAAGGGTGGTAAGGCGGCCATTTCGGATGTGCTTGCCTACGCAGAGCCGGTACACACGAAGGGGCTGAACCTTCTCTATGGACCGGGCAATGATCTCGTTTCGAGCACGAACCTGACGGCGTCTGGCTGCACGCTGATTCTCTTTACGACCGGCCGTGGTACACCGTTTGGTGCACCGGCACCAGTTGCGAAGATCGCGACGAATGATCGTCTTGCAGAGCGGAAGGCAAACTGGATCGATTTCAACGCCGGTCCGGTTGCTTCGCAGGGCGAATCGGTGGATGACGCCGGTCGTCGTCTCCTCGACCTCGTGAAGGAGATTGCCTCCGGCAAGAAGACGAAGGCGGAGCAGAACGGCTTCCGCGAGATCTCCATCTTTAAGGATGGCGTCGTGCTGTAAGCAGACGCCTTGGCTGATGTGGCCCCCAGAGCGGGCAGCGCCGTTGACCATGTTCCGGGTCCCGGGAGGGGCAGCATGGTCGAGCGGATTCCGGGCCCGGGGAGGGGTGCCTC
>ERZ808246.1208-NODE-1208-length-19145-cov-3.739707_pt1 | contig 19145 bp, 12 predicted proteins | sample MGYA00521083_ERZ808246 | MGnify/ENA primary metagenome ERZ808246 (study PRJEB31516, sample SAMN03275577) | gut metagenome | biome: mammalia-associated habitat; material: feces | host: Papio cynocephalus | place: Kenya | collected 2012-07-07 ... | reverse complement strand
CTCCTCGCGAAGCTCCCTGCGCGCCGTCTCGGCATCCGTCTCGTTCGGCTCACCAAACCCGCGTGGAAGCTCCCAGCTGAACTCATCGGTTGCGATACGATAGTGACGTTCGAACAGTATGGACTCGCCGACGAACGGGATGACGACAGCTCCTGACCCATGCCCACGTACCTCGAGATAGCGATTTCTCCATAATCGGTCACTACCTTTCACGGTGACGTTCGTCCCGATCACCGTGACGCCGTAACCACCGTCGGAATAATCAATTCCCCTGTTCCCGACATGCAGCGGGCAGTCCGTATCCGTTTTCGCCTTTGCGACGGCTTCCCGCCACGTCCCGTCGAACTGCAATGAACTCAACTCCAATAATATGTAGTAGAAAATCGGCATGATTTACTAATAGGCTCAGACGGCAAGTACGTCAGGCAGCGTTTTGAAATCATTCCGCATTCGATTCATATATAGAACGAATCAGATTCATATGCCTGATACGACATTGCAATCTCATAAGAGTTTCGTTTTAGGATACAAGCTATTCGCATGCCATATGTACATAATGAAATATATGTATATATAATTTTGTGTTCGTTTTGTGGTTCCACATATACGAATCGCAAATCAACGACCAATCAAACTATAATGTCATTAAGAAAAACAAGGTATTTAACCAACCGGGAAGGTATCGCAGAAATGAGCAAGAACATGAACATAATCGACCGCAATCAAAACGTCATCGGTGGAAGCATCGACGCTGCGGCTTCAGTCCTCGTAGACCTCAATCTCGATACGGACGTAGAGAACGGTAAGATGGGCATCGCAGACGGAGCCGACCAGCTCATCTTCGATATGCTCACCGACATCTCCGCGAAGCCTGGCGTCTACGCGCTTCGAGAAGCCTACTCGAACGCATATGACGCGACAAAGAAGATGGGCGACATGAGCCTGCCCATCGAAATCAATCTCCCAGACCATTCCGCCCAAACAGTCTACGAGCCCGGTACCGAGGCTTTTGCCGACCGACTTGCCGTTGCAATCGGGGAGAACGTTTCCAAAAGCCAGAACGAGCAAAACGTCCCGATGGTCACCGTCACAGACCATGGCTGCGGCATGTCAGCCGACGACCTCAAGTCATATTTTATGATGTACGGAGGCTCGAAAAAGCGCGGCGATTACGATATGATCGGCTCTAAGGGGCTTGGATGCAAGGCGCCTATCGCCGTCAGCCCGGTGTTCTACGTCACAACGCGCAAGGATGGAGTCGAGTGCAACGCGACCATCACCCGTTCCGATACAGGCTCGAGCTATAACATCGTCAAGAGCAAGACCGATAAGGGTAACGGAACGGTCATCTCCATTCCAATCCTCACCGATAAGGTTCTCGCCGACATGAACGAGTGCGTGAATACGCTTATCGATTTTAACTATGATGCGAATCTAATCATCAACGGCGACAACGTTGGCATCGGTCGAGCAATCAGCAAGAATATGTACGATATGGGCGAGCTCGATATCGCTAAGACTTCCGATGATTCCGTCGTTAAGATGCGAGTGTTCATTCCTGACTATGAAATCCCGCTTAACTCTGTCGATGGATTCGTTATCGTTATCGGTGGCTATCCGTATTCAATCGGCAACTGCAACGGATTCACCACATACTATAGCGATTATATCAGGAACGGGCGCCTGACCTATAACAGCAGGAACAACAACTATTACGGTGACCGCGCCATTCTCGACGTCCCAGTCATTATCGGGGAGCCCGGTTTCCTCAACTTCACCCCGAGCCGTGACGAGATTAAGCGTGACGGCGCCTGCGATGCTTTCAGTAAGGCAGTGAGCGACGCAATCGTCAATTGTAACTGGACGACTCCAGTCATAGAATTCATCAATAAGGCTAAGAACGAATACGAGACGAAGAAGAGCACGCAATTTTATGGGGACAACATCCGTCTCAATAATTTCTACAATGCCGTTTTTGATGGACATAGTACAAGGCTTTTCGATATCTGCAAGTTCACTTCGTTCTCCATCGTAGGCGAGAGCGACGGCAATTACGACTGCATCTGCAATGGAATCCGCGTGACCATTCCCAAGTCCGCCATCGACGTCGCGGGCCGGAACCCGTTCCCAGCTATCTCCTGGGGCAACGAGAGTCACCTATCAGATCTCGACAAGGACGGTAATCCAGATACCTCCTATCTCAACGATGGCAAGCCGCATGTTACCGCAATATCCAGTGTCTTTAACAGCGGTTCAAACTCCCGCTATCGATTCATTGTGAACGGTTCCGGTTACATCAAGAAGAAGAACGACGTCCTCACCAAAATCCGCAGCGGTATTATGAAGCTCCCGACTATCGAGCAGCTTGGCGGCCTTTCTGATTTCGTTGCTCGTAACGGTAGCAGCATCGCATCGAATATTTTGTGGGTCGTTTATGGCTGCGGCAATGATGACTTCAAGCGTTTCTTCAATCGCTTTGCGGATTTCGAATCCGTCGCCACCGACACGAACGCATCACGTATGCTTACTCTCGCCGTCTACAGCGGTACGCCGGACGATGAGTTCAATGAGGAAATCGATTTCGTCAAGGCATATTCCTTCGATGACGTCCGAATATTGAGCGTGAGCGAGCTTGATAGCGTTCTCACCGAGGCGCGCAGCTCCCGCATGAAGAAGCGCGAGCACATCGCTTCAATCAATAACGGAATCGTCGTGACCCGATTCAAGATCAGTGAAAGCGACACTTATGCCGATCTCGTAAAGCATGGAATCCGTAATATCGAAAAGGATTGTAATTTTGACAGCCAGCTTGACAAGAAAACGCTGTCCGATAACCTTATCATTCTCGCTGATTGCGGCTATTCCGTCGAAAACGCGATTTGCACCTCGGCTGTAGTGTCGAAACTCATCCCCGAGTACTCGGCAACCGGTGTAATCGTCATCAACGGGGCTACCAAGCCTATCGTTACCTCGCTCATCAATGACGGCGCAAAGATTATGTTCGATGTACGCCGCCGCGTTCCCACTAACGCTCATACGATTGCCGATGACCTCGGCATCGAGCGTCTATCGACTATTCCGTCCACCATTATCCCCGATTCCGAGTTTGAAAAGCTCAACGGATTCATCGCACATTTCTGCCTTTCCGATACCTACGATAAGACTGCGGCATATAACGTCAAAACAAATCGTATCGTATATATCAGTCGCTATAGCAATACCGAGAGCTGCTACCCGATTAAAACCATTCGAGACTCCACCCCGCTTAACATGCTGTCCAATAGCGGGAATTTCCCCGAGCTTGAGCGCTCGCTCGCAGAAATCAACGATGAGGTCAATGACAGCATCTCACTGTCTACGCGCACGAACAGCGTCACATTCGATATGCGCGATGACAATCGCGTAAAATCTAAGGTACGCAGTATCATCAAGCCCGCAGCAGATATCTACGATATTCTCTATAGAAACGGATTGTCCGAATTTCCGTATTCAAGTTATAGCAATCGCAAGATGTCAAAAACCGCAAAGGCGGCAATCGTCAAGATGCTCACCGAATTCATCAACGAGAACAGTGACGAATCCATCGATTGCGAGCAAAACAGCGACGGAATCGAGTACCTAGTCGCATAATAACGAAGTCGAGGAATCATAGCATAGCATACGATTCCTCGACTTCTCGCAATACAATTAAATGGAAACTCATAAACAAAAAGCATCACAAAAGAAGAGGTCATCAATCAATGGCACTCACCAACGACATACCAGGCATCGTTACAATCAGATACGATCAGCTCAAAAAAGGCGACGCAGCATGGATTGAGAAATGCACCGATCCATATTCAGCAGAAATGCTCAAACGATGCGCCCAGTGGTGCATGAACTACATCAAGCAGAACGGCACAAAATCGAACGGAACCATCGGCATAACCGATAAACAGGCGAACGCAATGAAAGGCGAATACTACCGTGCCGATATCATCACGAGTGGCACGAACATATTCGTCAAGGAATCCGAGAAGCGCATATACCTGCTGTGCGGAGACACCAGACGGTTATGGCGCTTCTTCGCAACCGAATCGAGGCTCGTTAAAAAAGACGGAACGGAAGCGAAGCTAAAAGCAGAGCAACGAGAGAAGCGGGAAGCATACAAACGGAAGAAGAGACGACATCGTGCCAATTAGAATCAGAAGAGCGCATATTCCAAATTAGAAAGCGAACAAAACTATGGACAACGCAACATTAAAGAAGCACGTACTCGCAATCGACAAGGAAGTCGAACACCTGATCGCGAATGCCGATGAATACATCGACTCCGATGATTGGCGTAAATCTACATCGAAAATCGAGCACATCCTATCGAATACAAGCGACTTCCTCCGAGGCTTCATGCTGATGTCAATACGCGACTGTAACGTCTCCCCGACATGCATGTTCTACGGTGATATCAACCAGACAATATACACGATACCCGACGATTCGAAGCTATCATATCTTCCGGCTCGGCGCATCGCCACTCAAATCAAGAAAATCGAGGAATCGGTCAAGGATGAGATCGGCAACGAGCCGAGCAACGAGGCAATAGACGCGGCAATAGCAATCGTCATCCTTGAACACTTCATAAGACAGACGAGACACGCCATCAAGGCATCATATCAACCGACGATACAGCGCATAAACAAGCCCAGCACCGATGACATCATCGCCACGGCGACGGCATACATAGCGGAAAATCCTATTTACTAGAGAATATGGATATCCTATGTATTCATATCATCATACACTCATTCCATCGCACGTTCCAATATTATATATAGATATATAGATTAGAAAACCGATAGGAATGGAAATAGCCATGACCACGAACGAATACGACTCGCTCCTCTCCTCGCCCGACTACGAGTTCATCGATACGAACCCGAAACTCGGTCCGCACATCGACTCACTCTTCCTCGGTGGCTCAAAGGCATACGGGCTCGACACGCCAGAATCCGACACCGACATCAGAGGCTTCGCCACGCGCACGGCTGAGGACATACTCATCGGGCGCGACTTCGGCACCGTCGTTGAGAACAACACCGACACGACAATCTACTCATTCGACAAGTTCGTCCATCTCCTCGTTGACGCCAACCCGAACATCATCGAGTTCCTCGGACTCAAGGACGATGCGTACATCCGTGTCGGACAAGCCGGTCGCCTGCTCCTAGACAACGCCGACGCATTCATCACAAAGAGAGTCGGGGCGACGTTCGGCGGGTACGCGCTCGCACAGCTCAACCGCATCGAGAACGCTATGACGAGGGGCGGGGAGGAAAACGACACCCGCTGCAAGCACATGGCGCGCTCCCTCAACCACGCTGTCATGTCGTTCCCGAAGAAATTCGAGAAGACGTTCGACAAGGTCTCATTCAACGCTTCCGCAGACTTCGACCCTGTCGACGCGACGGAGATATCGCTTCTCATGGACGTGCACGGCGATAAGGTTCCCATCAAGGAGTTCGCGGCGATGAGCGCGGAGCTGTCGCAAATCGTGCGGGAATACGACAAGCTCACCAACCGAAATAAGAAGCGCGACGCGAAGCACCTGGCAAAGCACATGAGCCACCTCATCCGCCTCTATCATATGGGAACGGAAATCCTCAACGGGGAAGGCGTCATCACCAACCGAGAGGTTGCAGGCGATGCCGAGCTGCTTCGAAACATCAAGACCGGTAAGTACATGAACGATGACGGGACGGTCGATAAGTCCTTCTTCGAGATCGTCGAGGAGGAATCCGCATCGTTCGACGAGGCGAAGAAAGCGACCAGACTGCCCGACAAGGCTGATATAGCAAGAATCAATGATATCATCGTTAATGTTAACGCAACTATTATAAGATGGAAATAGGAAATACAGATAAGTCAATCAATTATTCCGAAATTTCTTGTATGTTGAATAAGCTGTTGCATCTTAGTAATCTTTCTAATAAAATCGCAAGTAAATCGCTTAAAAATAATGATTTTCAACCAAAAATTTAATATACCAGATATTTCAAGCCATTACGTGATTAGCTATGTAGTTTGAAATACACAAACTTAATATATCTGGAGACATGTCATAGAATGCGGTTATTCTGCCCAGCTCGGTTTGTTACTGAGAAGCGGACAATTTCTAAATACGTAAGATTTATTAGTTTTAACTTGCGATATATTCCAATTCGAAATATTACCAACATATTTCAGTTGAGTACAACTGTCAAACATACCTAAATACCGGTTTGAGAATCCATCATATTCCCCTAGATATTTGACTTTTGAAGTATCCCAACATGAAAGATCGCCAACTGTAGTTAGATTCGAGCAATTTCGAAACATAGAAGTCATATTTGTAACATTTGAAACATTCCATTCTGATAAATCAATTTGTTTAAGGCTAGAACAATTTACAAACATATAAGACATATCAGTAATATGGGAAGTATTCCAAGAGGAGATCCCCTCTATAGTAACTAAATTGGATGCTGAATTGAGAAGATACGAAGCATTGCCATATAAAATAATATTATTTGCTTTCAAACTTATCAGGGATTTTGGCAAAAAAGAACTCAACGAATTGCCACTTGAATAATATTTACAATCCCAACCTGATATATCAAGATTCTTGATAGTAGAATATTCAAAAATGCCATATAAATTAGCTTGTGCTATTTTCCAGCCAGAAAGATTTAAGCTATTTATTTCAAGATGTCTAAACATGCCAACCATATCAGTAACTTTAGATGTATCCCAGTGAGATAAGCCTTTGATATCAATCTTTGGTTTAAAATCACTATTTAAATCACCATAGGAAAACATATCTTCCATATTGGTAACGTTTGATGTATTCCATCCAGACAAATCCATATCAAGACCTTCATTGTTATAGAACATACCCCTCATATTGATAACACTAGATGTGTTCCAACTAGAAATGCTTGAATTAAAGCAGGTACTGTTTGAGAACATACTCCCCATATTGGTAACGTTCGACGTATCCCATCTGGAAAAATCTAAAGAGTCTTGACTATAAGCGGCGCAATTAGCAAACATATATGACATATCAGTCACTTTAAACGTATTCCAACTAGAAATATCGAAAGGAAGAAAATCATTCTCAAAAGCTGAATCGCAAAACATATGACTCATATTAATAACGTTTGAAGTGTCCCAACATGAGAATTCAATAGAAGTCAAACCTGAACATTCCTTGAACATATTACTCATATTAGTACATCTCGATGTATCTAATTTTGAAAGTTCCATAGTAGTTGTAGTAAAACAATCCTGAAACCAGCTTTCTGTCGACACGGGTTTGATTCCGTTATCGATAACTTCAACCGTTTTGAAACCATTATTAAAAGGTGTTTTGGTAGCGTTCATTTCGTCAATTTTATAAATTCGTGTTACATTTTTCCCATTAAATGTATTTCCAATAGCTGGCTCTCGATCGCGTTTATACAAATCAAGACTATTGTCATCCTGTGAATATACCGCGAACGCTACACCGTTCTGGTCGGGCTTCGGCTCCGGCTTGATTGTTGTCGTCGGCTCGACGGTCCATGAGATCGTCGCCGCCTTCTGGGCGGCCGACAGGTCCGCGGTCACGCGGGCGATTTTGGAGTCGGAGTAGGTGAGCGCCAGCTCGTCGGTGCCGTCCTTGTTGCCGGCGTAGCCCATCGCCCATGTGCCGTCGTCGGCGAGCTCGACCTGAGATTTCGCCTTGACGCCGTTCCAGGTCATCTGGATGTCGTTGTCGCTCGTGGACTGGTCCACGTCGTCCACGAGGTGGAATGGGTCCTGCGCTACTATGGACATCGTTTTGACTCTAATCGGAAATGCGGATAGATTTCTTATCGCGATAGCATCAGGTTCTGGTCCTATCAACGTACCGGCAGCAGTAGCCTTGAACGGTATCTGCGTGGGAGCTGACCACATTATATTATCATCGCTGTCATCAACTTGAATCGTGACGTCAGTCGTTCCCGATCCTGTATCATCCGCATTCGATAGAACTGGGGACGTAATACATAGTAGTCCGAACACAATCAAACATGATTGAGTTACTTTCGGGAGGAGCCTATTTAAATACCCCCCCCGACAATTTTCTGAACATATTCTGTTCTCTCCTTCAATAGGGAATGAAAAATATATATGCGAAAGCAATCCGATGATTTCGCTATTCATATAGTCTAATCATCAAATATAAAATTAACACCCTGATATCAGAATTCCTGCTTCTAATCGCATTAGATTGCGCTTTCTGCTATTATCGAAACGTATCATGGATTGTATTATTACTTGAGGGAAATAGAGAGGTACCAGCATGTCCGTAGAGATTATCGGCGTATCTGAGAAGGATGCACCCTTGACGCTCATCGGAAAGATTGCCGGGACGAGCACCGACAAGTCCGACAGCGGCAATCCCGTGAAGCGAGCGAAGAGCTGCATCAAGCGCGGGCACATGTCCGTAGCTGAGTTCGTGACGGTTACGTTCAGCGTCACCGGCTCGCGCGCCATGACGCATCAACTCGTAAGGCACCGGCTCGCAAGTTTCTGTCAGCTTAGCCAGCGATATGTCAAATTGAACACTGACGACATGGATTGGTACGTCACGCCTCCGAGCATCGACGAGTGCGACGAGAAGACACCGTCAGGCACGTCGGCGAAGGCTGCGTTCGAAGAGGCAATGGCATCGGCCGCCTTGCAGTACAAGAACCTGCTCGCTGCAGGAGTCCGTCCTGAAGACGCTCGTTACGTCTTACCGAACGCATGCGAGACGACTATTCGTGTGAGCATGAACCTCCGCGAACTCCAGTCGTTCTACAAGCTCCGCAGCGACAAGCACGCGCAGTGGGAGATTCGCGATGTCGCCGAGGATATCAAAACGAAGCTACTGGAGTACACTTCCGATAGCGACGAGTGGCAGGAGCTCATCTCCCTCCTTCTCGTCCACGAGGAGCAGAAGTAAGCCATGGTATCAGGTGTCACCGTAAATGAGCCAAGCGAATATGCGAAGCCTAAGCCGATTCCGTTCTCTCCGCTCCCCGATTCGAAAATCGCAACGCGTGGCTTCAGAATCGATAGAACAGGTCGCCATCACCTGATTCGAGTGGCTACGTGGAACGTTCTCAACAGGCGCGTCGACTTTATCGATAGGTTCGAGCAGTCATGCCGATTCCTATATAGAGAGGATGTCGACGTATGCATGATTCAGGAGGTGCCGTTCGAGATGCATCGAGCGGCATGCGACGTTGCGTTCCGCTCAGGCTTCACGCTCACAGTGTCGTCAGATCTTCCCGATTCCGATGACGAATCAGTTGCGGGCATATTAATCAGGCGCGATTCGGACATAACGCCGCACAGCGCCGAGGCATACGGAACAAGAAAGCACGAAGCCAGTGATAAAACGGGTTCAAACCTCATGTACCATTCGCTAGCCGTCGACGTGTCGATCGGGAGCGTCCGTATCCCAGCGACGTTCGTATCGAGACACGGGGCGTGGGGAGCGACCGAACAAGCCGAACGACTCGAAGAGGCGAAGCGAATCGAGCAATGGCTTAATGAGAGAAACGGAAAATACAGCAACGGATTCACGTCGGAACCAATCGTCATCATGGGCGGAGACTTCAACGCAGAGAGAAATGAACCATCTCCCAGCTATCTGCTAGACGGGCAGAACGGCGGCGGAGCGTTCTGGGTCGACGTCCAAGACATGCGAATCGATGTCGACAGCTCATACGATTCTAACACGACATTCATACATGGTTGCGCGAACGACACCGCATCAGCCCACGGCATCGATGTAGAATACATGCCATCAAGAAGAATCGACTACCTCATGACAAGAGGCTGGAGATACGGGCGGTCGGGAGGATTCACCGATACAGTAATCAACCCGACTGACGATTGGGAGAAGCTGACGGGCGAACGGGAAGGAATCATATTAGTAAGTGATCACAAACCGATCATCGCTGATATTCTCCTTGATTAAATATTTAAATATGAAATTATATATATAATATCGAAAATAATTCTAGTGGCATGTTGATTCTTGACATGCCATTTTTCTTTGCCTTCAGTCAATAATGAACGCCGCGTATGACATCGAAACTCAATAGCAGAGGAATAAATCCCCCCCCCCCCTACATAAAGAGAGGAATGGATATGGGATTGCGAAAATCAGCTACGGCAAACCGATTGCTTAAGGCAATAGTAGCTGCAATTATCACGGTGATATCTGTTTTTCCGATGATACGTGCAAATGCGGCAACTACGGAGTTATTCGAGACGTCGAATAACATTGAATATTCCGGTCTTTCCATCAGTGGCGGGCAATTCGCCGGAATAGATTATATGAATAACGTCACAGGGTATTTCTATCCATCAGCATCAAATCCAATACTAAACGGGTCAATCGCCTACGGCATCGCTTTCGGCGTCACGAACAGTTCCTCGCTCGGAGTTCATTATACGAACGCTGGCACCTATAAGGGTCGAACCGTAGACATGTATATAGATGTAGACGGTATCCAAACCGTTGATAGCTATAACGATTGGTGGACAACGTCAAGAGCAAACTCGATTAAAGCACAAGTCGGTTCATCGCACTTCGTTCACTTCATGACGAACATGGATCAGTCTGAGCGTCTCAACTGGAACGGAGGAGTAGCGACAGCAAGGTATACGTTCTCCTTCGCATATTCGGATGATTCTTCTCACGCTAGAATAGATATATCGAATGCCTATATGTCATGCCATAACCTGTCCAAGGACTGTGGCGGCAATGAATTCGCTTCACCAGGACTCGGGTGGAATGGACACGCATTCAAGCGCTCAACCGATGATATCGCGATAGGTACGTTCTACGGATACACTGCTTGGTATGGCACGGTCGTGGACAACGGGCACCAGAACGTCTCATTCGATTTCAAAGGCACGAGATTCGGCATAGTAATAGGAGATACCGTCGGCTGGATTGGCTTTAGCTTCGACTTCTCACCGCTTATGTCAATATATCATGTTGATTACGATAAGAATGCAGATTCAGCAACCGGTACGATGGCGAATCAAGATATGGTCGTCGACCGTACATACAATCTGTCTGCTAATTCCTTCAGCCGTACAGGCTACGACTGGAACGGATGGAACTCATCAGCAGATGGTTCCGGAACATCATATTCCAACAAGCAGTCAGTGACAAACCTCACGACGACGAATGGCGGAACGTATACGATGTATGCCCAGTGGAACCCGCACAAATACAAAGTTCGCTTCAATAAGAACGCCGACGATGCTACCGGCACAATGCCCGACATGGATATGAAATACGACGAAGAAAAGAATCTCACGACAGTTGGGTTTAAACGTACAGGCTACAGATTCTATAGGTGGCACCGAGATAACAAGACTGATGATGCGAACACGTATTATAACGAGGACATGGTATCGAATCTCACCGATAAAGACGGTGACGTAATCAATTTATATGCAGAATGGCGACCGATCGACTACATCATTCGATATGATTCGAATGGCGGACAAGGTGCGATGGAAGATCAGGAGATGCAATACGGAATTGCCAAGAACTTAACCGCGAACTCGTTCACGCGTCAGGGATATGACTTCGCTGGATGGCGTTTCGAGGATAAAGCGGCAGGTAAGCAATACGCAGACAAGGCACAAGTCAACAACCTGACCGACGTGATGTACAAGACCGTCACGATGTACGCACAGTGGACACCGCATAAATACACAATCAAGTTCGACAAAAACAGAGCAGATGCGACAGGCTCGACAGCATCGATTGATATGACATTTGACGTTGCGAAGAAGCTCACAAAGAACGGATTCACCTCTGCAAGCACGAGCTTCAGCGGCTGGAACACGAAGGCCGACGGCAGCGGAACATTCTATCCTGATGAGGCATCGGTAATTAACTTAACGGAAATCGATGGCGATACCGTCACCCTCTATGCGGTCTGGGGAGATAAACGGTTCGTCGTAACGTTCGTAGACGGTATTACTAATTCAAGTATAACCGCCGCAAGAATCACATATGGGGAGGATGCCATACCGCCGGCGAAACCATATCACCGTGGCTACAACGCAGTCGGATGGGACGGGGATTATACGAATGTGACTGAGAACAGAACAATCATATTGAACTATGACCCGATTGCCTATTCAATCCAGTTCAACGGAAACGAAGCGACTGGAGGCTCAACCCCCGTCCAGCAGATGCACTTCGATGAGGAGCAGGCACTCAATGCCAACGGATTCACAAAAACTGGATATACGTTTGCTGGCTGGAAGCTTGGGAACAAAAACTCCGGTGCACCCTATTCCGATAAGGAAAAGGTCGTGAACCTCACCGACATCGACGGTGCGACCATCACGATGTACGCCCAATGGGCACCGAACGAATACACCGTCAAATACGATGCAAATGGCGGTACAGGAAGTATGGACGATCAAACGATGACATACGACATCCCAGATCAACTCCATGCGAATGCATTTAATCGCAACGGATACACATGGTCTGGATGGCGCCGTGACAATGCGAAGACAGGAACGGCATACAGACACCGCCAGGAGGTCGTGAACCTGCTCACATCAGGTTCGACTACGATGTACGCCCAATGGGATGCCATATCATATACCGTCACGTTCATCGACGGGATTACCGGTTCTACAATCGGAACGCAGACGGTTAAATACGGCGATAGCGCAGACGAACCGAACAAACCAAACCATGATGGATATACATTCGTCTCATGGGACAAACCGTTCACGAACATCACAAGCGATCTCGTTATCACGGCAACATATCGTCCAAACCGCTACACAATCGCATTCGACGGCAATGCTGCTGACGTAACAGGTAGCACAGCATCGATGCAGATGGAGTTCAACCAGACAGCAAGTCTGACTGCGAACGGATTCTCAAGATCCGGACACGATTGGCTCGGTTGGACGGAAAACGCCGATGGTACGGGTAAGAGCTACGCGGACAGGCAATCTGTCACGAATCTGTCTATCGAGGATGGCACGACAGTCACACTCCATGCATTATGGAAGAAGCAGAGAAGAACAGTCATATTCGTCGACGGATTCGATAATTCAGTTATCTCGCGAACAGAAGTTGATTACGGCGGCGGCACGACAGCACCTGCAGCTCCGTCACACAATGGATATACGCCGACTGGTTGGGACAAGGAACCGAATAACATCACCGAAGACACAACCATAACCATTAATTATGCACCCATCTCATATAAGGTTCGCTTCAATGGTAACGGAAATGACGTGTCAGGAATGATGGAGCTGCAAACGATGGTCTATGACAAGGATTCCTCCCTGAACAAGAACACATTCAAGCGTCCCGGATATCATTTCGCCGGCTGGAATCTATCGAGCGATGGGACGAACGGCTCGTTCCGCGACCAGCAGGTCGTGAAGAACCTCGCCGACACCGATGGAGCTATCGTAGATTTGTATGCCATATGGGTAGAGGATGGGCATGTCCTGATTACCTATTCAGTAGACGTCCCCAATGTCGGCAACGAAGTAAGCAGAGGCAGTGAATCCCTTAATCCGACAACCGGTGTCGCACAAGGCAGCGAGGCAATCCCATGCGATGCATACGATTTTAAGGTATGGTCCGATGCCAGCGGAACCGATTTGACGAACGATAGTGACTTCATACCTACCATGCCAAGTGACGGTTGGATCGAGGCGTCATACATCGCGAACTTCGCAATCAAGAAACATAACGTCCGATTCATCGATGGAGTGACGAGTGATAACATCAAGACCGAGGTTGTTAACCACGGCGGCGCTGCAACCGCTCCGAACGTGCCGACGCATGACGGGTATGAATTTATCGGCTGGGATAAGAAGTTCGATAACGTAACGGAAGATATCACTGTAACGGCTGTCTATCGAGAGCTGAAGGTATCACCAGCGGTCAAGCCGTCTGACGAGACACCATCAGAACCGAATGATAATCAAGTACAGGAGCCGCAGATGCAGGAGATAGTAACGCCGCAGGTAGAGAACGCAACGAACGATTTGCCACAAACCGGTATCGACATGGCTGATTCGATTGCCGCGCTTGTAACGTCCGTGTCAGCGATTATCGGAATCGCGGTAATCAAGAGACGAAAGTAACATCGACAAAATAAAATAATCGATATCTAAAATGAATGCCTAGTTCGATAAAAGAACCGGGCATTCATTATGCACAAAACAAAAATCGTTTAATCAATCAGCAATTAACTATAGAGAATTGTTCTTGCGTCCAAGCTGCTCATTGATTCCCTGCGCCTCTATGAGCAATCGCGACAGCGCATTATACAGGACGATATGGAACTGATCGGCGTTACGATGCAAACCGACGGCAAGTACGCTGGCGATTCTATCCCAGCCGTCTGCCTCGAACACCCCTTGTGGCAGCTTCGCGCATTCCCTGGCTATAAAGTCGTTCGGTACCTGGAACGTGACAGGTTTGTCGTCGAAATCGTGGTATTGACGCACAGAGATCCCAGCGCTATACAGGAACGGTGGCTCAGTCCCGTCCACAACCCGCAGACCGACCGCACTGCCCTCTACGCAGCCGAGCGTCATCATGACGAAGTACCTGTCGCACTTCCCGTCTGGCTTATCGGAAATCGACAAGGACGCATAGGTGAACTCGCCTGGACGAAACTCGGCGGGAATCGGTAGGCTCGTTATCGCCGACACCAAGGAAAGATGATTCATCGAATACGTGCCCGCGATGCGCGAACCGGCAGTGTCAATCACACCCAAATCGAGCAGCGGATCGGAATCCGATACGCGGAGCTGCTTGATGAACATGTCGGCCAGTTCGAAGGAGCTCTTCTGAACGGTATCGTCGCCATCGGACACTTGGCTATCCTTCGCCGCCGTCGTGACAATCACGGGGTTACCGCTCTTCTCGTCCTTTTCACCACCGTCGCTTCCCGATACCACATGAGGCTTTACGCCCTTCTTGATGTCCTTCTTATTGTTGAACGTGCCGAACTTCGCCATATCGCCCCGATACCTCGCTTAAAAATGGAATAACTTGTTTCAATCGAAGACATTTTGATTAAGTTTAGCGAATGACTGACGATATACCTAACTACAACCGACCATGGGAAACTCTATATTGAATAAGATATTAACTATATACAATATGACGCAGGTGAAATAAGCATTATGTCATTTACCGACAAGAGCGCACAGCAGCGAGCATACGATTTGTTCTCGAAAATGCAGTGGAATGACCGAGAGGAATGCGGATACACTCAACCTCTCATGTCGTATTCGCATACGATTAAAGACATATCATCTGTAACAGAATATACGACGAGAAAGGCGTATGATGGGGCAAGGAAATCTATCACGGTCACCACAATACTCATGTACGTCGCAATCGGCGGGGCACTGGCACTGATATCGACTGCACTGGCCCAGCGAGCATGCCTACTTCCATGGGATGGCAATGCATTGGAATACGTCCTGCTCGGAACACTTCTCGCCATCATCGCATATATGGTTTATGCGGTCAAGCGATCGTTCTCATCGACAATACGCATGTACGAGGAGAACATAAAGACATTCGAGACGCCAGACGAGCTGGTGGAGAAAATGAAGAAGCATGCAACCGATTCCTGTGAGCAACAGGCGGTTAAAAAGGAGCAGGCTGAAATCGACGAACTCGCTTCCCTTATCGCCAATGCGAAGCGTACATCAAATGCGGATATCGCCGCCCCATCTGCCTCATCGAACAATACCGAGACGTTAAGCAATATGAGCGATTCCTTCCCGTCAATGCCCAATGAATTCGCTTCAAACGATACAGAATATATCGCCACGCCATCAGATAAGCAGGGCGAAACGGTGCATAGTGAGAAGGATGAGGCGGAGACGGACGGAACGAATGACATTAAATGATACGATACGAAAAGCGAATAGACGAACAGAAAGTTATATTATATGAAAAAAAAGACTACCGAAAAGTAGGAAGCCTAAGAGCTTCAACCTTGGGTAACTCACATAAATTGAATATGCATTTCTCGTTAATCTATTGACGCCCATATTCAAATAGATTAATATATTACAATGACTTTAGCCGCAATATCATGATTCCATACTCGATATAAAGGCGTTTCCATATATCATCGCATATAATGGAATCGAAGAAAGGGATTATACAGAGCATGAAGAAAATCGCATTCGGTAGAATCGCCACAGTGTCTCTCGCCGCTATCTTGTCCGTCGGCTCGGTTACCGTGTTGTCAGGCTGCACGATTCCCGATAAGGTTCAGGATGCCATTCCTGCACTCAAATCTCCTGAGCGCGTCATTCAGGAGGATTTGAAGAGCGAACTCGATACAGTGTCCGACCCAGACTCCGACTTGTTCAAGGACTTCGTCAAGGGAATGGAGGAGCAGTCTACCGAATCCTTCGAGAAGCTAGGCCTTGACTCGACGGAGTTCGGGAAGGCGTATCTGTCAGATTTCAAGTACGACATCACGTCGGTCGATGTCGATAACGATAACGGAACCGCCACAGCGAACGTGACCGTCACAAGCAAGCAGATGAACAATATCCTCAACGAGTACGCCGATACGTTCAACAGCAAAGCGAGCGATCTCGTATCGCAATCGAACGGGGACGAGACGACGCTCTACAAGTCTGTCGGGCAGCTCCTCCTTCAGTGCACGAAGGATTCAAAGCCGTCAGATACGAAGTGCGCGTTCAAGTACACGAAGAATGGCAACATCTGGGAAATCGATTCATCCGATGCGACGAAGCAGCTCACCGAGGCTCTGATGGGCAAGTCCGACTCAGACAGCAATACTAATCAGAACGCCTCAAACGCAGATAACGGCGATAACACAGACGGAAGCGATACGAATACCGATAACGCTGGAAATGCTGCTATGAACGCCCAGAACGCCTCGTAGACGGCAATTAATCGCATATATAAATGCATATATATTAAGATGAAAGCCTCGCTACATAATTAAAAGTAGTGAGGCTTTCATCTTTATTGTATTTAAAATATTAAAGAAAAGATTAACGATGTGGAATCGGAACCCTAGATGTCTCAGTTATGTATGGGCTTCCGCCACCAAGGAATGGTGTCATCCAATATGTTGCTATGTCAGTTAATTGCACGCCACCAGCGCTGCGTGCATTAATCATTTCACCGTTTCCCCAATAAATTCCAGCATGATAATTCCTATTATAGTCACATTGCCCAGCACCCCACGTCAGCGATTCATATCCAAAAAACACAAGGTCACCTGGTTTAAGCTCTGAAACATTATATTTTATTTCATTACGATCTTTAATAGCTGCCCATTGATATGATGCATCTCCTGTATATTGTGTATCCCCAGTACCATTTGTATAGCTCCAATCTGTTAGTCCATCACACACAAATTTATATGGAATTTCACCGGTTTGATATGGACAGCCTACACGTGACAGTGCATAGAGAATTGTCCGTTGCCTTCTGTCGCCTTGTGTGATATTAGGAACACTAACATCCGGGCCATACCCATTTGGAAGATCATCATATGTTGGAAGATGCCAAGATGCATTCCCGTTATGATCAAAATCATAAATACTTCCATAGCTTGATAGATATGGATCGACATGCTTCGTATCATGGAGCATCATTGCACTTGATGGATCCGTACAATGAACTGCTCCACTAATGTCAGTCCACCAACCAGTGAATCCAGCACATGTTGACAGCTGCCAGCGTTGTGTAGTGCTGCCAATATCCGTCAGGCATTTAGCTATTTCGCTTCCACTTGCCGAGCTTACAGAAAGAACCCCATTATTTACTGCATTCCTAAACATGTAGTTCCCATTTGAATCGAGCTCTGGATACCATCTCTCCGCTTCAATTCCATCCTCATGACATTGCGTAATTGCGGCTCCGCTAGTTTTAGAAGCATCTCTAACTCGTAGAACGCCCATTGGACTTTCAATTTTAACGCGATATTTATCAGCCCATGTTATACGAAATTTCTGTTCGATACCACGACCATCATCTGCGTTTTGAAGATATACCTTCGTATTATCGCTTGATTTTGCTCCATCAATGTCTAATCTGAGCTTTGTTTTTGGAACTGTTAAATTGTACCATCCTGCTTTGAGTACGTCCTGCGTAACTGGTGACGTTGGTGCAGGTATTGGTGTTGTAGGCTCTGTATTGGTATTGGTATTGGTATTGGTATTAGTATTGGTATTGGTATTGGTATTGGTATTGGTATTGGTATTATTTGTATCTTTATTAATACTATTATCGTTTGTTATATCGTCGGCTGATCTGAATTGGTCGCGTATTCCATCTGCATTAAAATGTGCATATTTACCTTCTGGCATATTCACAATAACCCATGAATTGCGTACCATAATTCCAGATTCTTTATTGAAATATCTATATCCTCCTTGTATATTAACTTGTTCATCAATAACTTTCTGTCCACCTCGCCAGCACCAGGTCATTTCGCCAACAGAAACGAGACCACAAATCTCATTCCCATTATTCGTGTATCCAATGCGTTTAATAATAGCAGCTGAGGCTGATATAGGAAAACTTATCGTGATACAGAGCATTATAATTGCAGCTATTTTATTTCTAATACTAATTTTCATTACTATAACCACCTCCTCATAATAAGAAGCGCAGTAAAGCTGAGAACCGTAACGATAAAAATCGTAGCAGGCAATTCGCTAGAAACACCAGTTTGTACGAGTTCTCTGTTTGTAGTATTTGAGTTGTTTGTGTTATAGTAGTCGCCGTTTGCCCATTGTGCATATAATGTTACATTTTTGGATATGTGGTCGCCGACTTTGTATGTTTTTCCGCTTCCGTCTGCTTTGTCGTTCCAACCGGTCAATGTGTAACCATCAAACTGCGTCTTAACATCCTCAACAACAGCATCATTCTCCCCACCCGACGTATAAACAACCGGCGCAACACCATTTAAATCATACGAAATCGTCACCTGCTCAGCAAAAGCTGAATTTGGAAAAGAAAGCACACCTAAAATAGCAGCCATAAATGTGACTACACCAATAGATTCGATTTTATACAT
>ERZ808246.1207-NODE-1207-length-19145-cov-4.111105_pt1 | contig 19145 bp, 17 predicted proteins | sample MGYA00521083_ERZ808246 | MGnify/ENA primary metagenome ERZ808246 (study PRJEB31516, sample SAMN03275577) | gut metagenome | biome: mammalia-associated habitat; material: feces | host: Papio cynocephalus | place: Kenya | collected 2012-07-07 ... | reverse complement strand
AATAGATGTACGGCTTGCCGCTGGCTCCCACGTAGCTGGGCTTCACGGTGGGGGCAAATATGTAGTCGGGTTCCTTAGTGCCGCAGAGGGTACACACACCGTTTTTATACTGGTGCTCCATATAGGTCTTCACGATGCGGTCGATGGAGAATCCGTAGGCGCTGTCAGCCTTATCCGAAACCAGCCGGATCGTCAGCGTGTCCCCCTGGATGGTGATCGTCTTGCCCGCCAGCTCCGTTCCGGTGTATTGCGCCCCGTTCACATAGAGGTAGTCTATATTAGTCTCCACCTCTGTCTGCGCCGAGAAGGTGACATCCAGGGAAACAGCTCCCGCTGCCTTGTAGATATAGGTTTTGTCCAGGTTATTCTCATAATTATGGCTGGACTCCGGATATCCCTTCTTGTCCAGGGTCTGTGTTTTCCGCTCGTGCACATAGATTTTCAGCTGAGCGGTAGTCCCCCGGTAGGTAACGTCGATGGTCTTTGCCCCGGGGGTGGACATGTCGCAGCTACCCAGCTCCAGCAGTCCGGAATCATAGGGGATAGTCATCGTGCAGCCGTCCTTATGGGTCAGTGTCATGCACAGGCCCTGGGTATTCAGGGTATCGTTGGGCAGGTACGCCGTTTGGTCAATGCGGCAGGCCGCGGAGGAAACCGGCTTTGTGCAGTAGCCTATCCAGGTGAGATGGGAACCGCAGGCCTTGCGCACACTCTCCGTCCACTCGCTGTTGTGCACCGGGTAAAGTGCGTATGCATAATTATCTCTAAAGGCACTCGAACCAACTGTGGGAGGATTCCCGGTAAATACAAAGCTGCAAATATTACCTGCATTATCGAACAGATAGGCCGGTATCTTCTTCACTTTCTCGCCAAATATTACACGGACTCCATCAGAGCCACCAGCATATCGAAACACATCCGAGAGACTCTCTAAGTCCTCCGCCGCTTTAGCATTGTAGTAAACCTCTTTTAATCCAATGCATTTGTAAAATGCATTGGCGCCTATTCGCGTTAGATTCTCGCCGATTGTGAATGTTTCTAAGCTGCTACAGTATCTAAAGGCGCTATAGCCAATTTGCTTTACTCCTTCTATACCAGTTATAGAAGACAATTTTTTACAGCTTCCAAACGCCTCACTGCCAATCGTTGATACGCTGTTTCCAAGCTTTAGAGATGTCAAATTAACGCAGTCACAAAAAGCATATTTGCCAATCTCGGTTACCCTATTTCCCACTGATACGCTCACAATTTTTATTTTCGGAGTTGATGGATTCGTACAAAATAGGCATGCCGGAATTATTTCTACATCTTCGCCAAATTTCACAACAACGCCTTCTGACTCTGCTCCCACGTCATAAAAAGCATTCGTGCTCCAATCCAAGTCATCTGCCCTTCTTGCGTTGTAGTTTATTTCAGTCAAACTTGTGCAGCCACGGAACGCCTCACGCCCGATGCTGGTCACATTTCTGCCAATAGTCACGCTGGTCAGCCCCGTACAATTGTAAAAAAGCTCGTTAGGGATTTTTTCCACGCTCTCGCCAAATACGACCTTCATTCCATCCGCAGCGGTGCCAGCATTTTGGAAAGCAGCATAACCACCGTATTCTGCCGCCCTGGCGTTGTAAATAACTTCCTTCAAGCCTGTGCAGCCATGGAATGCATAGCCCCCAATGCTGGTCACTCTGTTCGGAATCTCCACGCTACTCAGGCCTGTGCAGCCGTAGAATGCACTCCCCCCAATGCTGGTCACACCGCTGCCGATGGTCACGCGGGTCAGGCCCGTGCAGTCGGAGAAGGCACTCTCCTCAACGCTGGTCACACTGTCCGGTACCGTCACACTGGTCAGGCCCGTGCAGTTAAGGAATGCCCTCTCCCCGATGCTGGTCACACTGTCCGGTATCGTCACGCTGGTCAGGCCCGTGCAGTAAGGAAATGCATAGTCCCCGATGCCGGTCACGCCTCCAGTGATCACAGTCTTTGTGATCTTTGATCTGTTATGGTACCAAGGTTGCGAACCAATACTTTGGCAGTTCTCCATTTCCCCCGTGCCGGAGATAGTCAGCAGGCCCGCGCTGTCCAGCGTCCAGGTCACATTATCTCCATTTGCGCCGCAGTTTCCGGAGTCAACGATGTTCGGCTCCGCCGCCGACACGCTGCCCGCGCCAAGTACCAGCGCCAGTGCAAGAATCAGCACCATGGCAAAAATGCCGCCCAGGATCCCTTTTCTCTTCATTTTTCCATCTCCCTATAATAGTTGATTTTTCGCTTTCATTTCCCTTTTCTAAATATATAATACACTCTGCACCCGAAAAGTCAACTGCCGCAGCGCAGAATCTGTGAGTAAGCTACAAAAAAACCGCTGTAAACGCGGCGTGGTCTTTACGAAACAACCGAAAGCAGCCATTTTGAAACTTCTCATCAAGCCAAGAGCGCACGGCCGAAGCCGTGCGCTCTTGAGAGTCACTGGGTCTTATATTCCGCCCAATCAATACTTCACCTTGGCCAGGCAGATGCGGATCCACTCGTGGTCGTAGAAGGTGAGGGTCTCCTCCGGCAGGCCACCGAAGGTCTCGGCTTTATTGAGGATCTCCTCGCTGGGATAAGCGATGGGGTCCGTGGCCATTTCCTCGTCCATCTCCTCCAGGGCGGTGGCAGAGGGGCAGGAATAGCCCGTTTCATCGCAGTTGCGCAGGACGATGTCGTCCCGGCACATGAAGTTGATGAAGGCCAAAGCGTCCTCGTAGTTCTTGGAGCAGGTGGGGATGCACATGGCGTCCACGAACAGGTTGCTGCCCTCCTCCGGCTGCACGAAGGCCAGGTCCGGATTCTCCTCCACCATGGTCAGATAGTCGCCGGCGTAATAGGTGCCCATGGCGGCCTCATTGTTGATCATCTTGTCGAAGATCTGGTCCATGACATAGGCCTGGACGATGCCGTCCTCCTTCTGCTTGATGAGCAGGTCCGTGGCGGCGGCGATCTCGTCCTTATCGGTGGTGTTGAAGGAGTAGCCCAGGGCCTTCAGCGCCAGGCCGATGCAGTCCCGGGGATTGTCGAAGATCAGCACCTGGCCCTTGAGGTCCGTGGTGAACAGGTCCATCCAGGAGGTAGGGGCCTTGTCCACCATGGTGGTGTTGTAGATGATACCGGTGGTGCCCCACATGTAGGGCAGGCTGTACTTCTGCTCCGTGTCGTAGGCGGGATGCAGATAGCGCTCATCAATGTTCTCCGCGTTGGGGATCTTGCTGTAATCCAGCTCCATCAGCAGACCCTCCTCCCCCATCCGGGCCACCATGTAGTCCGAGGGGATGATGACGTCGTAGCTGTTGCCGCCGCCCTTGATGGCGGAGTAGAGCATTTCGTTGGAGGCGAAGGTATTGTAATTGACATGGATGCCCGTCTCCGCCTCAAAATCATCGAAGATGGACTCGTCGATATACTCGCCCCAGTTGTACACATTGATGCTGCGCTCCGTCTGTCCCTTCCGGCAGCCCGCCAGGGGCAGGGCCAGCAGCAGCGCTAGGAGCAAAACGGAAAATTTCTTCATCACCGGGTCCCTCCCTTCACGCCGTCCTTTTGGAGGGCCTTGTTCCGCTTTTCCGCCTGCTTGCTCTGGTGCATCTCCCGGAAGTTCACGATCAGCAGCAATGTCAGCACCGTGACGAACAGGATGGTGGACAGGGCGTTGACCTCGGGACTGATGCGCTTGCGGGTCATGGCGTAGATCTGCATGGCCAGGGTGGCCACCTCGGACCCGGCGGTAAAGTAGGAAATAACGAAGTCGTCGATGGAAAGGGTAAAGGCGATGAGCAGGCCGTTGAGGATGCCGGGCCGCAGCTCGGGCATGAGCACCTTCCAAAAGGCCTGCCAGGGGGTGGCGCCCAGGTCCATGGCCGCCTCCCCCAGGTTGGGGTTCAGCTGGCGCAGCTTGGGCAGCACCGCCAGGACCACATAGGGGATATTAAAGGTGATGTGTGCCACCAGCAGTGTGCCGAAGCCCAGGGAAAAGCCCAGCAGATTCCCCGTGAACACGAACAGCAGCATCAGGCTCACGCCGGTGATGATGTCGGCATTGGTCATGGGAATATTGTTGATGGTCATAAACATGTGCCGGGGCCGCCGCTTCATGGAGTGGAAGCCGATGGCCGCCGCCGTGCCCAGGACCGTGGCAATGAGTGCCGCCAGCACGGATACCGTCAGCGTGGTGCTGAAGGCGGAGAGGATCTCCTCGTCCTGGAACAGCTCCTGATACCAGTGCAGGGAGAAGCCGGACCAGACCGTGCGGCTCTTGGAGTCGTTGAAGGAGAAGACGATCAGCACGGCGATGGGCAGGTACAAAAACAGGAACACCAGGACATTGAGCACCTTGGCAATAACAGGATTTTTATTCTGCATCACATCATCACCGCCCCTTCTTCACCGTCGCCGAAGCGGTTCATGATCAGCATGGCGATGATCACCAGCAGCAGCATCATAAGAGAGATGGCGCTGCCCAGGTGGGGATTATACGCCGAGCCCAAAAATTGCATCTCAATGAGGTCGCCCAGCAGGAAGCTCATACCGCCGCCCAGGAGCTTGGAAATGGCAAAGGTAGAGATGGACGGAATGAACACCATCATGATCCCGCTGATAACACCCGGGACGGACAGCGGGAAAATGACCCGCCGGAACACCTGCACCTTGCCGGCGCCCAGGTCCTGGGCCGCCTCGATATACCGCCGGTCCAGCTTCTCGATGACGGAGAAGATGGGCAGGATCATAAAGGGCAGGAAGTTATACACCATGCCCAAAATCACCGCCGCGTCGGTATTGATGATGTGCAGGGGCGGGATGCCCACCAGGGCCAGGAGCTGGTTGAGAAAACCGTGATTTTCCAGGATGGACATCCAGGCGTAGGTGCGCAGCAGGAAGTTCATCCACATGGGCAGCATGATAAACAGCATGGCCACCTTCCGGGTGGTAGGGCCCGTCTGGGCCAGGAAATAGGCGAAGGGATAGGCAATGAGCAGGCAGATGGCCGTGGCCACCGCCGCCAGGTACAGGGAATTGCCGCACACCTGGAGGAAAACATCCAGGTTGGTGAAGTTCTCCAGGGTGAACCTGCCGTCGTAATTGGTGAAGGCGTATACCACAATGAGCAGCAGCGGCACCACCACGAACACGGCCATCCAAACGATATAGGGAATGGCGGGGGTCTTAGTCTTCATCGTCAGCGTCCTCCTCATCCTCCTCGGCAAAGTCGGGATCGTTGATCTCGTCATACTCCGCCGAATAAGAACTGTAGTCGCCGAACAGGCCCGAATACTCGCTCTTCTTCATAATGTGGATGTCGTCCGGATTGAGGATGATGCCGATGACCGCGCCCACCTCGTGGTAGTCGGTGGTCTGAATGAGCCACTTGTAGCCCTTGAAGTCCACGATGGTGTCGTAGTGGACACCCTTGAAGGTGACGGAGGTCACCGTGCCCACCAGGCGGCCCTTGTCGGCGGGGACGATCTCAATATCCTCGGGCCGGATGACCACGTCCACCGGCTCCATGGGGGCAAAGCCCTTGTCCAGGCACTTGAACTTGCGGTTGAAAAACTCCACCACATAGTCCTCGTGCATAATGCCGTCGAGGATATTGCTCTCACCGATGAAGTCCGCCACGAAGGCGTTTTTCGGCTCGTTGTAAATATCCTCGGGGGTACCGATCTGCTGGATGCGGCCCTTGTCCATCACCACCACGGTGTCAGACATGGTCAGAGCCTCCTCCTGATCGTGGGTAACATATATAAAGGTAATGCCCATCTGCTGCTGGATACGCTTCAGTTCGTTCTGCATATCCTTGCGCAGACGCAGATCCAGTGCGCCCAGGGGCTCATCCAGCAGCAGGACCTTGGGCCGGTTCACCAATGCTCTGGCAATGGCCACACGCTGCTGCTGACCGCCGGAAAGCTGGTCCACGCGCCGTTTTTCAAAGCCCTTCAGGCTCACAACGCCCAGCATCTCCGTCACGCGCTCGCGGATCTCCGCCTCCGGCACCTTGGCAATGCGCAGGCCGAAGGCAATGTTTTCAAACACATCCAGGTGCGGGAACAGCGCATACTTCTGGAACACCGTGTTGATCTGCCGCTTGTGGGGCGGGACATCATTGATCCTGACGCCGTCAAAGATCACGTCGCCGCTGGTGGGGGTGGTGAACCCGCCGATAATGCGCAGCGTGGTGGTCTTGCCGCAGCCGCTGGGGCCTAAAAGCGTCAGAAACTCCGAATCATTAAAATACAAATTGATGTTATCGAGAACCTGCTCGTCGTCAAACGCCATGCAGATATTCCGCAGGCGAATCAACTCTTTGGACATTTATCCTCCTCCGTTCATAAAAAAAGATGCGCCGCATCCCTTTGAAAAACGGCTTCTGTTCCATTTTCCCCGTAAATCGCCAGGATTTGACAGATACAATATAGCAGAATACCCCCAAAAGTCAATAAGTTTTTTCCCTAATTTTATAATGTGTTTTCTCCGCCGAAAGCACACCGGCCAAAAGCCGCCGGTCATGTGAAAAAGAGACTGCCCTCCGGGGCAGTCTCTCAGCTTGTCCGTAATTCTATCTCTGTCATTCCGAGGAGCGAAGCGACGTGGGAATCCGTGATCTTCCCGCTGCAAGCCTACGCAAAAATACGAAAATCTTTGCTTTAAAAGCGGATCGGTATGCCAGCCCGGGAACTCGCCCGCAGCGGCATGATTCCACAGTAATCTCTTTGGGCTCTCATCCGAAATATTTCTCCCGGAACGGCACCCCATCCACCTGGAAGGTCCGGCCCCGGAGATAGTTTAAGATCCCCGCGTCCGTGGGCAGGTCGAAGGTGAGCTTGTAGGAGTAGAGGGCCTGGCGGGTCTCGCCGTAGCGGCGGTTTTTCTCGCCGCTGCCGTATTTGCCGTCCCCTAGAAGCGGGCAGCCAAGGTCCGCCATGGTGGCGCGGATCTGGTGGGTGCGGCCGGTGAGCAGCTCCACCTCCAGCAGGGACAGCTCCCCCCGGCGCTCTAAGGTCTTGTACCGGGTCACAGCGGTCTTGGCCCCGGGCACGGGCTTGTGGAACACGAACACCTGCTTTTTCTTCTCGTCCTTGCGCAGGAAATTCTCCACCTCACCCTGGGGCGGCCGGGGCGCGCCCAGGGTGATGCAGAGATAGCGCTTGGTCAGCTCATGCTCGCGTATTTTGTCGTTGATGATGCGCAGGGTCTCGGCATTTTTGGCGGCGATAACGATGCCGCCTGTGTTGCGGTCGATGCGGTTACACAGGGCCGGAGTGAAGGCATTCTCCCACCGGGGATTCCACTCCCGCTTCTGATAGAGGTATGCCTGGATGTGGTTGATGAGGGTATTCACCTTCTCCGTCTCGTCTGCATGGACCACCAGGCCCGGGCGCTTGTTCAGCAGCATGAGATTCTCATCCTCATACACAATATCCAGGCTGGGCTTAAAGAGGGTGAGGAACATATTTTCCTCCCTGGGCTGGTCGAAAAACTCATCGTTTATGTACAGCTGCAGCACGTCCCCCTGGGCCAGGCGCTGGTCCCGGGCGGCCCGCTGGCCGTTGACCTTGATGCGCTTAATGCGGATGTACTTTTGCAGCAGGGCCGGGGGCAGCAGAGGCAGGGACTTGCCCACGAACCGATCCAGCCGCTGGCCGGCGTCATTTTTTCCCACGGTAAGCTCTCTCATCCGCTTCCCTCCTTAGGTCATATAGTGCTATTGTAGCGGTTTTTTGAAAAAAGTCAATTTTTTAGCAGAAAATGTTTGACAAGCCGGCATTCTTCCTCTATAATACAATTCGTGTCATTGTGAGGTGTGCCATGCGTTTGAATGTAAACAGAGTACTGCATACCCCGGATGCCGGTGAAGATTTCCATTTTGAGATGGACCTTTCGGACCTGGAATTCGGCGGTGATAAGCCTGTTACCGACCCGGTTGTTGTGGACGGCCGGGTGAAGAACAAGGCCGGTGTGCTGCTGCTGGAGCTTCAGACATCCACAACGCTTCGCTGCCGGTGCAGCCGGTGCCTGGAGAGCTTTGACCTGCCGAAAATCACAGACTATTCCTGTGTTTTGGCGGAGGAAAAGCAATTTGAGGACAGCGACGACATCGTTCTCCTGGACCACGATGAGGTGGACCTGGACGACCTTGCCCGAACGGCGTTTATCCTTGACATGGACACAGTCTTTTTATGTTCCCTCCAATGCAAGGGCCTGTGCCCCGGCTGCGGTGTGAATCTGAACCGGGAAGCCTGCCGCTGCAAAAAGCAGACAGATCCCCGTTTGGCCGCCCTGGCCAAGCTCCTGGACCGGGAGGAAGCATAAACACTATCAATAAATTCACTGCTCAGGCAGTATAAGACCAAGGAGGTGTCAACATGGCAGTACCTAAGGGAAAAGTATCCAAGCAAAGACGCAATAAGAGACGCAGCTCCGTGTGGAAGCTGGCGACTCCCGGTCTGGTGGCATGCCCCAAGTGCGGTGCGCTGCATCTGCCTCACAGAATGTGCCCGGAGTGCGGTACCTACAATGGCCGTGAGGTCAAGGTCGTCAAGTCCGTGGCCGCGGATAAGTAATATCTTTTGTGTCCTTGCAGGAGGGAAGCGTGGCTTCCCTCTTGTTTTTTTGCACATAAATGGGGCGGGGCACATGGGCCCTGCCCCCGCAAAACTATCGCGCAGCTCCAGCCGGGCGCGGACAGGGTTATTCGCCCCTACAAGGAAAACGGATCCCCACACCAGTGTGCGCACCGACTCGGAACGACATTCGTTTTCACAAGAACTGCGGTGGGTGGCCCGATTCGGGTCGTCCGGGAGTCCGGCCCCTACACACTGCTTCCCGATAGAGCTTCGCAGGGGCCGGCGTCCCCGCTGGCCCGCTGGCGCCAAATCTCATAATTTCCGTAGGGCGGGGCGCCCTCACTCCGCCGCACGATAAACTGCTGTATCCCTGTAACCTGTCATTGCGAAGCCATTCCGCAGATCGGCTTCGCAATCTGCATCTCCCATCCCCCTATCTATTCCCCCCCCTCCTTCCCATTCGCTTTTTTCATTTAATCCATAAAAATGATTCGTTTTACTTTTGGCTCATACAGAGTTATACTATTATATATAGAAAACGCTTGCGTGCCACCCGAAAAGCGGCTATAATTGTATAGTTATCATGAGGCAGTATGCCGTTTTTTGAGAGAGGACGCAGCTATGAGCACCATCATTACCTCCATAGATCCCGGCAGCCCCGCTATGCGGGCCGGCCTGCGGCCGGGCCAGCAGCTTTTGTCCATCAACGGCCACACCGTGGTGGATGTACTAGACTACCGGTTCTACGGGTACGATCCCGTGAGCCATCTGGCTCTGAAAAATGAAGACGGCTCCATCCAAAAGCTCACCATTCGCAAGGCCGAGGGGGAGGACCTGGGGCTAAACTTCGACACCTATCTCATGGACGAGATGCGCTCGTGCGCCAACCACTGCATCTTCTGCTTCGTGGATCAGATGCCCCCGGGCATGCGCGAGACCCTGTATTTTAAGGACGATGACGCCCGGCTCAGCTTTCTTCAAGGCAACTACATCACCCTCACCAACCTCACTGAGCGGGAGGCCCAGCGCATCATCGACCTGCGCATCAGCCCTATCAACGTCTCCGTCCACACCACGGACCCCCAGCTCCACTGCACCATGCTGGGCAATAAAAACGCTGTTCGCAGCCTGGACTATATCCGCGCCTTCTGCAAGGCAGGCATTGTCATGAATGGACAGATCGTGGTCTGCCCCGGTTGGAACGACGGCGACCAGCTCCGCCGTACTCTCCGGGATCTGACGGAAATGGAGTTCTCCTCCTGCTCCCTGGTGCCCGTGGGCATCACCAAGTATCGCCAGGGCCTGGCCAAGCTGAAGCCCGTGGACGCCCGGTGCGCCGGGGAAATATTGGACATCGCCGATGAATTTGGCCGAGAAAACCTGCGCCGCTTCGGCACCCGCCGTTTTTTCTGCGCCGACGAGCTGTTCCTCCGGGCCGGACGGGAGCTGCCCGGGGATGACTATTACGAGGGCTACCGGCAGCTGGAAAACGGCGTGGGCATGCTCCGCTCCCTGGAGAGCGACCTGCTCCGGGCCATGGATCTCATGGACGACGCGCCCGCTCCCTCCCCCTTCACCATTGCCACCGGCCGGGCCGCCGAGGGCTTCATGGGCCACCTGCTGGACCTGATCCGGGAGCGCTTTCCCCAGGTGCAGGGCCAGGTGATCGGGATAGACAATGACTTTTTCGGCCATACCATTGACGTGGCAGGCCTTCTGACCGGGCAGGACCTGGCCGCCCAGCTGAAGGAGCATAAGCCCCTGGGCCGGGTGCTGATCCCCCTGCACATGCTCCGCCACGCGGAGGACGTATTCTTGGATGACTGGACTGTGCCCCAGCTTTCCCAGGCGCTGGAGACGCCTGTGCAGGTGGTGGGCATTGACGGCTTCGATCTGTGCGACGCCGTTTTCGAACTGTAAGGAGGTAAAATTATGGCAAAACCTATGATTGCTATCGTGGGCCGGCCCAACGTGGGCAAGTCCATGCTGTTTAATAAACTCATCGGCCGCCGCCTTTCCATCGTGGAGGACACCCCCGGCGTGACAAGGGACCGCATCTACGGCGAGAGCGACTGGTGCGGCCGCAAGTTCACCCTGGTAGACACCGGCGGCATTGAGCCCAATACCGACAATCAGATCCTGGCCTTCATGCGCCAGCAGGCGCAGATCGCCATTGACAACGCCACCGTCATCGTCCTGGTGGTGGACATCAAGACCGGCATGACCGCCGCCGACCAGGAGGTGGCCGGGATGCTCCAGCGCTCCAAAAAGCCCATTGTCCTGGCGGTGAACAAGATGGACGCCACCGGCACCGTGGACCCGGAGTTTTATGAGTTCTATAACCTGGGCCTGGGCGATCCCATCGCCGTGTCTGCCGTCCACGGCCACGGCACCGGCGATCTGCTGGACGCGTGCCTTAAATACTTCCCCCCGGAGGACGAGACGGAGGAAGATGACGATGTGATCCAGGTGGCCATCATCGGCAAGCCCAATGTGGGCAAGTCCAGCCTCACCAACCGCATTCTGGGCCAGGAGCGGGTCATCGTCAGCAATGTGGCGGGCACCACAAGGGACGCCATCGACTCCTATTTTGAAAACGAGACGGGCAAATATAACTTCATCGACACCGCCGGCATGCGGAAAAAGTCCAAGGTGGACGACGCCATTGAGAAATACAGCGTCCTCCGGGCTACCATGGCCATTGAGCGCAGCGATGTGTGCCTCATCCTCATCGACGCCAACGACGGCGTTACCGAGCAGGACACCAAGATCGCGGGCCTGGCCCACGAGGCGGGCAAGGCCTGCATCATTGTGGTAAACAAGTGGGACATGGTGGAAAAGGACGGCAAGACCATGGACCGCATGCGCGAGGACATCCGCCGGGACCTGAGCTACATGACCTACGCTCCCATTCTGTTCATCTCCGCCCTCACGGGCCAGCGGGTGACGCGGCTGTTTGAGCTCATCAACTACGTGAATAACCAGGCCTCCACCCGCATCACCACGGGCATGCTCAACTCCGTCCTGGCCGATGCCCAAACCCGGGTGCAGCCCCCCACGGACAAGGGCCGCCGCTTAAAGATCTATTATATGACCCAGGTGGGCATCAAGCCCCCTCACTTCGTCATCTTCTGCAACGATAAGAAGCTGTTCCACTTCTCCTACCAGCGGTACCTGGAAAATCAGATCCGCAGCGTATTCGGTCTGGAGGGCACCCCCATCATCCTCTCCATCCGCCAGAAGGGGGACGATGACAATTAAACTATCCATCTATTTTGTGGTGGGACTGACGCTGCTGGTGTCGTACCTGCTGGGCTGCTTCAACGGCTCGGTGGTCACCTCCCACTTCATCATCCGGGACGATGTGCGCAAGCACGGCAGCGGCAACGCCGGGCTCACCAACTTCTACCGCACCTACGGGGCCAAATACGCCCTCATCGTCATCCTTTGCGATATGGGTAAGACCCTGCTCTCCTGCCTTATCGGCGGGTATCTGATGCTCTGCACCAACGGCGGCTGGACTTTGGGCGTGCTGCTGGGGGGCATCGGCTGCGAGCTGGGGCATATGTTCCCAGCCTATTACGGGCTCAAGGGCGGCAAGGGCATCCTCTCCGGCGGCGTGCTGGTGTGGATGCTGGACTGGCGCATGGGCCTTGTCGCCTGGGGGCTGTTCGTCCTCCTGTGGCTCCTAACACACTATGTGTCCCTGGGGTCCATCATAGCCACAGCCAGCATGCCGGTGTCGGCGTTCTTTGTCTTTGACCGCGACCCGCTGCTGACCGCTCTGTGCGCGGTAGTGGCGGCCCTGGTCATCTATTGCCACCGGGAGAATATCCGCCGTCTGCTGCACGGCACTGAAAATAAATTCAAATGGCATGTGAATCCCATAAATACCGACGATAACGATTCGGAATAGAGAAAGGAAAGCACTATGAAACACAATCAGGTTCGCCAGGTGGTTTTCCCCATTATCACCGCCATGATCTGGGGCTCCTCCTTCGTTGCCCAGAGCACCAGCACCGAGCATGTGGGTGCATACACCTTCAACGCCGCCCGGTCCTTTGTGGGCTTCTTGGCCCTGCTGGTGGTGGTACAGATCTTTAAAATGCTGCGCAGGGAGCCCCCGGCGGAGCAGACCGCCGCGGAGAAAAAGGCCGGGCGGAAGGACCTGATTTTAGGCGGCATCTGCTGCGGCATTGCCCTGGCCCTGGCCTGCAACCTGCAGCAGCTGGGCATGGTGGCCGGCGCCAGTGCCGGCAAGACCAGCTTCATCACCACCCTCTACGTGGTGCTGGTGCCCATCTGCGGCCTGTTTCTAAAGAAAAAGGTCTCCCCCACCGTGTGGGTCAGCGTTCTGCTGGCCGTAGCCGGTCTTTACTGCCTGTGCATTAAGGAAAACTTCACCATCGCCCCCAGCGACTTGCTGGTGATGCTGTGCGCCTTCGGCTACACACTGCATATCCTGGTCATCGATCACTTCACCCAAAAGGTAGACGGCGTAAAAATGAGTTGCATCCAGTTCTTGACATGCGCCATTCTTTCGGCTATACTCATGCTGATATTTGAGCACCCCACCTGGGCGGACATCGCCCCCTGCATGGGCTCGGTCCTGTATGTGGGCGTTTTCTCCAGCGGCGTGGCTTACACCTTGCAGATCCTGGCGCAAAAGGACTCCAACCCCACCATCGTGGCCCTGCTGCTGAGCCTGGAGAGCGTGTTCGGTGCGGTGTCCGGAGCCATCTTCCTGCATGAGACCATGACCGGCAAGGAGCTTTTAGGCTGCGTGCTGATGCTCATTGCCGTGGTGCTGGCGCAGCTGGATCTCCCGCTCAAGAAGAAAGATAAATCTGCTAAGGAGGCATAAGTATATGACAGAAACCATTTTGAAGATCGACGGCATGATGTGCGGCATGTGCGAGAGCCATGTGTGCGATACGATCCGCAACAAGTTTGCCGTGAAGAAGGTCAGCGCTTCTCATTCCAAGGGCACGGCCACCATCATTTCCCCGGACCCGCTGGACGAGGAAGCCCTGCGCAAGGCCATCGCTGAGACCGGCTATGAGGTCAAGTCGGTGGAGTCCAAGCCTTACGAAAAGCACGGCCTGTTCCACAGATGAAAAAATCAAACAAAAAGATCCCTCTGCCTATGGCAGAGGGATCTTTTCATATCAAACCAAGACAAATACATTTTGAGGGTTGGCCGCTTTATTCCTCCGGGACCTTGGCCTTCGGCAGGCTCCAGCGGAAATGGGCCGCCAGCAGGCGGATGGCCACCACCACCGTGCTGCCCAGCAGCAGCGCGGCGGTGTCATCCCAATACAGGTGGCACACCACCCACGCAACGGCGCCTGCCAGGGCCGCCAGGGCATAGATATGCTTGCGGAATATGTACGGCACATTTCCCGCCAGGGAATCCCGTACCACGCCGCCGCCCACGCCGGTGATGGTACCCAGCAGGGCTACGGCGAACCAGCTGCCCTCCGGCAGATGGCTGTAGGCGACCTGTTCGCCCACCACGGTGAACGCCGCCAGGCCCATGGAGTCCGCCCACAGCAGCAGTCGGTCAAACAGCAGCGTGCTCCGGAGCAGCAGCCCGCGCAGCGGCGGTAAAAACGCCGCTGCGGAGGCCGCCAGCGCCACGCATACCGTCAAGGGATCTCCAAAGATCCTGGGGGGCGTGATGCCCAGCAGCAGATCCCGCAGCACGCCGCCGCCCACGGCGGTAATAAGGCCCAGGATCATCACGCCCAGCAGGTCCATCTGCCGCCGGAGGGCCGTCATGGCGCCGGACAGGGCAAAGGCTACGGTGCCTACCATTTCCATACAGAGCAGGATCACTTCGTTCATTGGTATCCTCTCAATGCCTGCCCACGAAGCTCCAGTCGTCCTCACCATCGTGGAGCAGGTACAGGTCATCCTTATAGTCCGAATCCAGGGGGTTGGCTTTAGGCGCTTTGGCCTTGTACTGCTCCAGCACCCGCCGAGACTTCTCCGGGGGCTGAATAGTGCCCGCGCCGGCGATGCATCCGCCCGGACAGGCCATGCCCTCCAGCAGGTAACCGTCATACTTCCCGGTCCGGGCGATGCGCAGCATCTTGCGGCACTCCCGCAGCCCCTCGGCATACACGGTTTTTACCTCCCGATCGGGGTCCTGGCGATGGATCACATCCTCCACCGCCTTGGCCACGCCGCCGGAGGCGGCAAAGCCCACGCCGGGGGCGGATGCCTCGTAATTGGCCGGCACATCGGGAATTTGAGAAAAGTCGATGTCCTTGGCCTCCATCATGCCCCGCAGCTCCTCAAAGGTCAGCACAAAGTCCACATCACTGCGGACGGTACGGCGGCAAGCCTCCAGCTTTTTGGCAGCGCAGGGGCCGATAAAGGCGATCTTGCAGTCGGGATGCCGCTTTTTTTCCAGGCGGGCCGTAAGCACCATGGGGGTCATGGTCATGGATATGTAAGGGGCAGCGCCGGGGAACTCTTTTTTGGCCATAACGGACCAGGCGGGGCAGCAAGAGGTAGCCATATAGGGCTGCTTGGCAGGCACATGGGCCATGAACTCCTCCGCCTCCTCAATGGCGCACAGATCCGCACCGATGGCCACCTCCTCCACGGACTGGAAGCCCAGGAGTTTCATGGCCGAAACGATCTGCCCCGGAGTCACACCATCGCCGAATTGGCCCCAAAAAGCCGGTGCGATCACGGCGATGACCTTGTCACCGCCCCGGATAGCATGGATGAGCTGGAAAAGCTGGCTCTTATCCACGATGGCGCCGAAGGGACAGTTCACCAGGCACATACCGCAGCTGACGCACTTGTCGTGGTTGATCTCCGCCCGGCCATACTGGTCCTTTCCGATGGCGTCCATACCGCAGGCCTCCTGGCAAGGCCGCTCAAAGCGGATGATGGCCTGATAGGAGCATGCCGCCTTGCACTTGCCGCACTTGATGCACTTGTTCTGGTCGATCTCCGCCCGGCCATGGGTAAAGCTGATGGCGCCCTTGGGGCAGGAGTTGGAGCAGTGGTGCGCCAGGCAGCTCTGGCAGGCATTGGTCACCTCGTAATGGGTGTCGGGGCAGGCGTGGCAGGCATACTTGATGATATTGATGAGGGGCGGCTCATAGTAGCGCTCCCGGATGGCAGTTTTATCTGCCGCGTCGGACAGGGGCTCCTGCTGGGACGCGGAGCGCAGGCTGTGACCCATGGCCAGGCGGATGCGCTCCGCCACAATGGCTCGCTCCAAAAAAATGGAATCTCTCTCGTTGCCCGGATCGGCCGGCAATATCTTATGGGGCAGCTTATCCACCCGGTGATAGTCGCCACCCTCGTAGGCAAGCTTTGCCACTTCCGCAAAAACCCGCTTGCGAATATCCGCAATTCCGCAGTATATGTTTCTCATGCGTGTACCATCCTTATCTTTTGTATGCTCTTCTATTTAGCATTATACCATTTCCATCCAGCCCATGCAAGGGGGCCATGCGAAATTGATTCGCATGGTTGTAATTATTTATTGTTTCTTGGCGGCGTTTCCTCCGTCAGCGCCGCCTCCAGCTTTTGCAGCGCCCGCTTTTCAATGCGGGATACATAGCGCCGCGGCTATTGTAAGGAGCTTCCCGGCTCAAGCTGTGCCGCAGAAAACGATGCATAACCTGCAGCATTTTTGAGTGCATCCGTTTTCTTCGGCTCTGCAAAGCGAAAGCAAATGCGCACCTCCCGGTCCTCTGTCAGCTCGATCCGCTGGATCAGACTCACCAGCAGCTCCCGGCCGGTGCAGGCCGTTTCCCTGTATCGCTGCGTCAATTCCAGCGCTCTGTCTCTCTGGCTGACCGGATATTTCTGCTCCTGCTCCAATTCCTGCAGCCGTCCCTCCAGCCGCCCCCGCTGGTCCTTTAGGCGTGTAAAAATTCGTTGAAAGTCCGCCTCCGGCAGCAGCCCGGAAAGCCGATCCGTATACATCCGTTCGATATTTTTCGTCAACCCGGTTGTTTTTTCCTGCAGCGCAGTCATTTCTGCGGTGATCTCATTCTCCCGGGCTGTTTCCTCGGCCGCTTCCTCCGCCATAGCCAGTAAGGCCCGGCTATTCAGGCAGTCCTTGCAAATCTCCTGCACCTTGGCCGCCACCGCATCCGTCACCGTTTTCTCCTTAATGTAGTGGGTGGTGCAGACGCTGCTCTTGGTAAAGCGCTGATACGTCCGGCAAACGAAGTACAGCACGTCCTCCCCCCTGGCGTTGGGCCGGTTCAGCACCGCCAGCGGGTAGCCGCACTCATAGCAGAATATCAATCCCTTCAGCAAAAAATCATAGGTGCGGCAGCGGGTGTGCCTGCGGCTGCTGACCAGCAGTCCCACCTTGCGGAAAGTCGCCTCGTCAACCAGCGGTGCGTGGGTATGAGGCACCACGATCCATTTTTCCCGGTCCTGATGCAGGCATTTTTTTGATTTATAGCTGATCTTTGCCTGCCGGCCCTGCACCATGCTGCCGATATAGGTTTCGTTGCGCAGCATTTCGGAGATTCGCTCGCTGCTCCATAAACCTGCATAGGGGCCTTTGTGCCCTGTACACCAGCCGCAATAGACAGACGGCGCGGGCACACCTTCTTCATTTAGGGCGGCGGCGATCTTTCGGCAGCTGACGCCCCCCAGCGCCATGGAAAAAATCTGCCGCACCGTGGGCGCGGCCTCCTCATCGATGACGATCCGGTTCTTCTCCGTGGGGTGCATTTTGTATCCGTACACCGGCTTTCCGCCGATAAACTCTCCCTTGCGCTGCTTATCCCGCTTAACGGACTTGATTTTCCTGGATATGTCCTTGGCATACATGTCATTCATAATGGCCCGAAAGGGCGTGATATCATTGGCGCTGGATTCCACACCCGTGTCAATGCCGTCCAGAAGCGAGATGTACCGCACCCGGTGCTCCGGAAAATACCGCTCCATGTAATGGCCGGTCATAATGTAGTCGCGCCCCAGCCGGGAGAGATCCTTGGTGATGACCATGTTGACCCTTTTGGCCTCGATGTCATCGATCATACGCCGGAACGCCGGGCGGTCAAAGCTCGTGCCGCTCCAACCGTCGTCCACATAGGTGTCATAGACCTGCAAATGATGCTTCTCCGCGAATTCGTTCAGCAGCGACCGCTGATTGGTCACGCTTTGGGACGGCCCCTCGCTCTCGTCCTCCTTGGATAGCCGGATATACAGCGCCGCCCGGTAAATCTCGGGGGCATCTATTGTCTGAAACATGCGTCCCCTCCCAAGCCGGGCTCCCGCTCTGCCGCATCCGGCTTTTGTGTCTGTCCATATGGCGGCAGCTCCTTTTTCAGATAGACCCGAAAGGATTCCCGGACCAGCTCCTCCAGCGCCGGACCGGTATCCGAATAGCTGCAGTGAACCACGATGCTCTTACTTTTCATATGCCACCTCCCGAATCACATCTTATGTGTGGGAGGTTGTCAACTTACCTAAAAAAAGCATCCGCATGGGATCCCATGCGGATGCTTTCTGCTGCAGCCGTTGGCTGCGTAATTTTGTTTACTTGTCGGCCTTATTCTTCCGCTTGCGGACCACGAACAGGCACACGATCACGGCCAGGCTGGCCACCATCACGATCACCCACAGGGTCGTGTTGAAGGTATCGCCCGTGGCAGGCGGGGTGGGGTCATCGGGCTCCACCGGGAGCTCGTCGACCTTGAACTGCCAATCCAGGTAACCCACGGAGGCCTGGAAATCATTCTCCATGGTGATGGGCACATTCAGCGTCACATCCAGGTCGATCTTGCCGCCGGAATAGATGGTTCCCAGGCAGACCCAGTCGCTCAGCTGCGCGGTCTCATCGGCGGGGGCGGCAAACAGCTGGGAATTGCCGTCCAGCTTCACGGTTAGGCTCATCTGAGAAAGGAACTCCTCCGAGCCCTCCGCCGCGCCCAGGGCGCGCATGTAGACCTTGATCTTGACGTTCTTCTCCACCTTGTTGTCAATGGTGACCTTCTGCGTGATGGAGTCACCGGGCATGACGTTCTTGAAATCCGTAAACAAGTCGGTGGGCGAATACTCGCTGCCGGGGGCAAAGATGAACTCCCGGGCATCGCCGTCATAGGTGACCTGCCCGTCAGCGAAGGCGGTGGTCGCGAGGCCCATAAGCATGAGCATCGTCAAGGCCAGCGAAAGAATTGCTTTACAAGTTTTCTTCATATTTCGCCACCCCCCTTAATTACCACTCTTCACGGAAAGCTCGCCATTCTTAATGGAGAAGTTATTACCCCACGCCGCCTTAACGGCCTCCTCGGGGCCGGCTTGAATGGCCTCTGCGATCACGTCAATAGACTGGTGGCCGCCGTCAGCATCTGTATAGGATTCTTTCAGAGTAATAGTGTCCGCCAAATTGGTTGCAGGCATTTCACCGGGGGCAACCGGCTTGGTGTAGTAGTAATAGCCGCCATATTGGAACCAATCATAGCCAAAGTTGACAATAGGAGCCTCCGCCACGCCGCCGATGTGCTGGCCCTCGTCATTCGTCCGATAGGACACCAGCTTGACGCGGATAAACGCGGGGAT
>ERZ808246.1206-NODE-1206-length-19175-cov-4.198431_pt1 | contig 19175 bp, 18 predicted proteins | sample MGYA00521083_ERZ808246 | MGnify/ENA primary metagenome ERZ808246 (study PRJEB31516, sample SAMN03275577) | gut metagenome | biome: mammalia-associated habitat; material: feces | host: Papio cynocephalus | place: Kenya | collected 2012-07-07 ... | reverse complement strand
CTGTGTCTCTTTCAGCATTTTGCACATCTGAAACTTGTTTTCAGATACACTCTACAAAAAAGGAGCAGAACATGGAGGAAAAGAAGCCAAAAACCTATCTGGAAGTGATGTGTACGGCCTGCGTGGAACACCGGGGCATCGACCTTGAGGGGGACTACTGGAAGCAGCCGGAGTTTGAACAGCTGAAACAGGAGATGGTAGCGGGAACATACGGATTGGATATGGCATGGATGGTGGAAAAGACCCTTGTGGGACAGAAGCGGCTGGAAGAAATTTACGGCCCCTACTGGCTGGGCATTGAGCGAGAACTGACCCCGGAGGAGCGTAGACAATCCACATGGTTCAAAAGCTTGTGCGATTGGGAGGAGCGACAAAACGATAAGGCTGTCAGCGAGGAAAATGTCTGGAAATACTTCTTCCGGGACGGTGGCGAAAAGAACCCCTCGCAGCTGGGGCTGGTTCCCCGGCTGAAACGGTGGGGCTTTGATGTGGATTCCTTCCCCGATGGACAGGATAAGATCAAACTGCTCTATTTTATTTACTGTTATGAGAACAAAAAGCGGGAAGGCGGCAAAACCGTCCGGCTCACCAAACTTTTGGAAAACCCCACAACAGAAAATGTGGACGACAGCATTGTGGGACACCAAACCAAAAATGGGGAACTGACGCAGGAACTGAAATGCAACATTGCCCGGGAGGTGCCGGAAGATTACCGGGCAAGGGTCAATGCGGATATCGTCCAAATGGGGAGAAACTGGAATGATTTCTTGGCGCACATCCGATTTTGGGTGGAAAATTCAAGGAATGGCTCCAATTTGCCGATTCTGTATGGGGTTCGGGATGAGCTGAAAAAGGTGGCGGATGAAATGCTCCCGGGTGCAAGAGGAGCGTATCAAGCTCCTATTCTATCGAGCTTTTATCTGAAGCTGTCCGAGCATGAGCAGCTGGGCTGTGAAAATGACCTGATGGATGCCGGAGAGACTCTGCCCGAACTGCCGAAACTGACCTTCCGTCTGGAGGAATACCGGAAACTGGAAGATGAGCAAATCCCCAAAGAAAAGGCAGAGACGTGGCTGCGGAACAAAAAAGAACGCCTGCTTCCCCTCATCTATGAGACGGACCCTGTGACGAAACAACAGGAAAAGGATTATGACAAAGCTGTGGAATCGGTGATAAAACTGATCTCAGTATCGGATTTTAATACGGCATCGATCGGACGAGAAGATCTTCCGGAGCTGTGGCTCGTGGCGGCAATGCAGGTGATGACCGGAGAAGAGCGGAAGGAAAAGCCCGAGATCAACTATTACCGCCATCAGACCTCCGAGCGGCGGACGCTGGAAAATGAAGCCAAAGACGGCCTGAATTCCCGCACGAAATCTCAGTTGATCCTGCTCCACCGGATCAATCACCGCTATTATGCTTGTCTGGGGCTGGAAAAAGAAGATGCCTGTGCATTTGAGATCGAAAAGATCATCAGCCGTTTCCGCTGCCGGGAGCTGGAAGCCAACAGTCTGGATGAAATGGAGTATCTGCACGATAAATTTATGAAGGCTATTTGGTGAATTCTAAAAAAACATTTTTGTGTCCTAGGCGCACGTCCTCGATTCTGTTATTATACTAGTGCGGGAACGCAATCCGCAAAAATAACAGAACATGGAGGATTTTGCAATGCAAACCAAAAAGGTACAACTGGTGGGCGTCATTCACGAAAAGGGCAGCTTTGACCTGACGCAGGGCCACAAGCGGGGCGAGGGCCGCAGCTGGAAAAACGGAAAGTGCACCACGCCCACCGGATACGGCTGGGCTGTGGTGTCGGAGCCTACCAAGCTGATTGCGGTGGTGCAGCCGGATGCAGTGGACGAGGATGCCAGCAACTATGTCTTTGTGACTCATTTCTTCCAGAACAATTGGGGCAAACTGTCGGAAAAACGGGTCAACGCCATTACTGCTACCCAGCCCAAGGAGCTGGAAGTGGAAGTCAACGAGGCGGGCAAAGGCGGCTTATACTATACCGCAACAGAAGCCGGCCTTGCCGATTGGCTGGACCGGGCCATGAATTACCATAAAAAGCACTGAATGACGCAAAAATCCCCCTGCCATGGAAGTCTCCGGCAGGGGGATTTTGCATATTTGCGTAATTTATACAGCGGCAGCGGCCTTTTCGGCAGCGTCCACAACGTGGCCTACCAGCACTGAGGTGGTCACGGTGCCCACACCGCCGGGCACCGGGGTGATGGCTTCCACCACCGGTTCGGCTTCGGCAAAGCGGACATCGCCGCAGAGCTTGCCTTCTTCGTTGACGTGGATGCCCACATCCACCACGACCTGACCTTCCCGCAGGCAGTCGGCTCCGATGTATCCCATTTTGCCCATGGCGACCACCACAATGTCGGCTTCCCGGCAGAGAGAGGGGAGATTCTGGGTCCGGGAGTTGCAGAGGGTGACGGTGGCGTTTTCCCGGTCCAGCATCATGGCGGCGGGTTTGCCCACCACAAGGCTGCGTCCCACCACCACGGCACGTCTGCCCGAAAGGGGGATGTTGTAGTGCTTCAAGATCTCAAGGCAGGCCTGTGCCGTGCAGGGCGGGTAGCCGATGGCAGTGTTGGTAAACACCCCGGCCAGAGAACCGTCCGTGATGCCGTCGATGTCCTTTTCCGGGGCCAGAGCCGCACGGATGGTGCGGTCATCGAACTGCTTGGGCAGGGGACGGAAGAGCAGACAGCCGTGAATGGAAGGGTCGGCGTTGACCTCAGCCAGCACGGCCAGCAGCTCGTCCTGCGCAGCGTCGGCGGGCAGAAGATACTGCTTTACAGTTACGCCCACCTTGCCGCAGCGGGTGATAACGCCCCGTTCATAGGATAAATCATCTGGGCGTTCGCCCATGCGGACTACGGCCAGCGTGGGGGTGATGCCCCGAGCAGCCAGAGCCGCACAGCGGGCAGCGTTTGCTTCGTTCATGGCGGCCACCACCGGCGCACCTTTTAAAATAACAGCCATTTTCAATTTCCTCTCAGTCGTCCGGAAACTTCGTTAAAGACCTCATCGGCCATGGGAGCGAACTTGGCCAGCATGGCATCCGCCCGGGCGTTCAGTTCATCGGCATGGTGTCGGTCGGACATCAGCTTGGTGTTGGTCGCAACATTCAGCCCGGAAGCCTGCAGTGCTGCCTTGCAGAACAGGGCGGCACATCCCGCATCCGAAACGGCCAGTACACTGCCCTTTCCGGCATAGTCCCGGGCCAGCGCAATGCCCTCGCAGCAGGCGGACATGATCTCCAGCGGCACAGCGCAGGCACCGTCCAGTGCAGTTTCGAGGACGGCGGCTTTGTGTGCAGCCTGCTCGGGGGTATCTTTGGGCAGTTTATAGGCTGCGGCCAGAGGCAGAAAGGCTTCGGCATCGGCCTGCACCAGATGTTCCAGTTTTTTGCGCAGAGCAGCAGCCTTTTCGTTCATGGCAAGAATGTCCGCTTCCACAGCGGCATATTTCTTTTTGCCTGCGGTCAGGCTGCCCACCATGCTGCCCAGCGCAACGCCCGCTGCACCCACAAGGGCTGCGGCACCGCCGCCGCCGGGGGCAGGAGCCTTGCCGGAAAGCTCTTCCAGAAAGCCCTCACAGCTCAATTTTGTCAGTTCCACGATAGATGTTTTCCTCCGTTATAAACGCATCCAGCACCCGGTCCAGCGGCCCGGCAGCGGCGTGCTCCACCCGCTGCCCTTCAAAGGCCGCACCGATCACCACAGCCCGGGTGCACCGGGGCAGAAAGCGGTCATAGTAACCCTTTCCCATCCCAACCCGGCGGCAGGCAGCATCAAAGGCGGTGCAGGGCACGACCACGAGATCCAGCTGTTCCGGTGGAAGGATGCGGGCCCGGCTCAGGATGGGGGTGTGGATGCCGTAGGCACCTACTTCCCAGCCATCGGCTCCGGGTACGGCGGCAGTCAGGGTGAAATTTTCGCCGCAGACCGGATAGGCTACGGTCTTTCCCTGCCGCCGGGCCGTTTCCGCCAAAGCCGAAAGATCCACTTCTCCGCCAAAAGATGCATAGAGCAGAATCGTTTCTGCCCGGGCGAAGCAGGACAGAGCGGTAATCCGGGCGCAGAGCGCAGCGTTGGCAGCGGCTCTTTGCTCGGCAGGCAGAGACCGCCGGGCCGCAATGCCCTGCCTGCGCTGTGCGGCCTTTTCGCTCAAAAGACAGCCGGGCTCGTTCATGAAGTTTCCTCCGGTGCTGAAATCCTGCACAAAAGCAGGATGCAAAATTTATACAATTATAATAAACGCTGCGGCCCTAAAATGCAAGCACTTTTAGGGTGTGTCATACATGGCCTGCGCCATTTTGCTGGCTTCCTCGGCATCCATCAGCCCTTCGATGACGTTGCGGACGGCACAGCCCACGGCAAATTCGTATTTCTGGATGGAGAATCCCCGGGGGATCGGTTCTTTCAACCCCCGGCGGCCCAGACCAAAACTCTTTTTGGCGGCGGTCATCCAGGGGAATACACTGTAGTTCTGGAAATCGTCGTAGGCGTCCACGATGGGAGAGGTGCCGCCCAGACGGACCAGAAGAGAAGCAACCTCGGTGGAGTAATACCAGTTGAAGAACTGCTTGCAGGCAGCAGTCTTTTTGCTGTAGCGGGAAATTCCAACAATGCCTCCGCCCAGCAGGGGCTTGTGGCCCGGGATGACGGCAGCACCTACCTTGCCTACCACATTGGAGCGGCGGGAGTTGATGAGGGCGGCGGCGTAATTGGAATAGACCACGGTGGTCGCCGTGGTGCCCTCGGCAAACTGTTTGATGTTATCACTCCACCACTGCTGTTTGCTGGCGTACTGCTCCATCTCATGATACTGCTGCATGGCGGCTATCATTTCGGGGGTATCCAGACGGATACGACCGTTGGCATCACAAAAATCCTCTGCCCGGGCCAGATAGTAGGGGAGAAAGTCGCTGGCGATAAAGGATGCCGAGCCGCAGGTCAGGGTGGCTCCGTAGAGGGTGGGAGAGTCCGGGTTGTACTGGCGGGTAAAGAATTTGGCGATGTGAAGATACTGCTCGTAGGTGGTGGGAATGGTCAGCCTCTCGTGGTACTGCTCATAATAAGAACGGCGGAGTTTGGCATCCTGAAACAGGTCGGTCCGGTAAAGGAAGATCTGTACGCTGGGGTCCAGAGGAAGGGCATAGAAGCGGTTGTTCAGATGGGAATAGCTGTCGTAGCTGCCCTTGATGAGCCGGGGCGGAAGCTCCTCCGGACGGATGGGAACCTGATCGAAGGGGAGAAAAATACGTCGGCCAATGCTGTCGAACTTGGCCACATCAATCCGGATCAGGTCATAGGTAAAGTTGGAACCGATCAGGCTGAGCTGAGCATGAAGATCATTGTAAGGAACTTCGATCATCTTGACCCGAATGCCGCTGTACTGCTCGAACTCGGGCAGGAGATCCCGCAACGCCTGAGAAGAGGGGTTGTCCAGTGTCAGCATGGTGATCTCTTCACCAGGCATCCGCCGGACATTCCGGAACTGTGCCGGGAAGCCCTTGGGCGGAGAGAGAAATTCCCGGACACTCTGCTTTGCCCCGGCCGAAAGGCTGGGGAGCAGTTTGACGATCTTTACGCCCAGAGTGCCGTAATCCAGCTGATAGAGACTTGCAGCGTCGGGAGCAGGGGAAACCGAATCGCCCACTGTGAGGATAGGGGGATGGTTCGGCATCTGCAAAATACGGAATGCCGAGAGCAGGGCGGCAGTGCAGACGGAGCTTTGGGTAAGAATCACATCGCAGGTGCCGCTGTTCCGTGCCAGATCAAAGGCCTGATTCAAAGCCAGCTTATAATCGGCAGAAACAGAGCGGAACCGCAGCTTTTCCCGGAACGCTGCCTGCTGCAGCTGGTCAAAAAGCAGATCCACTGAGCTGCCGTGGCTCTCGGGCCCGAAATAAACGATGGAACGCTGTCCGTTTTCAACGCAGCGGCGGATGATCTCCTGCCCGGCGGCTGCGGCGTCGAAGGAGAAAAACCACTCGTTTTTTTCCAGATGGGTAGGGCGGCGGTCCACATAGAGGATGGGGCAGGGGAGCTCCCGGTATTTTTCCAGACAGCCGGGGCTCAGGCAGGACACCACCACCAGGACCGCAAGGCTGGACAGGCGGAGACTGTCGATGATGCTCTCTTCTTCAGCGGCGATATCCTCGGTCTGATAGACAAAGAGATCCCGCTGGTCGGCAGGGAGGTTGAGCTGGATGGAGGAAAACAGGTTGAGGTATTTCTCTTCCTTTAAAGAAGGAAGGATCACTGCCACCGAGCTGGCGGCTCCCTGCCGCAGCTTTTTGGCCTGCACATTGGGCACATAGCCAAGCCGCTTGATGGTCTGCTCCACCAGACGGATCTTTTCGATGCTGACTTTTCCGGTCTTGTTCAGCACATTGGATACGGTGCCATGGGAGACACCAGCCTCTCGGGCAATGTCATTGATGGTAGGCACACGGATTCCTCCTTCGGTCAAATGTTCTACCATGATGATAACGGAAAAACGCCAGAATTACAAGCAAAATCAAAAATGTATCCCACGCAATATTGGATTGTGTCACTTAACCGCAGAAAAAATGTCAGAAAAATTACAAAACTACTGACATCATACACAAAAAAAGCAAACCAAAACTGTGTAATTGGTAGAAAGTGCTTTTGACTTTGATGAAAATGATTGACTCGTTCCAATTCCGGTGCTATTCTAAGCACAACACAAGGGCGATGCAAAAACGCCCGGCGACGGAACACAGAATTATGAAGGAATTGTGCAAAGGAGAAAAAATATGAAAAAGATTTCTCGCCGCAGCTTTATCAAGGCTGCTACCATGGCTACCGCAGCGGTCGCACTGACTGCCTGTGGTGGTTCTTCTTCCAGCTCTACCACTGCTTCTTCCACGGCTGCTGCTTCTTCTACCGCAGCAGAGTCCACCCCTTCGAATCAGGGCACCGGCGTCACGCTGAACATTTACAGCAACTCCGTTTCGGACGGCCGCGGCGACTGGCTGGTGGAGCGTGCCGCAAAGGACGGCTTCGTAATCCAGTATCTGGATGCAGGTGGAGCTGACGTTCAGAACCGTCTGCTGGCAGAGAAGAGCTCGCCCATCGCAGACGTGGTGTTCGGTCTGAATGCCATCATGTGGGAGTCCCTGAAGGCAGAGGACATTCTGATCCCCTTCGTTCCCGATTGGGCCGATGAGATCCCCGCCGGTCTGAATGATGCCGACGGCTATTATCACGCTATTGTCAAGCAGGCCATCCTGCTGGTCCATGACCAGAACCAGATGTCCGACGACGAAGCTCCGAAGGATTGGCCCGACCTGTGGACCAAGCCTGAGTTTGATAAGAAGTATGAGTACATGACCAGTCTGGGCGGCGGCACGGTCCGCAACGTTCTGGCCGGTATCCTGACCCGCTATGCAGACCCCAACGGCGATCTGGGCATTGCACAGGAAGGCTGGGATGCCATTGCCGAGTATTACAAGCACGGTGTCCCCAACGAGGAGGGCACGGACCTGTATGGCCAGATCTCCAGCGATACCAGCACCGTTCTCTGCGGCCAGATGTGGTCCTCCGGTGTTGAGACCCGTGATGAGCAGTACGGCACCAAGACGGGCTATGCCGTTCCCGATGTGGGCGTTCCCTACGCCGTAGAAGGTGTTGCTATCGTCAACGGCACCAAGAATGAGGAAGAGGCACAGCGATTCGTCAACTGGTTCGGCAGTGCACAGATTCAGGGTGAGTGGGCAGAGACCTTCTCCACCCTGCCTGCAAACACCAATGCTGTCGATAAGGCAAACGAGTTCAACCAGAAGATCGCTGAGCTGCCCGCACAGCAGATCGATTGGGCACTGGTTGCAGAAAATATCGATGCATGGTGCGAGAAGATCATGCTTGAGTATATGCCGTAATTTCAGCGATGCAGCATTGAACGCTCTGCATTGAAGCATTGAATACAAAAGGCCGGTTTGCAGAAACACAGCGAGCCGGCCTTTTTTGAAACGACCATGATTTGAGGTACCGCACATGATCAAACTTGAGCATATTGAAGTGACATTCGGCACGTTTAAAGCCCTGAAGGACATCAACATTGAGATCAAAGAGGGCGAATTCTTCACCTTCCTTGGCCCCTCCGGCTGTGGCAAAACAACTACTCTGCGCACCATTACCGGTTTTATCCATCCCAGCAACGGCACGGTCAGTGTCCGGGGCAAAGATATCACCGATACTCCTATTGAAAAGCGCAACATCGGCATGGTGTTCCAGAGCTACGCACTGTTCCCCACCATGACCGTTTATGAGAACATCGCCTTTGGCCTGCAGGTCAAGAAGATGGACAAGGAAGAGATCCGCAAAAAGGTCCTTGAGATGAGCAAGAAAGTGGATCTGAGCGAAGAGCAGCTGAAAAAGAAGGTGTCGGAACTTTCCGGCGGCCAGCAGCAGCGTGTTGCCATTGCCCGTGCTCTGGTCACCAACCCCGAGATCATCTGTCTGGATGAGCCGCTGTCCAATCTGGATGCAAAGCTCCGTGTCCAGCTGCGAAATGAGCTGAAAGATCTTCAGAAGCGGTTCGGCATCACCACCGTTTACGTCACTCACGATCAGGAAGAGGCTTTGACCCTTTCGGACCGGATCGCCGTCTTCAACAAGGGTGTCATTGAGCAGATCGGCCGCCCGGACGAGATCTACAGCCATTCTGCTACCGAGTTTGTCTGCAACTTCATCGGCGATATCAACCGCCTGAACGAGGAATTCCTTGTGAGCACCGGTGCAGCCAAGGTGCCCGGTGTGGATGTCAAGAAGCACTGCTACATCCGGTTGGAACGGATGCACGTCAATGAGCATATGGCCACCGACACCCTCAAGACCGAGGCTGTGGTGGAGGACTTTGAGTTCTACGGCCTGTACATCAAATACACCGTCCGTGCCTGCGGCCAGACGGTCAAGGTCATCGAGAAAAACAGCGGCAAATCTCTGTACCAGAAGGGCGACACCGTAACGCTGAGCTACAACCCGGCTGACATCATGCAGTACGAGGGGTGATCCAGATGAAGGAAAAGAAATTCTCATTTACACCGCAGACCCTATGGAACATTGCGATTTTTGTCTTTTTTGCGTGGTTCATCTTTGCGTTTCTGGTGTTTCCCAACCTGAACACCATCGTCAGCGTCTTTTACCAGAACGGCCACTTCACGACGGAAGTGTTTGATAAACTGATCCACTCCACCAAGGCCATGCGAAGTCTGCGCAACAGCCTGATCCTGGCCCCCAGCCTTTCCATTACGGTGGGCTTTGTGGGCATCAGCATCGTGCTCATCACTGAGTATTTTGACATCAAGGGTGCCAATATCCTTCGGCTGGGCTACATGACTACCCTGATCTACAGCGGCATCATTCTGGTGTCTGGCTACAAATTCGTCTATGGCAAGACTGGCATCCTGACCAACCTCTTTGCCAAGATCTTCCCCAATTTCCCCATTAACTGGTTCGAAGGTTACTGGGCGGTCCTGTTCGTCATGACCTTTGCCTGCACATCCAACCACATGCTGTTCCTCCGCAATGCCATGCGTTCGGTGGACTTCCAGACGGTGGAAGCGGCACAGAACATGGGCGCATCCCAGTTCCGCATCCTCACCAAGGTGGTTCTGCCTACCCTGACGCCCTCGCTGATGGCGGTTACCATCCTGACCTTCATCACCGGCCTGTCCGCAACATCGGCTCCCTTGCTGGTAGGTGGTCAGAATTTTCAGACCATCACCCCGATGATCCTTACCTTTGCCAATAACGTGAGCTCCCGCCCGCTGGCGGCTCTGCTGGCGTTGTTTCTGGGTGCAGCCACCATTATCCTGCTGACCATCATGATCCAGATCGAGAAGCGGGGCCATTATATGTCCGTTTCCAAGGTCAAGACCACCATCGTCAAGCAGAAGATCCGCAACCCTATTCTGAATGTGCTGGCCCACGTTTATGCATATTTCCTGTTCCTGATCTATATTACTCCGGTGGCACTGGTCATTCTGTTCTCCTTTACGGATGCCGCTACCATCGCAAGCAAGAAGCTGACCCTTTCCAGCTTTACCCTCAAAAACTACATCTCCATTTTCCAGAAGGCTACGTCCTATAAGCCTTTTCTGGTCAGTATCGCATATTCCGCCATTGCTTCCTTCTGCGTGGCTGTCATCGTTCTGGTGGCCTGCCGCATCCTGCAAAAGCGGAAGGACCATCTGGCCGGTGCGCTGGAATATGGCCTGCTGATCCCCTGGCTGCTGCCCACCACCCTGATGGCTTTGGGTCTGATCACTACTTACAACAGCCCCCGGCCCTGGATGTTCAACCAGATCCTGACCGGCACTTCGGTCATTATGCTGATCGGCTACATCGTCATCAAGATCCCCTTTACCCTCCGTATGACCAAAGCCGCATTCTTTTCTCTGGACGATTCGCTGGAGGATGCCGCCCGGAATATGGGTGCAAAGCCGCTGTATACCTTCCTGCGGGTCCAGCTGCCCATCATCATGCCTACGGTTCTGGCAATCTTTGCCCTGAACTTCAACGGCCTGCTGGGCGATTACGATATGTCCGTCTTTATGTATCACCCCCTGCGTCAGCCGCTGGGTGTATACATCAAGTCGCTGTCGGAATCCGAGAGCAATGCAGACAATGCGGCACTGACCTTTGTATATGCCGTGCTGATGATGGTCATCTCCACGCTGGTCATGTATCTGGTCTACGGCAGAGGCAACAAGCTGGATGAGAGCAAGAAATAACAATAACACGGTTCAGAAATGAGGTAAGTTCAATGGTTGGCAAAAAAGAATATGCAGAGATCAATCAGCTTCTGAATAAACGTCTGGACGAAAAAAAGATCCTGATCGCCGTACATCGGGGAACCTGGGGCGGCAACATCATTGAGAACACCAATCTGGCCTATGAGCAGTCTCTTGCCATGGGTGCGGATATGTTCGAGTGTGACCTGTCCAATTCCACAGATGGTGAGCTCTATTGCTTCCACGACGGCGGTGAGTCCCGTATCCTTCATGAAGAGGACAACATCAAGACCATGTCCTCGGAGAAGATCGACTCCCTTGAGTACTTCAACTGCATCGGGGAGCCCAGCGGCGTCCATGTCCAGCGGTTTGAAGAGACCCTGAGCCACTTTACCCATGGGGAATTGTTCAATGTGGACCGCTCCTGGTTCTTCCTGCCCATGGTGGACGAGGTGATGCGTAAATATCCTGCTGCTGTGCAGCAGGCTGTCATCAAGACCCCGGTGAAGGACGAGTATCTTGAATTTTTCCAGAACTGCCCGGTCAAGTATATGTATATGCCCATCGCTTACTCTATGGACGAAGTGCGCAAGGTGCTGAGCTACGACAAGATCAATGTCGTGGGCGTGGAGGCCATTGCGTTTACCGAGGATTCCGAGATGAACGACCCCAAAAACATCCAGTGGATGCGGGAACAGGGCCTGTACGTCTGGACCAACAGCATCACCCTGGGCCGGGGCCATATGCTCAGCGGCGGCTGTGATGATGACAAGGCCCTTGCTGAAGGCCCCGACGCATCCTGGGGCGTACTGATCGAGCGGGGCTACAATGCACTCCAGACCGACTGGCCGTCTCAGCTGGCAGAGTACCGCTGCAAGAAACTCGGCGTATAAACACAGGACGGCAGAGGCTGGCAGGTCTCTGCCGTTTTCCGTAAAGGAGGCGGATGAAGTGCAGATATTTTACGGCACCGGCAACGAGAGCAAGCTGCGGAATATGCGGGCTCTGCTGGAAGGAATGGACGTGCAGCTGCTCAGCCCCGCAGAGCTGGGGATTGCCCTGCCTGCGGTGGAAGAGAGCGGAGCTACCCCGCTGGAAAATGCGGAACTGAAAGCCCGGGCATATTATAAGGCGACTGGTCTGCCCAGTTTTGCGCTGGATTCCGGCCTTTACCTTGAGGGGGTGCCTGATGCAGAGCAGCCTGGCCCCTATGTCCGCCGAGTGCACGGAAAAGAACTGACCGACGAAGAATTTATTGCATATTATGCCGGGCTGGCCCATGCCCACGGCGGAAAGCTCCGGGCACAGTTCGTGAATGGGCTGTGCGTGGTGCAAAATGATGGTACCTGCAAGACCGCCTTTGGCCCCGCAGTTTCAACGGACTGGTTCTGGATCGTAGACCGGCCCTGCGAGGTACGGCTGAAGGGCTTCCCGATGGACAGCATCGCCATTGACCCGGGAACGGGACGCTATTGGGTCGAAAACGATTTAAAAGATGAATCAAGTGCAAAAGGTTCTTCTCTGGCGGTTGGCATCCGCAGGTTCTTTGCCGAATTACTCCAAAACTGCTGACACGCTGAAATCAAAAATGTAAGGTCCGATGATGGATTCTGGGTGAATCTTTGAGGTTAAAAAATAATGCTTCACGCTAGGGAAATCACACTGGGTGCGATTGTTTTGCGAATTGTTATGGCGGAAGTCCTTGGCGGCGTAATTGGTTCAGAACGTGGAAGAATGAATCGTCCGGCTGGAATGCGCACCTATATGCTGGTCAGCATTGGTTCCTGCGTGGTTATGATGATAAACCAATACGCCTATCAGGTCTATGGTGTCGGCGATCCTGTTCGTTTGGGTGCGCAGGTCGTCAGCGGCATTGGATTTCTGGGAGCGGGAACGATCATCGTCACAACGCACAATCAGATCAAAGGCCTGACGACCGCTGCCGGACTTTGGGCGTCAGCGTGTATTGGCCTTGCGATCGGGATCGGCTTATATGAGGTTGCCATTGTTGCCGGCATTGCAGTTTTTTCGGTTCTTACCGTGATGCACCGGTGGGATTTTTATATGAGAAACCGCACCAATATGATCGACCTGTATATTGAATTGGACGCAAGCATTTCCTTTGGTGAATTTTTGCGGAATACACGGGAATTGGATTTGGAGTTAAGCGACATTCAAAAAGAGGATCACTCTCATTATGATGCCGATGTCGTTCCGTTTACGGTTACGGTCCGAAGCAAGACAAGCCGTACACAAGATGAGGTTCTTAGTATCATCCGGCGTATGGAAGGAATAAAATACTATGAAGTGATTTAATGGAGAATTTTTCAGAATGATTAAAAATATTGTGTTTGATATGGGCAATGTCCTGCTCCGGTTTGAGCCGGAACTGTTTCTGGATCGGTGGACTCACGACGAGCAGGATCGTGCCCTGCTCCGGCGGGAAGTATTCCGCTCGGTGGAATGGGCCATGATGGATCGAGGCACATTGGATGAGCCGGAAGCGGAGGCCCGCATCCTGCCACGCCTGCCCGAACGTCTGCATAAAGCGGCAAAGGGTCTGATCGAGCAGTGGGACGAGCCGATGCTGCCCGTGGAGGGGATGCTGGAACTGGTGCAGGGACTGAAAGCGGCAGGGTATCGGACCTACCTGCTGTCCAATGCGTCCCACCGGCAGCATATCTACAGCCAGAAGTGTGAAGCCATCGGCCTGCTGGATGGAAAATTGATCTCGGCAGATGTGCAGCTGGTCAAGCCGGACCCGCAGATCTACCGCATTTTCCTTGACCGATTTGGCTTAAAAGCAAACGAGTGCGTTTTTATCGACGATACCCCCATCAATGTGGAAGGCGCAGTCCACGAAGGGATGGAGGGCATTGTATTCCATCTGGATGCGGCCGAGCTGCGGCAGAAACTTGCTGCACTGGGGGTCGTTTTCTGAACCAAATCCGAAATTTTCAACGAGGTGTCCTATGGTTTTCTGGGAATGTGTTTTACTGGCCGCTGCTGTGATCTTTGCTGCTGGGGGACTCTGGCTGCTGCAAAGCACAAAAAAGGAGAAGAAGAGCCCACTGGAAGAATTCTCCCGGCGGCGGAACGGTGTGAGCTGCCTTTGTATGGCGGTGCTCTGCGCATTGGCTGGGCTCTGGATCAACTTCTGACACCTGATGTTCTATTGCCATCACCTTCATAATTCTCCTCTGCATCTTGCAGAACAAAAGGGACGGTGCTCATTTTCGAGTACCGTCCCTTTTGTCTGAGAACGAAAAGCCAAATCAAGAATGTTTCCGGAATAATCCCTTGAAACCCTCCCAGAACGCTACCACACGTTCCCGGGGAAGAAAATAATTGACCAGCAGAGCTACGATAACGCCCACCGCCGTATCAAAGATGCGGTTGAGAGAGTAGCTGACATAGGTTTCGATGGGGGTGCTGAAGAGGACGATGCAGAGCACCACACCACCGGGCTGCACCCCGCCGGGCCAGAAATACTGGCACAACAGGATCAGTACCACAATGGCGGCACCCAGCAGCAGGGCCAGATAAACGGTGTGGCCGCCCTGCGGGAACCATCGCAGGTAAAGCCAGAATACAGCAATGGAAAGCAGACCGCCGATCAAGGTGCCGAACAGACGGTTGCCGCCGTTTTTGATGGAGTCCTGCATATCTACGCCCAGACCAAAGATCACACCGATGCAGGCAAAAGCCGGGTTGCGGTCCAGCAGGCAGTAAACAATAGCCACCAGCATGGCGGTGACAGAGGTCTTGATGGTGCGCCAGCCCACATGAAGCCGGAAATCCGGGTGTGGGATGGGGTACGGATGCTGTGACATATTCCAAAATTCCCCTCTCTTTTTGTTGTATCCAAAGAATACCACAGAGAGGGAAAGCCCTACAAGAGGTTTGGCATAAGTAGATAAATTAACAAAGAAATGGGAAAGCTCCTGCGGAACAGGGCAAAGGATCAGACCGTTGCCAGCACGGCAAGGATGCTCTGCCACCGCTCGTTCTGAGGAGAGCTGCGGCGGATGCCGGATGTATTTGAATCTGCCCGCCGGATGGGGGAGGGACGGCTGAGCGGAGCCGGAGCAGCAGTATAAGCGGGGACAAAGGGGTGCTGCTCCGCAGTCCACTGTGCAGCAAGTTGTACGGCCTCCGGACAGCTTTGCAGGGTGCGCCGCTCACTCCCGGCCAGAAAATCGCCCAGCCAGCAGAGGATCGCAGCAATGGGCAGGCAGCTGGCAGCGTTGTCCGCCATATAGCTCCACTGTCCGCCGCAGCCGATAAAGCTTTCGGTTGTGATAATGGCTCCCGAACGGGCAGAAGAACAGGCCGAGAGCGGAAGCCCGCAGGAGCTGCCCGCAAGGCTGCGCAGCTGGTGCAGGATGAGCTCGGTCCGCTGGGCATCCAAAGCGTCATCCCGGATGTAGGCGGAAAAATCAGTCTGCTCCAGGAGCTCGTCCGCCCGGTTGGGGAAGCGGCTGGTCATTTCGCCGCTGGCATTGTGGCAGAGCTGCCATCCCTTGCGGAAAAGCTGAAAATTGAGGTTCCGGCGTCCCATCGTGGAATAAAATACCCGAGCTGCCCCGGTGCGGGGATCCTGCCGCAGTTCCAGATAGGCATCTGCACCGCCGAGGTCCTGTACCTTGACCGTGAGCAGCAGGGTCAGATTGGATTTCTGGGCAGACATAGCCTTATGCATCATCTCAAAATAGCGGGCAGCATCCATGGTAGTGATCTCCTTCCTGTGCGAGAACCTTCTGTTGTTGTCTGACGCCATTATATCACAACTCACAGCAAAAAACAACTATAAGTTTCTGAACGGGAAAAGAATTTAAAACACACAGAGAAAATTTACCAGTGCAAGAGAAATATGGTTGTGACATCAGTCGCCCAGTTCCCGGATCTCATTTTGGATCAGGCGTCCGGCAGCTCGGGCAAGCTGATCCATTCCACGGATTCGGGCAAGATTTTTGCCGTAGATGCGTTCTGCGGCGGGGATGGAGCTGTCCTCACCCATAAAGACTGCCGAGACCCGCAGTCCTTTGCGGCGGAGCTGCCGCACCTCAGCGGCAGCATCGTCCACGCCAAAAGTTCCACCGTAGTCCCGGCCCAGCGGGTTTTCCGGAGAGGGCGGGATGCGGCGGCTGTCGTTGGGGGAGGCATCGGTCAGGAGAATGAGGAGGTGCCGGGAGGCCGGGCCGGGGTCAAAATCCAGAAGATCGCCTGCTGCCCGCAGGGCAAGGCCGTCCCGGTTCCAACCTGAGGCAAAATATTGGTCGATGCTCTGGATGCTCTTGTCCCGAAACCCTTTGAGCACCCGCAGGACCGTATAGCCCCGCAGGCTGGAAAAGCTGCTCACCCGCACCGGGATGCCGCAGCGGGCAAGGCTTTCGGCCAGAATGGACCCCTGCGCCGCAATGACTTCCTGACAGTGAAGCCGGGAAGCGGAACCGTCCAACAGCAGGTCCACGGTGAAGGAGGGATGGTTTTCCTCCTCGGCGCAGCGGAATACCCGGCTGTCATCCAGCAAAGGGGCACGCCAGACCCGGCCGGGGTCCAGATTGCCGCTCCGTGCGATGCGGGCGTTGGGCTGCTGATGGACAAGGATACAGTTTTTGATCTGCTCCGTCAGCCGGAGGACGACGCTGCGGTGGAGCTCCCGGTTTTTGGAGTAATAGGCCCGGTTTCGTTCCGCCTGAAGCTGAGCCTGTTCGGCCAGATGCTTTGCTTCCGGCGTGGGGGCCTGCTCCGGGCTGGGCACGCCTGCGGCAAACCAGAGGTGACACCCCAGATGGTTCCCGGTGCAGAGCTCCTGCTCTGCCTTCCGCAGCCGTTCCGGCGGATAAAGGGAACGGCCAAAGCAGCTTTCGATATAAGCCCGGTCTTCGGCGGCATTCTGCTTTAAGGTGATATGCGCCAGCCGCTTGTCGGCGGTCAGCCCGCCGCCTCCGGCATCCACAGAAGAAGAGTGTTCCACTGTGACCCGGTCAGTTTTGATCATCTGGGTGGGCATGGTCCGGGTCATGAAAGCCGCCAGCAGACCATCCAGATGGAGATGCAGTCCGGCCTTTTTATGGATCTTCCCATCAAAGAGGGCAAACTTTGCGTAAAGGGCCAGCAACACTTCCCGCAGCTGTGCGGGCTGAGGCGGCTGTGCAGGAGCAAGAGCTTCGGCCAGAGAGGATTCGTAAGGGGTCATCACCGGGGCGTTCCGGCCCTGTACTGCCCGCCACCGTGCGGCCTGCATGGTGTAGACCAGCTGGTTTTTCGCCATCCATTCCTGCCGGGAGAGTTTGTACTGGATGGCAAAGAAATAATCTGCATGGGCCCGCCGCAGGTCAGAAAGCACCGGGCGGCAGGGCAGTTCCAGAGTGTAGACAGCGTTTTCGAGGTAGAGCCAGGTCAGGTCGTCCAGCATGGGCTCCCGGGTGTCGCCCTCCCATGCATCAAACAGACCTCGGATGAGGTCGTCGCCGTAGTATTTGTGGACAAGCCCGACCACGCAGTTCATGTAAAAATCAAGGGTGCCGTCGGTATTCCGGGCCAGAAACAAAGGCTCGAAGCCATAGGCCTCTGCCGTATCCCAGACCTGATTGGCGGCCCGCCGCTCTTCGGCGGTATAGCTCGGGGCTTCCATTATTCAAACAGCTTTCCGGCATCGAGCTTGGCCGGGATGCGGGCGGCAATGGCGTCCCGGATGAGGCTTTGCTCGTAGGAATCAAACGCCTTGTTGGTGATGCCCATATCCAAAGCGGCCCCCGCCGGAACGCCCCGGCGCATCAGCCGCAGCGCATCCAGCATCCCTCGCAAATCCAGAGCTTTGGTGGAAATTTCTGCGCTGTCACATTTCTTCTGAAGATCCAGAAAGAGCTGAGCAAACTGATGAACGTACTTTCCGGCAAGGTCGGGGAACTGTGCCCGGAGCAGCTTTTCGAGGTTCTCTTCGGTGATGGTGGGCATCTGGATGACCACGAACCGGGAGGTCAGGGCCTCGTTGAGCTCCCGGGTGCCGGCGTAACCGTAGTTCATGGTGGCAATGAAGCGGGTCTCTTCGGCCAGCGGAATACGGTCGTACCCCGGCACATCGATGGCCCGGCGGAAGTCCAGCACAGCGTGAAGGACAGCCAGAGCCTCATTTTTCGCCATGTTGATCTCATCCAGCACACCGAAGCCGCCGCACTGAGCACAGCGGTAGACCGGTCCCTGACGGAACACCACCTGCCCGCCTGCAAAGGTATCCATGCCGATGAGGGAAGCCGCATCCATATTCACATGAAAGGAGATGTCCCAGGCAGGACGGCCAAAGGCGGCGGCGAGATTTTCTGCCAGCACATTTTTGCCGGTGGCCTTGCCGCCTGCCAGCAGCAGATTTTCACCGCAGAGCAGGGCTGCAAGGGCTTCTTCCCAGACTTCCTTACCATAATAAGTAAAAGCAGGGGAGGGGATGCGGGCAGCAAGGGCCGGGTCCAGCGGGTGCACCGCACGATATTCTTCCACTGCCGAAAGCAGGTCGGGCCGCACACCCTCCTGCCGCAGAGTTTCCATAAGTTCAGACATGAACGACACCTTCTCCAATCGAAAATGGGGCGGATGCTGCGGTCAATTGCAGCAAACCGTCTGTTCAGCCCTATCATAGCACAATCGGCGCAGATTGTGTAGAAGATGAAATGGATTTAAGCAGATTTTTGCCAAGGTGGAAAGATTTCATCCAAAGAAAAATTGACAGGGCCCGCAAAATACGATAGAATAAATTTTGTTATGCAATTTTTAAATAAAGGATGAGAAAATACAAATGATCGAAACGATCGCTGCGGTCAATCAAGCCGTTAACAGTTTTATCTGGGGCATCCCGGCCATGGTCTGCATCATCGGCGTGGGTCTGCTGCTCAGTGTGCGGACCCGCTTTTTGCAGATCCGCAAATTCCCCTATGCCATCAAAACCACCATCGGACGGATGTTCCGCAAAAAGGATGCATCGGATGGAGCCATGACTCCCTTTCAGGCCGTCTGCACAGCATTGGCGGCTACGGTGGGCACCGGCAATATCGCCGGTGTGGCGGGTGCCATTGCCATCGGCGGCCCGGGTGCGGTGTTCTGGATGTGGTGCTCGGCTCTGCTGGGAATGTGCACCAAGTTCTCAGAAGTAACGCTGGCCGTCCATTTCCGGGAGCGGAACAAGAACGGCGAGCTGGTGGGCGGCCCCATGTACTATATGAAGAACGGCCTGAGCAAAAACTGGCAGTGGCTGGCGGTGCTCTATTCTCTGTTCGGCGTGCTCACCGTCTTTGGCACCGGCAACGCTACGCAGGTCAACACCATCGTCACTGCCATTGACTCGGCGGTGCTGGGATACAACGACACCATTGCCAATCTCCTGCCCAACCTGAAC
>ERZ808246.1205-NODE-1205-length-19186-cov-7.408761_pt1 | contig 19186 bp, 11 predicted proteins | sample MGYA00521083_ERZ808246 | MGnify/ENA primary metagenome ERZ808246 (study PRJEB31516, sample SAMN03275577) | gut metagenome | biome: mammalia-associated habitat; material: feces | host: Papio cynocephalus | place: Kenya | collected 2012-07-07 ... | reverse complement strand
GGCTCATCTGCGGGGCCACGATGGTGTAGTCCTTCATGTCCTTGCCGAACGGGATACGGTTCGCGTACTTGGACATGGTGGCCGAGTTGTGCGCGGAGCCACTGCCCTTGCCGTTCTCCGCGGCACGCCTGGAAGCCTGCCTGACCGCCTCGGTGAGCTTCGGGTTGGCCTTCATCACCGTGTCGAGCATGACCTGACGGCCGGGTGTCGGCGCTTCGGAACCGGTCTTGCGGAATTCGCCCTGCTTGACGCCGGCCTGTTCCTCGGCGGACTTGAGCTGCGCCTCGGCGGCCGCAAGCCTGGCCTTCGCCTCTTCAAGATCGGCCTTGGCCTTGCTGACCGCGACATCGCCCTCGGATTTGGCCGCGTCGTTCGCCGTGGAGCCTGCCAGCGCACGCTTGTGGTTGCGCTCGCGTTCCTCGACGGCGGCCTTGAGCGAACGCAGACGGATCTTCGCCGCACCCAGGTTTGAGACCTCGTCGATCTTCAGCATGGTGTACACGTCGGCCTTGTCCGCCAGGATCTCCGACACCTGGTCGGTGGTGATGGCGTCAAGACCGCAGCCGAAGGAGTTGAGCTGCACGAGCTCCAGCCCCGGGTACGAGGCGACGAAGTTGGCCGCCGCGTACAGGCGGGAATGATAGGCCCACTGATTGGTCACGCGCAGCGGCATCTTGGTCACCTTGCGGTCGCCGACATGGCGGAAGCCATCGGCGTTCCTCTTGCGCGGATCGTTCTCGCCGTCCGCGAGGAATTCGCTCAGGTTCAACTTCTCGCCCGGCTGCAGCTCGCAGATGGAATCCTCGGACAGCACCACCATGCCCAGCGAGCAGATGGTCTCCGGGATGCCGTGGTTGATTTCCGGGTCGACATGGTAGGGACGACCGGCGAGCACGATGCCGCGGCAGTTGTGCTCCTTCATGTACGCCAGCGCGCGCAGGCCCTCCTGCTGCACGTCGTGCTTGAACACCTTGTCTTCGGCGTATGCGGCCTTGACCGCCGTCTCGGCCTCCTCGCGGGTCACATTGGCCCACGCGAACTCCTCCACGATGCGGTCGACCATCAGCTCGTGGTTGGCGAGGTTGAAGTACGGACGCATGTAATGCACGCCATCCTCGCGCAGTTCGGGCATGTTCGCGCCGATGACCACCGGGTAGTTCGCCACGACCGGGCAGTTGTAGTGGTTGTCGGTGTTGGGGACCAGGTTCTCCTCGTAGCTCACGCACGGGTAGAAGATGGTCTTGATGCCCTTGTTGAGCAGCCATTTGATATGGCCATGCACCAGCTTGGCCGGGTAGCAGATGTTCTCGGAGGCGATCGATTCGATGCCCGTCTCGAACAGTTCGTGCGAGCTGCGGCCCGAGATCACGACCTTAAATCCCAGCGAGGTGAGCAGCGTGAACCAGAACGGGTAGTTCTCGTACATGTTAAGCGCGCGCGGAATGCCGATCTCGCCACGGGCGGCCTTCTTGTCGGTGAGCCTGCGGTAGGCGAAACAACGCTTGTACTTGTAGTCGTACAGATTCGGCCTGTCGGAGCGCTTGCGCTTGGCGTCGCCGCCGCGCTCGCAACGGTTGCCGGTCACATAGCGGGCGCCGTCGGCGAAGGTGGTGATGGTGAGCTTGCAGTGGTTCTGGCACAGCTTGCACACGTCGCGCTCGGTGGTCATGGTGAGGTTGTCGAGCGCCTCGCCGGTCAGGATGAAGCTGGCGGTGTGCGTCACGCCGTCGATGACGACGGTATGCTCGTCATCCTGCGCGGCACCCTGGGCCTCAGCACTCCCCTGTTCGGAACCGTCTGCCGCGACCAGCCCATTGGAATCATCCGCAACGTCCGCATAATGCATGCGCGCGGTGAGGGCCGCGCCGTACGCGCCCATCAGACCGGCGATGTTCGGACGGGTCACCTGACGGTCGGTCAGCAGCTCGAAGGCACGCAGCACAGCATCGTTGAGGAACGTGCCGCCCTGCACGACCACGGTATCGCCAAGCTCGCCGGAATCACGCAGCTTGATGACCTTGTACAACGCGTTGCGCACCACCGAATAGCACAGGCCGGCGGCGATGTCCTCGATGCTGGCGCCTTCCTTCTGCGCCTGCTTCACCGAGGAGTTCATGAACACGGTGCACCGCGAGCCCAGGTCGACGGGGTGTGTGGAGGCAAGCGCCTTCTGCGTGAATTCCTCGATGCTCAGACCCATCGACATGGCGAAGGTCTGCAGGAAGGAGCCGCAGCCGGAGGAGCACGCCTCGTTCACGGCGATGGAATCGATCACGCCGTCGGAGATGGCGAGATACTTCATGTCCTGGCCGCCGATGTCGATCACGGCGGTGACGCCGGGGCTGACCATTTCGGCGCCGCGATAGTGGGCCATGGTCTCCACCACGCCCTCGTCCAGATGCAGACCGGTGGCGATCAGACCCTCGCCGTAACCGGTGGCGCAGGAACGCGCGATCCACGCCCCTTCCGGCAGTTCCGCCTCGATCTTCTTGGCGATGCCGATGGCCGCGGTCAGCGGGCTGCCCTCGTTGTTGGCGTAGCTGGACCAGACGATCTCGCGGTCGTCGTTCACCAACGTGGCCTTGATGGTGGTGGAGCCGGCGTCGATGCCCAGGAAGTGCGGGCCCTTGGCCCCGTCAAGGTTGCCGATGTGCACATGCTCGCGATGATGCCGCTCGTTGAAGGCCTTGCGGTCCTCTTCCGTGGGGAACAGCGGAGGCATGGTGGGCGTGTTGGACGGCAGGTTCTCCAGTTCCTCCAGCCTGGAGAGGATGGCGTTCACCGGCTTGGCCTCGAAATGGTTGCCCTCGTCGTCGGTGTCCTGCTCGGCCTGCAATGCCGCGCCGTAGGCCACATACAGGTGGGCGTCGGTGGGGACGATGAACTCGTCCACCTTGCCGTCGAGTGCACGTTTGAACGCCGCGCGCAGTTCGGACATGAAGAACAGCGGGCCGCCGAGGAAGATGACGGTGCCGTGAATCGGGCGTCCGGAGGCAAGGCCGGCGATGGTCTGGGTGGCCACGGCCGTGAAGATGGAGGCGGCCAGATCGGGCTTGGCCGCGCCATCGTTGATCAGCGGCTGCAGATCGGTCTTGGCGAACACGCCGCAGCGCGACGCGATCGGATACAGGTTCTCGTAGCTCTTCGCCATCTCGTTGAGCCCGGAGGGATCGGTGTCGAGCAGCGTGGACATCTGGTCGATGAACGCGCCGGTGCCGCCCGCGCAGGAACCGTTCATGCGCTGCTCCGGCGTGGGCTTCAGATACGTGATCTTGGCGTCCTCGCCGCCAAGTTCGATGATGACATCCGCCTGCGGGTATTCCTTATCGATTGCCTCGGTCTCAGCGATGACCTCCTGCACGAACGGCACATGAAGACTGTCGGCGAGCGCAAGGCCGCCGGAGCCGGTGATGGCCAGACGGATCGGTTCGTCGCCGCGGCCACGCTCCTCGAGCATCGCGTGGATGTCGGCGAGCAGTCCAGCCACGGTGGCACGGACGTTGGCGTGGTGACGACGGTAGTCGGAGAACAGTGTTTCCGACAGCGAATCGGACTGGTCGAGCACCACGGCCTTGACTGTGGTTGAACCGATGTCCAATCCCACGCGCAACGGTTTCGCATCAGGGTTCGCGGACTGCAATGTGCTCACGATAGGTGCGGTATCAGCCATGTATTCCTCTACAACTCGGTTTTCGGCCTCGCGCCGCCTGTCATGCCCTTCACATATCCGGCCGGATAATAAGGTGCCGGTGGCGGTGCTGCCGACTTGCTGGAGAACCAGCTTAGTCCGACCACCCGCCTAACAGTTTTGCGGTGTCAAGCGATTCAGCTTACGGAATACCATCCGTGCGATGTCGATACCGTTTGGCCTATAGGGGTTCGCCGTGCCGGGGGCGTCGCAGGGGATACGACACACGGTGCGCATCGTTGCTACCAATGGCTTTTCTCGCGTCGGTTGCCGTGCCGCCGCTACTCGCCCGTCTGGCTGCCGAGCCACTGTTTGGCCGCGTCGATCGCCTGCTGCAGTGTGGATTTGGCCGTTTCGTAGGCGTGCGAATCCTTGATGCTCGGATCGTTGGCCAGGTTCTGTGCGGCGTCGAGCCCCTTGCTCAGCGCGCTGCTTGCCAGCTGTTTCAGCGTGCTGTTCAGTTCGCTGTTCTGCAATTGGTCCAGGAGCCCGCGTGCGGAGTCGATGGTGTTCTGCAGGTCCTGCCTGCCCTGCTCCAACGCCTTGCTACTGTCGCCGGTGCTGCCGGCGTTGTCGGAGTCGGTGCCGTCGGAGTCGGTGCTGTTGTTCGTATCCGTGCCACTGCCGCTGTTTGAGGACGAATCGTTGCCGGCGCTGTTCTTCGCCGAGGAATCGGCACCGAGTCTGTTCGCTTCCTTCGTGATCTTGCCGATGGATTTACGCAGGGAGACGGTGGCGCTGGATACGGTGTCCTTGACCAGATTGAGCTGGGTGATCGTAGCGTTGGCCGCGCACCCTTCGATGCCGACCGTGCGTTCGGCCTGACTTGAGGCGTCCGCCGCCGCGTCGAGGATGTCATCCACGCCCAGCACGCCGCGCAGCAGTTGCTGCACCTGTATCGAGGATTCGCCGGTGTCCAGCAGCTCCTTGCGCGCTGCGGTGAACTCGCTGACGGCGTTCCGGCAGTCGGCCAACGCCTGATCGTGCTTGCTGCGGTAGACAAGGAAGCCCGCGATGCCGGCGACGATGGCCACCACCACGATGACGGCCACCACCAGCGGCCAGCGCTTGTGGCGTATCGGGCCTGCGGGCTGCTCGCCCCGCTGCGGCGGATACTGTGCATCAGAATATTGAGGCTGGTATTGCGCGGTCGGGTATTGTGTCGGATACTGCGCGGTCGAATACGCATCGTCGCCTGCCGCCTGCCGTTGCGGTATCACTTGCGTGTCCGCTATATACCGTGCATCCTGCGCGGGCTCATATCGCGCATCCCGTTGTTCGGCATCGGCCTGCGACTCAGAAAGCGGCGTCGCGATCGGCTGGGTCTTTTGCTCATCCATGGGCATGGTTCTCCTTACTGCGGCGACTTCCGCTATGCGACTCGACGTCATGGCATGCGTCTATAAGCCCAATCCTACCCACAGCCCCGCGGATTACGCCTACATGGCGAATCCGGAAAACCATGGAACGGTCGGGTTTCGGGTACGCTCGAATCATGCATATGAGCGATCAGGAATTCGAAAGCGCCGTCGAGGAGGCCCTGGCCACGATCCCCTCCCGATTCACCGAAGCATTGAGCAACATCGCCATCGCCTGGGATTACGAGCCCACGGCAAACGAACTTGGCGGCCTGAACTGTTCCGACGGCGAATTGCTCGGCCTCTACACCGGCGTGCCCATCACGCAGCGGACCACGTCGTACAGCGGCGTCATGCCCGACATGATCACCATCTTCAAAGGACCACACGAGCGCGTATGCGCCACACGGCAGGACATGGTCGAGCAGATCGGCAAAACCGTCATCCACGAGATCGGGCATTATTTCGGATTCGACGACGACTACCTCCATGCGCACGGATACTAGACCCGCACGCGTTTCGACGCATCGGCGGCGTCAGGAAGCCTGCGCCCCCTCGCCCGCATCACGGTCCTTGAGATAGATCTCCGACACCTGGCGTTCCTGATCGTGCAGCCTGGCCCAGACCACCGGCTCACCGGCGGCCAGAGACCTGGGCACATCGAGAATGCGCTGGTTCCTGGACCCGCGGAACTGCAGCAGCGAATCATGCTGGTCCTTGAGATACCGTCCATCCACCAGAATGTCGATGAGTTCCAGCAGCTCATGCTTGTCGGGCGTCTCGCCCTCGCGCATCAGCTCCTCCCACGTGTAGCCCGTCCAGCACCAGATGTCCTTATCATGCCCGAATTCGCGCCTGATCCGCCTGGCCAGCGGAACCAGCACCGGCGTGGCAAGCATCGGCTCGCCACCCAGGAACGTGATGCCTTGCACCCACGGCGCGCGAAGATCATCGATGATCCTGTCCTCCAAGCGCTGCGAATACTCGTGCCCGGCCTGGAAATCCCAGATCGACGCGTTGAAGCACCCGGAACAATGGAACGGGCAGCCGGACACATACAGGGAATTGCGCACGCCCTCGCCGTCGGTGACGATGAACGTCTTGTAGTCGGCGATCATGCGCTTGGACATGCGCCTGCCATCCCACTGCCCAGCACGCGGATCATTGGCAAGCCCATGGGACGGCACGCACGGCCCACGCCCCGACTCGCCTGCGGCGAAATCACGCCTCTTCCGCTGTTCGCCTTGCTCGTCCTCGGACTTACGGAACTCCCCCATATGCACTTCTCCCATCACCACATGCCCGAACGATACCGCCGGGCGACCGCGCCCGGAAACGACAGCGCCCGACCGCTTCCACACAGCAATCGAGGGCGGCCGGCGGAAATCGACCGGACGCCCTCGCCATTATGTACCATCGTATGCCTTGCCGGAAGCCGGAACGCACCCGGCAAGGCAAATCACGCCACGCGATCTACGCGACCCACGCGATCTACGCGACCGCGAACGCCGCCCGACCGCTACTTGGTCTCCTCGAACCACTCGCGCTCGGAGCCATCGCTCAACGTCACATGACCGGTCTCGCCGCTCATATGCTTGACACGATGCGCGATCTCCTCATGACGGCCATGCACCATCGGACGCTGCACCGGATTGCCCAGGTAGCCGCACGTGCGCTTCGTCACATTGCACTTGTCCGGATCGGAATTACCGCATTCGGGGCACTTGAAGCCTTCGTCGGTGGGCTCGAAATCGCCCTGGAAACCGCACACGAAGCAATGGTCGATCGGCGTGTTCGTGCCGAGATAGCCGATGCCGATGTTGTAGGCGTAATCCCACACGGCTTCCAGCGCCTTCGGATTGTCCTGCAGGCACGGGTACTCGCAGTAGTTGATGAAGCCGCCGGACGCATAGTACGGGAAGTCCTTCTCGTACGAAAGCTTCTCCATCGGAGTGGGCTGCAGCCACACCGGGTAGTGGAAGGAATTCGTATAGAAATCGTGGTCGGTCACGCCCTCGACCCTGCCGAACTTCTCACGATCCATACGGTTGAAACGATCGGTCAGCGACTCGGCCGGCGTGGAATACACCGAATAATGGTAGCCCTCCGCCTTGCTCCACTGCTTGCACAGCTCGTTCATGCGCTTGACGATGGACAGCGCGAACTCCTTGCCTTCCGGATCCCAGCCATGATCGCGGATCCAGTCCTTGCCATAGAACACGGCGGTCGCCTCGGCCAGGCCGATATAGCCCAGCGACACGGTGGCACGCTCGTTCTTGAACAGCGCATCGACATTATCGTTGGCGCCCAGGCGGCCGAACGCGCCATAGCGGAACAGCGTGGGGGCATTCACCGGAGTCGCCTGCTTGCAGCGCATGATACGGAACTGCAACGCCTGATGGGCAATCTCCATACGCTCGTTGAACAGCTTCCAGAAACGATCCTTGTCCTTATGGGACTCCAAGGCGATGCGCGGGATGTTCACGGAGACCACACCCAGATTCATACGGCCGTCCTCCTCATCCTTGCCGGTCTCGGGGTTGACCCACCCCTGCAGGAAGGAACGGCAGCCCATCGGCGCCTTGAAGGAACCGGTGATCTTGACGATGTTCTCATAGAACACCACATCCGGATACATGCGCTTGGTGGAGCACTCCAGCGCCAGCTGCTTCAGATCGTAGTTCGGATCCTCGGGATCGCAGTTCACACCATGCTTGATCGTGAACACCAGCTTCGGGAAGATCGCGGTGTGATGATCCTTGCCCAGGCCACGGATGCGGTTCAGCAGGATCGCGCGCTGGATCTCACGGGCGAACCAGTCAGTACCCAGGCCGAAGCCGACGGTGACGAACGGGGTCTGGCCATTGGACACACGATTCGAGTTGATCTGGTACTCCATGGTCTGCATGGCGTCGTAAATGGCCTTGCGCGTACGGATCTTGGCCAGGATCTCACGCTCCTGCTCCAGCTCGTCCACATCGGAATGGAACGGCGTATCCATGGGAAGCGGCTCGCGCGAACCGAAATGCAGCTTGCTCGGCTCGTTCCTCTTGGCGTTCTCCACCTGACGACGGGCGAACTCCACAGGCATGCCGTCGGGGATGTTCTCACGCGCCTCCTCAAGGAACTTCTCGTAATCCTTCTTCGCATAACGGGCAAGATGCTCGTCCGCACGGTTCGCGGTCTGGCCGCCATACTGGCTGGACGCCACATCCTTCATGATCTGCGTGATCTGCGTGGCCGCGATGGCGATGGACTTCGGGGACGCCATCGGCGCATTGCCCAGCGTGAACCCGTTGGCCAGCATGTCCCAGAAGTTCGGCAGCGAACAGTTCGACTGCGCGGTGAACGGCGAATAATCGGCATCATGGAAATGGATGTCGCCCTTCATATGCGCATTGGCGACCGCCTGCGGAAGCATATTCAGCGCCGCCGCCTTGCTGACCGCGCCGGCAAGCAGATCGCGCTGCGTGGCGTACACGTTGGAATCCTTGTTCGCATTCTCGTGGATCAACGTGGGATCGTTGTTGATGAAGCGGGAGACGGCCTCGTTCACATCCGTCGCCTTGGCCCGCTGAATATCCTTGTCGAGACGATAGTTCGTGTAGTTGCGGGCCACGTCGTACAGGTGGTCCTCGATCAGCGCATGCTCGACAAGATTCTGAATATCCTCGATCTTGGCCGGACCCGCATAGCGTTCCTTGATCTCGCCCTCGACCTGATTGGCCAGATCGCGGATCAACGACTCCTCCTCCGGACCGACCTCCTTGTCAAGATCGGCGAACGCGGACTTCACAGCGGCAATGATGTTGACCGGATCGAAATCCACGATACGACCGTCGCGCTTCTCCACCTGCACCGTGCTGGTAGAGGTTCTAGCGGTTGCCGTGCTGGGTGTTTCCATCGTCATCTTCCTGCCTTTTCCTAGGCGCTCGCGCGCCCCTCTCATACATCGCGTCTGAGCGTTTTCGTTTTTGTTGCCTCATGTACTGTACCCCTACATATAGTTCCGCCACGCCGTCCAGACACTAGGACTAGTGTTTTTCGGCGTAATACCGCCAAAAAGACGATTGTGTGATTAACGTAACAATCCACCCGCGAACCACACCGAAACCGCCTCAACACAAGGCGGCAGAACACGACACGCGGCAAGCCCCGCAGCCACAGGCGCAACACCCCGACCATCACCCACAACACCACCCTCCGATTCGACCCCGCACCTATAGTGGTGCCCATGAACGAAGACCCGAACATGACCGGCACGCCGATACCCCGTCCGTTCGACCAACTGCCCAGACTCGCCCGCGACACCACCGCGGACAACCCCTGGCCGGTAAGCGTGCTGAGCCAGAAATTCCACACCGCAGTGGAGAAATGGCCCGCGGCATGGATCTGCGGCCAGATCACCGAAATCAACACACGACGCGCAGGCTCCGCCTACCTCACCGTGCGCGACGACTTCGAAGACATCGCCATCTCCGTATCCGGCTGGCGAGCCTTCGCCGCCGCAGCCTCGCAATTCCGCCAAGGCGACCGCGTGGTCATCCACGGGCACGCCGACATCTGGGTGAAACAGACCAGACTCAGCTTCATCGGCGACGACATCCGCAAAATCGGCGCCGGCGGACTCAAGGAACAAATCGACGAACTACGCAAGAAACTCAAAGGCGAAGGACTCTTCGACGCCGACCGCAAGAAGCCGCTGCCGGAATTCCCCCGCTGCATCGGCCTGATCTGCGCCCCACAAGCACGCGCGGAAGGCGACGTGATCACCAACGTGAACCTCCGCTGGCCGGCCGTACGCTTCAAAGTGCTCCACGCGCACGTGCAAGGCACCCAATGCCCGCCCGACATCATCGCCGCGATCCGCCAGCTGGACGCCGACCCCGACGTCGACGTCATCATCGTGGCGCGCGGCGGCGGCGCATTCGAAGACCTCGTCGGATTCTCCGACGAAGGCGTGGTGCGAGCCGCGGCAGCCTGCAACACGCCCCTCGTCTCGGCCATCGGCCACGAAGACGACTGGACGCTCATCGACCTTGCAGCCGACCTGCGCGCCTCCACACCAACCGACGCGGCCAAGAAAGTGGTACCGGACATCCGCGAACAATGGCAGCTCATCGACAACGCCATCCGCCAGATGCGCATGCGTATCTCCGGACGCGTGGACTCCGAACTCAGACTCATCGAAGGCTACGCGAACCGACCAAGCCTGACCCAGCCGCTCACCATGCTCGAACCGCACCAGCGTCTCATCGACGACGCACGCAACCGCATGGACATCGGCCTGCGCCGCATCGTGGACGACGCCTCGCTCACCATCGAAAAAGCGCACGCCTCGCTCACCGCGCTCAGCCCGCAATCGACCCTCAACCGCGGCTACGCCGTCGTACAGGACGCGGACGGACACGTGTTGGCCGACGCCCAGAAGACCTCGCCCGGCAGCAAGCTCACGCTTACCCTGAAGAAGGGCGTCGTCACCGCCACCGTGGACAGCGCCGAATAACGTCACAGCACACGGAATCCCACACAACATCAACACCGCAACACAGGAACACAGACACAGAAGGAACGAAACCATGGCAGACCAGCACACCGCAGCATCCACACTCACCGACGACGAGCGCAAGGCCATCGAGCAGATGCCCTACGAGGAGGCCCGCGACAAGCTCATCGAAGCCGTCCAGTCCCTGGAAGCCGGCGGCCTGAACCTCGACCAGTCCATGCGTCAGTGGGAAGTCGGAGAAGCCTTGGCCCAGCGCGCGCAGACCCTGCTGAACGAGGTACGTGCCAAGCTCGACGCGGCACAGAACGCGCAGGCGGCCACGGCCGATACCGCCGGAACGCAGTCGAATCTGGACTGAGAGGCGTATTTCCCGCCTGTGCAGCCTAATGCGACTAGGCTTCCGAAATCAGTTTCCCCTGATGCAGGCGGCATAACGGGGTCTCCGCACGACATGTTCGACACACTCTAGGCCGTTCGGCCAAGCTTACGGTCTCACATGCCGCGCGGAGACCCCTATTTCTCTGTGAAGACAATCTTTGGCCTGATAAACATGTACTAGTTCTCAGCGTAATGTGTTCGACACACTCAAGGCGCCGCTACGCGGCCTTCGCGGCACAGCCGCTCACTTCGCCTACGAAGAGCCCACTGGGCTCTTCGCTTCACGGCTCAGCAGCCAAGCTTACGGTCTCACATGTCATACGAAAAGCCCCTATTTTCTCTGCAAAAGGTGATTTTCTGGCTCGTTAGCACAGCCAGATATGGATAACATACGGAGTTCGCTGCACCGAGAATCACCTAGCGTAGCTGGATGCGGGTGAAGCTAGGGGACAGCCACGTACAGGAGCCGCCAGCGAAGCCGGATACGGGTGAGGCTAAGGGATAGCCCCGTACAGGAGCCGCCAGCGAAGCCGGATACGGGTGAGGCTAAGAGATAGCCCCGTACAGGAATCATCAGCGTAGGCGGATGGGGATGGCATGTGGCGATGGCTTCACCGACATACCGGAGTGGCCGAGGGGCGTGATCGGAGTTACTGGCGGCCTACGTCGATGGTGGCGAGCAGGGCGGCGTGATCGGAGCCGCTGATACGTTTCACCTGCACCTGGCCGGCGGTCATATCGCTGTCGACCACCACATGATCCGCGGCCGTCAGCGCGGGCACCGCGAACAGATTCGCCGGCGCGGTGAACGCGAAACCATGCCCGGACCCGTAAGCCGCATCGCGGAACCGCGTGCCCAGGAACTCGCGCATCGACGCATGATCCATCGTCGCATTGAAATCGCCCATGAACACGTATCTGGTCCCCTCGTCGGCACGCTTCAATCCGAGCTCGTCCAGGGAACGCTTCCACTGCCGCCAATCCCCCTGCCACGGCGAGGTGGTGTGCACGGACACGAACCGCACCTGCTTCTGCCCGCCGGAGAACGACACCGTGCCGCCCGGCATGAACGACGCACTGGAATTCACCGCATCATCGACCGGATCGGCCAACGGCGTGGCCGACCACAATCCATTCCCGTATGCACCGTCCATCGTGGACACCTGCGAGTACGGCAGATAGGTCTCGATATGCGCGTTCTTCAACCTCTCGATGAACTCGTTCGTCGTCTCCTGCAACGCCAGCACCTCGACCCGCTCGTCGCGCACCAGGTCGACGATCTCCTGCGCATCCGCCTCGCCCTTGTACACATTGAGCGTCATCACCCGCGCATACTGGTCGTCCGTGTCCGCGATGGAATGGGCCACGGCCGAAGTGGCCGCCATGGGCAGCGGGTGCGTGGGCGAAAAGAACGGGTACTGCCACCAGCAGTTCACCATAAGACCGGCAAGGGCGATCAGCGCCACCACCGTGCGCCGGGAGAATATGGCTAGCCCCAGCGCCAACGCGGCGATGACGATGAACCACGGCACGAAGAACAGCACCAGCGGTATATACGGCAGCGCCTGCAGATCGGCCGGCAAGGCGCGCAATACGATCTGAGCCAGCACCGCGACCATCAGCACGCCGCTCAGGGCACCGACCAGCCTGCGCTTGCGTCGCAACGCCTTGACACTTGGCTTGGCACCCGCCTTGGCCTTCGGTCTGGCCGCCTTCGCACCCGCCGATTTGCCGCCGCTCTTCCGCTTACCCTGAGAGGAGACCATGCTTCCCTTTCCATTCGAGCCGCCATTACTCCACCGGGACTTTGCCCGCCGCTCTGCCACTCTACCCGCGCCGGAAGTCGACCGCTCGCGCAAACGGCCATTCCCACCAACGATTCACGCCGATCAACGCCAGCCAACGCGTGATTACGCCCTGAGCACAACCGCGAACAGTGGCATCGCGACTCTCCCCAACGGAAAAAGACACGGCAGTGCGTTGACATCGCGGCAATGCGTGTACAATGTAAACGCTGTTGCCCCAGTAGCTCAGTGGATAGAGCACTTCTCTCCTAAAGAAGGTGTCGTAGGTTCGATTCCTATCTGGGGCACTTTTTCATATTCGGGCCGACGGAATGCCGCCTGGCCTTAAGCCGGCAGCCGCACGGTTTTGGCATCTGCGCTTCAATCAGTACTTCAATCAGCCGATTCGATCAGCGGAATGCGGCCCGTGGTGTCGCGCAGCACCAGCACCGGCTCCTGCGACTCATGCGGCTCATCCAGACTCTCGCCTTTGAGCAGTTGCAGGGTCTTACGCGCGGCAAGACGCCCCAATGCAAGCGGATCCTGCCGAATCGTCGTCAAATCGGCCACTTCAGCGATATCCGCATCGTCGAAGCCGATGACCGAGATATCGTCCGGCACGCGCAGCTGCTGCCGTTTCAGCTCCTTGATCAGCGCGATCGCCAGCTGGTCGGTCTCCACGCACACGCCGGTCGGACGGTTCGGGGACGAGAGCATCTTGGCGACCAGTTCCGCGGCAAGACGCTCCTTGCCATACGATTCGGCGTGTTCGCCGCCCACCACGATGGAGGCGCTGGTCTCGTCGTATCCGTTCTGTTCGGCCGCCTCAAGAAACCCCTCCACGCGCTGGTTCGTGGAATACACCATGTTTCCGGGAATGTAGTCGCCGGCGAACGCGATGTGCTCGTGCCCGAGCGACTTCAGCAGGCACACGCCCTTGGCCATGCCGCTGAAGTTGTCGACGCATACGGACGCGTCGAACGCGGATTCGGCGGGAATGTTCACGCCGATCACGGGCATGTCGATGGATTTGAGCTGTTCGCGCTGGGTGCCGTCCAGCTGGAACGACGCGATGATGATGGCGTCCGCATTGCGATCCTTGGGCAACCGCGCGAAATACCGGTTCATTTCATCCCTGCCGCAGATGAACGACGGGCAGACGTCGTACCCTTCGGGCGAAAGCACCTCGTAGACGCCTTGCAGCACGTTGGCGTTGAACCATTCATTGAGCCGGCCCGAGCATAGCAGAATAATGCGCATGGTCTTGCCGGATGCCAGTGCCGAGGCGCTTTTCGAGAGCGTAAAGCTCAATCGTTCGGCCGCCTCCTCGACCTTGGCGCGCGTGGCCGGTGCGACCCTGTCCACGCCACGCAGAGCACGGGACACCGTCGCCTGCGACACTCCGGCCAGTTTGGCCACATCCGCGATCGTAGCTCGCGCCATATCGTCACCTCCTGCTGATGTTCAACGCTTCCATAATACCGAAAGCCTTGATTCCATTGGGAAACACGCCGTACATGCGTTGCATTGCACACCAAAAATGTAAGCGCTATCATTCATGGTATCAACAAAACGCACCAAGACAACAGCAGCCCCGCACAACCGCCTTGATACTTCAGGCAAGGGCATGTAAGCGTTGTCACCAAAGCCATCGTCGCGCGCGCCGTCAGACGCACCGTCAACGAGGAAGGAGTCGATAATGGCCAGCACCGATACGAACGTCACTGCCGCGGCGGACCCGTCGCTGTGGTGGAAGCAGGCCGTGGTCTACCAGGTCTACCCGCGTTCCTTCAAGGACACCACGGGCTCCGGCCTGGGCGACATCGCCGGGGTCACCAGCAAGGTGCCCTATCTCAAGAAGCTGGGCGTGGACGCCATCTGGCTGAGCCCCTTCTACCCCTCCCAGCTCGCCGACGGCGGCTACGACGTGGACGACTACCGCAACGTGGACCCGAAGCTCGGCACCATGGATGACTTCGACGAACTCGCCAGGACCGCCCACGCGGCAGGCATCAAGATCGTGGTGGACATCGTGCCCAACCATTCGTCCAACCAGCATGAATGGTTCAAGGCCGCCGTGGCCGCGGGCCCCGGCTCCCCCGAACGCGACCGCTACATCTTCCGCGACGGACGCGGCCCCAACGGCGACCTGCCACCGACCGACTGGATCGCCTGCTTCGGCGGATCCGCCTGGACACGCGTGCCCGACGGCCAGTGGTACCTGCACATGTTCACCGAGGAACAGCCCGACTGGAACTGGAAGAACCCCGACGTGCACGCCGACTTCATCAAGACGCTGCGCTTCTGGCTCGATCACGGCGCCGACGGCTTCCGCGTGGATGTGGCGCACGGCCTGGCCAAGGATCTGGACCGCGACGACCTCGACGACTTCAAGATCATCGGCGACGAGATGTCCGTCACGGACGGCACCCACCCGCTCTACGATCGCAACGAAGTGCACGACATCTACCGCGAATGGCGCAAGGTGTTCAACGAGTACGATCCGCCCGCATTCGCCGTGGCCGAAGCCTGGGTCCACCCGTCCCGCCAGTACCTGTACGCCTCCCCCGACGAACTCGGCCAGGTCTTCAACTTCGAATTCGCCAAGATGGACTGGATCCGAGACAGCTTCCACACCGCCATCGAGGAGGGCTTGGACGCGGCCGAACGCGCCGGCTCCACCTCGACATGGGTGATGAGCAACCATGATGTTCCCCGCCATGCGTCCCGTTACGGCCTGCCGCAGGTGCCGTCCTCATCGCACCACCAGCTGGCCAAGGACTGGCTGCTGCGCGATGGCACGAGCTACACCGAGGATCGGGAGAAGGGTTCCCGTCGTGCTCGCGCCGCCATTCTGATGGAGCTTGCGCTGCCCGGATCCGCATATGTGTACCAGGGCGAGGAACTCGGACTTCCCGAAGTGGCCGACATCCCGTGGGACCAGCTGGAGGACCCGACCGCGTTCCACCGCGTGCGCAACCAGTCGGAAAAGGGACGTGACGGCTGCCGCGTGCCGCTGCCGTGGACGGCCGCGGATTCCAGTGAGAACGGCGGTTCCTTCGGCTTCTCCCCCGCAACCAAGATCGCCGGAGCCGGCGTAGCGGCCGACGAAGCCGGTCAACCCGCCGAACGGCCTCACCTGCCGCAGCCGGCATGGTTCGCCGACTACGCCGCGGACAAGGAGGACACCGACCCGGATTCCATGCTCAACCTGTACCGCAAGGCGCTGGAACTGCGCCATACGCTGATGCCCGAAGACACCTCGCTGACCTGGCTCGACGAGGACCGCCCCTCCGACCTGCCGGACGGCGCCGACGGCCAGCATGGCGGCGTGATCGCCTACCGTCGTTCCAACGGCTGGGCGTCCATCACCAACTTCAGCATCACCCCGGCCAGCCTGCCGGAAGGCAGGATCCTGCTGGCATCCTCGCCGCTCACCGACGACGGACGCCTGCCACAGGACACCACCGTCTGGATGTCGCTCGACTGACGTACCCGACCCCGCCCCACGCACCCTCCGGCATGGGGCGGCCACACAACCCCCACACGGAGGGACCCCGAGGATCGGGCACCGCAACGACGCATGCCCGACCTCACCCCCATGGAGACAACGACCGTCTCCATATATCACTCCCCTTATCGGGAAAAAGGAAAAGGAGAACACAATGAACCGCAATATCACCAGGATCGTCGCCGTGGCGGCATCCCTCGCCATGGGCTTCTCGCTCGCCGGCTGCGGCAGCAACAGCGCCGACTCGGACAAAGGCCACGTGTACTTCATGAACAACAAGGCTGAAGTGGTCGACCAGTACAAGGAGCTCGCCTCCATGTACACCAAGAAGACCGGCGTGAAGGTCGACGTGCAGACCGGCGCCGCCGGTACCTACGACGCGACCATGACCTCCGAACTGGCCAAGTCCAACGCCCCGACCATGTTCAACGTGTCCGGATTCGACCAGTTCGCCAAGTACCAGAAGTACGTGGAGCCGCTGCAGGACACCGAGGTGTTCAAGATGCTCAACGACGAGGGCAAGGCCTACTCCTACACCATCGACGGCAAGTCCTACACCCTGCCGTACGCGGCCGAATGGTACGGCATCATCTACAACAAGAAGATTATCAAGGACTACTGCGCCAAGGATTATGCGGTGATCAAGAGCGCCGACGACATCAAGGACTACAAGACCCTGAAGGCTATCGCCCAGTCCATCCAGCAGCACAAGGACGACCTCGGCCTCGACGGCGCCTTCGCCACCCCTGGCCTCGACTCGTCCGACGCCTACCGCTTCACCGCGCACATGGCGCGCCTGCCGCTGTACTACGAGTACAAGGACATGAACACCACGTTCTCCAAGACCATCAAGGGCACATACCTCAACCAGTACAAGGACCTGTTCGACCTTGAACTGAAGAACAGCCCAACCGAATCCGGCCTGATCAGCTCCAAGACCTACGACGACGTCACCTCCGAATTCGCCCTGGGCAAGGTGGCCTTCTACCCGAACGGCGTGTGGGCATACTCCCAGATCAAGAACAACGAGGTGGCCGACGACGACCTCGGCATGCTGCCCTACTACATGGGCATCAAGGGCGAGGAGAACAGCGGCCCCGCAGGCGTGTACGACGCCAGCTGGGCGGTGAACAAGAACGCCTCCGAGAAGGACAAGAAGGCCACGCTCGACTTCATCAAGTGGATGGTCACCGACGACAGCGCCAAGAAGATCCTCTCCCAGGACATGGGCTTCTCCGTGCCGTTCACCACCTTCACCGACAAGTACCAGCCCGACAACCCGCTGACCAAGGCCGCACGCGCCTACACCGACGCAGGCAAGACCGAAGTGCGCAGCTTCACGATCCCGGATCAGAAGTGGCAGGACGACATCGCCTCCGCACTGATCGAATACGCGCAGGGCACCGGCAAGTGGGACAAAGTCAAGTCCGCATTCGTGGACGGCTGGGCCACCGAATGGGCCAACAACGAGGATTCGCTGGGATCCGTGCCGGAAGCGCAGAAGTTCGACGCGAAGTGAGATTGCAGATTGCGGATTGCACATTGCGCTGATCGAGTGATTGGACGAATGAGCGACTAATCGACTGAGCGATCAGTCCGGCGAACAGGTTCAGAGCCCCGATACCGTTATAGGTATCGGGGCTCTGGCGTGCATGTACAGGCTTGGGTGCGTTGTGATCGAGTTCCTGGAAGAGAGCTCGGATTCACGACCGGGAACCGGACCCCGTATGTCCAGAAGAAGTACGGCCGCATACACATTCCACTCCCCGCTCCTACACTTGCATGGTGGACCGGCGAACGGGCGCCGGAGGAATCGCGAGGAAGGGATCACCATGCATATCACGGGACTGGACGAGGAACGGCACGACCAACGCTGGAAGGGACAGCGAGCGCTGGTCACGGGAGCCGGGCAGGGCATCGGACGGGCGGTCGCGCAGCTGCTCGCGGGCAAGGGCGTGAGGGTCGCGGTCAACGACATCGTGCCGGAACGTGCGGAAACCACGGTAAAGCTCATCATGGAGGGCGGGGGCGACGCATTCGCCGCGCCCGGCGACATCGCCGACCCGGACACGGTCGAACACGTCTTCCAACAACTCGACGAACGCTACGGCGGCATCGACATCCTCGCCAACGTCGCGGGCATCATCATCAAGGACTCGCTCGACGACACGGACCTGGAACGCTGGAACCGGATCCTCGCGGTCAACCTGACCGCCGACTTCCTGACCATCAAACAGGCCGTCAAGCGCATGCGCCCGCAGCATTACGGGCGCATCGTCAACGTGTCGTCCATCGCGGCGAAGCACGGCGGCGGCTACCTGGGCGGCGTGGCCTACGCGGCCACCAAGGCCGGCGTCGCGGCGCTCACCCGCGGCGCCGCGAGGGAGTACGCGCCGGACGGCATCAACGTGAACGCGGTCATGCCAGGCCTGACCTACACGCCGATGACGGCCGGCATGCCCGACTGGAAGCAGAAGGCCATCGAGGACTCCACGCTCGTCAAGCACGGCGGACAGCCGTACGACATCGCACGCGCGATCGTATTCCTCGCCGACCCGGAATCCGGGTACATCGACGGGGAGACCCTCGACGTGGACGGCGGCACCAGCCTCGACTGACCTGCGGTGCGGGGTGCGTGCGATTGGGGCATGATGCTCTGGCTGACGCCCATCCATGGGGTTATCCCTAAACCATGCTCGTCATGCGTCCGAACATGTCGCCGCCCGTCAAAGGCATCGTGTTTCGGAACGTTGATTACGGAACAGGTTTCGGAACATCATTCGTCGGAGTGTCGCGGACAGTTTCCCCGGTCTGGCTTCAGTCCCGGAAACCTCCGTTTATGGTACATGCTCAACGAAATATTTAAATATATTTAGGCTCTGTTAAACCAGTTTTGACATTATTGATTTGACTCCCGCCACATCTGTAACTACACTGTATTTACAGATGGGAGGTGGTGGA
>ERZ808246.1201-NODE-1201-length-19237-cov-5.504223_pt1 | contig 19237 bp, 19 predicted proteins | sample MGYA00521083_ERZ808246 | MGnify/ENA primary metagenome ERZ808246 (study PRJEB31516, sample SAMN03275577) | gut metagenome | biome: mammalia-associated habitat; material: feces | host: Papio cynocephalus | place: Kenya | collected 2012-07-07 ... | reverse complement strand
CGTGATATCTGTGTAATCTGCGGGAAAATAATATCACTCCATTTTCCGGAAGAACTCATTTTATTTCTATAAAAGAGATATATGTGTAATAATTACGCAAAAGAAAGTTAAAACTGCTTGTCTTTTGTGTAGTTATTACGCAAAATCCTTTGTCGGTTATTAAATTCGCCATATATTTGCAGCGGAAAAACAAAAGAACATGTGGCTTGCAGTCCTTTGCTTCTTCTGTATCCGATAAAATAAAAAATTGCATATTCTTGTCGACAAGATGTTAACCTCATGCAGAGGTTATGCATAAAGAGATAAAATAAAACTAAAAAAAAATTATGAAACAACTTAACTTTATTCTTGCAGCCATCCTGCTGCTCTGCCTTTTCAATATGCCATACGGCTATTATGCATTAGTAAGATTTGTGGCAGCCATAGGCTTTGTTTATATAGCCTATAAGTATTACGAAATGAAAAAGGAGAAGCTCGTGTGGACATTCGGAGCATTGGCTCTATTGTTCCAGCCGTTGGCGAAAATACCGCTGGGCAGGGATATTTGGAATCTTGTGGACGTGGTTGTGGCGATACTGCTGATAGTGTTGGCCTTACGTACAGACCATAATAAATAGACCACCTGATAGGTATGAGCGGACAGAACATGACTCGCAGAATATATTACAAATTGATTTAAAACGATTAAAATTTTATTACTATGAATATTTTAAAGATTTTATTTGGTAAAAGAGCTGAAACGGAATCTCAGTTGAAAGAGAACGAGATATTCGTTTTCGGCAGTAATATATTGGGACACCATAATGGTTCGGCGGCAGGTATGGCTGTGAAAATGTTCGGTGCGACATATGGAAAGGCAGAAGGACTACAGGGACGTTCTTACGCCATACCGACAGACTATATAAGTGAACACACAGACATTCATGAAATATTCAAAAGCGTAGTTAGGTTTACCGAGTTTGCTCGCCAACATCCGGAACTTACGTTTCTCGTAACGGCTCTCGGGACTGGCAATGCCGTAATAGACCCTATGCAAATGGCATCAATGTTCTTCGGAGCTTCGAAGTTGCCTAATGTTAAACTTCCTAAGGTTTTCTGGAAATATTTGTGATATTAATTTCAAAATATTTATCTTTGCATAATATGTTTTACGGATATACAGGAAAACCAGCGAAACCTCTTTCTGCAGAAGAGAAGGCTGCAAGAGAGAAAATTGAACGCAAGAAGCGTAGGACGGAGATTATAGTCAATGTAGTGTTGTGTGTTTTGCTGTCGCCTATCCTTTTGCCACTTGTTGTTCTTGCCGCCATATTCTCGTTGCTGTATTTGGGAGTATGCAAAATTGTTGAGATAATAAAGAATTGGAAAGACAATGGCGGTAACAGTTACCGGGAGATGGTTGAAGGGGAAGACCGAAATACAATGCCAATACTTGTTTCACATTCTTTATTTGAGTGTGACAAAGAATTGCCAGTGCGCTTCGACAAGTACTACGTGGTTTATGTAGAGACGGAGTACAATAAGCCATTGAATGACTTTATTCGCAGCAATATCGGTTATATCCGCAAAGGCTTTTCCAAACAGAACTACCATTTTGTTTATGTTCCGGAAATAAAGAACCTGTCGGATGCAGAGTTGTTGCTTGCCTTTCCTATTGCTGCAAGCATGATGACCGATGATATAAAGAACAGAATAAGACATATCTCTACGGTTGAGTTTACCCGTATGTATGCAGAAGTTACAGGTATAGACCTGTCTGAACATAAAGCCGGTTTGTTGAGTTTGTGCCATTATGAGGGAGATATGGGTATATCGACAGATGTGATAGATTATTCCAAGTCAACACTACTGCTCGTTGATATGGATAATGTTGCCGCAGACAGGATAAAAGATGCTTTTGATGAATATTTCAGGTGTTACTGCGGTGAGAAGCATGTGCCATTCAGCGTTCGTCCAAGAGACGAGTATCCTCTTGACAGTTGGCAAGAAGGCGAGAGCTGCGGATTACAAAGTGAAGCTTCTGACAGTTCCTTTTTGATTGAACAGAAAAATATGCAGCTTATCGCTGACGATATCCGGCATAAGGTGGAGATTCTGAAGCAGGGTGGATATATCGAACTCCTGCTCCATACGCTGGGGGCAGATATAGTGAAGCAGATTGAAGATTCCCGGAAGTCTACAGGCAAACTGATGCATATAGTTGTAGCCGATGACCTGAGGGTGTCAATTCCGGAACTTGGCAATCTGGAGGTGAAGATGCCAACCTTGTCGAGAGTACTTTATGTGTTTTATCTTCGTCATCGGGAAGGCGTGGAATTCAAGTTCCTGTCGGAATACACCGACGAGATTCTTGCCCTATACCGTCTGGCGAGCAACCGCCTTGACGATCGTAAACTGCGCGCTACGGTAGAGAGTCTTGTAAATCCCACGGAAAACAAAATCAATGAGTGTGTGAGCCGCATTAAGGCTGCTTTTCTTAAGGTTATGGACGATTATCTGGCAAGGAACTACTATCTGAAATACAATATTAAGGAGATTCACAAAGAAGATTCCAATGACAGCAGCAAGATTTTAATATACAAGGATATGGCAAAGTTCGTTTCGCTGCCACGCCATTTGGTAACCTATTCGGACTCTATCCGGGAAGTTCCTTTCATCAAGGGAAAATCCTTTGACGAGCGTTGCTTTCAGGAAGAGAAATTCCGCCGAAGACTTAACCGTATGAATGAGTTGACAGCGGAAATAGAGAATGTAGACTCGAAAGGCTTGCGATTGAAAAAGCGTAAAGAGAGATTGCAACAGCTGAAGGCCGAACAGATGGAAGCTTCAAAAGCTGTTCTCGAACTTGAGCCCATGAACTTCCTTGCCCACTTTAACCTCGGCGAGGCATATTGCAACGCCATCGACTATGCAAAGGCTATCAGTGAGAACACCATGCTCATCGAGCATGATGCATATACCTGGAATGCAGCCTATATAAACAGGGCTGAGGCATATCTTTATGCCTCTGAATACGACAAGGGGCTTGCCGATATTGACAGCTACTTCAATTCTCTGCGCCGGTGGAAAGAGGGCGATAAGGAGGCTGAAAGGATAAAGAAAAATCTTCTTAGGATGAAATCGAAATCATGATGAGGAATTTTAGACTCATTCTTATGGCATGTCCAAAATAATAATTATATTTGCATATTAAAAACAGTAAATTATGAGAAAAAGATATGTGATAATAACATCATACATCTTGCTGCTTATTCCTTTGGCTATGTGGCTCCGAGGAGTTGAGGGCAAGTATTGCATTGCAGCTTATATATTCAGCTTGTTAATATGCGGGATTGTATACAACAAAATTAAGGACAATAAAAACGACGAAACGATGACTGAGAACGACAATAATAAGGATGATGCAAAAGTCAATAGTGTTGCGACGGAATATTTAGGAATGGACGCAAAAGACCTTTGTCTGCAACTGTTACAGAAGATGAATGTGAAAGTAGAAAAAGAAGACGACGACGAAAACTCATTCTTCTTCGAATATAAAGGAGAACGCATGAGCTTCAAAGCATCAAGCGACGGGCATTTCGTATTGTTGTATGATACGTTCTGGAAGAAATTCCCGGCAACTAACCTTGAGATGGTTACTCTTGCACGCAAGACGGTAAACAGGGCGAATATAGAGTACAATGGTTTCAAGTTGCTTTACACCTTTGCCGAAGACACAATGTGGATCCACTCCAACAACTTCTTTCTGCTTGTGCCTGAGATTCCGCATGTTGAGGAGTTCTTCAAGAGTGTGCTTGACAATTTCCTCTATGCACACAAAGCCTTCGATGAGGCTATGTATGAGCTGATGAAGGAAGAGGGGGAGAGTAATAAGGGTGAAGAGTGATTAGTTCCTCTTGTCATACATTATCCAAAGCTTTTCCATTACGCACATCACAACACCGATGATGACGAAGCTAATAATCCCGTCGACGAAAGTCATCTTTTCGCCTTTGGCAAATGTCCAGATTATTATGCCGATAAAAACTACTATTGTATTGATGATGGCTCTTTTCATATATAGTATTTGTATTTTGAATCTTTAGATTTAGCTTTCCGCCTTTACTTGAACGCCTGCCACTCCGGAGCATCTGGTAGAGGAGCCTCTATGCAAATCGGCTGTTTCGACACGGGATGCGTAAACTCCACGCGGCGTGCCAACAGCGAGATGCTGCCGTCTGGATTACTGCGCTTTGCTCCGTATTTCAGGTCGCCCTTTATCGGGCAACCGATACTTGCCAGTTGGCAACGTATCTGATGATGTCTGCCGGTAAGCAATTTTACTTCAATCAGTGTATAATTATCTGATGCCCCGATAACCTTGTATTTCAATATAGCCTTCTTTGCTCCCGGTTTTTCGCGGTCATAGCTATAACTTTTGTTCTGCTTTTCGTTTCTTACGAGCCAACTCTCTATCGTACCCTCCGTTTGCTGCGGGCGATTCTTTGTCAGTGTCCAATAAGTCTTGTGAACGTCGCCGTTGCGAAACATGTCGTTAAGTCTTGACAGTGCCTTCGATGTGCGTGCAAAGACGACGAGACCGCTAACCGGTCGGTCGAGCCTGTGCACCACGCCAAGAAAAACATTCCCCGGTTTGGCATACGCTTCCTTGATATACTGCTTCACGATGTCAGACAGCGGTTTGTCGCCAGTCTTGTCGCCCTGTACAATTTCGCCGCTCTGTTTGTTTACGATGATGATATGGTTGTCTTCGTAGACTACGTTCATAATTTGAATTTAGAGTTTAGAATTAAGAATTTAGAGTTGTCTGCTTTGCCGATTAAGAGTTAATTAATTTAGAGTTTAGAATTTAGAGTTGTCGGCTTTGCCGATATAATTCTAAATTTTTCAAATTCACAATCGCAGCGAAGCGAGAATAACTCTACATTCTAAACTCTAAATTAGATTACATATTCATACCGCCGTCGATCTGAATAACCTGACCGCTCACGTAGCTTGACATGTCTGAAGCCAAGAACAGACAAACGTTAGCGATATCCTCTGTCTGACCGCCACGGCGCAGAGGAATCTTCTTCATCCAGTCCTTGCGGATATCCTCAGGCAGCTGAGCAGTCATTGCAGTCTCGATGAAACCTGGAGCAACGGCATTTGCGCGAACGCCCTTAGGACCGAGCTCCTGTGCGATACTCTTTGCAAGAGCAATCATACCAGCCTTAGATGCAGCGTAGTTGCACTGACCAGCATTTCCGTGAACACCAACTACAGATGCCATGTTGATGATAGAACCGCTGCGCTGACGGAGCATGATTGGCGAACAAGCGTGGATGAAGTTGAAAGCCGACTTCAGGTTCACGTTCAGGACAGCGTCCCACTGAGCCTCACTCATGCGGAGCATAAGTCCGTCTTTAGTGATACCGGCATTGTTTACCAGGATATCGATAGAACCGAAATCAGCGTGAATCTGCTTAACTGTCTTTTCAGTCTCCTCAAAGTCGGCAGCATTGCCGGCATAAGCGCGACAAGTAACGCCAAGAGCCTCAATCTCCTTGCGGGTTGCCTCCAGTCCAGCAGCCATGTCGTCGTTCAGAACGAGGTCTGTGAATGCTATGTTTGCGCCCTCAGAGGCGAACTTCATTGCAACGGCTTTACCGATGCCGCGTGCTGCACCAGTAATAAGTGCAGTCTTGCCTGTTAATAATCCCATTTTATTTTCTTTATATTTAATATGTTTGTTTATATTTTCTATGATTTTCCTCTTGTTTCCCTCTTTTGTTTTTCTCGTTTCCCTCTTTTCCTCTTTTGTCTTCTCCTTCCCTCCCTTTGGGAGGGTCAGGGTGGGTCTACTTATTCGTTATCTTTCCCAGCGCACCATACACCACCTTAGCCACCAGCGGCTTGCTTGCCTCTGGAGTGATGCCGTGACCGAGTCTGCCACAGATATACGGCACTTCAAGTCCCTTGATGCAATAGTGAGTAATATCAGCCACAAGTTCCACATTGTCGATGTCAAACTCGCCGTCGCGCTTGCCGTCCTCATACACCTTGCGGAAGAGTTCAATCTCGTCTTCGTCGAAATTCTTGCGCACCTTCTCCACCATCCATATATTGCGGAAAAAGGCAGCGCGCAGATTACCGTTTCTCACCACTGTTTCCTTTATCATGCTCAGGTGAGTGTAGATAAGTTCGATAATCTTGTCTTGCGGCCGTATCTTTTTAGCAGCCACCTCATCCAACTTGTCCGACAGGCGTTCCAGCTCACCTTCAATCACAGCATAGTAGATATCCTCCTTACTTTTAAAATAGGTATAAAGCGTGCGTCGCCCTTTGCCTGAGGCAACGGCGATATCATTCATTGTAGTGTTCTCGAGTCCGTTTCTGGCAAAAAGCTGTCGTGCCACGTCCACTAATTTCTGTCTTGTCTTGGATATTGACATGATTACCTTCTTCTTGTTTTGTCTGTATTTATTATTTGTGTAATTGTTTTGCACATGATAATATCTGTGTGCAAAAGTATTAAATTTACCCGAATACTACAAGCCAAAACTTACTTACCTTCTTTTTTTTATTTATTTTTAATCATCAGTTTAGTTTATGTCAGCGTATTTTTCATATTCTGTAAAGAAAATTTCGTCATTTTCATTTTGCCAGAAGCGTTTAAGCGAAACACTTCAAGTGTTTGATAGATACTGTTCCCGATGTCATTATTTCCCCGATAAAATAATATATATAATGACTGGGGCACCTATGATGGGAGTTACGGCATTAAGCGGTATAATGCCTCCCTCGCTCGGCAGTACGGTGATGATGTTGCACAGCAGTGCAATGGCACATCCCATAAGTATGGTTGCCGGAAGAAGCACCCGGTGGTTGTCGGTAATGAGCAGCAGTCGTGCCATGTGTGGCACAGCAAGTCCGATAAATGCCACAGGTCCGCAAAATGCCGTCGACACGGCGGTAAGCAATCCTGTTACCGTCAGTAGCAAATTTCGTGTGCGGATTATGTTAATGCCCAGATTCTCGGCATATCTGTCGCCGAGCATCAGGGCATTAAGTGGTTTAACGAGCAGTATACTGCCTACGAGTCCGATAGCCGTGAGTGTTGCGAAAGTTGGAATCATTTTCATCGTTACGCCGCCGAACGAGCCCATTCCCCATACTGCATACGTCTTCACCCCCTCGTCGGTGGCAAAGAAATTGAGCAGGGATATTGCAGAGCTTGTTATGTATCCTATCATTATGCCGATGATGAGCAGCATTACGTGGTTTCTCACGAGGGTGGAGAAGAAAAAGATGAGTGCCATTACAGCCATGGCTCCGATGAATGCCGCTGCCAATACGGCGGCAAAACCGCCGACGCTGACAGAACCTACCGATACGCTGCCGCCGAAAAGCAACATCACTAAGGCGACGCCGAGACTTGCTCCACTGTTGATGCCGAATATGCTCGGACCGGCGAGCGGATTGCGGAATGCCGTTTGCAACATCAGTCCGCAAACCGCCAGCGAACCGCCGCAGCACAGGGCAGTTATAGCCTGTGGCAGGCGTGATTCCATGATGATGTATCCCCAGCTTGGTTTCGCCGGTTCATTTCCCGTAAGAATGTCGAAGACATCTTTTGACGGAATCGATACCGATCCGATAAGCAGACTTCCAGCGAAGAGGATGACAGTGGCTATAGCCAACAGTATGCAGTATGCAGTGTCTCGTTTCATTATTTAAGTTTTTGGAAATAACGTAGTTTTCCTGTAGTCTTCAGGTTGGGATGCAAGATATGAATGAAGTCGGCAAGCAGATAATCGGGATGAAACGGTGTTTCCTCATAGAACAACGTCTTCTCCACGTTGCATCCATACAGTTCGCCTGTCTTAAACGCATTCATTTGGCTGTATCCGCTACGTTCAGCGAGCAAGTCGCCAGTAGCGTAAATCTTGTTGCTGCTGTATCTGAAGAGCCATGCGTCAGCATCGCCGCCCTTCTCCAGAACATTTTCGAAAGATAGCGACAAGCTACCGCTGTGGTCGTCATTAGCCCAAGGATACTGTCCTCCGGCATCTTTAACCATCTGTCCGATAGTGCTTTTGCCGCCCGGCATATACCACACGTTGCCAACCATCTTGTCTATAATCACGGAGCGTCCCGGTCCTGCTTGTCTTGCTTGTCGGCAAAGGTTCTGATAGCTGTTGTCAACAGTGGCAAAAAGATTGTCGGCTTCCTTTTCGGCACCAAACAGCATGCCATAGAATTTCATCCATTCAGCGCGTGCCAGAGGGGAACTCTCCATGTAGTCGGCACACTCAATGATAGGTATGCCGAGTTCTTCCGTCTTGCCGTATCCGCCACTGTTTTCAAATGGCGACAGCATGATAACGTCAGGCTTAACGTCCATTATCCTCTCTACCACGGGTTGCAGACCGCTGCCGCAGTCGGTTATTTTGCCTTTTTTTACCTGTTGTTGTATGAAAGGCAGTTTGATGTATTTCACGTCAGCCACAGCTACTATGCTGTTCTTGCGCTGGAGCATATCGAGCAGAGAGCAGTGTACGGTTGTGAAAACCGCAGCTCGCCTTACCGGAGTCTCCACTATTGTGGCATTATCCGGAAGTTTGTCAGTTTCCGGTGCTTTTTGTCCACGTGGCACAAGAACATAGGTGTGTAGCACCTTGCCGCTTTTCCATGGGTTTTTCACTACTGCAACAGTGTAGCCATGATGACTTACAAGCGTCAGCAGCGAGGAGTATTTCATGCGGATGGTGTCGCCACCGTCAAGTGTCTGTGCTGTTTTGTTGCCACAAGATGCAAGCAACACGACAGTAATCAAAAGCAGAATGTATTTGCGCATTTGGTGATGAGTTGAAAGTTCTGTTTCCTTTGATAAACGACAATAGAGACAACCAAAGACCATGCAGTCTTTATTGTTGTCTCCTATTGTCTATACCTTATATTATATAGAAGTAATATTACTTCTTGATATATTCAGTGCCGATGTTGAACACAAATGAAGTAGGACCAACGCCGCACTCATAGTTGCCAACCTTTGTTCCGTCGGCTTTAAACATGAAGATGCGACCGTTGCCCTTGTAGTTAGCCTTATTTGTGTCTGGATTCTTCTGATAGGCACCGATGAGAACATATCCGTTTACAGGATCAACGCCGATGCAGTTAGGGCTATAGATAGTCTGGTCGCTGTCGGTGATAAATGTAGTTTTCTGTCCATTCTGGATATTGTAAACCTCGTACGTGCTTGCAGCCTTGCCGTAAGAAGTATTGTTGAATGTATAGATATGAGTGCCGTCGAAAGCCATAGCTGTGGCATCGAGCAAAGTCGTTACGGTGTTGCCGCTCACTTTGCGCACTCCACCCTTAACGTCGCCATAGTTACCCATATCCATCACATAGATGTTGCCACTGCCGTCAACAGCCACCTTTGTAGGATTGGTAATCTGTGAGTCCTTTATCGGAGTGTCAGCACCGGTGGCAAGGTCGATTACAGATACAGAAGCCTTTGTTACGGCTGCGTAGTCTGAGTTTGCCACATAAAGTTTGCCACCAGCTACGGCTATGCCCTCTGGAAATGAACCAGCCTGGTAAATCTTCTCCTTGGCATATTCCACGGTGTCGATAGCCACAACGCAGCCGTTGCCGGTAGTTGTTGCGTTCCAGTTTGCATCATAACTTGACGATGAGCCACCATAGAACGAAACGTAAACTTTTCCGCTGGCAGCAGTAACGCAGCGAGGCTTCAAGCAGTTTTCGCCAAGGTCGATGTTTGTCTTTATCTGTTTCAGGGAGCGCATTGTCTTCACGTCGACCACCTCGATGGTGTTCTCCTCGGTAACGGCAAGATACATCTTGCTGCCATATACCACACCGTCGTTTGCCGTCAGTCCGAGCACACGGCCGTTTGCCGACTTAAACACGTCGTTCTGGATGCTGCTCTTTGCGTAGTCTACATACGATAAGCTGCCCACGATACTGCTGCTCTGGTTTCCGCTGCATACAAGGAAGGCTCCGTTGCTAACGGTTACGGGTTCGTACTTCGGTGCGTCGTCGTTGTCGTCGCAAGCGGTGAAGATGGTTGCACCCATAAGCAACACCGCCAAGGTCTTAATGTAATTCTTCATTTTCATTTTCTTTTTATTTAAAATTTATAGTTCAATGTCATTTGATAGCTTCTTCCCGGCATTGGGTAGAGGGCAACGATACTGTATTGCTTGTCGAACAGGTTCTTCAGGTCGCCGCGAACTTCTATCCGGTGTCTTCCGATATGGAACTGGCGGTATGCCGTTACTCCGAAATCTACAAATCCTTCAATCATTGTAGTAGGGTAGTGCTCGTTGTTAGGCCAGCGGCTGCTCATGCCTGTGGCATGTACCGACAGATTTACCCATGGATTTTCATACCCTATTGAACCACTATAGGTGTGTTCCGGCATATAGGCAATCTGCTTGCCGAAGTTAGGCGACTCGCGGTTTGTGCGGTTTTCCACTTTCTGCAGACTGTAGCTACCTGCGGCATACAGCTTGTGCTTGGGATTGAACATGTGGTCAATGCGCAAGTTGAAGTCCGCCCCGATACTCCTTACGCGTCCGATGTTGACGCATGTCCATACGAACATATTGTATGGCACGGCAACAATCATGTCTTTTACATGGTTGTAGTATCCGTCGGCGGTAAGGTTCATACTTGTGTGTTTCGACAACTTCGGTGCCCAAGTAACGCCAAGGTTCCACTGGTCGGTTGATTCTGCATTGAGATCAGTACTGCCGTAGTGGTAGTAATAGCTTTCGTTGAATGTAGGGGTACGGAAAATATTCTTGTATCCGGCACGCAAGTGTAGACTTTCATCGTTTGAAAGGCGCACGGATATTGATGCCGACGGTGACAGCCGGCGCATGTCTTTTGCTGAATTCACTTGTACATCGAGGCGACCGTCGCTTGCTTCTACGTCTTTCTGATGGTTAAGATACAGGGAGTGAAGTAGGCGAGCTACTGCCGTTAGTCTTCCCGTATGGTATTTTACCGTGGCAGACTGCAATACAGAATGGCGGTAGGGATGCCCCATTACTGCGCGTTTCGAACTGCCGTTGAGATTGTTCAGTGCATAGTCTGCCGAATAGTCGAGAGCCCAATGTACTGACGGTACGTACAATACGGCGGCAGAGGCATAGTATTCGCGTTGCCAGTAGGTTGCATCGTTTATGCCCCCGGCATATAGAGCATCGCGATAGACCGACTTCGCCCAGTTCGTTTTTGCGGTGAATTTTGCCGACCATTGGCTTCCCCATCGCTTCTGCCATGCCAATTGGCTGAAGAAGTTGCGGTCGTGGAGAGTCTCGCCGCTAACGTTCGTATAGTAGCGCACCTGTCCCGGCAGTTGGCGAGAGTTGTCGTAATAATAAACCTTTCCCGTCAGTCGGCTTGTCGGCTGCGTATTCCAAACAAAGTTTATCTCACCGTGCCCGCTGTTCATACGGCTGTTTGTGCGGCGGTCGTGTGTAGTAATCGTTATATTGTGTATCGTATACGGATAGTCATTTTCGGCATAGGTATATTCAGCCATGGCAGAAAGCGAGAACCTGTCGCTAAGACTCTGCTCGTAGCGCAGAAAAGGACTGAGCAGTCCGAATGATCCCCATTTCACTTGTGCTGTTATGTGTGGTAGCTTATTTCCATTAGGCATGCCGATAGTCCGGATATTCAGCACGGCAGGAGTCGTAACGTTGCGTGCCGGCAGGAAAATATCGTCGTTGTCGCCAACAGTCAGCGATAGTTCCGCCACGTTGTCAAGAGCATAGCGTGAGAGGTCAATTTCTCCGCTTTGGCAGTCGCTGAGCATCACTCCGTCATAGCTTACCCCCGTATGCTTAGCTCCAAATCCGCGTACGGCAACAGTTTTCACTCCGCCAGCCCCTCCGTAGTCGCGTAGCGTTATGCCCGGTATGCGCTGTAGAGCATCTCCCATGTCAGCCACTCCCATAGTGAGCATGTCTGAACGGTCGAGGATATGCACCGGTGCTACAGCGCTCAAGGCGCGCTGGCGACGGTTTTGTCTTACGGTAACTTCCTGCAACTGGTGTGTGGGTGAAGTGATGGAATCGGTTTGCGACCACATTTCTGTGGACGCAAGGATTGCCAATATCAATGCTGTCTGTCTGTTCATTATCTGTCTTTTTGCTTATTCTGTCGCCTAACCCGAGAGTGCGTATCAGAATTTATGTGGCTTATGGCAGGTTTTCTGACTTGTCAGCCTGATCGCAAACGTCTTCCCGGCATAATTCTGTTGCCAGTGACCTTGAGTTTACGTCTATTAATGGCTGCTTACAGCTGCTGGACAGTTGGAGCTTTCCACTCCATTCCCTTGAGCCCCGGTATGGGGCTGACCTTAAGCGCATGCAAAGGTAAATAAAAAAATGTATATGACAAAGAAATGCATGACAACTAAGTCTTTTTTCAGAGCGTACTGGCTATTTGCATCACTTTACGTGCGTATTGTGGGTCTTGTGCATAGCCGATATTTGTTAGAAAGGCATAGTAGTCGCCGCCGGTATATTTATATTGCACATCATCCTTATATGCCTTCACGCTTTCTTCCCAATTGTTGAAGACGTAGTAGCTTCCGTCAGAAGGGTGTCGCAGTCCGAAGATGTTATGGCTTTGCACGCAAAGGACACTTGAAAAATGTCCGGTTTCCAAAATCGCCTGAGCCACCACAATCTTCTTGAACTTCACGTTGTATTTGTCGAGAACCTTGTATAAGTTGTCGACAGTAAGTTCGGCACAGTCGCCAAACGATGGAGTCCATTGAGGCGTGGCAATGGTGTCAACAGTATTGATGCTCAAGTCTGAAACAGCTTCCGGCGGGATGGCATCTATGTTTGAAGTGCTTTGAGAGTAACCTTGCAGAGCTATGAAAAAACAGAAATAAAGAATAATTATAAGTTTGTTCATATTTATATTAACGCAGTTTTCTCTCATTTATTATATGCAGTATTGTTTTTTTAGCTGTATAATCGCGAAAACGAAATGTACAATTTTTCAAAACGAAATGTGCAATTCCAGCCATTTTTTTGCGGTTTGCTTACTGATTAAAACGGCATTTGAAAGGCTTTTGAATGGTGTTTTATCACTGTTTTGAAAGCCTTTATTTTCATCAACGTATTGTAAGCGTGGAAAAGATTTGTTTCAGTGTGTAAATAATAGGCGAAACATTCTTGTTTTTCATACATTTTTTTACATTGTTCGGGCGTGCGGCTTGTGAAAGTAGCACGCCTTTTCTGTATAACTTTTATACCGATAGGCTTGCAAATGTAAAATATAATAACTAAATTTGTAACGGATAAAATAAAAGACGGAGGACGAAATATGTTTGAGACTTTCTTTATACTTATGGCGATTACCGTGATTGGGATATTTATCTGCGAGGCGTTGAAAAGTGCGGGGGAAGCCTTGACTTCTCCTCCAAAACGTTCCACAGAAACTTCCGTTCCTAAATGCAATAGTAATATCAGTCAAGCGTTTTCACCTGAAGAATCTGCAAAAGAATTAAGGGAAGAATTACGGCAAATGGAACAAGAAAGAAAACTTCGAGAACAGAAATCTTGGGAGGAGTTTCCTGAAAAATATAAAGGGGCTGTTTGCGATGAGGAAATGAAAGCTATCCTCGACTTGGCACATAAAGAAAACAAGACAAAAGAAGAAGAACTTATCTTGTTTTTCGCAAAACTGCAAGTTGAAGATCTGTACAGGAAGAAAAAGCGCAGTGGCAAGCTGAAGTGATTAAATGTATTTTTCTACCATCCATATTAGTGCTACTTTTGGCAATATAAACCAAAGGTAGCACTATTTTTATGGCAACAACCCAGACTTTTGAAACCATCATAAAGCTCAACTCGCAGGAAGCAAGGAACAACCTGGAGCAGTTGCGCAAGAAAGTGGACGACTTGAAGGCTGCTCGCGATAAGGCGATTCAGTCTAAAGCCGACAGCAGCTTTGTCAAGGATATCAACAAGGACTTGAAGGCTGCACGATCCGAACTTCGTTCTTACGAAGCCAATGTCTCCAATACGATAAAAACCGTTGAGAACCTTTCTTCCTCGTCTGTCAAGGACGTGAAGAAAGCTATGCGTGCGTTAAAGCAGGAAATGGATAAAACTACGGATCCGGAAGACTATGTAAAGCTTCAGGCACAGTGGGAGCTATGCAAACAACGTGTGGATGAGTTCTCGCGTGCCGTAGAATTGAGCGAAACAAGAGTGAAGAGTCTTGAGAACGTGATGAATAATCTCAAGAACGCTTCGCTCAACGACCTTACAGGCGCATCTAATACATTGCAAAGTCAGTTGGCAGGAATGAATCCGGAATCCACCGACTACAAGAGTAAGGCTGCAAACCTTGCAGCAGTGAGACAGCGTATCGACGAGATTAATGCCAGCCAGAAAGCTGCCAATACCACTATAGACAAGTATAATCAGGAGATACTGCAAGCCACGGCGAAGTCTTCTGATCTGAAGCGCGAGAATGAACTTATAGACCGCACGCTGAAGAATATCAGTGGCTCTACCATGCGCGACCTTGAATACTCGCTAAAGCTCGTAAATGAGCAGTTGCGCGGTACGGAGCAGGGCACGGAGGAATACGAGAAGCTTACTAAAAGCGCAAAGCAGCTGAAGACGCAAATTGCAGCCATTAACGATGAGCAGAAGGAATATTCTCGCACCTATCGCTGCTGCCACCGCTACTGCAGCCGGTCTTCTGCAGATTGCCACTATCAAGAAACAGCATCAGACGCAGGAGGCTACCGGATATTACGAGGGTGGTTTCACCGGTGGCAAGAGTTATCGCCGTGAGGCTGGCGTGGTGCACGAGGGGGAGTTCGTGGCCAACCACAACGCCGTGAACAACTCTCGCATTCTGCCGGCTCTGCAGCTTATAGACCAGGCGCAGCGCAACAATACCGTGGGAAGACTTACCGAAAGTGACGTGAGTCGTGCCTTGGGGCAGAATGCCACCGTGGTGTCGGCTCCGAACATTACCGTGAACAGCAATAACGACGAACTTGCTGCCGCAATGAACGAGGCTCGCGAAGTTATCGACCGCCTGTCTGTGGTTCTTGCTTCCGGTATTCGTGCTTCCGTCTCCATAGACGGCAACGACGGAGTGGCGCATCAGATGGATTTGTTCAATAAACTTAAAGCAAGGAAATAACCATGATATACTGTACTCTCGATGGAAAGGTGGGCTATCCGTCCACCTCAGATAAAATAAAACTGACATACGAAAATCAGTATGTCAATGATTCCGGCTCTTATACTTACGATATCTCATTCCCGATGGCAATAAGCGAGAACCAAATTCTCTTCGGGAATATCCACCGCTTTGACGTGAAGAAGAAAATAAAAGCTTTTGAAGAATGTCGGCTTTATGTGGACAATAGACTTGTGATAAGCGGTAAGGGAACGGTTACATCTATTTCCGATACGACAGTAAAGGTGCAAATTGTGGGTGGGAAGTCGCGAATCAAATATAACTCCAATTTCGAGAAACATTACATTGATGAATTTGACTTCCCTGCAGTAAAGCTAAACAAAGGGATTGACATAGCAAGGTATAAGGCCTTGGGACTTACGGAGATTGACCTGTCGCAGTCATGGACACATATAATGATTGACCTTACCACATGGAATTATGTAGGACAGGAAGGTGTTGCCGTACTTGATCCTGTCTATGACGAGACAAACAGTTGCTTTTCGAACTATATAGTAAGCAGAAAATATTTCTCCAACAAGTTTATTCCAGGTCTTGTTACAAACGGCTTTAAGTATCCTTCAGAAGAGTGGCTGACGCTCATGACAAACATTGCCGTACAGCCGTTTCTGATGTATGTTTTGAAGAAGGTTCTTGAATATGAGGGCTATACTATAGGGAGGATAGATATTGACAAGGAACCATGGAACAGACTTGTCATTGCAAGTGCGAGAAAGACGACAAAGATAAACGAGGCCTTGCCACACTGGACGGTTTACAAGTTTATCGACGAAGTGAGAAAACTGTTCAATGCGTCTTTTGTGTTCGACGAGGTTGAAAAGACGGTGGATATCGTCAGCACAAACGAGCTGTTCAACAATGCTGTTGCAGAATATGAAGCCGTGGATGAATATTCTTGTGAATACGACGAAGACGGATTGTCGAACATTGCCACATCTAATGTTGAATACAATCTGGTGGAGTCAGAAAACAGAAACAGTATTGAATGTATTCCGCAGTCTGTTTTGAAAAAATTCCCGTTGAAGCAGCTTGATGATTCAGTGAATCTCCTTGATTATGCAGAGTCGCTTCCTAAAAAGGAAAGACAGACAACGATTTTCAGGCAGCATGGGACATATTATATATATGCAACGACTGATGACGGTTCGGGAAAGGAATATGAAACTTTAGAGCCATGCGGATTTTTCAATCCCCTAATAAAGGATATTGACAGTGAAGATTCTGTAAGTCTGAACATCTCGCCTGTTGCTTGTGCCTTGCTCCATCCGAAATCAGATCCAAGCAAGACAATGAGGTATAGCTCAAGGAATATGGCGGCATATTTTGTTTTCGTTCCGTCTTTGTCAAATGAGAAAGAAACTGCCTATGATGATATGGAACAGGATGAGAACGGGGAATACTATATAACGGTGCAGGATGCTATCGACGGCGTGGAAGACGAAACAGAAGACGAGAGCGAGGATGATGTCATGCAGGTGTTCTTTCAGGGACTTGAAGTTTCAAACATTCTAATGGGCGAACTTTCAAGCTTCAGTTATACTAATGTCTACGAAAACGAAATTACTGCCGGCAGATACCCTGTCGCATATACTGATGCAAGGGCAAACCCATATGTTCATGCACAGGACGAGGACAATGCTCAAACTGTAGAACTGGTAGCTCTGCGGAAAGCCTAAAATTCCTCATCTTTTTCCATTCCAGTCTGAAGCGGTTCACGTATACCTGTTCCTCTCCTGGAGTCATGTCCTTACCGAACAGATATTCGTGCGATGGATGGTCAAACACGTGCTGCTCGATCATCTCCTTCAGTACGCAGTCGTTCAGGGCTACCGTCTGACCTTTTCTGTTTTTCGACACTTCCGGACAGACGTATACCGACTGCTCCGATATACTTATGTCGCCTATCTTGATATACCGCAGTTCATCGGGACGAATCAGCGTGTAGTATTCCATCAGACAGGCAAGATAGAACGGAGGGTTATATTTCGATGCCCATGCCTTTACCTTCCTGAGGTCGGCAGCAGACAACTGGTCGCGGAATTTTTCCGATTCCTTCATCATGTGTACCTGTTCCACCGGATTTGTGTCCAGATATTGTCTGTCTTTGAGCCATGTGGCAAAGGTGGAGAGCCATGTGCGGTAATTGTTTCGTGTCTTCGCCGAAACATCTTTGTCGAGAATGAGATAATCAAGGAAATCGACAACGAAAATCCTGTCGAATTGGTAAATATATGTTATCCGCGTCCCGCTTTCCGACAGAAAAATTTTCAGTTGATTCAGCCGGCTACGGTAGTCTATTGCAGTCTTTGTCTTCAGGATAGTCTTCTTCTCGGCAATGTCAATATACTCCTCGTAATGCGCTATCACGACATCAAACTTTGTGTACTGACGTGTCTTCTTTGCCTTTGTCCACGGATTCCACCCAACCTTCAACTTCTCATACAGGTTGTGCATGAGAATGAACGCCATCTCTTCGCGAAGCTTGTGTGTGCGGTATCTGTCGAGCATGTATTTCTTTCTGCGCATACCGTCAATTGACGGATCGTAGGCGAAGAAATCAACATACCACTTCTTACCCTTGTGGAGTTTTGGAAGGGTAAACTCTACTATTACTTTAGTAGTAAGAAAATCTTTTTCTGAAATGTACATTTTTTTACATTGTTCGGGCTATGCCAACCAATGCAACCATATTCATACTATAAAATTGTGTCCCGTTTCTGTCCCAGTCATATTACGGGAAATGCTCGGAATCTTCATAAACAAAAGACTTCCGAGCATTTTAGTTGCGGAGGCAGGATTTAAAAGCACTCTACCACAATGCGTAACTTGTTGATTATCAATAGCCAAATTTTTCAGCTTTCCTTTTTCCCGTGTCAAGGTTGGCGCAGAACTGGCGCAAGACACAACATCCTAAATCATTGATTATAAATGGCTTATATTACATTATTTAACTATTTTAAGATTTATAAGGTTATATTGAGCATATAGTTCCTCAATGTGTTGAGGAGTTTTAAGCACAGTTGAACCTATATATGTTGTTAAATAACAGAACTTCACTGCTATTCTTTGCAGAAATGTCACAAGTACAAATTGTTTTTGAAACACTATAAGCGAAATTGTGCTCGTTTCGTTGTAGCACTATGTAGCTTACTTGATATTCAGTATATTACATATCTTTCATGTCACAAATAAAGTGTAGCCTACTTGTAGCGTCTTGTAGCACGATGTAGCGTTATATCCTATTATTGGTACAAAGTTAGTATAAAACCATTAGAATAAAGATAGTTTCCTTGGGTTTAACAACAAGTATAATTTACGCATGACGCATAAAAATTTATATTGTGTGAAACGAACTTACACATGTATGAGCTACATTTGCACCAGAATTATATTATATGATTGTGGATAAATCTGTTTCACCATATAAATTCTGGCACATATGAAAAATAAACCTTATTTGAGAAGCATCTTGGGAGGCTCGGACTTCAGAAGTCTTTCCCTCATAGAGAAAATCAGATATATTAATATTGTGTTATTATGCTTATGCAAACGTCATGTAAACCTCATTATGAGAGACAAGTTGGATTTTAACTACTCAAAAAACAGAGAAAAATGAAGAAGTACATATTTTTAGATTTCGATGGAGTAATCAATACTCAAAATGATAAGTTTGATAAAAACGCTATAGCTAATTTACGCCGCTTGTTAGAAAGAACTGATGCTAAGGTCGTAATTTCTTCCACTTGGCGATTGCAAGGCATGGAGTACATACAGCAATTATGGCTGGAATACCACTTGCCTGGTGAAGTTATAGGTTTGACACCTTCTTGCAATTCCATTAACTTTAGCGATATAGATGGGCTGGATGAATGGCAAGGCTTACATGGGTGTAAAGGCTTGGAGATTGCTGAATGGTTAAGATTGAACGCCAAAGAGTCTTATCAATATATAATTCTTGATGACGAGGAAGATT